>Ga0210399_10001237_pt1 | contig 20035 bp, 15 predicted proteins | sample IncBWC14MmetaG_FD_150865 | JGI IMG/M metagenome (GOLD analysis project Ga0210399, IMG submission 150865) | Forest soil microbial communities from Barre Woods Harvard Forest LTER site, Petersham, Massachusetts, United States - Inc-BW-C-14-M | ecosystem: Environmental > Terrestrial > Soil >... | reverse complement strand
TGGGCGCCATTCAGTTGGATCCAGAACTCCGCCGGGCGGGCGATAGCGGCAAACCGGTCGTGCTCGAAGGCGAGAACACGCCGCACACCAAGGCTCTGTATGATTTCGCGCGCAAAGTGGTTGCGCGGGTCGACGAGATTCGGTCGCACGCGCCGGAAGGCGTGATCCAGATTCAGTAGTTCAGGTGCGACTGGCCCAGTCTCGCGGCACGGCTGAAGCCGCACCCTCTCAAAGCCTCACACGTTTGGAGTTATTTTCTAGTCTTGGTGTTGGGAAAAGCCCACCCTACCCTCGCAAAGAACGCGAGGTGAGGAAGGGGCACCATCCGAGCGCTATCAAACCGTCGCTTTTCCGCTGGCTTCCGAGAACCGCTTGAGGCTCCAGCAATCCTCAGGTTCCCCATCTTCGAGAACGAGCTTGGACACGAGTTCGCCCAAGGCGGGCCCATGCTTGAAGCCGTGTCCTGACCCGCCTCCAAGTAACCAGACGTTTCTCGTCAACGGATGTCGGTCGACAATAAAGTCGCTATCGGGCGTTTGCTCGTACTGGCAGACACGGCTCTCGGTTAAGGGTGCATCCCTCATGCCCGGAAAGCGGAACGCCAAATATTCGCGGGTTCGCTGCAATGCCTCTTCGCTGATCTTGCGATCGCCCGTGGTCGGATCGAACTCCGGACCGCGCGTATCGTCCGCCAGCTTGAACCCTCGCCCTTGATTTCCCGGGATGCCGTACATGAACCGTCCGCGATGATCGGCCCACACGGGGAGGTTGCGCTCATCAAATCGAGAATCCCCTGCGGGTGTGCCGAAGAAGAATACTTCCTGCCTGGTGGGCTGGATATTGTTGCCGATCGTTTGAGGAAATAGCTTGCCCATCCACGGACCGCAGGCAAACACGTAATGATCGGCGCGTATCTCTGATCCGTCGGACAGAGCCAGTGCTCTCCAGGAGCCAGACTCCAGTCCTTGGGCGGAAACAGCCGTCTGGCGGTAAACGCCGCCTTCTCGAATGAACCCGTCCACGATGGCCAGACACGATTCACGAGCCAGGAGGAAGCCGCTCTCGGGTTCATAGATACCCCACTCCACTTCGGCGAAGTTGATTTGCGGCCAGCGCTTCGCCAACTCCCGCGCCGAAAGACGTTGATGGGGGATGGCGGCCTCTTTCAACATCGCAAGCGAACCACGCTCCCAGGCATCGTCGTTCCCGCAAGCCATCCAGAGGACGCCGATCCGGTGAAGGAGCCGGCGCTTCCATTGGCGTTCATTCGATGACCACAGTTTCAGCGCGCGCGCCGCCAATTGCGTGTAAGGCTGATCGGGCCCGTAGGCGCCGCGCATGATCCGGGTCTCCCCACCGGAGGAAGCTCGCGAATTTCCTGGCCCCCAGGCATCGATCAGAGTGACTTTCGCTCCGCTGCGCAATAGGTGGAGCGCGGTCCAGCCCCCGAAGGCTCCCGCGCCTATAACGGCCACATGAATTTTTCTTTTCCCCATTGGATTCGGTGTGAGACGGCGCCCGACAGCATACCGCAGGGTATGCATAACAAGGAGGTGGAGGTCCCCCGGCAAGCACTCAACCCTCCGGACTGCCAACACTTGACACTAATTCGCTCAAGTTCCTAAAATCAAAGCCCAGAACCGTAGGTGAATCCAAACCTAAGTTTCTGCATCGAAAGTATTTATAGAGGAATTGACCGGACAATCATTTGGTCACTTCCGGCGTCCTGCTCAAAGTGATACAAGGGATTCATGGTACCGCCCGGGAACATCGGCCATCGCGAACGTGAAATTCTAACCGCGATCGTAGAAACGTTTATTGCCACTGGTGAACCCGTGGGCTCGCGGGTGCTGTCGCGTTCCAACCGCGAAGGACTGAGCCCTGCCACGATTCGGAATGTAATGGCGGATCTGTCGGATGCGGGATTTCTCGAGCAGCCCCATACGTCTTCGGGACGGGTACCGACGACGGAAGCCTATCGCTATTACGTGGAGCAGATATCGGGCGAGGCGCACCTTTCGCCCGGAGACGAGAACATCATTCGCGAAACGCTGTCGGGCATCACGGACACGGCTGAGTTCCTGGAGAGGACGTCGCGCGTGCTCTCGCTGATTTCGAAAAACGTGGGCGTGGCGGTGGCGGTTCCGGGAGCAAAGAACGCGCTGGAACACGTTTACTTCTCACGCCTCGGCGATCAGAAAGTTTTGGCCGTGGTTGTGACCCGCGCCGGACTGGTGCGCGATCGAGTGCTGCGGCTGGACATTTCGCAGGCTGATCTGGATGCTGCGGCGCGCTACATCAACGAAAACTTCCGCGGCTGGACCATGAGCGAGATGCGGGCCGAACTGCAGCGCCGCCTGGAGGCCGAACGCAGCGAATACGATCGCCTGATGCAGTCGCTGGAACAACTCTATAAGCAGGGAGCACTTGCCGCTGAGTCGGGCACCGAAACGGTTTTTGTGGAAGGTGCATCAAACCTGGTCGCGAACGAGCAGGATCGCCAGCGCCTGCAGGAAATGCTCAAAACTTTAGAGGAGAAAGGCAAGATCGTCCGGTTGCTGGAGGCTTATCTCGACGCGAAGCAGGAAGCAGTGCGCGTGGTGATTGGCCTGGATGAGGCAGTACCTTCGATGAGCAATTTTGTGCTCATCGGCGCGCCTGCTCGCGTGGGCAATGAAGTGAGGGGGTCCCTGGCCGTAATCGGGCCCACTCGCATTGATTACCAGCACACGATGACGGCGGTTTCCTATATTGCGCGCCTCTTCGACAAAATTCTCAACGAATCGGAATAGTTTATGGTGAAGACGAACGGAAAACAGGTAGACCCGCAGGAACTTGATCTCGAACACGAATTGCCGGCGGCCGATGAAACGGATGAGCAAGGAAAGAGCGCCGGCGCAGAGTCGAGCGCCCCGGCGACGGACACCGAGCTGCAGAGGATCCGCTCGGAGCGCGACACGCTGCTGGATCGGCTCGCGCGCTCGCAGGCAGAGTTCGAAAATGCGCGCAAGCGTGCGGCCAAAGAACAGCAGGAATTCCGCGACTTTGCGACCGCGGATGCCATTAAGGCATTGCTGCCCGCCATCGACAGCTTCGAGCGCGCGCTAAATGCTCCCGCGAGCCAGCCAAACGAGTTCCGCAACGGAGTGGAACTCATCTACAAGCAGCTGCAGGACGCTCTCAGCAAGCTCGGGGTCCGGCCGGTGCCGGCCAAGGGCCAGCGCTTCGACCCGCATGTTCATGAGGCTATCGAAATGGTCGAGACCTCCGACGTGCCGGATCATCAGGTGATCGATGAGTTGCAAAAGGGGTACAAGCTCAAAGAACGTCTCCTTCGGCCTGCGATGGTACGGGTCGCGCAAAACTCCAAACACTGATCTGGCGCGCAGGAACGTTTGTTTTTGAAAGGGGAAGCCCATTCTGACCAGTAACGGCAAACGCGATTATTACGAAGTATTAGGGGTAGAGCGGCAATGCGGCGAGCAGGAAATCAAGAGCGCGTATCGCAAGCTTGCCATGCAGTACCATCCGGACCGGAATCCTAATAATCCTGAGGCAGAAGACAAATTCAAAGAGCTCACCGAAGCGTATGCCGTTCTGATCGACGCTGAGAAGCGCTCGGCCTATGACCGCTTTGGACACGCTGGAGTTGCCGGCGCGGGAGGCATGGGAGGATTCGATCCCAACGCTTTTCAGGACCTCAGCGACATCTTTGGCGAGTTCTTCGGGATAGGCGACCTGTTTGGCGCAGGAGGCCGACGGCGCACGCGTGCGCAACGCGGCCCCGATTTGCGCGAGGATCTGACCCTCACTTTTGAAGAAGCCGTGTTTGGAACGGAGACGAAAGTATCCGTGCGCCGTCATGAAGCCTGCGAGGACTGTTCAGGTTCCGGCGCCGCTGCTGGGAAATCTCCGGTAACCTGCCGCTCTTGCCAAGGCAGGGGCCAGGTTCGGTACCAGCAAGGATTTTTCTCGATGGCCCGCACCTGCCCGACTTGCCAGGGAGCAGGCAGTGTGATCACCGATCCCTGCCCCAAGTGCAAAGGAGAGGGGCGCGTTTTACGCCAGCGCACCGTGGAAGCCAAGGTGCCGGCGGGCGTGGAAGATGGCACTCGCATCCGTTTTAGCGGCTACGGGGAGGCCGGCGCATTCGGAGGCCCGGCAGGCGATCTCTACGTCGTTCTGCACGTCAAAGAGCATCCGTTCTTCTCGCGCGAGGGCAACGACCTGCACTGCGTCATCCCGATCTCCTTCACCCAGGCCGCCCTCGGAGCCGAAATCAAGGTACCCACACTCGAAGGGGAACAGGTTTTGAAGATTCCCGAGGGCACGCAATCGGGAACAACGTTCCGCATCAAGAGCAAGGGCGTGCCCGTCTTACAGGGGCGCGGGAAAGGCGACCTGTTCGTGGAGGTTCGCTCGCAGACGCCGACCAAGCTCACCAAGCGCCAGCGCGAACTGCTCCAGGAACTCGACGGCCTGACTCGCATCGAGAACAAGCCGCAGCGTTCAACCCTGGTCGAGAAGATGAAGGACATCTTCGGATAACGTTGGGGCATCGAGGCCGCCGCGTCCTCTCATCATGACCCGCCGCCGGTGGATCGCCGACGAAGTTTCCGGGAATCAGGCAGCCCTTGTTGGAGCCCATGCCGCGCACTTGGCGATCGTCCTTCGCGCCCGCGTGGGCCAGTGCTTTGACATCGCGACGGGAGAAGCACTCCGGTCGGGACGGATTACGTCAGTTACGCCCGAACGCGTCGAATTCGAACTGGGTGAGGAAATTCCCGCCTCAGGCACCGCGAACGTCAGCCTGTTGCTCGCGATTTTCAAGTTCGACCGCATGGAATGGGCGATCGAGAAGTGCGGGGAATTGGGGGTGGCTCGCATCATTCCTCTTATTGCCCGTCGCACCGATCCCCACCTTGTCCGTGCCGCGGAGAAACGCGTCGAACGCTGGCGCCGGCTTGGCCAACAGGCGTCTGAGCAATCCCGCCGCACGGCCGTAATCATCGTCAATGAACCCATGAAGGTGAAGGATGCTGCGTCCCTCAGCGCGCCCACGCGCATCGTCCTCGCGGAATCCGAGCACCAAGTCATGCTGAAGGACGCGTTGCAGTCGCATTCGCCTTCGGACGAATTGCTACTTGCTGTCGGTCCCGAAGGTGGTTGGACTGAGGACGAGATCGGGATTTTTTCTCGGGCCGGCTGGATCTCAGCATCCTTGGGCAGCACCATTCTGCGTGCCGAAACTGCGGCGATTGCGGCCACGGCGATTGCTATGTCGGAGTTCTCCTAGTGTGCGTCCCGAGAATACGCGAACAAGTCGAGCGCAACACCTAGCCAGAAGGTTCGCGCCCCCAGCGGCTAAACCGTATTGAGTTTGCGGCTCTTACGGCTCGGCTGAAGCCGAGCCCTTTCAAAGCCACAGATATTCAGAGTTGTGTCGATTGTTGGTGTTCGGAAATCCCCACCCTAACCTCGCACAGAACGGCGAGGTGAGGGTGGGGCGTCTAACGAGGTCAGGATGGGACACCCTCTGGGCCCTTTCAGAGCTCCCCAGTTTCTGGTGCGAACTAACGGGGACACCACACTAGCCAATCCGGATTCGCACAGGAACATCCACACCTTCCTCTGCTATGCTCCGAACAATGGTTTCTGTGAAGTCTACCTCCCGTGCCTCGACCATCACTCCTGACGAGCGCCAGATGGAAGCCATCGAACATGTAAACGGTCCTATGCTGGTGGTTGCGGGTGCCGGGACGGGGAAGACGACCGTCCTCACGCGACGAATTGCCGGGCTCATCCGCGATGGGCATGCGTGGCCGAGAGAGATCCTTGCGCTCACCTACACCGACAACGCCGCCAAGGAAATGCGCGAACGGGTGCAGGCCGAACTGCGCGGCACTGACATTTCCGGCCTGCGCGCGATGACCTTCCATGCCTATTGCAACGAGTTGCTGAAAAGCAATGAGCGAGGCTTCGGCGTTCTCGACGACAAGGATCTCTGGATCTTTCTGCGCAAACGGATTCGGGAGCTTGGTCTCAACTACTTCGTACGCGCGGCCAACGTCACCCAGTTTCTCGATGACCTGCTGGACTTCATCCGCCGCTGTCACGACGAACTCGTCGGCCCTCAGAAGTATGCGGAATACGTTCAGAAGATCGATTGCAGGGACTTGCCCATTCCGCGTGTGACCAAATCGAAGGATGTCAGCACGGTTACGGACGAAGAAATAGCGGGACGCTGCCATGAGATCTCCTCGGTGTTCGCAACCGTTGAGCGCATCCTGCAGGAAGAGAATCTCGGCACCTTCAGCCACATGATTACGCGGGCTTACGAACTGCTGCAGGAAAATTCAACCCTGCTCGAGCAGGAACGTGAGCGTGCCCGTTTCATCCTGGTGGACGAATTTCAGGATGCCAACTTCGCGCAGATCAAGATTCTCTCCGCGCTTGCGGGGCAAAGTCGCAATGTATTCGCCGTGGGCGATCCCGACCAGGCTATCTACCGGTTTCGTGGTGCCTCGAGCGCGGCCTTCGGACTTTTTCACCGGCACTTTCCGGGTGCTCGCCTGGTTGTGCTGGGAAAAAATCAGCGCTCCACCACGCCTATCCTGCGATGCGCCTTTGCTCTCATCGATAAGAATCCCCCGGTCTTTTCGGGAATACAGGCTCAGCCGGAGTTTTCATACCAGCGTGTGCCACTTCAATCGGCTCGCGAGGAGAGGGCCTTGGAAGAAGGAAAGCAACTGCCCAGCGTTCCGGTCGAGGTCGTACCCCTGAGCGCTCGCGACTTCGAATGTGCTGATATCGTGGCCGCGATCGAGCAGAAACGGCGCCAGCTCCGTAGCCGCTGGTGCGACTTCGCCGTTCTTTATCGCTCCCATTTTCACCGCGACGAGATCGCGCGCGAACTGGGCGAGAAGGGAATCCCGTTCACGATCGAAAATATGGATGTGCTCGATACGCCCGAGGTGCGCGACCTGCTGGCGTGCCTTGGCGCGGTGGACTCGACCGCAGACGCCGCCTGCCTGCTGCGCGTTGCGGCTCTACCGCAGTTCAAAATTGATCCTGAGAAGGTGCGGGCTGCTACGCGCGCCATTCCGCGCGAGCAGCCGGCAGGCGTGTCAGTGACGCTGGCGGTTCTGCTGCGCGAAGTCGAAGGTGGTCCCGCCGTTCTCGAAGTGCTGCGCAAGGTGCGCGAGGAGATTGCCAGCAAAGGCGCAACCACTCTTGCTGCGCTCGACATCCTGGTCCGCAGCTTCGGATTCGACCGAGGCGCTCCTCCGCTGCAAGCACTCTTGAAGTTTGTTGCAGACTGGCAGAAAAAGCCGCTTACCAAGACCGGTGAGGTGGGAGAATTCCTCGAGTATCTCCAATATTTCCGCGAGGCTCGTGGGGCAATTTGCCTGCAATCCGACGATCAGGACGCCGTTCGTCTCATGACCGCGCATGCGGCTAAGGGGCTCGAGTTCGCCCACGTGTTCATTATCCGGGCGACGTCGAACTCCTTTCCCGCAACCTACCGGGAGCCGCTCGTCGAATTTCCGCAGGACCTCCGCGACGCCGGCTCCATGGCCGAGGGCGATGGCAGGGCGCTCCATGATCAGGAAGAACGTCGCCTGTTTTACGTGGCGATGACCCGGGCGCGCGATTCACTGACTCTTTACGGCAAGCAGGGAATTGGCAAGGACAAGACTCCTCCCGGCTTGACCCGGGAGTTGCTGAAGCATCCCGGACTGAGGGCATGGCTGGTCCAACGTGGGGCCCGTGAATTTCAAACCGACCTCTTCGGGCATGCGGCTCCGCCGCCGACGTTCGTCTCACGCACCGCAGAATGGCTTGCCCTGCCGCCCGCATTTCCGTTGAACCGGTTGAGTGCGACCGCTGTAGAAAGCTACGAGGTCTGCCCGCTGCAATTCAAACTCGAGCGGGAGTGGAAGATTCCGCGAGATGTTCCGGCGGCCATGCACTTCGGCGCGTCGATGCACCGCGTGCTCAAGACCTACTTCGATTCCGCCCGATTGGAGCGGCCGTTTTCCGAGGAGGACCTGCTGGACCTGTTCAGAGCCGATTTCGGACAAGCCGTGATCGAGGACCACTACCAGCGGGAACTCTACGAGAAGCAGGGTGTCGAGCAGCTACGGGACTTTCTGAAAGTTCTCCTCCGCTCGGAGGGGCCCAAGGTACTTCATACCGAAGAACACTTCGAGATGCGCGTTGGGAATGCGACACTCGCGGGACGCATTGACCGAGTCGATGATCTTGGCAAGGGCCGCGTCGCCATCGTCGACTACAAGACTGGAAAGGCTCGCGCCCAGGAAGATGCTGATGACAGCCTGCAGCTCTCGATTTACGCGATCGCCGCGCGCGAGAAGTGGGGTTATGAGGCCGAGCGACTCGTGTTCTACAACTTGCAGGAGAACAGCGCTGTCGCTACGACCCGTCACAAGCTGCAACTCGAAGAAGCGAAGGCCAAAGTGGTCGAGGTTGCGGATCGAATCGCTGCCGGAGAGTTCGATGCGAAGCCCGGCTATCACTGCCGTTTCTGCCCCTACCGAAATCTCTGTCCCGCCACGGAAAAGCCGGTGCATGCGGTGCCCGCGAAGCAAGCGGCTACCCATTAGTTGTGTCCCGGAAATACTCGAACAGAGTCGGTGTCCGATCGAAGCCGAAGGTTCTCAACCTGCGCGGCTAAAGCGGCTTTGAGATTGCCGCTCTTACGGCACGCCCTGAACAGGCGAAGGCAAACAGTTTGACCTTCAGGGCAGTAGTTCGGCGGGGACAGTTAGCAGCGCCAAAAACTTAGGGGACGCTTTTGGCGTCCCCCATTTGCTTTTGTTTCAAAGCCGACTTCTAGTGTTTCTTTTTCTTCTTTGCTGCCTTCTTCTTGGTTGCCATTGATCTATTCTCCCTTTCCATTGTTCATGGACTATGCAACGGTCTTATGTTGCAACTATTGGAATGTATAGAGTCAATGAAAATTGATGTCAAGAGAAAAATGGTGTTGCGCGTGGGGTCGAAGACCGCACTAAAGTCACCGTGAGTCACCTCACGATCGAAAATCCTCGAGCATCACTTCACCCTCGCTCTTCCGAACGCTGATGAATGCAGGCGATCACGCACTTCAACTCTTTGCGATGCACGCGCGCGTTTTTGAAGGATGAGAAATTCTGCAGGCATGCTGATGGCTCCCAATTTTCATCTTTTCGGCGTTGCCCACATCTATAATGAGTAGGTAAAAAGCGCGGAGGAGCAGATTTATGGCGGGTTTAAACGATGTCGTCATCGTTTCGGGATGCCGGACTCCAGTCGGAAAGTTTCAGGGGAGCCTATCGGATTTCACAGCTCCGCAGTTAGGAGCGATCGTAGTGCGCGAGGCCGTGAAGCGCGCCAACATCGATGCGAAGCAAGTCGATGAGTGCATCATGGGCAACGTGGTCAGCGCAGGCCTTGGGCAAAACCCTGCACGGCAAGCTGCGATTTACGGAGGATTGGCGCCCGAGGTAGGTGCCATGACAATCAACAAGGTATGCGGCTCTGGACTGAAAGCCGTTGCTCTCGCAGCGCAAGCGATCCAGACCGGGAACAGTTCCATCGTCGTCGCGGGAGGCATGGAGTCGATGACCAATGCCCCTTACCTTCTGCCGCAGGCGCGTAAAGGATACCGCCTGGGCAATGCAACCATCGTCGATTCGATGGTTCACGATGGATTGTGGGATATCTACAACGACTACCACATGGGCATCACCGGCGAGAATGTAGCCGAGAAGTATGGCATTTCCCGCGAGGAGCAGGACGAGTTTGCTGTGAATTCGCATCGCAAGGCGGTCGTAGCTATTAAGGAGTGCCGCTTCAAAGCGCAAGTCGTTCCCGTCGAACTGCCTGCGAAAAAGAAAGGTGCGGCTCCGGTGATCTTCGATAAGGATGAGGGCCCTCGTGAGGACACGACCATCGAAGTGCTGCGCTCCCTAAAGCCCGCTTTCAGGAAGGATGGCACGGTGACCGCGGGCAATGCGCCCGGTGTGAATGACGGGGCGGCGGCTGTGGTGGTGACCAGCGCGCAACGGGCGAAGGATCTCGGCGCCCAACCCATGGTCCGCATCGTTGCGCAAGCCACCAGCGGCGTCGAGCCCAAGTGGGTCATGATGGCTCCCGTCGGAGCGGTACGCAAAATCTGGGAGAAGACGGGTTGGAAGAAAGACGAAGTCGATCTTTACGAACTGAACGAAGCCTTCTCCGTGCAGGCACTGGGCGTGATCCGCGAGCTCGGCCTCGACCTGAATAAAGTCAACGTGAATGGTGGCGCGGTGGCGATCGGCCATCCCATCGGTGCCAGCGGGACCCGCGTTCTGGTTACCCTGATCTACGAGATGATCCGCCGCGATGTACACCGTGGCATCGCTGCGCTCTGCCTGGGGGGCGGGAACGCGGTTGCGATGGCGGTCGAGCGCTGACAACGATAGCGGGGAGGACGCCCGCCCCTCCACTCGCAATCACACGACGAAGCCGCCGCTCACATTCAGCGACTCGCCCGTGATCCAGTTGGACGCTGGAGAACAAAGGAATAGCACCACATTGGCGACCTCATCGGCGTAACCCAATCTTCCAAGGGGCTGCCGGCTCACCGCGAATTCGAGAACCTCTCGATCCGCGAAGTATCCCGCCGTCATGTCGGTATCAATGTAGCCGGGCGCGACTGCATTCACCCGAATTCTGCGCGGGGCCAGCTCCAACGCCCAATTTCTGGTGAATGCGTCCACGGCAGCCTTGGTTGCTGCATAGACGCTTCGTCCTCCGCGAGTCCCGGTCCTGCCCGCAATCGAGGAGACGTTCACGATACGAGCGCCTTCATGCAGCCGAGGCAAGCACACCTGGGTCAGGTAAAAGACTCCCTTCACGTTGATGTCGAGCATGGCCTCCAGGTCATCGAGAGAAGTATTGCCGAGGGGCGTCTGGCCCCAGATACCTGCATTATTGATCAGAATGTTGAGCTGAGCATCGCCGAGCGCGGCGATCATTCCATCGATCTCCCGCGGAGATCGCAGGTCAGCCTGCAAGAGCGTGCCCGGCCTCTCCATTTCGCCGAGCACCGATTCCGCTGCACTCCGGTTGTGGTGATAGTGAACGAAGACCTGCGCCCCTTCCTTCGCGAGGCGCAACGCGATCGCCCGCCCAATTCCGCGCGAGGCTCCCGTCACCAGCGCAATCTGGCCGCTAAGTATCGACATGACAGTGGATCGTCAGTATAAAGGCAGGCTTAGGCCAGCGGTGTAATCTGCAGCGTGACGGTGAATACGGCGCCGCCGCCGGGGGCTGAGGATGCTTCAATGTTGCCGTTATGTTCCTTGAGTACGGCCTTGCAGATGCTCAATCCCAGACCCGTGCCACGACCGGGACGTTTGGTCGTATAGAAGGGATCAAAGATGTTGGGCAGGATATCGGGAGCGATACCCGGCCCGTCATCCTGAAACGTCACAGAAATATTCCTGTCCGTCTTCCCCAGGCGGATTCGCAATGTGCCTTTCTCCCGCGCCTCCCGAATGGCCTGCTCGGCATTCAGAACAAGATTCAAGAAGACCTGCATAAGCTGATGCGGATCGCCCATGACCTGGGGCAGGTTTTGTTCCTTGAGAAAGTCGACCGTGATGTTGTTCTTGCGCAGAGAGTAGGCATGCAGGTGCAAGGTGCGCTCGACGAGTTCGTTCAGGTCGACCCGGCTCTTTCCGGGCGCCGGGGGGCGAGAGAAGTACATCAGATTCTGTACAATCTCGGTGGCACGGCGGGCTTGCTGGTGCAGGATCGAGAGCTGTCGATTGCGTGCCTCGTCCTTTTCGCCCTCCTTGAGCAGATCGCTCATGCCCAGAATCGCGGTCAACGGATTGTTGAGCTCGTGGGCGAATCCACCAATCATCTGGCCCATGGCAGCCAAGCGCTCGCTCTGGATGATCTGCTGCTCAAATTTTTTCTCTACCGTGATATCGCGCACCGAAATAATCACGCCACCGAGCTTATTCTCTGTATCGAAGAGCTGGCTGGCGGAGGCGCGCATGGTTCGCCAACTTCCATCCCGGTGAAGTGCTCCGTATTCTGACGAAGCAAAGAGCTGTCTTCCGGAGGCAACGTCGCGATAGAGCTGGAGAAATTCCGGAGAATGGTCCTGCATGTCCTCGATTTTCTTGCCGACAAGTTCCTCTGGCCGATAACCCAGCAAATCGCGAATGCGGGAGCTGGCAAAGCTGTAGCGCTCGTCCAGATCAACCACCAGGATCAGGTCCGGGAAGCTCTCCAGCAGTTTCTGACGGAACTGTTCCTGTTGCCGGATCCGCATCTCCATGGTCCGCTTCTCGGTGATGTCGGTGAGCGTACCCTGGTAGCGGATGATGGCTCCATTAGCGTCCCAGACGGCACGCGAGGTGTCGAGGCATACGGCGGCTGTCCCGTCCAGCCGGCGTAGCGTGACCTCGCGAGTGCGCACGCTACCGCGGTCGCCCGCCACGCGGCCCAGCACCGGGCTTTGCCCTGAATCGAAATTCAAACTGTTGGGTTCGAGGGCAAGCAGTTCTTCCTTGTTGCGGTAGTGCAGCATGGCAACCAGAGCAGGGTTCACATCCAGGAGCTTGCCTTCGGGCGTGCTGAAGTACACTCCTTCCTGCAAAGTCTCGAAAAGCTCCGTGAAACGCTTCTCTTTCTCGCGCTCATCGGTCACGTCGTGAGCCAGGATGCTTGCCCCCACCACTTCGTCTGCTTTGACGATGGCGTTGAGGACGCAATCGAAATAAAGAACGCGCGCGCTGTTCTTGAGTTTGACCGGGACCACACCCGACCATCGCCGGCGTTCCAGAAACCGCCCCAGCCCGGCCTCGATCTCGCCACGCACCGGCGTTTCGCAAAACTCGTCGAACTTGTGATTCACAATCTCGGCATAGGGCACGCGGAGCAGGTCGGAGAGTCGCCGATTCACGGTTCGGAGTGTGCCGTCCAATGAAACCGCGCACGCCACATCATCGAACGAGTCGATCAGTTCCTTGAAGCTACGCTGCGAGCGGAGGATCACCTGGCTGAGTTGGTCGAGCTGATCCTCGGAGGCGGTCACTCCTACCCGGTCCTGCAGGTCCTTCAATAGGACCTGCAGCTCGGAGACCTCTCTCCTGCGGCCATACGCGTACGCAGCGAACAGCACCGAGAGAATCAGCAAACCCGGCGCGATCGCGCCCAGATGGTAGGGAATGGATTGGAGACGTTCCCAGACAAGGACCGCTAAGGCCACCGCCAAGAGCACCATGAACAACAACGCGAGCCGCCACAGCCGGGTTTCTTCCCGCTCCAGGTGGCCCGGGGGACGCTGCGAACGCGGGGAAGGTTTCTCTTCCGCAGCCATAAAAAATTCTCCCGGACTCCGCCAGGATGCGAACTGGCAGAATCGGGGATGTAGTTGTCATCGTAGAGCACGCCGGGGAAAGTGAACAGCGTTCTCTGTTGGAAGTTTTGGTACGCGTTTGCAAAGGAAGCGTTTACATCCGGTGCATTTGGTTTCCAGTTGCCGAAGCTCGAATTACGCTCCCGTCCCGCGCAGTAAGAAGAGCTCTCGCCAACTGTCACGCAGCCTGGTGACCACAGTCACCTGTCGTTCAACGGACGAGCGCCTACGCTGAAGCAGGGATTCGTGGACGGGCGTGCGCCTTTCCGGCCATGAACCGCCGTCGCAGCATGCTCTACAAGACCTTCAGCGCCGCGGTATATGGCATCGACGCCAACATCATCGAAGTGGAGGTGGATGTCTCGGGCGCAAAATTGAATGAGGTGCACTTCCACACTGTCGGCCTCCCCGATGCCGCCGTACGCGAGAGCCAGGATCGCGTGCGCTCGGCGCTGCGCAATTGTGGTTACGACGTCCCGCCCACCCACATCACCGTAAATCTTGCGCCCGCTGACATCCGCAAGGAAGGCTCCGGCTTCGATCTTCCCATGGCACTCGGCATCCTCGGCGCATATGGAGGCCTGAACAAGAAGGAACTCCTCGACTGCGTGTTCGTGGGAGAGTTATCTCTCGATGGCGGGATCCGCGGGATCCGGGGAACGTTGCCGATTGCCATCGAAACCCGCAGTAAGAAGCTCAAGCGCCTTATTGTCCCCGAGGTCAATGCCCGCGAAGCCGCTATGGTCAGCGGCGTCGATGTTTATCCCGTCAGGTCGCTGATGGATGTTATTCATTTCGTAAACACCGGGAATGGCATCATGCCGCTCAAGGTGGACGGCGATACGCTTCTCGGCGATGCGCAGCACTACGCTGTCGACTTCAAAGATGTGCGCGGACAGCAAACCGCCAAGCGAGCTTTGGAGATTTCCTGCGCCGGCGGCCACAACATCCTGACGATCGGGCCGCCAGGATCAGGCAAGACCATGCTTGCCAAGCGGATGCCGACCATCCTGCCGCCCTTCACCTTCGAGGAGGCCCTCGAGACTACGAAGATTCACAGCGTCGCGGGCGTGCTCGATCCCCGGGCGGGCCTGGTCGGAGTGCGGCCTTTCCGGTCCCCGCATCACACCATCTCGGATGCTGGCCTCATCGGTGGGGGCGCCATTCCCCGACCTGGGGAAGTCTCTCTCGCACACAATGGGGTGCTGTTTCTCGATGAGCTTCCCGAATTCCCCCGCAACGTGCTCGAAGTCATGCGCCAGCCCCTGGAGGACGGGACCGTGTCCATTGCACGCGCGTCCATGTCGCTGACGTTCCCCGCTCGCTTTATGCTGGCGACCGCGATGAACCCCTGCCCGTGCGGGTTCCACAACGATCGCACGCGCGAGTGCCGTTGCACACAGCCCATGATCCAGCGCTACATCTCGAAGATTTCCGGTCCGCTCATGGACCGCATTGACATTCATATCGATGTTCCGGCGGTGAACTACAAGGAAATGCGGTCCACCAGCGTTCCGGAGGGATCGACGGAAATCCGCCTACGAGTAATTCGCGCGCGCCAAGTTCAACTGGAACGCCTTGCCAGCAGCCGGCAAAAGATCTACTGCAACGCCCAAATGTCCTCCAGCCAGGTCCGTACCTTTTGCGAGCTCAGCCCGGATTGCGAGCGCTTGCTGGAGCGCGCCATGACACAGCAGGGTCTCAGCGCCCGGGCCCATGACCGCATCCTGAAGGTCGCCCGCACTGTCGCTGATCTCGAAGGGGTACCCGCGATTCAACCCAAGCACATTGCCGAGGCAATCCAGTACCGGACACTGGATCGGACATACTGGGCTTAGGGTCACTTTTCACCACAGAGACACAGAGAACGGCGAAAGCTTGAACCACGAAGGGCACCAAGGTCGCACGAAGGCTCTCATTAAAGCCTTTGTGATGCCTTTGTGAACCCTTGGTGTCCTTCGTGGTTGCGTTTGATTTTGCTGAAGCTGCGGCCCTTCGGAAGAATCAGAGTCGACCTCGCCGGGCTTTCTTGCCCAACAGTTTCTGGCCCACGGGAATCAGCGGAGGATTGTCGATCTCGATGATCTCCGCCCGGCGCACGACCGCTGGCGCTCGGTGGGTGTCGCGATAGAAGCGCTGGATGCGCGCCACAGCCCGATCCACAATGCGCGCAAGATCATCTCCGTAGTCGGCTGCCCGATCCTCGCGCAGCTTCTGTTTCGCCTTCTCCGCCGAAAACCAGGTGGGATTCCGGTCCGCCTCTTGCGGGCCCGCCAAACGCGAGACCTCGCATAGATGAGCGTTGATCACAATTTCGATCTGGGGAGCATGGCGATCCCGCCCAGGCTTGATCCGGATGTAGCGGGCAAAGGCAGCGTCCTCGATGCGGCCGTGGACGCCGGCTTCTTCAAACGCCTCCAGCGCTGCCGCCTGCGCATGCGTCAGGCCCGATTCCACGCTGCCTTTTGGGAATGTCCATCGTCCATTGCGGGTTCGCACCAGGAGGAATTCGAGTCCGCGTTTGCTGATCTGGTAGCAAACGGCCGCAACTTGTTCCGATCCTCGCAGCCTGCGTAGCTGCTTTAAAGAAATGAAATTCATCCGCGCGTCTCGCTTTGGAGGCATGACCGATCTGATGAGGAACCGCAAATTTCCAGCATGCATGCCGTCAGAGTGACTGATGGCGCTCGCATCTGGCTAGAGCACAGCTTGGTTCACGGTTGGTTCGTGGAGAGTCGGGCGTCCGCACCGACTGGACGGGCGAGACGCCCGTCCCTCCATAAATTGCTGGAATCTTTCTGCGTACTTGCGCTTGCTGACCTGCTGCCAACATTATTTGCAGGTCCAGAAGATTTGCGAAGGAAGGGACTTTGGAAAACCTCTACTGTCTTCGCTGCAACCAGGAGCTTGAACCGGGCCATAAATCAGTGGCGGTCTATATGTTTGCGCAGACGGTCGGAATCCGGCCCCGCCAGAAATCAGCATCGCAGCGCATTTGCTTCTGTCCGCAATGTTGCGTCTCACTTGCCATGGGACCTCCGCCGGAAGGCGCTCTCAATATCGCGGCGTGGCAAATGATCCGCGACCTGGTGGGCTCGGATCCCGCTCTGAACCAGGCGGCTTGGGAGACTCTGCGCGGAGTTGTGGGTTTGCTGCCTGCGACTGGCACCGAGGGCAGCGATCGTCCTGCCCGTGCGGGATACTTCGAGTTCTGAGGGCACCCTGAAGCGAGGTGCACCACTCGCTTAATCGCAAAGACCGCCGCTAATGAATCTTGTCATTCCGGGCGCAGCGAGGAATCCTGGGGGAGTCCAGCTGAGAGTCCTCACTCGATCAGATTCCTATCTTCGTTCGGAATGACAAGCTTTACTCTTGAGGCGCCGTTCCAGCTTTATCCTGTTTGCCTACGGCCCTCCGCCCTTGCCAGGCTTAAGAAATCATCCGGATGCGCCGCGTACAGCAACGCGTCTTCGCGATCGATTGCCCCTAGCTGCACCAGTTGCTGCAATGACTCTTCCTGCGAGACCGATCCCTTGTTCTTGGTCATCGTGATTTCCTGATGCAAATGCTGCAGAGCGTTTCTTCGAATGTGCTGGCGCGCCCCGTACCCGATCATCAGCAGTTCCGCGACCGGCACGCGACCGCCGTGCTTGCTGGGGAGAAGAACCTGCGTCAAAACCGCAGACAGCGCCATCGCCAGTTCCTGTCGAATCGTTGGTTGCCGCTCAGGAGGGAAGGAGTCCGAAATTCTGGCAATGGTCGAGGCGACATCCGTGGTGTGCAGGGTCGAGAGCACGAGATGGCCAGTTTCCGCGGCGGCAACCGCGATCCGCATGGTCTCCGGATCGCGCATCTCTCCCACCACGATGATGTCCGGCGCCTGCCGCAAAGCCGCTCGTAGCGCCGTGGGGAAGTTCGGTGCGTCCACGCCGATTTCCACCTGTTCGACGACACTGCGCAAGTGGGTGTGCTCGTACTCGAGGGGATCCTCAATGGTTATAATGTGGCGCGCCTCGCGCCGGTTGATCTCATTGACCAAGGCGGCGACCGTAGTCGATTTTCCAGCGCCCGCGGGTCCGCCGATGAGAACCAGACCCCTCGGCAACTTTGACAAGACCTCTACCGCAGCTGGAAGATGCAATTCCTCGAGTAAGGGGACGCGCGCGGGGAGAGCTCGCACTGCCGCGGCTGCCTTACCCCGTTCACGGTGCAGGTTGATACGAAAGCGCCCCACTCCAGGCACCCGGTAAGAGGAATCCGAGATCTGCTCCTCCCGATACTGTCGCAGAGCGCGCGGAATCAATGCGGGCAGGACAGCGGCTTCGATCTGGGGGCCGGTTAATTCGCCCGATCCAATCGGCTGAACTTTCCCCTCAAGACGAATGCAGGCGGGCGCGCCCGAGATGAGCAGAAGGTCGCTGCCACCCTGTGCCACCAGGGTCGACAGCCATTCGTCCAGGTGTTTGGTGCCTTCGGCTCCTGGCGGGTTCTCTTCCGGAGACGCGGGCATGGCGCCGCTATCGAAAGTCGATTCCTTCATTTCTTTCTCACCAGGGCCAACACTCATGAAGCCAAGGTATCAAAGCGGCTGAGGTTTACCGCGTTCCTGAGGGCGGTTTTGTAGACACTTTGCCTGCGTTCAGGGCTCCTCGTGCCGGAACTTCTGCGTCCGTCCCCCTCTCAGGAAGTGCTTGACGTTGCGTCTATTTACCATTACATTATGCGGTTCCAAAGGAATTATGTAGTCCGATTTCTATCCGTACTTAGACTTGCCCCTGCTTCGAACCCGGGCCGGTAACCCAGAAAAAAGCAACTTTCAGGGAAGGTCGAGCATCTATTAGGGTGACCCGCGAAATCCGCGTAAACCCATCTCATTTCAGTGACTTACGTCTTTCTGGGGGCGGTCCGTCACGTAGCGAAGGGTGCAGCGAGTCGTCCCAGAAAGTAAAGGAGAAGTTTAAATCATGCGTTCTGATCGCGTTTTTGAGGCTTTACATACTTTGCGGAATCGTTATATGCTCTGTCAGCTTGCCTCCAAGGCCACACGGAAATTTCACCGGCCTAGCACCCGCATTCAAGAAACAATGAATCAGGTATTGGACCGGATCGCGGGCGCGGAGCGGCAAGCGGTTCTATCAGAGCCGGAAAATTTCGCCGAGGCGCAACGGCGGGCTGCTTAAAACAGCCCCGCCCCCTGCCCCGCGAGTTGCAAGTCTTCCAGCCGCACCCCCCTGTACATTTCCCGTAGGTGATTAATGACCATCGCTGAACTCAAAGAAAAGAATATTACCGAGCTGACCAAGATCGCCCGATCTCTGGATCTGCCCGGGGCCAGCGGTCTGCGCAAGCAGGATTTGATCTTCAAGATCCTCCAGGCGCAGAGCGAAAAAGAAGGCCACATCTTCGCCGAAGGCGTGCTTGAAATTTTGCCCGACGGCTATGGGTTTCTCCGCTCGCCCGATTACAACTACCTTCCCGGGCCCGATGACATCTATGTCTCGCCCTCGCAGATCCGGAAGTTCGATCTCAAGACCGGTGACACCATCAGCGGCCAGGTTCGTCCTCCTCACGAAGGCGAAAAGTATTTCGCGCTGGTCAAGATCGAAGCGGTCAACTTTGAGTCGCCCGATGAAGCCCGTAACAAGATCCTGTTCGATAACCTCACGCCCTTATATCCGCAAGAGCGTCTGAAGCTCGAAACCGCGCGCGAGAATGTCAGCGCCCGAGTGATGGACCTGCTGACGCCGGTGGGCAAAGGGCAACGCGGCTTGATTGTCTCGCCGCCGCGCGCCGGCAAGACCATGCTGTTGCAGAACGTTGCCAACTCGATTACCACCAATCATCCGGAAGTGGTGCTGATCGTTCTGCTCATCGACGAGCGCCCGGAAGAAGTCACCGATATGCAGCGCTCCGTCAAGGGCGAGGTGATTTCGTCCACCTTTGACGAGCCCGCGGCCCGGCACGTGCAGGTTGCGGAAATGGTGATTGAGAAGGCCAAGCGACTGGTCGAGCATAAGCGCGATGTCGTTATCCTGCTCGACTCCATCACCCGTCTGGCACGCGCCTATAACACCATCGTTCCGCCCAGCGGCAAGGTATTGTCAGGCGGCGTTGACTCCAACGCTTTGCAGCGCCCCAAGCGCTTCTTCGGATCGGCTCGCAACATCGAGGAAGGTGGATCGCTGACCATCATCGCGACCGCGCTCATCGATACCGGATCCCGCATGGACGATGTGATCTTCGAAGAGTTCAAGGGCACCGGCAACATGGAAATCATTTTGGACCGCAAGCTGGTGGACAAGCGCACCTTCCCGGCGATCGATATTCAGCGCTCCGGCACGCGCAAGGAAGAGCTGCTGATCCCGAAGGAAGACCTGACCCGCATCTGGGTATTGCGCAAGGTGCTAAATCCGCTGAGCCCGGTGGAAGCCATGGAACTCCTGATCGAGCGACTGGCCAAAACAACGGCCAACAGCGAATTTCTGGCAAAGATGAGTCAGCTATAGCAGGCTAGCCAAGCGAGATAGTGTTCGGAGGTGAGGGCGAGGACTTCGGTTCTCGCCTTTGTTTTTCGAAAGGAGAGTCGGCCGTCCTCGCCCGCCTTCAGAGTAGGAT
>Ga0210399_10001235_pt1 | contig 20038 bp, 15 predicted proteins | sample IncBWC14MmetaG_FD_150865 | JGI IMG/M metagenome (GOLD analysis project Ga0210399, IMG submission 150865) | Forest soil microbial communities from Barre Woods Harvard Forest LTER site, Petersham, Massachusetts, United States - Inc-BW-C-14-M | ecosystem: Environmental > Terrestrial > Soil >... | reverse complement strand
CACGTTTGTGGATTTTGACCACGGGTTGAACAACGCAGTGATGAGGCTGCGAGAGGTGCTGGGCGATTCTTCCGACCACCCCCGATTTATCGAGACGCTGCCGCGGAGGGGGTATCGCTTCATTGCACCGGTCGAGCTGAAGAGCACGGCGCCGGAGAGTTCGACGCAAGAAGCCGCTTCGGTAGAAAAAATGGCCGGAGCTTCTGACATTTCAGGGAAAAATGGTACGGGAAATTCAGAAGCGCTAGTAAAAGTTGCGCAGGGGCAGCATAGCCGGCGATTTTCTCTTCCGCGGATTGCAATGCTGGCCGCGGCGGTGCTGGCGGGGAGCGCGCTGATTTCCGGGATCACGGTTCACTATGTGCGGGGCGTGAACGCCAGCAAGGGGAAGGCGAACCGGAGCAGTTCGCTGGTGGTGCTGCCGCTGGAAAATCTTTCGGGCGATAAGGAGCAGGATTACTTCGCCGATGGGATGACGGACGATTTGATCGCGAACCTGGCGAAAATCCGCTCGCTGCGGGTGATTTCGAGATCGACGGCGATGGCTTATAAGGGAACCCACAAACCGCTGCCGCAGATTGCGGCGGAGTTGAACGTGGACGCGGTTGTCGAGGGGACCGTGATGCGCGTTGGAAACCGCGTGAGGATTACGGCGGAGCTTGTGCAGGTTTCTACGGACCAGCATCTGTGGGCGGATACGTATGAGAGTCCGATTGGGGATGTGCTGGCGCTGCAAAATCGGGTTTCGTCGGCGATCGTGGATGAAATCCGGATCAATCTCACCAAAGAAGACAAAGAGCGTTTGGCGCAGAAGCCGTCGGTCAGCCCGGAGGCTTATGAGGATTATTTGAAAGGGCGGTATTACTGGAACAAGCGGTCGGGCGACGGATTTGAAAAGGCGATTGGATATTTTGAGGCGGCGACTCGGAAAGATCCGCAATATGCCCTGGCGTACGCTGGGCTTGCCGACTGTTACGGAATAATCGGCGCGACGATCTACGGGAGATTGCCTGCGTCGGAAGCAGCGCCGAAGGCTAAAGCCGCTGCGATTCGCGCTTTGGAGATTGATCCTTCACTTGCGGCAGCGGAAACATCGCTCGCCACCGCGAAGTTTAATTACGATTGGGACTGGGCTGGCGCAGCCGAAGGCTTCAAAAAGGCCATGCAGCTTGACCCGAGCTATTCCACGGCGTATCAGCGCTATTCGTTGTACTTGAGCGCAATGGGAAAATTTGACGACAGTTTTGAGCAGATTAAGAAGGCACGGGAACTTGAACCTCTGTCCATAAGTATCAACACGGCCCTTGGCTGGCGGCTATATCTGGCCAGGGAGTATGACCGTTCGATTGCGCAGCTTCGAGACACGTTGGAGATGGATCCCGCGTCTGAGTGGGCGCACCTGAATCTTGGCCAAGCGTACGAGCAAAAGGGACAATTCAGTTTAGCGATCGCGGAGCTGCAGAAAGCTCTGGAACTGTCACACTCCAGCCCGTTGACGATATCGGCGTTGGCGCATGCTGAGGCGCTTTCCGGAAATCATGGCGGGGCAAACAAGCTGCTGGCGGAGTTGGAGGCACTCTCCAAAAAGCAATATGTTTCGCCGTACTACATCGCCATCGTGTATTTGGGATTGGGAAAGAACGAGGTGGCGATGAATTGGCTGGAGAAGGCGTACGCCGACCGTTCGAACGGCCTGGTATTTCTGAAAGTCGAACCGGAGCTGGATCCGCTGCGAACCAATCCCCGCTTTGTCACACTGCAAAACCGGCTGAACTTCCCGAATTAATCGAGAATATATACGTCAATATTTGCGGCTGAAAATCAATGCCGCTGTATTGCGCGAGCTACCGGAACAGATTTGTCTTCGCGAGATCGACGATTTCGTCGCCGCGTCCGCTGAGCACGGCTTTGAGCATGAACAGGCTGAAACCCTTCACCTGCTCGAGAGTGATTGTGGGAGGCATCGAGAGTTCCTGGCGGTTCACGAGGACTTCGACCAGTGCCGGCCCGTCATGTTTGAGGGCCTCGGCAATCATCGGCCGAACCTGGTCCGGCGTTTCGGCTCTGAGGCCAAGAAGACCCGCGGCCTCCGCCAATTTCGAGAAATTCGGATTTTGCAGGTCGGTTCCAAAATCGACGATACCAGCTGCTTTCATCTCCAGTTCCACGAAGGCCAGGGCGTCGTTTTTGAAGACGATCACCTTCACTGGCAATTGCAACTGACGGAGCGAGAGCAGATCGCCGAGGAGCATGGCGATGCCACCGTCTCCCGAGAGGGAGACGACCTGACGCCCGGGATGGCTGACTTGCGCGCCGATTGCTTGCGGCAAGGCGTTTGCCATCGAACCGTGATTGAAGGAGCCGAGGATGCGGCGGCTGCCGTTCATGGTCAGATAGCGCGCGGCCCAGATGGTGGGAGTTCCGACGTCGCAGGAAAAGATCGTGTCTTTGGCGGCGAGTTCGTCAAGGACCCGGGCGACGTACTGGGGATGGATCGGTTTCTTGCCGGGCTCGCCGGTGGCGAGTTCGTCGAGACCTTTGCGGGCCTTCCGGTAGTGCTCCAGCGAGGCCTTGAGGTGCTCATCGAATGCGTTCTGCTCCAGTTTGGGCAACAGCGCACGGATGGTTGACTTCGCGTCTCCCACATAGGCGTAGTCGACTCTTGTGCGACGGCCGATTTGTTCTCCGCGAAGATCAATTTGAACCACGGTCGCGTCCTTTGGATAAAACTGCTGGTAGGGGAAGTCCGTGCCGATCATGAGCAGGAGATCGCAGTTCATCATAGCGTGATAACCGGAAGAGAACCCGAGCAGGCCGGTCATGCCGACATCGAAAGGGTTGTCATACTCGATGAACTCTTTTCCCCGCATGGCGTGGACGATTGGCGCTTTCCGCTTGGCGGCGAGGGCAATCAGTTCGGCGTGAGCGCCGGCGCAGCCCGCGCCGCCGAGAATCGTGGTTTTCTTGGAATTGTTGAGAAGCTTCGCCAGCATCTCAATTTCCGGGGCAGAAGGAGTGACACTGGATTGTGCTTCTTCAAAGCGAAGGCGCGGCGATTGCTCCACGGCGTCGCGGAGAGCGATATCGCCGGGCAAGGCGATGACAGCGACGCCACGCCGGGAGATTGCCGTTTGCATCGCGATCTCAAGGACGCGGGGCATCTGTTCGGGCTGGGAAACGAGTTCGCAATAGTGGCTGCACTGCGCGAAGAGATGCTCGGGATGCGTCTCCTGAAAGTAGCCGCTGCCGATTTCATTGCTGGGAATTTGCGCGGCGATGGCTAGGATAGGAACGCGGTTGCGATGGCAGTCATAAAGCCCGTTGATCAGATGGAGGTTTCCGGGACCGCAACTTCCGGCGCAAACAGCTAAGCGCCCGGTCAGATGAGCCTCCGCGCCGGCCGCGAACGCCGCTGTTTCTTCATGGCGGACATGAATCCATTGAATCTGCTTCGTTGCGCGAATGGAATCGGTGATGCCATTGAGCGAATCGCCTGACACACCATAGATTTGCCGGACACCGGCTTTCGCAAGAACTTCCACAAGTAGATCCGCTACTTTTTTCCTTGCCATTAGAGAATCCTCCCAAATGGGCTATATAGGCGGGCTAAGGTCCTCTTCTTCTGGCCACAACGTTGCCAAGAGGAGAGCCACGGCGATAGCGATAGGCACGAGTACCATACGCAAGAGAGTCGAGAGATGAAGCGTCGCAGACCCCTCTTCATAACGCCCCCATTGGATGCGAATGAAAGCAGGATTGACCCCAGAAAATGCAGACTTTCTAACCGGCGAGGCCGCTGATCGTCCGACGAGAAACCCTTATGACACTGTCGATATAGGGGCAGCGTGTTTAGGGTGTTGACACGCCACTTTGCTTCGCTATGTTTCCGAGCCTCTAGTTTCTATTACTTACGCTCTCACGCCATTGGAACGCGCATTGCCTTACTAACAGGCGTGAATGTGAGTGTTAAAGCGTTTCACAAAGAACGAAGAGGAGAATAACTATGATTATCGAATATTCTGAAAATGCTCAGGTCAATCTGGCGAGGAACGGCAGGCGCATGTTGTTGCCCCTGTTCTTTAGTTTGTTTTTTGCGACGGCGATTTGGCCGACCAAAGCGCAGGCGCAGATTGTTGGAAACCTGGTAGCTGAAGTTCCATTTCAGTTCCACGTGGGAAGCACCACGCTGCCCGCGGGGAAATACCTTATCCATCAGCTGGAAGACAGCGATCTGACGGTCATGCAGATCAGCAGCATGGATGGCAAGGTGTCCGCGCTATTCGACGTCGAACCCACGGAAGCGAAGTCCATGCCGGAGAAGACCGAATTAATCTTCAACAAGTACGGGGATCATTACTTCCTGTCAGAGATGTTTGACGAGGAGAACCCCGATGGAAACAGGTTGGTTACATCTCGCGATGAAAAAAGAGCGAGCAAAGAAAGCGGCGCCGACGTGGCGCACGTGGCAGCGCATCACCCGAACCAGGAAGGCAACTAACTCGCCGAACGTCAGGATGCAAGGCAAACCGAACTCCCCCCGAAAGGGGGGAGTTCGCATCCGGGGAAATTGGCAAAGGAGAAACAATGAAATTACAAAGAATTGCAATGGCATTGATTGGCATGATGTTTTTGTTCGCGGGCATTTCTGCTGCACAGCAGGTGAAGACCGATTACGACCGCACCGCGGATTTCGCTCAATACAAGACTTACTCGTGGGAGCACGTGAAAACCAAGGACCCGCTGCTCGTCGATCGCATCAAGAGTGCCGTCGATGCTGCGCTGGCGGCGAGGGGCTGGACACAGGTGGAAACCGGCGGAGATGTCTCGATCGTAGCGATTCAAATGACGACCAATCAAGAAACCCTGAATACCTTTTATAACGGGTTCGGCGGAGGCTGGGGCTGGAGGCGATTTGGCGGTGGGGGAATCGGCGAGGCCACGACTACGACCGAAACCTATAGTGTAGGCACCTTAGTCGTCGATCTATTCGACGCGAAGACAAAGAAACTCCTGTGGAGAGGATCTTCGAGCGACACTCTCTCCAACAACTCCGACAAGAACATCAAGAATCTGGACAAGGGCGTGGAGAAAATGTTCAAGCAGTTCCCTCCCGGTGCGGCGAAGAAGTAGCCGATGTCCCGTAGGCTCGGCGCAATTATCTTCGCGTCGAGCCTATAGAGACTTTCAAAATCCTCTCGGCGGCGGAATGATTTTCGATCAAGCAGCGCGGCTGAGGCGCCGGGAGGGTGCGTTTGTTTTCTGGATGCAGGCTTTGCGCAGGGCGACCCTGGCGTGAAACAGGCGACCCTTTGCCGCCGCGGTGGAAATGCCCAACTTGCGGGCGGTTTCCTTCACGGAATACTCTTGTAACTGGCAAATTTCGATGGCCGCGCGAACTCGCGGGCGGAGTTCACCGAGCGCGTCCCTCAGCAACCTCGCTCGCTCGCGCTCGACGTAACTTTCCTCGGGATTGAGCGAACCGTCGATAAGCTGGAAGCGGGGACGCTCCTTCCCTTCCTCATCCAAAAATTCCATCGGCACTTCCCGCGAGTAACGATTGCGGCGGAGCTTCATCAACGCGGCATTAATTGCGATTCGGGTAAGCCAGGTAGATAGCTGCGATCTTCCATCAAAGTCGTTCAGGTGCACCAGGCCGCTCAAGAAACATTCCTGAAGGGCATCTTCGGCGTCCTCGCGATTTCTGGTGATGCGCAGAGTGGAGTGAAGAATTTTCTTTGAGTGACGTTCGAAGAGCCGCCCAAAGGCCGCCTGATCGCCCCTCTTTGCGGCTGAAAGAAGTTCAGCGTCGGACAATTGTTGAGGGTCAACCCCGGAGAGGTTGCTGGTGGTTGCCAACATGCATTGATGTGTAGCCAAGACCGTATCCTCCTAATCGCCTGCGAAAAATCCTTCGATAAATCGAAGGTTGGGCGGAAGCAAGGAGACTCTGCCGGATGCCGGAAGGAAAGACATCACGAGATGGAATAATTTATTGCTACGCCTCCAGGGGTGGTTTGAGATACCACGATTGGAGGATTGACAAATCCTTATATAACAATCGCGTAAACGAAATTGGGATGCCGGCGCTGAAAGGGAAAGCACTTAGTCTTGCGGTGGGCGGGAGGCGGGTGGAATAACGATCTCTTTCCAACCGAAGAGTCGGGCGTCGAGCGAAAACGCGCCGGGGCCGAGGAGAGCAATGGCCGCGGAAATGGCGATGATTGGGGCAAGAGCCAGCTTCGATTCGATAGGACTTAATAACTGAAGCGGAAACCAGGAAAAGGCAATTCCGAGACTCTCGAAGCCTGCGAGAAGGCTGAGTATCGGGGTGAGGAAACCGATCAGCAGGGTAATACCGCTTAATACGAGGATTGCGAAGGATACCGATACCACCAGCGTCACGCGCTCTGAAGACACCAAGCAGAGAACCCCGTGAGCGATCAGAGCGGCACCAACAACCACTCGCAGGAGCAATAGTCCAACACCGGGAAGGCCAGCCGGAAATGCCGAAAATAACCTGTGCAGTTGCATCGTCCTCCGACGATGGTGAGACACTTGTTCAGTGAAAGTACGCGTGCGAGCGGGGGGCGGCTACCCTACTTTCCGGTATCTTTATGTAACGCCTTAGTGGTATGAGGCGGAAGCGGATTTTGAGTGCCTAGAGGTGGATAATTCCGCGGCGGATGGCAATGGCAATGGCCTGGGTGCGATCGCTAGCCCCCAGTTTTTCCATGATGTGTTTGATGTGGACTTTGACGGTCTCTTCGGTGATGAAAAGTTTTTCACCGATGTCGCGGTTGCGGTTTCCCTCGGCGATCTGGCGGAGAACCTCGATTTCGCGCGTGGTCAGAGATTCGTCGCTCATGTGCTCGGCAAGCTGCGCCGCCAGTTGAGGGGGAATCCGCTTTTTCCCTGCATAGACCTGTCTAATTCCCTCGACCAGGTCTTTGGGAGGCATGCTTTTGAGCATGTAGCCGCGGGCGCCGGCTTCCAAAGCACGCTGGATTTCGACGTCGCCTTCAAAGGTAGTCAGCATGATGATCCGCGCATCCGGAAATTCCGCCCGGATTGCGGCGATGGTATCCACGCCGCTCATGTCCGGGAGGCGAAGGTCCATCAGCGTGACGTCCGGGAGGTGCTTGCGAAATTGCAGGATGCCATCGTGCGCGCTGGCGGCGTCCGCGATCATCACCATATCCGGTTGACTGTTGATGACGGCGGAAATGCCTTCCCGCAAAAGGGGATGGTCATCGACGCTGAGAATCCGGATTTTGCTTTTGTCACTCATCGCGGTCGTTTGCCCACAGGTTGAGCCTTGTCTTCCGTTGTTTTTCGCGAATAAAGCCTGGAGAACCACAAGTTCTGCCGGCCGGAAAATTCAGGCTCAAAAGCAAGACGGCTGGGAACGGAGAGACGGATTTCCGTGCCTGCGTTAGTCATGCTCAGTACCTTGAGTTTCCCACCGATGCGCTCCGCGCGCTCGCGCATTCCCGAGAGACCCCAGTGCCCATCGCGACCGGTGTTGACGACATGCGGATCCATGCCACAACCATTGTCACGAACCAGAACCCGCAAATGGCTTGCGGAGTATTCGATCTCGACAACTACCTCGGAGGCGCCGGAATGCCGGAACGCGTTGGCCAAAGCTTCCCGGCCGATATAGTAAATCTCGTCGTGAATAACGGGCCGCAGCGGCCGGGGGGCGCCTTCCACGATGACGTGAAATTCGCTTTGCGTGGAAATAGCAAGGTCCCTTTGAATGCGGGAAAACTCCTCTTCGAGGTTCTGGCGAACCACCTCCGAAGAACGAAGACCGCGGACGGTGTTGCGGCCTTCGTCCATGACGCGGCCCATCAATTGCAAGACCCGGCTGAGGAGGGGTTTGGCGGGTGAATCCTCAGGCAGACGGTCATCGGCAACATGGAGTTGCATGGAGGCGCTCATGAATCCCTGCAACAACGTATCATGGAGTTCCTGCGCGATGCGGGTGCGCTCCGCAAGACGCTCTTCGAACCGCATGTTCATTTGCGCCGCCAATCCTCTCATGCGCAAGCGAATGAACGACAATAATGCCAGAACACAGGCGAGCAAGCCAGAAAACCGGAACCACCACGTTTGCCAGTAGGCCGGTTTGATTTTGAAAGAAACATCGGATTCCGCACTGTTCCATAAACCTTCGCTGTTGCTGGCGATCACGCGGAAACGGTAATCACCGGAGTTTATATTGTTATAGGTGACCTGGCGATCGGTGACGGGTTGGCTCCAGCCTTCATCTATTCCCTCGAGCTTGTACTTGAAGCGGACGCGATCGGGAACGGAAAGACTCAGCGCCGTGAAGGCAAAGGTAATCCTGCGATGCCCTCCGGCGAGCTGAGGAGGATCCTCAAGCGGGACCGGGTTGCCGTCGAATGAGACCTGCTCAATATGAACCATTGCCGGAGCGGAACTGGGGATGTCGCGCGAAGGGTCAATGACAGAAATTCCGCGACTCATCGAAAACCAAATTTTGCCGAGCGGGTCGGCCAGAACAGATTGCTGGCGTTTTACGCCTTCCGTGCCGTGCAGCCCGTCTTCGATGCCGTACTCACGGATATCGGACGCACCGACGGAGTTGCGAAGCAATTTGTCGCGCTTGACGCGCAAGACGTGGCTTGAGGTTGAAATCCAGAGCCGTCCCAACTTGTCTTCGGCAATTCCAAGGATTGATTCCTGCAAGGATGCAGGCACTGCGGTTGGCAGCTGGACTTGACCGGAGATTGCATAGGCGAGGCCCGATGCCGTGCCAATCCAGAGCAGGTCGGCGGTGTCTGTGAAAAGGCAATTCACCGTTTGGGAGGGCAACCCTTCGCGAACGCCCAGGAATCGCCAATGTCCACCGGATAGCGAGTTGAGGCCGTTCGTCGTGGCAAACCACATCGTGTTACCGGCAGTTTCGGCGATTGCTGTGACGGAATTGGATCTCATCCCGGTAGCCGTAGAGTGGGTGGTGAAGCGGCCATCCCTGAATTCGCTTACGCCAGCGCTGAGGGTGCCTGCCCAGACGGCACCATCCCGAGCCTGAAACACCGCGTAGACGCTGTTTTGCGCAAGGCCGTCCTTTTCGGTAAAGGTCCTGGTTGTGACCGAGCCGCCCGCATAGCGCAAATGGGTCAGCCCGCCTTTTTGCCTGCCGATCCACACTTCATCCTTGCCGCCGGCAATGGAGTAGACAACATCCTCGCTGAGACGATCGCTGGTTACGGCGCCACTCTTGTCGCCCTTCAACCAATGAAGGCCGCCCTCGAAGGGAGCGAACCACACACGTTCACTCTGGTCAACGTAGAGCGGCCCGCTGCTTTCGGACTGGAGCCCCGCGGCGGAAAATGTAAGGAAAGCGCTGTCGCGCAAGCGCTCGATGCCTTCCGGGCTGCCAGTCCAAAGATTCCCTTCGCGATCCTCAAATAGAGTTGTGACGGCGATGGGTGTTCGCGAATTATTTGCGTCCGGGGTGACACCTTCCGCGTTCAACCGAATCAGTCCGCCAGGCGTGCCCAGCCAGATGTTCGAGTCCCGATCCCGGATCATGGAAAGGACATTGAGGTGACGAAAGGCGAGAGGAACATCCACCGAGGTGAGTTTATCGCCATCCCACCGCAAGATGCCCTTGTCCGTTCCGATCCACAACCCGTGATTTTCCGCGGATAACAGGCAGTTGATCTTGGCGTTGGCCAGGCCGGTTTCGACAGCCACCACTTTGCCGTTGCTGGCAAGGAAGAGACCCTTGTCCCGGGTGCCGAGCCAGAAATTGCCGTCAGAAGTTTCCGCCATGGAAATCACCGCCGAGTTGGGTTCGGCAAAGCGATGAGGAAAAACACCCGTGGCCCAACTGAGACGACTGGAAAGCTGGTCGGAGGTAACTTCGGAACCGCCGGGAGGCGGGCTTGCGGGTCCGGGGGAGGGGTTGAGCAATTCAAATTTTCCGGAATTGTAGGTAAGCGGGCCATAAGGGAGCGAGGCAAAGATTACCGACCCATCTTTACGTTTAAGAAGTGATGTGATTCCAAACTCCGCGAGTTCGCGGCCGACTTCGAACTTTCCATCGCGGTAGCGCAAGATCTTAGTGCTTTGCAGCAGAATCCAGAGATTGCCCTGCGCGTCTGACGTGAGCGCCTGGACAGGACCGATGGGAACTACGGTAGGAGTCGCCTGGGGAAAAGCGAGGAAGGCCATACCATCAAAACGAAACAGCCCGGTGTTTGTCCCAATCCACAAGTAACCGTCGGGAGTCTGCGCGAGAGCGGTTACGTATCCTCCCCTAAAGCCTTTTTCGGTGCCCCAATGCTCGCGCATGTATTGCGAAAGGATCCGGTTCGGATCGAGGGCCTGAGCCAGGGAAGCAGACCACGCCAGCGCCAGCGCGGCCATCAGGCATCTGCGGAACCAGCGCCATCCAACGCACCGATCAAGGGAGATATTCGAATTTTTCAACTACAACCTCATTTTCGTGTTGCAAGGGACTCTTTTCGCTCGCGACTACATAAAAAAGCAACTGAAACTTTTCCTGACCCGGAGAAGGCACACCCGAAGTGAATACATGTTCCGCGACCACTGGTGCTCCGGGTTGCATTGAAGAACCTCGAACCGTTTTGAGGCTGGCGCGGCCGGATTCCCAATGCATGGAATGTGTAAAAGTGCCCTTGGGCAGCACAAAGGGCGCGACATTGCCGGGAACATAGAAGGGCTGAATGCCATACTGCGCATTATTTTTGCTGGCCGCCTCACCCCAGCGGCCGAATTCGATGTCCAGCTCGCGGTAATGCTGGTCACCGCCCCAGTCGTCGAAAGTGTTCAAGCTCAAGACGGCGGCGGGCTCCAGTTGAGTGGTGTCGCGGACGGTAACGATGTAGGTGCCGTAGCCGAGGCTGTGAGTCATTTCCAATTCCGCGCAAGACCACCGGTCTCCCCTTTTCGTGATGCGTAGATGCAGCGCGCCACTTGAATCGAGCCAGGCGTTGTCGGCACCGTACAGATTGTTCAGTCCCCCGCGATCGGCAGAAATCGTGCGGACTTCCCAATCGTACCCGCTCCAGCGGAGCGGCTTCACCGGCGCGACTTGCGGCTCCCCGATGCCCTTGACAATCGAAACAATGACGACCGATCCGCCCTGCGTTGGGGCTACGTCCATCGTTGCAGGGGGATGATAGCCGGGCTCCACGAGCATAGCGGCGTATTCGAAACCGAGATGCGTGGAAGTCCCCCAGGTTGCATCGGCTTGGATGGGAATGAAGGGCTTGTCGGGCCACGGCTGCACCCACCACGGGCCGCTCCTCGCGTAGATGACAATCTGCTGGCCGGGATGCGCACCGGAGACGCGTCCCGCGATGGTATCCACTCTTTCGCGGCCACCCTGCGAGGCGGGGGGAATTTTTGTGAATTCAATAGTGGGGAGCGAGGACGCCTTCTGCGAGCGGCAACCGCCGAGCAGGATGGCAAGAGGGGAAAAAAACATCATCGCACACGTGCAACCGAGTGCTGCTTTGAGGAGTTCACGATGAGGGGCTGGCCGTCTACCGTGTTTCACCCAAGCTCCTTCCGATGAACCAAGTGGCCTGAAACCAAGCCAGTGGCCAAGAGTGGTTCGGAATTCATGATTCTAACTGGTTGGACTGGAAATTGAAGTCCTTTCGTAATAAGACCCTGCGTGGCAACCGGAGCAGAAGCGAATGGGGGTATTCGATCGGTTTCCGACCTGAGAGATCTCGAAATACCGCGGAGGAGGCTGATGCATCCAATGGATAGGGCGGTGCGTTGGGCAATGCCTGGTGCTGCGCCGAGTTAGAGGATTGCATGGCAAATCGTTCGCGACTTGCAAGTACACCACTTTCGGTCCTGGACCTGGCGCATGTGCGGCAGGGCGGAACAGTTGCGGAAGCGTTTCACAATTCTCTTGCGCTGGCACAGCATGTGGAAGCGCTGGGATACAAGCGCTTCTGGCTGGCAGAGCACCACAACATTCATGGCGTGGCGTGCTCGGCGACTTCGGTGCTGATCAGCTACATCGCTAATGGTACTTCCAAAATTCGCGTGGGCTCCGGCGGCATCATGTTGCCGAATCATTCGCCGCTGGTCATCGCCGAACAATTTGGCACGCTGGAATCGCTGTTCCCCGGGCGGATTGATCTGGGACTTGGCAGGGCGCCGGGCGGGGACTCCGCTGCGATGCGTGCTCTCCGCGGTTCGTTTCACAGTGCCGGAGATGATTTCCCGGAGCAGGTGGAAGAGTTGCGGCGTTATCTGGGCGAAAGAATGACTTCGCATCGTGTACATGCCTATCCCGGCGAAGGAACAAACGTTCCGATCTACCTGCTGGGTTCGAGCGACTTCAGCGCGCGACTGGCGGGGACGCTTGGCCTGCCCTTTGCGTTCGCCGCGCATTTTCAGCCGCAACCGCTGCTGCCGGCGCTGCAGATTTACCGGTCAACATTCCGTCCTTCGGACGTTTTGGAGAAGCCGTACGCGATGGTGGGAGTGCCAATCCTGGTTGCGGAATCTGACGAGCAGGCGCAATTTCTGGCGACGACACCCATTCAAATGTTCCTGAACCTGATTCGCGGCGTTCCCGGGCCGTTGCCGCCACCATCGAAGAGACTTGAATTGACAGCAGACGAGCGGGAGATGGCGGCAGCAAAGTTTGGAGCGGCGATTGTCGGCGGCCCCGACCGCGTTGCGACGCGCTTGAGTGCGTTTCTGGAAGAGACACAAGCGGATGAGCTGATCGTGGTTTCGAACACTTATGATTTCGAGGACCGGCTCCGCTCTTATGAACTGCTCGCTAACCTTACGAAGCAATCGGAAGAAACCACGCGAGGCGCCGCGACCGTAAGAGTGTAGCTGCAATCAGAAAATCTCAACGCAAAATGAATCACCACCGCGGATCGGGGCTGTCTTTGGACTCGCACGAATCCATGCGTTGCATGTTTCTAGCGAATGACCCGCAACAACATTCCACTGGCGCCCCTGACTAACAAATCCTGCTGCTCGGCGGCCAGTTGTATTTCTCCGAACGGCTCCGTGCGGCCGGCATGGGCGATTCTCACTCCCTCCATTCCGTAAACTCCACAGGCGTCGGAAGAGAAAACCCAGAGCGCCTGAAGGCGATCTTCAGAATCCAGCGCGCCGCGGCAGTTTGAGTCAGGCTGCGAGCGAACGTGAACCAGGACTCCGCCATAAACCCCTCTCCCCACAGTTTCGCTGCTTAGGTTGGTGACTGGTCCGCCAACTCCATAAACTTCGTCACCTCCGATCTGGCGGGTGGCGGCCCAGATATAGGGCGTGCCGAAGCCCGGAGAGAACTCCGGAGTTTGCGCGGACTGCACTTCCATAAAGCCGGCGAGCGAGCGCAAACTGGCGACGATGGGGATTTTGCGGTGATGAATTTCGAGATTGTCGAATCGGAAAGAGATTCTTCCGTTTGCGGCGGTTCCCGCTCGCTCCACGGACACGATTACGCCAGAAACTTTCGCTCCTTCGGGAATTTTTTCATGGTTAGGAAGAGGCACGTCCTGCATGATGCGGCCGGTTACTTCCTGCCCAGGTCTTGCGCTTTTCGAAGACAAACCGTGATTCAGTCTCACGGGGAGAATGGTTCCCACGGGAATTTCGAGATGGTTGAGATTTGCGGCGTGTTCAGCTTGGGGGCCGGCAGTCTGGGCCGCAAGCGGGAGACCAATTAGCGGCCCTAGCGCGAGGAAAACGGAGGGGAAGAAACCAAAGGGTGCGTACCGGCGACCTAGATGCTTCATAACAGACTCCTGCGGCAAACTCCGCAAACCATTCAGCAAGGGCGAGAGTGGCCCCAGCAAATAGTCTCCTCCGCGGAAGTTTCAATGACAAGCGGTGGGAATACCCCATGAAGACCTGGAATATCTGGGCTAGTTTCAACGAAATTCCCGTGACTTTGTAACCCGGTCCTATTGTCCCCAGGAGCGCGTGCGGAATCGGAGGAACGTTCAGCGCAGCGAATGCACTTTTGCCAGAACTTTCGGGGCCAGCGAGGCGGGCAACGGCGTATACCCGTGCTGCTCCGCGCTTTGTTCGCCCATGCTGAGGGCCCAATCAAGGAAATTGGCGAGCGCCCTGGCACGCGCCGGATCGGCCGATTTTTCCGGCACATAAAGCCAGGTAAAACTCACGATAGGATAGGCATCGTTACCCGCGGCATTCGTGAGCGAAGCACGAAAATCCGTTGGGATGGACTTTTCAGCGGAGTGGTAGGCAGCGGCAATGCTGGCCTGGGTCGCACCAATAAATTTTCCGGAGGCATTCTCGACATGGCCGACGCCGACGGAATTGTCGGATACCGTGAAACCAAGTTCAATGTAGCCGATTGCGCCGGAGGCGCTTTTCACTTTTTCCATCATGTCCTCCCCGCGATTGGCGCTGATTCCTACGGGCCAAGCGGGTGAGGGAGTCTTGCCAATTTGGCTGCGCCACTTGGAACTGGCCTTCGAAAGAAAATCGGTAAGTATATAGTTCGAACCCTTGCCGTCGGTGCGATGGACGACGGCAATGTCCAGATGGGGCAGGACCTGGCCGGTGTTGAGTTGCTTAATTGCGGGGTCGTCCCAGGTCTTGATGTTTCCGAGGAAAATATCGGCGAGAACGGGGCCGGAGAAGCGCAGGTTCCCTCTTACGCCAGGAACGTGATAGATGGGCACGATGGCGACGAGGACCGTTGGGATGTGCAAAATGGGAGTTTTCGCTTCTTTCAGCTGTTCGTCGCTCATCGGCACCTCGCCGGCCGCGAAATCGCCGACGCCGCGGGAAATGTCTTCGATGCCCTTGACGGTGCCGGTGCTGAGATAACGGACCTGCACGCCGGGGCTGAGCTTGTTATATTCTTCGACCCAGTGGGAGTAGAGTGGCGTGGGCAGATTCGAACCACTGCCCACCAACGCGATGATGCTCTGAGAGTTTGCGACAAGGGCGGAGCAAATTATTAATAGGGCGAGAGCCGGCCAAACAGCCTTGTGGAGCCCTGATGGTTTCATAAGGGTTGCACTCCTTTGTTTGAGATGTTTGAGACGGGCTTGAAGAGAATCGTGGCGCTGCGGGGGCTTGCCCGCAATAGCGATGATTGGTTGCTGCACTTATTGGTTAACCGCAACTTTGACGGCGGGGTGCGTGGCCCGATAAGATGCGCAAGGTTTCGCCGAAACACAATTCTCTTGAAGTACGGAACGTTGTGAAGCGCGCAGGACGATCACCGGGCGCGAGAGGAAATACAGACTGGGGGATACAAGCAATGCGGAATGAACTTGCCTGGGCTTGTGCCGCTTTGGTGCTGGGAGGTTTTGTTTTTGGACAGAAACCGCAGATTGCGACCAGCCAATCTGCCAAGCCCGTTGCCCCGCCGGAGCTCACGAATTTGTTGGATGCGAAAATCAAGGCGGAATGGCAGGCGATCAAGGACAAGGACCAAAAGGCGTATGGCGACCTGTTGACGGAAGAATACGTTGCGGTGGAGGCCGACGGCGGGGGTGAGCGCTACAAGTGGAAGGCTCTGAACGAACTTCAGCAGAGCGCCGTCGCCGACTTCACACTTTCGTTCCTGAAAGTGACGCCGCTATGCGCGGACGCGGCGTTTGCCCGGTACGAGGTTTTTATCAAGTTTCCGCCGAAATCCATGGTTCCGTTTGAAAAAATCCTGGTGGGTGAAATCTGGCTGAAGCGCGATGGTCAGTGGAAAGCCCTGCACTACCAGGAAACCCGCGTGAAATAGTCAATTCGCTCGCATCTCCGCCCCTCCTGGCCGCTGAGCGATTTGATTCATTCGAGCGCGGCCAAGAGCAGCGTTGATGGTTCAGGTTGGACTGTCACCGATCGCGCGGTACGCCTATTCGCAGTCCGGCGGCATGGAAGCGATGGCGTCTTCGGAACCGCAGGCGCGCTTCTTCTTCGCAGGCGTAATCCCTGGTCTGGAATGATTGAGGATCCAGAGCCCGTCGTTGTTGGTCAAATAGATCAGGCCACGGCTGGGATCCTGGAGAATGCTGGTTACGCCGGTGAAGGTCTGGAGCACCTTGGGGTGCGCGGGATCGCTGAGGTCCAGAATCTTGACGGTTTCCGTGGGGCTCTCCGAATTCCGGATGACTCCCTTGGAATTCTTGTCCGGAACTTCGGCGAGGCCGACGTCGGGGCCGACGATTTCGAGCTTGCCGGCGGTGGCGTCGCTGGACTGGGCGCCATGATTCACCAGGCTTGGCAGCACCGGTTTGGTCACATCGATCACGGTAAAGCCCTGCTTGGATGCCTTCTGCACATACAAGTACTGTTTGTCTCCCTTGTTTTGGAGAAGCATTTCGCTTCCCGGGGCGTCTTTCAGGGCCAAGTGCGCGATCACCTTTGCGGGAACTTCGGTGGGCTTGGTGTTTGCGGACAGGCTGGGCGCGGACAGGATAACGACTGCGGCCGCGAGTCCCATACCGACGGTGCCCAAATAACTACGAACAAATCTTTGTTGATCGGTATTCATCACTTCCTCCTTGCACTGCTCTAAGCGTGCCTCCAATAAACTTTCCGTAAACTTTGCCATCGTGTTTCTCTGTGTTATTTGATGCGGCGAAAAGCCCGAATCAAGACACAATTCGCAAAGCAGCCGATTGGGCTTAGGCGGAGGGAGGTGGACGAGTGAAGAGACGATTGTCCAGGGAAATGGAAACCAAGGGTTGCTCTTCTCTTATATCAATTCGCAAAGGCACCGAGCGAGGCAGCAAGATCCTGCCGGCGGACGGCGGTTGCAACACGAAGAAGTCCTTGGCCATAACTTTGGCCGTCATGTGGGAAGGAGCGGACGGAACCCAGGAGGTTCCTTCGTTGCATTCCATTCGCGGAAAACGGTTTGCCAGAACGAGAACGAGTGAGAAAGCGCAAACCCAGGTCGCCGCGCATTGTACGCGTGTCAGGCGGCACGGACGCATTAGTAGAAGCGACAGCATCTGAACCCTGCCAAGCGAAGACTCCTCAGCACTTTCATTCTACACCCGTGGGGTGGAACGCGAGTCAAGGCCAAGCCACAGCCGAGGAATGCGGTCTCAGCGGCCTCACTCGCGTTTCATCGCTGCTTGCAAACTGTGCTTTTGCTCTTACTGCCTGCCGTAGACGGCGATGCATCCGTTGGAGCTCTGCGTACCGCAGAGGGCGCCGGCCTGTGTGGGGACAAAGATCTGATTCGTAAACTGGTTGACGGTGATGCTGTGGGAGTTGGAACCGGTGGTCACATTAACGAGCCACTGGCGCGTTCCGGCATCCACCACACCCATGATGGGCCCATTGGGCATATCGCGCCCAGCGGTGTAATACCGGTTGTCACCAGGGTTGTACCAGACTTCATCCGTGCCGCCGCTTTGATCGATCTTGATCTGGCTGGCGAGGCAGGCGGCGCTGGTCGTGCAGGTACCGTCAAAAACGATCAGCAAGGGCGGGAACTGGACGCCATCATGGCCGCCGCAACCGACCAGGAAATCATGACCCGGGCCCTGGACGATGCCTGCAGGCATACAATTGAGGGTTGGGACAACGTTGATGACTACAGGGCCTGCCGGATTTCCGATTCGTGGATCAATTTCGTCAATGCACCCGACGGCGACGCTCGACTGAGTGGGCAAAGTGGAAACCGTGCAATTCAGGTTTTCCACATAAAAAGTGCCATGGAGGGGATTGAAGCCGACGGCACCCGTCCCGGCCACGGCAATTTCTCCGCCCTGTCCTGGCGCAATTGGCACGGTGGTGTTGTTGGTGATGAACGCTCCCGAATTCTGGTCAACGATCGCTGAGTGATGGCACGGAATGGTTAGAGTTCCACCGGTAGCTACCAAAGGAAAGGGTCCGCCGGAGGCGCCAGATGGAACGAAGGTGGAAGGATCCGGGCAAGCGGCTCCAGTTGTATCCACTGGCACGGTTGAACTTTGTACGTTCGCCGCATCGTAATAAATCTGGCCGAGGATGCAGGCTGCCGGATTCGCGGGAGTGTAGTTGTTGGCCGCTGTCCCATTGGTTGGGTACGCAGGATAGTTTACCGGGAGACAATGTCCCTGCCCGGGCGTCGTAAACGGAGGCGTGAACTTACGATTGACGAGATCGGTCACATCGATCAGGGTCACGAACGGGAGTCCGGGGTCACCATTCGCGATGGTGAGTATGTCGTGCCCGCCCACCGTTCCATAGGCCATTTCATCGCCGCGATCATCGGCGCATTCGGGAGCGCTGCCGGCGCCGCCGTTCCAAGAGGCGATGCATGGCCCAACGCCATTCGGGCCGTCAAAATCGGGAGAAGCTCCCGTAGCGAAATCCGCGATCACGGTCGGTGGATTCGTCGTGAGATCGAATACAACGACGGAGGAGCTGCCGCTTCCGACGAACAACGTATTTCCGTCTGGCGTCACAAGAAGCCCGTTGGGCCCGGAGAGAGGGTTTACGCCATTCGCGCGCGACGCACAGCATTGCGCCCCAGGCAATCCACCGAAGAAGCCGTTGGAGCCGAACCCTGGGAAAGGCGAAACGCCGGGGATACTTCCAAAAGCGTCGAAGAAAGGCGCGTTCCTGCAACCGAACCGGGTAAGTCCATTGCCAGGGCGCGTAGAATTCACGCTTCCGAGACCGGTGACAATGGACGGAATCCCCTGGACTTCCGCAACAGGGTCAAGTTTCGGGCCCCAGCATGGGCTGCCGTTGTTCCCGGCGTTGGCCACTTGGTTGACTCCACCGATGGTATTCACGGCGAAATTGTTTTTGGCGTCCGTGACCACAACATCCAGGCCGATGCGGTCGGCTGTATACACCTTCTGCTGAATCGGATCGAACCAGCTTATGTCGAAGGAATTGAACGGACCGCCGGGCTCGCCGGTCGGATTGTGCTCCGGGACCGGGACGACGTTGAGCACGCCGTAAGCGCCGTTCACGGTCGTCCCGCAAGTCGGACAATATTTCTGCGAACCGCAACTATTCAAGAGAAATCCAAGCGCCAACACGGCAGCCATTTCGATTATCTTTATGACTCTAGACCTCATCGAAAAACCTCCTCCAGGAATTCCGCTCGAATTTTCCGCGCCGTGGCGCTGCTTTCGGTTTTGTGAAGGCCTGCTTGACTTCCAGGCATATTGGCCAGTTTCAAATTCAGTCCGGTGCATGGCTTATCCCCTGCGCCCTAGAAGCGGTACTGCAGCCGCTGCTCGAAAACGTAATAATTTTGCGGCGTAGCACCAATCGTGCTTGGTTGCTTCAAGCGGTCAACATTGAAGTTGGACTGGAACCGCACCCAATAGTTCAAATACCAGTTAACACCGAAGCTGAACTCGTCGGTGTGCCGGTTGAAGGTGGGAACGTTTTGGGGCGTTTGGAGGTTGTTGAAGAAAATGCCGGGCTCATTGCCTTGAATCCCGGAATAGCGGAAGGCAAGCTCCCAGGCTCCCAATCCACGTCCTCCGCCGCCGGGAAGTTCCGGGCCAAACACAGGGTGCTTGATGCGGGGCGTGCCGTTTTCCGGCCGCCTTTCCTTGGTGAGCAGGTAGGTAGCGGCAGAGTTCCAGGCCTTGAATCGAACGGCAGGCAGATCCGCAAATCCAAGTCCGCCCAAGGTCAATGTGCCGACACCGGTGCGATCGAAAATCGCCTGGACGTATTCGTCGCGGAAGCCCCAGGGGCCCTTCAGATAAGTGAACTCACCCTCGTACCGCCACACATTCCCGTTTGCCTGGAACTGCGGCAAAAACGTGAATGGCGCAGCCGGCGACCCGGTGCTGGGCGTGAGTTCGTTGGAAAGACCGCGCGACTGGCTGTAAGCGATCGATCCACCGAAAGCCAAGCCTTGCAGGACGCTGTCTTTTTTGTCGCGCCATGGATAGAAGCGGACTCTGCCCACGGCCTCTGGCACGCTGGTGGTGTTATTGGTGGAAAAACCTTTGCCGTTGAACGCGCCCGCCCAATACTGAAATGCGCCCCCCTTGATGTCGCCGTGAATCGTAACGCCGGGGCTGCGGAAGGCAGAGGCGGCTGAGGGGTA
>Ga0210399_10001234_pt1 | contig 20050 bp, 17 predicted proteins | sample IncBWC14MmetaG_FD_150865 | JGI IMG/M metagenome (GOLD analysis project Ga0210399, IMG submission 150865) | Forest soil microbial communities from Barre Woods Harvard Forest LTER site, Petersham, Massachusetts, United States - Inc-BW-C-14-M | ecosystem: Environmental > Terrestrial > Soil >... | reverse complement strand
CTACTTCAGGGTGACCAGCTTTTCGACTAAGTCCGAATAATCTTTCTTTTCCAGGCCGTGGACTTGCTTGTTGTACTCGTCGACCTTCGAGGAGTAGTTCATGGAGCAGAACTTCGGGCCGCACATGGAGCAGAAAGCGGCTTCTTTGTAGTAGTCGTCGGGCAACGTCTCGTCGTGCATGGAGCGGGCGGTCTCGGGGTCGAGCGAGAGCGCGAACTGTTTTTCCCAGTCGAACTTGTAACGGGCGTAGCTGAGGGCGTCATCGCGGTCGCGGGCACCGGGACGGTGGCGCGCGACGTTGGCGGCGTGGGCGGCAATCTTGTAGGCAATGATGCCGTCTTTTACGTCTTTGTCGTTGGGAAGACCGAGATGCTCTTTGGGCGTGACGTAGCAGAGCATCGATGCTCCGTACCAGCCGATCATGGCAGCGCCGATCGCCGAGGTGATGTGGTCGTAGCCCGGAGCGATGTCGGTGACGAGCGGGCCCAGGGTGTAAAAGGGAGCTTCGTAGCAGAGTTCGTTTTCCTTCTCGACTTGTTCTTTGATCTTGTCGATGGGGATGTGGCCCGGCCCTTCGATCATCACCTGCACGTCGTGCTTCCATGCGATCTGGGTCAACTCCCCGAGAGTCTTCAGTTCGGCGAACTGGGCCTCATCGCTGGCGTCGGCGATACAGCCTGGCCGAAGGCCGTCGCCCAGAGAGAAGCTGACGTCGTACTTCTTCATGATCTTGCAGATGTCGTCGAAGCATTCATAGAGGAAGTTCTGCTTGTGGTGATGGGCCATCCACTGGGCGAGGATCGCGCCGCCGCGGCTCACGATTCCGGTGATGCGCTTGGACACCAGGGGCAAGTACTGGATCAGCACGCCGGCATGGATGGTCATGTAGTCCACGCCCTGCGCGGCCTGTTCTTCGATCACTTCCAACATAACGCCGGCGGTGAGATCTTCCACGCGCTTTACACGCGAGATGGCTTCGTAGATGGGAACGGTGCCGATGGGAACAGGCGAGTGGCGGAGGATAGCCTCGCGGATGTCGTGGATGTCGCCGCCAGTCGAGAGATCCATTACGGTGTCGGCGCCGTAATGAACGGAGGTGTGGAGCTTTTTGAGTTCCTCGTCGATGTTGGAGGTGACAGCCGAGTTGCCGATATTGGAGTTGATCTTGCAAAGCGAGGCCACGCCGATGCACATGGGCTCGAGTTCCGGATGGTTGATGTTGGCAGGGATGATCATGCGGCCGCGGGCAACTTCGTCGCGCACCAGTTCCGGGGTGAGTTTTTCCCGCTCGGCGACGTAGAGCATCTCCTCGGTGATCAGGCCCTGGCGGGCGTAATGCATCTGCGAGAAGTTGCCATCTTTGTTGTCGGCTTTGCGGCGAGCCAACCATTCCGCGCGGGGCTTGGGAACTGTGCCGTTACCGCTTCCATTCGGGTGGGAGCTGGTGCCGGGCGTACCATTCGTCGGGGTCATGGAGTGAGGATCCTCTGGGAGTTATATGCAAACGATTATACGCTGCAGAAATAGCACGGCGGATATCCGGTCGGGTTTCGCAACCGAGCAAATCGGGGGCACCCCGGAATTCAGCCCCGCGATGAAAGTCGGGCCGCTCGATAAACCAGCCCGCGAGGAAAGCCGGGCCGCTCGATCAGCCAGCCCCAACGGGGAAGCCGGACTGCCCGAAGCATCCATAACCCAGCCCCGTCAGGGGGCGGCAGAAATTAGCCCAGCGCGTAAGGGCTGGGAGAACGCCAAATTTGACCCGAGCCCCGTAGGGGCGACACACAGCGCAGCGGGCGAAAGCCCGCAAGCCCTCGCGAGCACCGCCAAGGTCCACGCAGCACTCAGCCAGCAACCCGATCTCCGGCTCAACAATCTCCCGAGGTTGGCTTATAAAATACAGGTCGCCCGTAGACAGATGGCCCAAAACGGAATGGATTTTGCGTGTTCACGTTCTGCCGGCTGATTCGTCTAACAACGTTGCGCCTACAATCTTCTGTTTCAGCCTGTGAGGTTCTATGCGAACTGTGAAGGTTTTGGTGGCAGTGTGTGCGGCAGGCTTCGCCCTCTCTGAAGCATGGGCGTTCGCGCAGAATTCCGGCACTAATCCGGGATTCAGCGTCGAGGCCATCGACAGGACGATCGATCCCTGTGCCGATTTTTATCAGTATGCCTGCGGGAACTGGCTCAAGAAGACGGAAATTCCCGCGGATCAGACCGAGTGGATCAGCTTCACGGAATTGTATGAACGGAATCTCGTCACCCTCCGAGGCATTCTGGAGAAGGCAGCGGCGGGGGGAGCGGCGCGGAGCGCGATCGAGCAGAAGATCGGCGATTATTACGGGGCGTGCATGGATGAAAAGGCGGCGGATGCGAAGGGACTGGATCCGCTCAAGCCGGAGTTGGATCGGGTGGCGGCCGCGACCGACAAGGCGGCGCTCATCGACGTCATTGCACACTCGCACGTGATCGGCGCGAACAGCCTGTTCGGGTTTTATTCTTCGCCCGATCTCCACAATGCGGACATGGTGATTGCCTACGTGGATCAGGGTGGTCTCACCCTGCCGGACCGCGACTACTACATCAAGGATGATCCCAAGCACGCGGAGATGCGCCAGCATCTGGTGGAGTACGCGACCCAGATATTCACGCTGGCAGGGAAGTCTCCGCAGCAGGCGGCCGACGGCGGGGAGACCGTGTTGAGGATTGAGACTGCCCTGGCGAAGGCGGAGATGGACCGTACACAGCGGCGCGATCCCAAAAATCGCGATCACAAGATGAAGCGCGAAGATGTGGTCGCCCTGGCGCCGAACTTCCACCTGAACCAGTATTTTTCGTCTCTGCATACACCGGCGTTTTCCGAATTGAATGTGGTGAACCCGGAGTTTTTCAAGCAGGTGAATGGGGTCATCGAGAGCGAGTCGCTGGATGCGTTGAAGACCTACGTGAGCTGGCATCTGCTGAATTCGACCGCGCCCTGGCTGTCGAAATCGTTCGTGGATGCCAACTTCAAAATGCAGCAGCAACTCACGGGACAATCGGAAATCCAGGCGCGCTGGAAACGGTGCGTGGATGCTACCGATGGCGCACTGGGCGAAGCGCTCGGGCAGAAGTATGTAGAGGAGACCTTTGGCGCGGATGGGAAACAGCGCATGCTGAAGATGGTGGACGCGTTGGAGGCTTCGCTCGGGCAGGACATCGCGACTCTCCCGTGGATGAGCGAGGAAACCAAGAAGCAGGCGAAGGTCAAGCTGCAGGCGATCCGCAACAAGATTGGATATCCGGATCAGTGGCGCGACTACAGCACGCTGAAAATTGAGCCGGGCGATCTGCTAGGAAATTTTCTGCGGGCAAATGAATTCGAGTCGAATCGGCAAATCGCGAAAATTGGCAAGCCGCTGGATCGCAAAGAATGGGGCATGACGCCTCCGACTGTGAATGCATACTACAGCGGTTCCTACAACGAAATCGTCTTCCCGGCGGGAATTCTGCAGCCTCCATTTTTCGACAAGAAGATGGACGATGCCGTGAATATGGGCGGTATTGGCGTGGTGATCGGGCACGAGTTGACGCATGGCTTCGACGACCAAGGGAGGAAGTACGATCCGCAGGGAAATTTGCGCGACTGGTGGACGGAGCAGGACGGAAAGGAATTCGAAAAGCGCGCCGACTGCGTCGCGAAAGAGTACGGGAATTTCGTGGCCGTGGATGATCTGAAGCTCAACGGTAGACTTACCCTGGGCGAGAACACGGCGGATAACGGAGGGGCGCGGATCGCGCTGGCCGCGCTCGAGCAGATGATCGCGCAGGATAAAACGGGAAAAGCTGCGGAGAAGCTTGATGGCTACACTCCCGAGCAGCGCTTCTTCCTGGGATTTGGGCGGGTGTGGTGCGAGAGGCGCCGTCCGGAGTTTTCGCGCATGCTGGTGAGCGTGGATCCTCACTCACCGGGGAAATACCGGATCAATGGTGTCGTGCAGAACATGCCGGAATTTCAGAAGGCCTGGGGATGCAAGTCGGGGCAGCCGATGGTGGCGCAGAACGCTTGCCGGGTATGGTGAGAAAGCAGCTTTTAGCTCTTAGCTTAGCTCCCAAACCTCCTAGTGGGGGGGTCGCGTAGGGGCAGACGCCCTCGTCTGCCCGGCCGAGCGCAGCTCGGCTATGCGATCAGCTCGATTTGATAAACCTCACTTTCTCGTGTCTCTTCAATAGACCCAGCGCTGACAGCACGAGAAACGTCGTGCTCTGGGTGGCTAAGAGCTAAAAGCTAATAGCTAAGAGCTCTTCTGCAATTCGCCAAAGCCTTTTCGGCGCTGGTCGCTATAGCGATGCAGGGCGTCGGTGATGATGGGGTAAGCCTCGGCCGCGGGGCGAATTTCGTCGACCTCGACTGCTTTCCCTTCCAGCATTTTGTAATCCTGGAAAAATCGACGGAGCATGAGCAGACGGTGCGATGGCATCTCGTTCGCTTCATGGTAGGAATTGAACTCAGGATCTTCGGTGGCGATGGCGATGATCTTATGGTCCTGCTTGCCGGAATCGAGCATGGTCATTAACCCGATGGCGCGCGCGTGGATGATGGTTAGCGGGACGACGGCTTCCTGGCACAGTACGAGCACGTCGAGAGGGTCGTCGTCTTCGGCGAGAGTCTGAGGAATGAACCCATAGTTCGCGGGGTAGTAGACGGCGGAATAGAGCACGCGATCCAGTTTGATGAGCCCGCTGGCTTTGTCCAGCTCGTACTTCACGCTCGAACCAAAAGGGATTTCAATCACGCTGCTGAACTCGGCGGGAAGCTTGTCGCCGGGAGTTACGTCATGCCAAGGATGAATCATGCAGAGCGACCTCGAAAAATGTGAACTCGAAAAATGTGAACTTGTCATTCCGAGCGCAGCGAGGAATCTCGTTCTTTGACGCCCCGCGGGCACAGCAGATTCCTCGCTGACGCTGGGAACGACAGCCTTGAAGTATCGGCATTCTAGCAGTAACGGGAGGTGCAATTTTACCCGATGCACCGGTTTAATCATTTTAATTCTGTAGTTTGCGCGGAATGGGGAACCGGGTTCTTGTCCGATTGTGTCTTGACCCGGACACGGGCTGCGCGTAAAGTTGGGTACAAGCCTCGGGGAAATCCTTTATGTCGAGCGAAACCAGCAAATACCTGAAATTCGGCGGCGCTACGGTTCTGATCCTGATGATGCTGGGCTATCTTGCCTACACCGGGGTGCAAGAGAGCAAGAGCTATTACGTCACGATCAAAGAGCTGCGGGGACTTGGCGACAGTGCTTACACCAAGCGGCTTCGCGTGGCGGGTAATGTGCAAGCGGGCTCGATTAAGCGCAGCGGCACGCATGTGGATTTCATTCTGGTGGAGCAGGACTTGAGTCTGCCGGTGAGCTATGCAGGTACAGAGCCCCCACCAGACACGTTCAAGGACAACTCGCAGGCGCTCGCGGAAGGCAGCTTTGGCAAAGACGGCATTTTTCATGCCAAGGGGCTACAGGCGAAGTGTGCTTCGAAGTATGCGCCGGCCAAGCCGGGTGATCCTGCGACAGGTACTCCCAATACGGCGCCCCCTAAGACCATGACCGAGACACAGGATTCGAAGGGCGTCACCCTGTAGCACGCGGTTGGCTTCTCCCACATCCGACTGTGAACGAGCCCAACACGGCGCAGACTAATCCCATCATTGCAGTTACCAATCTAGTTAAACAGTTCGGACGCTTCGCCGCCTTGCGGGGCGTGAGTGCGTCATTTGAAGCCAGCCGGCTCTATGGCATCCTGGGCGACAACGGCGCAGGAAAGACAACTTTGCTCCGCATCCTTGCGGGTCTGGTCCCGCCCACACGCGGCGAAATCTCCATCCTGGGCAAGAAAAATCCGCGGGAAGTCTGCCGCGAGTTTGGTTACATGGCGCATCCTTCGCTGCTCTATGACGAAATGACCGGGATGGAAAACCTGCGCTACTTCGCGCGGCTTTACGGGCTTGAGGATGAGGTGCGCTGTGCGCAGGTCATTGCGGCCGTGGGACTGGATCCGGCATTGGAGCGGCCAGTTGGACAGTACTCGCAGGGAATGCGGCAGAGGATGTCGCTGGCGCGGGCGCTGCTGAATGATCCTAAGATTCTTCTGCTGGATGAGCCCTTTTCGAACGTAGACATTCGCTCTGCGCGGGAGATGGTGAAACTGCTGGGCGGCATGCGCGATCAGGGGAAGACGATTTTCGTGGTGACCCACCAGGCATCGTTGCTCGAAGGCGCAGCGGATGAGTTCATCTGGATGGACGCGGGACAGATTGTCAATCGCACCCGGGATTTAACGTTCATGGAGACGGCATGAGTGCGCCGACTGGAATCACCTGGGCGACACTTACGAAGGATGTGCGGCTGGAGTGGCGATCGAAGGATGCCATCAACTCCATGCTTTTTTTTGCGCTATTGGTGGTAGTGGTTTTCAGCTTCTCGTTTGACCCGGAGGCGGAGGAATCGCGCCAGATTGCTGGCGGACTGGTGTGGGTGGCGTTCCTGTTTGCGTCGGTGGTCGCACTCAACCAGACGTGGGCGCGGGAGTTGCGGAACCAGGTGCTGGACGCGTATCGCGTTTCACCCGCGCCCGCCAATTCATTATTTGTAGCCAAAGCACTGGGGAACTTCATCTTTGTAAGTGTGCTGGAAGCGCTGATGACCCCGCTGTTCGTAGTTTTTTACAAGCTGCGGGTGCTTGGTCCGGCGTGGCAGTTGATTCCGGTGGCAATTTTGGGAACGTGGGCAATCGTGGTGAATGGGACTTTCTTTGCGGCGATGTCGCTGCGGACGAGGAGTCGCGAAATCATGCTGCCCCTTTTACTTTTCCCGATCACGATCCCGGCGTTACTATCGATGGTGGAAGCGACCACGACGATCCTGGTGGGCGATCCGTCTACTTCGGCTAAGTTCTGGATCGTATTGCTCGCGACCTACGATGTGGTGTTTACTACTGGCTGTCTGGCCTTATTTGGAACGGTCTTACACGCAGAATGAAGAAAGCCTTTCCCATTCTCGGATTGCTGACAGCGGCACTGCTGAGTTATGCGCTATACCAGGCGCTGGTCGTGGCCCCGACCGAACAGACCATGGGCGATGTGCAGCGGATTTTTTATTATCACGTGCCCTCGGCGTGGACGGCGTTTCTGCTGTTCTTCATTAACTTCCTAGCATCGATCCAGTATCTGGTCCGGCGAGATCCAAAGACGGACACGATTGCGAACTGGGTAGTGATCGCGCTGGGCGTGTTGGTGTGCATTGCACCGTATGCCTTCCGCACGCTCTTGCCTGCGGGAGTTTACCCATCGTCGGTAGTGACTACGGGAATTGCGTTCGTCGGATTGTATTTTTTAATCAGAAGACTGTTTTCAGAGCAGCAGACCGACATGCTGGCCCTGACCACCGCGGAAGTGGGCGTGGTTTTTTGCACGGTGGTTCTGGTGACCGGGCCATTGTGGGCGAGGCCGGTGTGGGGTATCTGGTGGACGTGGGACGTGCGCCTTACTTCGACCCTGGTGCTGTGGCTGATTTATGTGAGTTATCTGGTGTTGCGGCGTTTTTCGTCAAGCGGACAGACACCCGTGCTGGCAGCGGCGCTGGCGGTGTTCGGCGCGCTGGACGTACCCCTGGTGTACTTTTCGATCTGGTTCTTCCGCACCCAGCATCCGCAGCCAGTGGTTGGGGGCGGAGGGTCGATTGATCCTCGCATGCTGCGCGTGCTGCTGATCAACTGGGTGGCGTTCTTGTGTTTCGCGTTCCTGGTGTGCTGGTCGCGCTATCGACTGGAGCGGACGAAGCGCGAGGTGGAAGAAACGCAAGCTCTGGAAGCTTTGCTGGAGCCGAGGAGCGCCCTCCGATGAGTTTCCTCTATGCGGCGTACGCAGCGACCTGGACGATCCACATTGTCTACCTCATCACCGTAGTCCGCCGGTATTCCCGCCTGAAAAAAGAAGTGGACGAACTCAACAAGAAGATCTAAGGAAAGTCTGCTGTGCTTTGAAAGGGACGGCCTTCAGGCCGTCCGCTCACAGCCCGAGAATTGCGGGCTTCAGCCCCTGAGGTTATCTGCATCGAGAGTTAATCAGTACCTCCCTGGCCCCTCAGAAATCTTTGCGGAAGGCAGCCTCAGGTCATTGTTGGTCAGAATTCATTTTCCATGCCTGCGGCATAGAAGCAAAATCCTGCGCCGGGGCAGTGCGCAGGAACTCGTACTCCTCGATGACCGCTGCGATCCCGATACGCGCAGAGGGCAGCGGCGTTTCCACGCGGATGACGCGGGCGGCGAAACGCACCCGGACGGGATCGGTCAGCGTGACGTGTGGCGGAAACGTGAGAGTGACTTCGATGCGGGAGCCGGAAGCGACCGCGCGATCGAGGTAAAAGAAGACGCCGCGCGCGCTGACGTTTTGGGTTTCGGTGAGGAATTCGTTCGCGCCATCGCCGTTGAGACGAATGGCGGCGGGCAATCGCATATCGAAACGTCGCATTGAGCGGCGGTCTGGGGATGTTGGCAGCATTGGAGCGCTTTCTCCGTGGCAATCGTTTATCGGAAACACAGCCTGATCCCTAGGGCGGGCCCGCGCAAATATGACGGACGGCCAAGCCTCTCTATAAAAAACAGCCCAAAATCTGTAATCGGTGAAGCCAATTTACTTAGTTATCAGCAATTTGCAACAGCAAAAAGAGCCGGGAACTGACTCGGTAAACGCTTGGGCGACGTCCGAAAAAATGGACATCGTGAGGGAGTGGACGCACCCGATCACGTGCGTAGAGCTCTTGCGGAGCAATCCCAGTGCCAACCGGTTCCCGCATTAGTTGAGCCACAGGCGCGCGGAAAACAAACATCTTGGATCGACGTCGAGTCCGAAGCAATGGAGCGGCGGACGGCGCTCGTTGTGCAATTCGTTTCGTCTCCCCGAGAAAGGGTTTCTATGTGCCGGCGGCCGTCCACGATTCACTTTTGTGACCCGGCGGCATCTCGCGTGGTGGCATCGTGCATCTCACAACGCTTGAACGGGCGGGCGGGGCTGCGTTCGCTTGACACTGCTATCCGCCGGATGTTTAAGTAGTTACTTATTTTTTTCACTCGGATTTGGAGACAGAAACCTGCTGCTCCGCACGCCCGGAGCCGTAGGGAAATTTTTGTGCCGTTCTTCATTCCTCTCCACCTGAATTGAATACTTCGGAGGAACTCGTGAGATTGAATCGTCGTGGGTTGGGTACAGGACTGTTATGGAGCCGAATTCTCCCGGCAGCCTTGCTGCTGGTGGCAGCCGGAGCGACGGTTCTGTCGCTTGGTTCCCATCCGAAGGGAAACGGCACCGCTCCTGACGCCCGGTGGGCTGGCTTTGATACGCGAGCGCAGCAGCAACCCGCGACCTTCGGCAGCTTCGGAAAGCTTCCTCTGATGTTTGAGCCTAATGTGGGGCAAACCGATGGGCGCGTGCGTTTCATTGCGCGAGGCAGCAATTACGGCTTGTTTCTGACCGACGAGGATGCCGTGCTTACGTTGCGGCACTCGCGTGGCGACGACAGATCAAAAGATGCGAACACATCCGTGCTGCGGATGAAACTGGCGGGTGCTCGCGCGAACGCTCAAGTGGTGGGTACGGATGCGCTCCCCGGAAAAAGCAATTATCTGATCGGAAACGATCCGGCTAAGTGGCGGCGCAATGTTCCCCAGTTCAGCCGTGTGCGCTACTCGCAGATTTATCCGGGTGTCGATCTCGTGTACTACGGGAATCAGGGACAGCTGGAGTACGACTTCCGGGTGGCGCCTGGTGCTGATCCAAAGATTATTCAATTGAGTTTCCAGGGCGCACGCGAACTGAGGGTGGATTCGGGCGACCTCATTGTGGGTACTGGGGATGGCGACGTCCGCTTAAAGGCTCCGCGGGTATATCAGGAACAAGAAGGGTCGTCTCGCAAGACTGTGCGAGGACGATTTGCGCTGCTTGCCCGGGATCGAGTTGGTTTTGAAATCGACGACTACGACCGGAGCCGGATGCTGGTCATTGACCCGGTGCTGACGTACTCGACGTACCTGGGCGGCACGAACACTGAGATGCTTCCCTCGATCGCGGTGGACTCGGGCGCAAGCATCTATGTTACGGGAGCAACCAACTCGACCGATTTCCCGGTCACCGAAGGCCCCGCCTACCAGGCAGGTGCGACTTCCAATGTGTTTGTCGCCAAGTTTGACCCCACCGGAGCAACGCTCGTCTTTGCGACATACATCGGAGGCACCGGGGCGGACACCAGTGTGGGGATCGCAGTGGACGCTGCTACGAATGTGTATATAGCCGGCACCACCACCTCAACCAACTTTCCAACGATGAACGCGTTTCAGACGGCGCCAGTATCGCCGGGGAATCCGCACACCTTCGTCATCGAGCTGAGTTCAAGCGGCGCGAGCCTGATCTACTCCAGTTACTTTTCGGGTAACCAGACCGACACGGCCAAGGGCATGACGCTCGACGACAAGGACTTCGTGTACGTGATCGGCATTACGAACTCGACAAATTTCCCGCTGGCGCCGACCGCAGGGACCTTCCAATCGACGTTGCAAGGCTCAAACGCGTTCTTCATCAGCAAGGTTGCTCCCACCAGTACCGGGGCCAACAGCCTGGTGTTCTCGACGTACTTTGGCGGCGGCAATCCTTCCAATGGAAGTGTGTCCGGAGGCGCCATCGCAGTAGATAACAATGCCGCAGGATCAAACATCTACTTCACCGGCGGTACGAATTTCCTTTTTACGGGCAACAACCCAATTACCGACTTTCCAATCAAAAACGCAATCAATCCCGGTGGAGCCTGCCTGGATGTTCCGACCCAGTCGACAACGACAGCTTGCACCACCTCGGGTGTGGCTCCGATGGATGCTTTTGTGGCGAAGTTGAACCCTGGGACTAACACGGGAGCCCTACTCTTGTACTGCACTTATCTCGGAGGAACGGGCACCGACATCGGGCTGGGGATCGCAGTGGATGCCTCTGGAAACGCATACGTGACCGGTTCGACCGATTCGCCCGCTTTTCCGACAATCAGCGGGGGGATCCAGGGCAAGCAGACGACTTCGGGCGGCGGCATTGACGCCTTCGTGGGCAAAATCAACAACCCGGCAATAAACACCGGGTCGACGAACGTACAGTTGACCTATTTCAGCTTTCTGGGCGGCACCGGAACTGATGTCGGTAACGCGATCACGGTCGACAGCGTGCAAGGCGCCAGAGTGGTGGGGACTACCGCTTCTTCAAACTTTCCGACCTCAAATCCGATTCCCGGAGGCGGCACTCTCAAAGGTTCACAAGACGCTTTCGTGGCGCGCCTCGACACACTCGGTACTACTGCGAGCACCAGTGAATTTGTAACGCTGTTGGGCGGATCAGGAACCGAGACCGGCACGGGCATTACGCTCGATACGGATACGGACACATTTGTGACCGGTGAAACCACGTCGACCGACTTTCCGACCACGGCACCATTCCAGGCAGCATTGAAGGGGCCACAGGACGTGTTCGTTTCCAAATTGGGTCCGACTCTCAGTTTCAATCTTACGGTTGCTTCGCCAACGGCGAATTCAGCCAACGCGGGCAACCAGCTTAGCTTCACGTACACGGTGACGAACACGGGCGACACCACGTCAAATGTCGCTTTCTCCGATAACCTTGCGGCTGGCAGTGGTAGCGCTCCGGTTACGTTTGTGTCAGCGTCCGCTTCAGGAGGAACGTGCCCCACAACTCCTACCGACAATAAGGTGTTGTGCAATCTAGGCGTGATCAATGGCGGGCAGAGTTCGACCATAACCGTGAACCTCACGCCGACCGGGCCGGGGACAATTGCGAATAGCGGCACGGTTACAGTGGGAGGGTTCTCGAAGACAGCCATAGCAAGCCCGGTGGCGGTGAACTCGTTCAGACTGACGGCGCTCAGGTCGAATAACACGGTGGTCGCCGGCAATCCGGCGAGCTATCCAATCCAGATCACGCCATCATCGGTGTTCACCGCCTCGATCTCAATCGCGTGTTCGTCGGGCCTTCCTGGAGGAGGCACAACGTGCACGCCTTCGACGAACCCTGTCACTCTCGAGGGTCAGAGTCCTTCGACCGTCACCCTGGTGATCAGTACGTTTCCAAGAGTTACAACTACGGCGGGTCTAACCCGAGATGGAGGAAGATTCCTGGCGAGCCTGCTGCCCGTCGCGGGTCTCGCGTTCCTGGGACTGGGAATCGGAAGCCGTCTGAACAGGCGTCGCAGGATCATGGGTGGCCTGTTCTTCCTGGCGCTGATGACTCTTGTCCTTTTGCAGCCCGCTTGCGGCGGACACAGTTCCACTACAACCACCACGGGAACGCCCGCGGGCACCTACACGATCAACGTGTCGGCGACCTCGGGATCGTTCTCGCAAACCACGCCAATCACTCTGGTGGTGCAATAGCGCTTTAATCGTCAGTCTTCAATCTTCAGCTTGCGCCGAGGAGATTGTGGGTTCCGAATTTTGGCGCTCCTCCTGTGAATGGAGCGGCGGGCGTCCTCGCCGCCGGACGGGCGGGACGCCCGTCCCTCCATCCGTCACAGGATCTACTGCACGGGATGCATGGAGTTGTCGATGCTGGCTTTCGGAATCTTAAAGTGCTCCAAGGGATGCGCTCCAATTTGAAGTTACACTTCTGGTCCACGCAGTCTGGTAGATTGAACGCCACTTGCAGCCATTGCCAATTCCCGGAGGAGTTCGCTCGATGCTCGAAATCAAGAAGGAACAGGTGGAGCCCGATATCGTAGTGCTGCACCTTTCTGGGCGCATTGGCATGGGTCGCACTGCTGAAGAGTTGGAAGCGGCGATTCAGGACTTGATCCAGCAGAACGTGTCGAAGGTCATTGTGGACCTGGCCGACGTGCAACGCGTCGACAGCACAGGATTTGGGACCCTGGTGACGTCCTCGCAAAAATTGAAACGCCTGAGTGGAGAAATGAGGGTAGTGGGCGCGCATGGAGTCGTGCAGGAGATCGCGCACAGTTCACAGATCCCAAGAATTGTCCCGTTTCACGCGACGCTGGCCGACGCGGTGGCCGCGTTCCATGCTGCTTGAAAGCACACGTTGCCACAGCAGAGCAGATCTGCGTGCGGTAGCGTTCATAAAAAACAAGAAGAATTTCCGACGTGTTTAGTGGCCTAATCGGCAAATCCTACGGCTTTTGCCGTATTGCCGGGGCGCACGGGAGGAAATAATTTAGCTACAGACGAAGTGGCGCAGACCCCACGTCAGGGGAAGTTTGAACGGGAATTCTCCTGACGCGGGGTCTATTTTTTTCTAATAGTTCTTACGCGGTAATCAGTGATTCCAAGGCCATCCGGTTTGAAACGACCAAGGTGGCGCCTTCCTGCTCGATCATTCGTTGCTTGCGGAATCCGGCCATCAGGCGAGTTACGGTTTCGCGCGACGTGCCGATCATCTGACCAATTTCTTCATGCGTGAGTGGAACCTTCATACGGGCCGGGTTGGGACAGCCTGTGCGATCGTCCAACCAGCCCACGAGCAGGCGCGCCAGTTTCTCGCTGGCGGAACCCGACAGCATGAGGGTACGGATTTCGCGGCAGGTGAAGTTGTAGTCGCGGCTGAGGAGTTGCGTAATCCACAGCGCGAATTCGCCATGGACGCGCATCATGCGCAGCACGTCACTTTGGCGAATGAAGGTGATGTCGCAGGGCTGCTGGGCTTCCGCGGTGGCTTCGTAATCGCGGCTGCCGATGGTGGAAGCAACACCGAGTGCTTCGCCGGTATGGGCAATGCGCAGGATCAAAGTCCGGCCATCACTGGCACAGACGGACAGTTTTACCAGTCCGCTTTGCACCAGGTAGACACCGCGAGGAGCCATTCCTTCCGAGAAGAGCACCGCACCGGTCGGATAGTGGTTGGTGAGCGATATGGTTTCAAGCTCACGAACAATGACAGGAGGCAGATCGCCAAAGACGGATTGGGCTGTTGCGGGCTTCTGTGGGGGTCTCATCGGTTGAGTGGCCATATCTGCCTCCATTCGGACACCTGTACAAGGGCAAGCGAGACGCCATTTCGGTTCCAAACGGTACAGAGCGCGATAGAACATGCAAGCTATTCATATTAAAAAGGTTACTGGAATCTTGGAAAGCATACACAAAGTGGGATTCACGGAACGAGGGCTTTTGGTGCGTCATTTGGCACAGGTGTGTGTGATCTCCATCACCAAAGTGGTGTGACTCGGCGACGTGGGAATGGCGGGCGCAGGCATTTCGCCCGATCTGAGCCAGAGATCTGTTTGCCATGGCGGAGTGCCGGGAAACCCGTGCGATGTCGGCGCGTCTTCAAGAGGGCTTGCGGGCTTTCGCCCGCTGCGCTGCTCGCCCCTACAAGGCTCGGTTCGAGTTTGACGTTTTCCCGGCGGTTATCGCTGGGCTAATTTCTGTTGCTCCCAAACAGGCTGGCTGTTCGATGTTTCGAAACTCTTGTTCCTGCGTCAATATCGTTTGGTTCTTAGGGTGAATATTTTTTCGGATGTTTGCCTGGCGTGGCATGGATGGCTATCCCAGGACTTCATCCAACAGGTGCAGCAGGGCGGTGCGGGTAAAAGGCTTCTCGAGGAGTGAGATTCCTTCTTGCATTTGCTCATGCTGGGCAATCAGTTCGCCGGTGTAGCCAGACATGTAGATGACCTTGGTTTCCGGATGAGACGCAACGACTTTGGCGACAAGTTCTGGTCCACTCATGCCCCGCATGACGACGTCTGTGAGTAACGCATCAACTGTACCGTTATGCGCCAGTATGACTTCGAGCGCCGACTTTCCGTCTTTTGCCTCCAGGACGAGATAACCATTCTGCTCGAGGAGCTTTCGGGTCAAGCTGAGCATGATCTCGTCATCTTCGACCAGAAGAATGGTGGTGCCTTCCCGTCGAGCAATGGATGGTTCTGCGGGAATTGCTGTTTTGTCGGCGATCTTGTGTTCTGCGCTCGGGAGGTAAATCTTGAAAGTGGTGCCGCTGCCGACCTCGCTATAGACCCAGATGTGACCACCATTCTGCTGGAGAATGCCGTAGACGGTAGCGAGTCCAAGGCCCGTCCCTTTTCCGATCTCCTTGGTGGTGAAGAAGGGCTCAAAAATTCTGGTGACCGTGGCTTGGTCCATGCCGACACCAGTGTCGCTGACGGCGAGCAGGACATAGTGGCCTTCCTTCATGGGGAGATGCTGGGCAGTGAAGACCTCGTCCAGTTCGACGGCAGCAGTTTCGAGAATGAATTTTCCGCCTCGCGGCATGGCGTCGCGCGAGTTTACAGCCAGGTTGAGAACGATCTGGTCCAGTTGGCCCGGGTCAATCTCGATGACCGCGGACGAACCACGCGGTACCACCGCGATCTCGACATCATCTCCCATGAGCGGGCGGATAAGTTTTACAACGTCTTTGAGTCGAACATTCAGGTCGACCAGTTGGGGCTGCAAGGTCGATTTCCGAGTGAAGGCCAACAACTGGCGGGTGAGGGAAGTGCCGCGCTCGACGGCTTTACGAATATTTCCTATGTATTGACCAGAGTCGCCAGTGGAATCGATGCGGTCGCGAAGCAGTTCGGTGCAGGCGGTGATGATGCCGAGGATGTTATTGAAATCGTGAGCAACCCCGCCTGCCAACCGGCCGACAGCTTCCATCTTCTGGGCTTGGCGCAGATGGTCTTCGGCGCGTCTCTGGGCGGTAATGTCGTGGGCAATCGCAGACGCACCCACGATCTTTCCTCCATGGTCGCGGATCGGAGAAATGGAAAGTGAGACATGCAGGTGGCGTCCGTCTTTCGTGACGCGGACAGACTCGTAATGTTCGATGCGCTCTCCACGAGAGATTCTGGCCAGGATCGTGGAGATTTCGTCCGGGCGATCGTTGGCTGTGAGGAATGAGATATTTTTGCCGATGGCCTCTTCGGCGGTGTAGCCGTACATGGCCTCCGCACCGCGGTTCCAGCTGGTGATAGTGCCGTCCAGTTCCTTGCCGATAATCGCGTCGGCGGAGGAGTCGATGATGGAAGCCAGTCGCGCGCGGTACTCGCCAATCTCCTGGGTGGTTTTGCGGTCGAGTTCTTCGTGGGCCCGCCGCAGTTCCTGCTCGATACGCTTGCGATCGCTGATGTCACGGATCGCGCTCAGCACCAAGGTACCATTGCCCAGCGACACTGGACTCAAGCTGATCTCGACGGCAAATTCGGAGCCGTCGCGGCGTCTGCCGAAGAGATCGAGGCCGGCGCCCATCCGTCGAATCTTTGGGGACTGCGCAAACGAGGCGCGATGCTCGTGATGTTGCACCCGGAAACGCGTGGGGACCAGGATTTCGATTTTTTGTCCGAGCAGTTCGCCTCTCCGATACCCGAACAGGGTCTCAGTTTGGGAGTTGATCTGTACGATGGTGCCGTCTTGCTCGACGGCTACGATGGCATCCGGGACAGCCTCAAGGAGGGTGCTGGTGAGCAGAAGATCGCCCAGTGCTTGCGAGGAGGAATCAGAAGCTGATTCGGGGCGACCCGACGACTTGCTGGTCATGCGTACTCAGAACCCAATCTGCTGGACACTTTAAATCGGAAGCACGCGGGAGTAAAGCCGCAGCGAACAGATCCGCCAGTACAGCGATGTGCCTATGCGCCGGCAGAGAGCTTGTGATGGCTGCGGGCCTCGGCAATGCCGTATTGTCGGATTTTGTAGAGCAGGGCCTTATAGCTGATCTTCAGCAGCGCAGCCGCCTGCTTGCGGTTCCAATTGGTCTGTTCGAGAGCCTGTGTGATTGCAGTAGCTTCGGCTTCATCTTTCGCGTTGCGCGAGAGGGACTTTAGTCCGCCGCTTGATGAATCCGTGCCGGTCTTGTTCCCTCCATCGGCACGCTGTCCGCCATTGACGTCACTCTTGGGATTAAGTTCGGCGATAGCGAGTTTCTCATCGCCGAGAATCAAATAGCGCTTGATAAAGTTGCTCAGCTCGCGCAGGTTGCCGGGCCAGGAGTATTCCAGGCAGGCTGTCATCATGGTCGGAGAGAGGGGCAGCGGCGCACGCGCATACTGTTCCGCCATACGCGACATGAAATGCTTCAACAGAATGGGAATTTCTTCCTTGCGCTCGCGCAATGGCGGCAGGTTGAGTGTGAAGGCGTTCAGTCGATAGTACAAATCCTCGCGCAGACGTTTCGTTGCCAGCGCTTCGGGGATGTTGATGTTGGTGGCGGCCAGGATGCGCACGTCCACCTTGATGACGCTGCGGCTGCCCAAGCGCGAGAACTGCTGGTCCTGTAAAACGTGCAAGAGCTTGGCCTGCAGGATTGGCGGCATTTCCCCGATCTCGTCAAGCAGGATCGTTCCCTTGTTGCAAAGTTCGAACTTACCGGGCTTGGGATGAGTTGCACCGGTGAAGGCGCCGGCTTCATACCCAAAAAGTTCGCTCTCCAGCAGGTCCGCTGGGACCGCAGCGCAGTTCACCTTGAGGAAAGTGCGATGTGCGCGCGGCGAAAGCTTGTGAACCAGGCGCCCAAGGACTTCTTTGCCGGTGCCGCTTTCTCCCAGCAACAGGACCGGAATGTCGACGTTCGCGACCAAGGCGGCCTGCGAGCGGATCTTCCGCATGGCGGGACTGGCAGCGACGAAAAACACATCGTCGCAGAGTTCCTCGACCTCTCCCGCATAAGCCTGCTGATTCTTGCCGAGACACTGATCGATGACCGCATCGAGCTCGGCTTTCTGAAAGGGCTTGGTGAGGTAATCCTGCGCGCCGAGCCGCATGGCCTGGACGACCTTGCGAGTGTCGCTTACGCAGGAGAGCATGACGACTTTTACGCCCGGACGCATCTGGCGGAGTTGCTCGAGGGTTTGCAGGCCATCGATGCCGGGCATCAGGACGTCAAGCAGAACCATATCGGGTTCGAGGCCTTTTTCGACGCGTTGCAAGGCTTCTTCACCGGTGGAGGCGGTCTCGACTTTGTAATCGTCGACTTCGAGCAGGGTTCGGATGTACCGGAGCATTCCCGGTTCATCATCGACCAGCAGGATGTTGGTCGCTTCACTCATTTCGTTTTCCCTTTAGGCGTGCTGTTGAGGGAGGGTTTCAGCGGAACGAGAAATGAAAATTTGCTGCCCGCGCCGGGTTCGCTCTCGACCCAGAGCTTGCCACCCATAGCGTTCACCAGTCGACGAGCGATGGCCAGGCCCAGGCCCATGCCGTCGGACTGGGTTTCACTGTTGGGCAGCCGGAAAAAATCGTCAAACACTTCCACGTGATATTCCGCCGGAATTCCGGGACCGGTATCGGCAACGCTGACCTTCACAGCATTTGGAGTGGAAAGAGGCTGGCGGCGGCGCTCTTTTTCTACGCTGCTTTTGGGTGCGCCACGGCGTTCCCACATATACGGTTCTGCATGTAGCCACACCGTGCCACCTGCGGGTGTAAACTTCGAGGCGTTTTCGAGCAGGTTGGAAATCACGCGCTGAATCTTGGGGGAATCGAAAGAGAACGGGACGAGTTTATCGTTGGCCAGAAAGTACAATGCCAAGCCTTTCTCCTGAAAACGATGCGACCACAAGCGGCAAACTTCCGACAGGCAAGCATTGATGTCGCCGTGCTCGTACTGCATGCGCAGTTCGCCGGTCTCGAGTACGGTGTAAGACAAGAAATCCTGGATAAAGTGTTGTAATCTCTGTCCGCTGGATTGCATGTCACGAATGACTTCGCGCTGGCGCTCATTCAGGTGGCCGAGCTTTTCGCTCTGCAGGAGTTCAATGTAGCCGTTCAGAATGGCGAGCGGGGTTTTGAGATCGTGAGCCGCGGATGCGAGCGCATTTGTAGTGCGACGATAGCGTTCCGAAAGCTGGGTATAGTTCTGCAGGAGGTCCTGCGGATAGTCGGAGGCAGAGGCCTGATCCACGAGCGCAGGCTCGATAGAATGGGGCTCGGCATCGGTCGCCGCCGGGACCGGGCGTGAGAGACACGCATTATCCGGGTTTGCAGCCATAATCAGAGACACTCGGGGCTTGGCGAACGGGGAGGGAACAAAGTAGTTTTCAATACTACACGTTTGGGGATGACGTGTATGAAATCGTAGGATGATTGGGTCCGGATTGTCAATGAAAATGCACCAGATTTGCCACACTAGGGTAAATCATTGCACTTTTCAACATCTTAGGAACTTGGCGCCGGAATTGTGGGAAGAAGAACCGAAATAGCGGGCAAAAACGCCCAATCCGGTGCAGGAAGCCCCGTTTCATGGCAGAACTGGCAGGGATCCGGGGTGGAGAAGTGCAGTGCGAGGCTATCTATCGGCATTTGGCCCATTAGATGCGACCCGGAACGTGTAAATTGTAGGTCATAGGAACGAACCCTTGATTCGACGCAGGCCTGAAAAAGAACGTCGGAAGTGGATCCGCCTGCCCTTGGCGATCCCAGTGTTTGTGCGCAGCCGCGACGAAAAAGGGAAGGAGTTCCTGGAATTCGCGACGGCGCTCAACATCAGTGCCGGGGGAGCGTTGGTCGCGGTACGCCGCTCATTGCCTAAGGCAGCACAGGTTCTGCTCGAGATCCCCAGCGCGCCGTTAGCGGCGACCGCGGGTCTCCCGCGGGCGGCGCGAACCCTGCGCGCTCGCGCTACCCGCATCACACACTCCGAGGGTTATCACCTTCTAGGCCTGAAATTTTCTCGCCCACTGTTGAACGGCACCTCCCAGACGCGCCGGCTTCGTGGGAAACTCACTTCTGCAGTGTGAAAATATTTTCCTACTCGCCGGATGGTATTCCCTAAGAGTCCGCCCTGCCCTCTCGGAGCCTCGGCTTTAGTTCAATGTCCAGCTAACTTCAACGACATGAAACGTTTAGAGCACTTCTGCCGGGTTGGCGGAGCGCGATTAACAGTTTGGCGGGCGGGGTGCACAGGTATGGCTAGTTGCGGCTAGGATCCGCTGTAAACTCATGACAACGACAAATTCTGTCAGTTCTCTAGTGCAATCCATCGGCGAGATTCCTCCCGAGTCCATCGTTTTCGGTC
>Ga0210399_10001233_pt1 | contig 20051 bp, 16 predicted proteins | sample IncBWC14MmetaG_FD_150865 | JGI IMG/M metagenome (GOLD analysis project Ga0210399, IMG submission 150865) | Forest soil microbial communities from Barre Woods Harvard Forest LTER site, Petersham, Massachusetts, United States - Inc-BW-C-14-M | ecosystem: Environmental > Terrestrial > Soil >... | reverse complement strand
CTAGGGTTCCAGGGCAAGGCACAGTTGGAAGTCATCTACGGCCACCTTGCCGAGGTCATGTTGTCGCAGCCCGCCACCAAGATATTCCTGAAAACGACCGAGCCAAATGCTGCCGAGTGGGTCAGCCGCGCCCTCGGCAAGGTGGAGATCGAGCGCATGAAGGAAACCCACTTCGATGGCTCTCGAGACGGCAGGAACTTTTCGCTTGACCGGCAGACCGAGCCGCTGGTGCTCGACTCCGAAATCAGCGGGCTCGAAAATCTTAACGCCTATCTCAAGTACGGCAATTATGTGACGCGGTTCTCGTTTCCACTGCTGGAAGTTCCTGCACCGAAGCCGAAATTTATCGAGCGCCTGGAGGACGACTTCATTGTGCGCGAACCGCGCACAGAGCAGAAGGAACAAACGGAGACTGTGAAGACCCAGATGCTTTCAGACTCCGCACCCCGCGCCGACTCAAAGCCCGCAAGCGATGAACAGAACAGGCAAAGTGCGGTGATGAAGCCCGCCACTGCGACACAAGAAGAACGTCCAGCCAACTTGAACCTTGGCCCGAGGATTTAAGCCATGCTGACTATCTCCAAACCGCTTTCCGCAAGCCAGGCGCAGACTTATCACCAGAAGGAGTTCACTGCCAAGGAGCAGAACTATTGGTCACAGCGCAGCGTGATTGCAGACGAGTGGCAAGGCCGTTTGGCCGCGCAGTTTAGCCTTGCCGGATCGGTATCCGCCGAGGACTTCGCCAAACTCAGCCAGGGCCAGCATCCGCAAACCGGCGAGCAGTTGGTACGGCAACGGGCGTCCTACGAGTATAAGGACTCCGTCGGCAAGACAGTCAAGACGATGGAGCACCGGGCCGGATGGGATGCGACCTTTTCCGCACCTAAGTCCGTCTCGCTGACGGCTTTGGTCGGCGGCGATGAACGTGTCCGTGAAGCGCACCGCGAGAGCGTCCGCGTCGCCCTTGATCAGCTTGAACATTACACACAGGCGCGTATCGGAGGCAATCATCCGCCTGAGACCACGGGCAAGTTTATTGCCGCCAAGTTCGAGCACGATACCGCCCGCCCGGTTGATGGTTACGTCGCGCCGCAACTGCATACACACGCAGTCGTTTTCAACGTCACCGAGCGCGACAACGGCCAACCACGCGCCATCCAGCCGCAAAGTCTTTTCGCTTCACAGCAGTTCGCCACTGCCGTCTATCAATCCGAACTGACCTACAAACTCCGCCAACTCGGTTACGAAATTACGACCGGGCGAAGCGGCGCGCCGGAGATCAAGGGCTACACGCAGGAATACCTCGACGCATCCAGTCCCCGCAGCCAACAGATTCGCGAGTACCTCGAACGCACGGGCCACGCTGGGAAAGAAGCCGCCGAAATCGCCGCGCACTCGACCCGCGATCGTAAAGAAGTCCATTCCCCGGGAGAAGTGATGGCCGCACACCGCAAGCTCGCGGCCGACTTCGGACACCAGGCCGAAGCCGTTGTCCGCGCCGCCCATGATCGGCTTCAGCATCAAGAAAAGCGGGTGAACTCAGTTGACCGTGTCCGCGAATCGCTCACTTTTTCCCGTGACAAAAACTTCGAGCGCGAGGCGGTTGTCGATGAACGCGCTCTACTCCGCGACGGACTACGCCGCGGCATGGGTGAGATTACCCATGACCAAGTGCGCGCCCATCTTGACGCCCGCTTGGCTTCTGGGGAATTCCAAATCGTCGCGCGCCAGCAGGGTGTTCCGGGCCGTCAGTTCACCACCGCCAAAACCATCGCCGCCGAGCAGGAAATTCTCTACCGGATGCGTGAGGGGAAAAATCAGGTCGAGCCAGTCCTTTCGCGCCCGCAGGCAATCGCCGTTGCCGACCGGCACCAGCATCTCAACCACGCGCAAAAGAGTGCTGTCGAAGACGTACTCAGCGCGCCCGACCGCATCCAAGGAATCCAAGGTTTCGCCGGCGCGGGCAAGACCACCACGCTCACAGTGATCTGTAGCGCCGCTGAATCACAGGGTTATCAGGTCGAGGGTTTCGCCCCAACCTCCCGCGCCGCGAAGCAACTGGAGCAGGCGGAAGTTCACGCCGGAACCCTGCAAGGTTTTCTTGCCCGGACTGCAAATCCAGACGTACCAGAGCGAAAGCACTTGTACCTTGTCGATGAATCGAGCCTTGCCAGCACGAACCAGATTCGCGAGTTCCTTACGCGGCTTGGTCCCCACGACCGCGTGCTTTTGATCGGCGATATCCGCCAGCATCAGGGCGTCGAGGCGGGCCGTCCCTTCGAGCAACTGCAGGAAGCCGGAATGCGCACTGCCAAGCTCGATGAGATCGTGCGTCAGAAAGACCCGGCCCTGAAATCAGCTGTCGAAATGCTGGCGACGGGCCAAGTCTCCGCTGCGCTCGACGCGCTCGGGCAGCAAGGCCGTGTGAAGGAAATTCCCAACCGAGAAGAGCGCTTCCGCGCCATCGCCAAGAGCTACGTCGAATCTCCCGCGAACACTCTCATCGTCTCACCGGACAATGCTTCCCGCCACGAGCTGAACACCGCGGTTCGCCAAGAATTGAAAGCAACTGGGACGGTTGCAAGGGAAGATTATAGTTTCCGTGTATTGGTCCAGCGTCAGGACATGACGGGAGCCGAACGATCCTGGGCCAATCACTACGAAATCAACGATGTAGTTCGTTACGCACGCGGCAGCAAAGCCGTCGGAATCGAAGCTGCCACCTACGCATCGGTCGTAGCGATCAACCCAGCCACCAACCAGCTCACTGTCGAGAAGACCAACCAAGAGCTTGCCACTTACGATCCCCGCCGTCTCACCGGCGTCAGTGTCTACCGAGAGAACGAGCGTAAGTTTTCAGTTGGTGACCGGATCCAGTTCACGGCACCCGACAAATCGCTTGGCGTTGCTAACCGCGACCTCGCCGTCGTTGAGGAAATTTATCCCGACGGCCGCCTTTCGGCCCGCCTCGACAACAACCGCCATATCGAGTTCAACGCCAGCGACCATCGCCATTTCGACCACGGCTATGCTGTCACTAGTCACAGCTCCCAAGGTCTCACTGCCGAACGCGTCCTCGTTCACGCCGATACCAGCGTTCACCCAGATCTGCTCAACTCTCGCTTCGCATATGTCTCTATCTCCCGCGCTAGCCGCGAGGCCACACTCTTCGCCGACGACATGGCAAAACTCGCCCCGCAGCTCGGAGCCGATGTGTCGAAGACCTCCGCCCTGGAAATCAATCAACCATTATCCGCAGGGCATGGAATTGGGCTCGGGCTGTGACGATCAATACCAACGTCCCAAAATAGGCGCGCATCCAATTCCGCCTAATTTACTAGCCCAAAGACGTGTAGGTCACCGCGCGGGTCGCACTTGTTGAGCGAACCGCGTCATTTCTTCAAGCTGTGCCGGGCCGTATCCGTGGGCAGCAATCGGTTGGTACGTCGTTGCGACTATCGGCTTCATGAAATCGGCACGGGCTTGACCGACTCTTATGGCATCAGCGCGGGATTGAGTCTTGGCGACGGAGCCGTGGCATTTTTTATGCTTCTCCCCGCCACCGCACGGGCAAGGATCGTTGCGTCCGACCTTCGGGGCGTTCCCATTCTTGAGGTTCTTCAGGAAACTCGAGTACCGCAGATTTTGGATCACCTCCAAGCGCCCTGTGACCGCGATGGCGAGTGAAGACGGCCCATGAACTTCCGGGTCGCCGCCGAAGTCCACGCCGCCATAGATGCGAAACCGCCACACAGTCAATTCTGGATATTGTGGGGCTTGCGCGCCCTCAAACCAGAACGTGCCTTCGCCCAGGTCTCCAGACACACGGTTCTTTCCACTGGAGAGCATCTGCTCAAAGAACGCTTCACCCTCGTTCGAGAACAGCGAGGCAGTTGCAGCATAACCTTCCGCGAGGCGCACACCAAAGTGCCGCCACGCCAACGCCTTCGCTATCATTTCAAACAGTTCTTCCATCGGCTTGGGTTCGAAGGGAATTGACGTACCTCCGCTTCGGGCATAGCCATTCTGCAATTTTAGGAGCAGCTTGGCATTCGCTTTGTTCTCCAGCCGGGGTAGAACCAACTTTCGGAGAATGTCCGCCGCGTCCGCGTTTTTCGCCCCGAACGGAAGGACGATCATCAGGTAATTCTCCAGCTGGGATTTTCGGTTGTTGCAACGTTTACAGGAGGGAGCTTGCGGAAGATTATCCCGCCTCTCCACCAAGAAAAAATTCCTTCCTACTACGTGGTCGGATGATTCCGACGCAGCCTTTCCGCAGTAGATGCAGGTCTCGCCGCTGAATTTGTGCTTCATCGAATGCTCCGTCATTCCATTTTACCAGCGGCTATGAGATAAGAGATTTCAGAAGATTGCGTGTGTCCCGTGGTATCTGCTTGCCAGCCGTACCCTGCAGACGACTGGTGCGTGGCTTCAGTCCATTGTGATGCCAGTCCCACAGCACACGGTGCAACTTACTCAGATCAGTCACGAGTCGAGCCAATTCTCGCGTATTCGTCTGCGCGAAGACACCGCTCATGTCCATCCTCTGTTTGTGTGCATATCGCTTGTCACGGAGTTGTTTGTAACATTTCTCATATACCTTCCGTCTTGCCTCTACGAATTGCTCCAGCCGCTTGAAATCTAAGGTCGTTGGCTCTTTCACGTCTTTCATGAAGTCATCAACCAAATGGCTCGCGTTCGCCAGATCTTTTTCTTTGCGTTGCCTCAACGCAGCTTTCGAGAAAATCGCAGGATTCTTCGCTGCGAGCCTGAGAAGCCGCCCGACATTGTGGGTGTCTTTGCCTCGGTCAAAGATTCGCCCCAAAGCGATCAGAGAATTTGCCTGAATGGAACCGAGCGCCACGACCCAGAATCCGGCGTTTCGATTCAGCAGATCATAGACTCTTCGACTCTTCCGGGCGGTTGCGTGAACAGTGCGCCAGATGTAGAAGCATTGAATGACCTCATCAACGTCGTTGTCGAACACCCGCAGTTCATTTTGAAACTCTGCTTCGGGATCGCTTACCGTATTCTTCATCGGAGATGTCCGCTCGTTAACAAATCACTTGAACAACCAAGCCCAGACAGCTGCCCAGAATATCTCCGCTGGCTTCAGGACATGATGAAAAATCCAACTTGCACCCTGTTTACCAACCTTTTCAACTTTCGCGACCGTGCGATTCTTGTACCCCTTGCACTTCAGCGGGCAACTAATAAACGGTGCCCAACTCGGAATCGCCATGTAAGTTACCGGGCTCAGACGGCCCACTTTTGTGCTCGGCATTTCGAAGGCTTCCGCGATTCCCTCTCTGTCGAATCTGCCTTCGTCGCACATGGGCATGTACAACTGTTGATGTTGCAGCCGTATCGGAGCGCATCGCAGGTTCTTGCAACGCTGCCGAAACTTCTCATTTTCTAGAAACCCGTCCACTGAATTCTGATCACCGAAATTTGTAGCCTTCGGCTTGGGGGCTTCGTCTAAATTGAGTTTTGTGAGGTTCACTCAGTACCTTGATGGAATTGTATACCTGCACCCGTAGACGAACAAAGAGCGAACATGTAGGATGCTTTCATAGACGGGGCCGCGTTGACGGGGTGTTCGGTGGTCGTGAATAATCCGCTCAATGACGAATTTCGTTGATGACGAAGACGAGGAGGAGGAACCTGTCGTTCCTGCCAATTTCAAATCCCGTGAACTCACGGTATGGCTAACGCATCGCACTGTTCACCGGCGCAGTGCCGAACGCGCTCAGTGACGGAAATTAGATCAAAGAAACTCGCCGCGTCTTCAATAGCGTCCGCTGCGAAGCTGGGATGAAGGTGTTCGAGGACTTCGCAGTTTCCACCCCAGCCACCGAAAGTCAGGTTACCAGAGCCGACTAGGAGGTGACATTCTTCCGCAGAGGTTAGGACCGAAATCTTGGGATGAAAGGCCCCGGATGAGACGGATACAGGCTCGACCTCATAGTCCTTACCAACCCGATGCGCCCCCTGTTCGCTTAAACTCGCACGAATCCCCTGAACGTCCGCAAGAATGAGCACCTCACGTCCACCTCCGCGAACCAGAGCGTCAAGAATGACAGCCTCAAAGAATGACAAGCTGAGGGCATATGTCGTGAAAGCTGCGCGCCGCCATGGGTGGGCAGAAACCAAATCGAGCGGCGCCAAACTCACAAGCTTATCCTCTGCGTAGACTGTAGCCGATTAGTCTAGTCTAAGTCCGTTTCGGGAAGTGACCGAGAATGGCAAGAAAAGCCCAATTGTGAAACGTACTCCCTATATCCTCTAGACGAGCTTTTCTTGTTCCTCTGACGGAAGCCCGCCAGGCTCGGGTGTGCCTTGGCTTCCGGAACTGCTTCGCAGACGCCTGTATGCCTCTTCTGCCATCCAAGCCGTGACGACCTTCTGAAAAGGAGCGTCATTCATATAGCGCACGAAGATCTCTTCGTTTTGGTCCATCCGTTCTACGAACAGACTCTCCAGCAAGTGTTTGAACACCAGTTCGAACTTATCGCTTGGGTTCACGGCCGCCGCCTGGCGCAATCCCTCGTCAGCCATGGCGGCTTCGACGATCTGATCGAAGAAAAACTGGTCCGCTTGGTTGAAGTCCGTGCCAAACCGCTCGTTGACGACATCGATCAACTGCGAGAGCGCCATCGATTGCGGACGCGCCATGCCGCTACCAACTTCAGTTGGACCATCGAGCCGCTGCACGCCACCATCCCGGAGCGAAATAGAGCCCTCACTGATCTTTTGGAGGCGGTAATATTCGAGCCGCACCTCGTCGTCGAACTGGTAAGCGGTGCCACTCTTGCGACGTGGGAGCTTGGCTGCAAGATGTCTCAGAAAAACGTATAGCTGTTCCAGGTCGGAGTCCTGGTAAGGAATCACCTGACTTAGAAAACCGTACAGATTGCGGAACGCCTGCAGTTTCTCTCGCCACTCTTCGGCCTCGCTCTCGTCATCGCGCTGACGGACCATGAAACGTGATACGGCAGGATCAAGAGCCGCGTTCATTGCCTGATGATCCAGAACGCTCTGTTTCTGCTTGGGCTTAAAGTAGACTTCAGAAAACCGCGTGACTTCTTCAGAAAGATAGATGCCAGTTGCATCCAGCTCCCCTTTGATCTGGTACAAACGAGAAGGGTCCACTTCCTCGCCCATCTCAGCGCCCTCGTAATAGGTCTTGAAGGCATCGCGAATCTCGTCACGCGCGTTGACGAAGTCCAGGACAAATGTATCTTCCTTTAGCGGATGAATACGGTTCAGTCGCGATAGCGTCTGCACGGCCTGAATACCCGCAAGCCTCTTATCAACGTACATCGTGTGCAGCAAAGGCTGGTCAAAGCCTGTCTGATACTTTTCGGCGACGAGGAGCACCTGATATTCCTGAGAGGCGAACTTCTCCGGCAACTCCTTCTGGCGGATGCCGTAGTTCATCCCTTCCTCGGTGTACGTCAAATCCGCAATCTTGTCGTCCACCACCGTCCCGGAAAACGCAACGAGGGACTTAATCTGATATCCCTTCTCCTTGATATAACGGTCGAAGCTCTGCTTATACCGAACCGCTTCAAGTCGAGACCCCGTAACAACCATGGCCTTCGCGCGGCCGCCGATCTTGTGGCGCGTCATCGTATTGAAATGCTCCACCATCACTTCCGTTTTCTGGGCGATATTGTGGGGGTGTAACTTCATAAACCGCGCCAATGCCTTAGCCGCTTTCTTGCGCTCGACATTCGGGTCGTCATCGCACGACTTAAGCAGCTTGAAATAGGTCGCGTAGGTTGTGTAGTACTTCAACACATCGAGGATGAAGCCCTCCTCGATCGCCTGCCGCATCGTGTAGCGATCGGCCGGCTCACCCTTGCGTCCGAAGACGGCGAGCGTTTTATGCTTTGGTGTGGCTGTGAACGCGAAAAAGCTCAGGTTCGCCTGTCTGCCGCGCTTAGCCATGCTCCGAAACAGCTCCTCCATATCAGTAAGGCCATCCTCAGCCGCTCTCTTCGACGCCTCTTCCCGCAGACCTTCGCCTCCGAGCACTTCTTTCAAATCCGTTGCCGTCTCTCCGCCTTGAGAGCTGTGCGCCTCGTCAATGATGACTGCACAGCGCCGTGTGGCGAGCGTTCCGGTCCCCTCCTCGCCGCGTTCTTCCGCCATCTTCATCAGCTGTCGCGAAACGAAGGGAAATTTCTGAAGCGTCGTGATGATGACGGGTACTGCGTTTTCGAGTGCCTCGGCGAGCTGCCGGGAGCTTTCGTCAATCTTCTGCACTACCCCGCGTTTGTGCTCGAACTGATAAATGGTGTCCTGCAGTTGCTGGTCAAGAACCACCCTGTCGGTCACCACAATCACGCTGTCGAAGACGCGCCGATTTTGATCGTCATGCAGTGAGGCCAGACGGTGCGTCATCCAGCCAATCGTATTGCTCTTCCCGCTGCCGGCCGAGTGCTCAACGAGGTAGTTGTTACCCGCGCCTTCGCTCCGCGCGGCTTCGACGAGCTTGCGCACCGCACGAAGCTGATGGTAGCGCGGAAAAATCATGGTCTCTTTCTTAACGTTGCGGCCCTGATCATCACGCTTATCTTCGATCTGCAGGTGAATGAAACGGGCCAAGAGATCAAGTAGGCTATCTCTCTGCAGCACCTGTTCCCAGAGATACGCCGTACGGTATGTGCGACCGTCTGGATCAGGAGGGTTGCCGGCGCCGTCATCCCACCCCTTGTTGAATGGCAAGAATTGCGTAGCGGTGCCGGCCAGCCGGGTGGTCATGATGACCGCCTCTGTATCTACGGCAAAGTGTACTAGCGAGCGTCGTTTGAACTCGAAGATTGGCTCGCGCGGGTCCCGGTCGCGTTGATATTGCCGGCGGGCGTCCTCCACAGTCTGGCCCGTCAGAGGGTTCTTCAACTCCACAGTAGCGATAGGAATTCCATTGAGACTTAGCGTCACATCGAGGGACTTCTCAGAGCGTGCGGAGAAATGCAGTTGGCGCGTCAGCCCCAAACGGTTCGCCGCGTAGCGGGCCTCCAGTTCAGGATTAAGTTCATGGGCAGCCTTGAAGAAGGCCACATGGAGCGTCCGTCCGTAGCATTTGAAGCCATGCCGGAGCGTCGCGAGTGACCCATTGTTGTCCATCCACTTGCAGAGATCAGTTAGAATTTGTTCGCCAGTCTTGTCGCCGTGCAGCGCCTCCAGCTTCTTCCACTCATTCGGCTGTGTCTCCCGGATGAAAGCAAGCACCTCTTCCGGGAAAATCGCGCTATCGCAATCAAAGCCATCCCGATTCACTGATACATAGCCGTTGGCGAGGAGATGCGTCTCGATGACGGTTTCGAAGGCGAACTCAGAGTGTCTGGACTGGCTCATCAAGGCATCCCCGCGAGTTTCTGCTGCAACCACCAGACGGCAACTTGACAAAATGGATGGTACGGACCTAAGCCACCGGTTCTTTGATCCAGTTCCTGCTGGAGCCTAACCTTTGATGGTGCCTTGTGAAGTCTATCCCTTTCGGTACGCCACCACTCAAGAATCCCTGTCAGGACGCTCTTACGGCCGTTTTTCAGGTGTTCAAGGTTAAGATTGAGCACGCTATTTAGCTGCGCGTCAAAAACGGCGTCGTTTGCCTGAATGGTACCGTCTGCCAGGTAGAGAATTCTCGTCTCCACATGATGAGCAGGGTCGGCAGGGTTGTACTGTAGATCGCTGTCCCCTTTGTGCGTGTCGCAGTGCTGTTTGCGGCGAGGCTGACCTTCACCTCCCATACAACCACCCAACAGGTTCCAATACCTCAGCTGATCGAGTTCGTAGTGCTCCTGGCTTCGCCAGTGCTCTATCTTCATTCTTCCCCACGCGGGCTCGATTCTGTCCGTGCAATAGCAGCAGAGCGCACCTTGCTCTGCCACAAGTGAGTTCCTCAACTCGTCCTTCTGTCGGTATCCGTCATAGTCAGAATCCGCAACGTGACGATACGCTGTAAGACTTGCGGGTTCCGGGCGTTTCACGATCTGCTTCACTTCTCATTCCCCATGAATTCGAGGAGAGTTCTATTACGGATGACTTCCGGATCACTCTCACCTACCTGCGTGATGAGCTTCACGAGAACCTCCTTCGCGCGCCCCAAATTCTTGTTGCCGACGGCGACAGAAATCTCCGATAGCAGCGCTTGGACGACCTCGGTACGAGGTCGAGCATCCATAATTTCCTCAAGAACGCGGCTTGAGTCGACACCGAAGGAGTGAAGCGGTGAAAAAACTTGACCCTCCGAGATAATCTGAATGCGTTCATGATCGACCTCGCCAATGACTTGCGGCGAGTGGGTAGTCGTGATGAATTGGCATTTTGGAAACGCAGCGGTCAAGTCCCGCACAATTCGTCGCTGCCATTGCGGATGAAGATGGAGATCGATCTCATCGATCATTACAACCGCTTCCGCAGTGGCTGCAGGGTCCTTCATGCTTGGACTTGCCTGAGCAAGGCGTCTGGTCAGGTCCAGCACCATCGCCAGAGTACCTCTTTCGCCATCCGATAGCTGTCGTACCTGAAGCGTTGTGGTTCCATGATCGATCAGAAGCCTAGGCCGCGCCCCGTCATCTACCCGTAGATTCTTGTATTCTGGGAGAAATCTTCGCACCGCGGCTTCAAAGGCAACGAGCACGCGTCCGCTTTTCGGATTTTCGGATTTGAGCGCCTGCTGGACGCGCATCCAAGCTGCAAACTCGCCGAGTCGAAGCTCACGATTGGAGAAGGCCTCTGCATATGCTGCAGGAATGCCTCCCGCCGCAACGCTCTTTGCCGGAGCGCGTTCAGAAGGCACCGCCCTGCGTGTCGAAAAGAGGATCGCCAACGGCCGGCCTTCAGCCTCTTTTCCCGTCGCAGGTTTCGGACGCTCACCCAGATACTCCGTATGCTCTGGTGTTTCGTGCACCTGCTGCCGCGGCATACCGGCCTTCTTCTCTTGCGGCGCACTGGTCGTACGCGGTTTGTGAATGAGATAGGTGTATTCCGTTTGGCCAATGCCAAAGCCACACTCCAGCGTAAGGGAATCTGCACCAATCCGGATGTCATCAAGTCCAAAGGAATCGACTGGCGTCCGTAGCCGGTTCGCATCCTTTACAACAGCCGACAAGCACACGGCCAACGCGTCAAGGACGCTCGTTTTGCCCACGCCATTTACGCCCACAATGAGATTGAAACCAGGCTGGAACTTGAATTCCAATGCCTCGATCGCGCGGAGATTCACGAGCTTAAACCGTGTAACTCTCATGGCATGCTCTCCACGCCGATTTGCCCCGTGACGGCCGCCGCGATGAGCGCCGCCCGCCGCTCCTTTAGCAAGTTGATGGTCCGTTCAGTGGCCGATCCAAGCGAGTCCAGCTTCCCGGCTTCCATCGCTACGTATTCAACGATCTTAGATTGATCCTGGGAGGGTGGGAGCGGAACCTCGATTTCGCGAAAACCTTCCCAATAGAGCCGCAAGCGGTCCCATACGATTCCGTGCGATCGCCTTGCGCACTCGGCGCTAAACGCCTCTGTCCGGAAGAGAAGACCTGCGTATTGTGACGACAAAGCGCCCGTCGGAGCAGCCACGACATAGTCTGGACTGACCAGGCCATCTTGCGGGGCAACTCCGACAGCACCTTGCCACATTCGCATCTTGTTAAAAACGATATCGCCAATTCGTGCAACCTTGTAGGTATTGAAGTCCGCGGCGGTGCTTTCGATCCGGTCTTCCGAAAATTCTCGCAAGACAACACCAGAGTTGATGGACACTTCAAGCAGCGGAAGGTCGGGCTCTCCGCGCTCGTCACGCTCGCGAAAAAGCCATGAAACTCGGCGCGTCTCCCAATACTCAGGAACCTCTCCGAGCCACGTGAAACCCGAGTCGCGGAGAGGAGCGCGCGCATCGAGGCCTTTTGTAACGGCGCGACCGATGAGTGCCCGGCGTTTTTCCAGCATCAGCACGAGGGTTCGCTGCTTCGCCGCTATTAACGCATCAATTCGCGCTGTCTCGCGATCAAGGTAGTCAGCAATTGCGCGCTGCCGTGAAACAGGTGGAACTGGCACCGTCATGGCACCAATCTCACTCTTCGGTATGCCAAAGCGCGTAACACCGTTTGCCGCGAGTTCCAATTGAATACGGATTGGCTTCGCTTGCAAACAGCGCAACAGAAAGGCGCCCTCAAGCTGGCCCTCGTGAGGGCGTAACACTGCGAGATGATAGCCACAGACTAGATCTTTCGCTGTCTCCCGGACAAGCGCAGGAATGCCGATATCGTCCCAGGATTCCGAGTCCTTCGTGATGACCACGTCATTAACCAAAAGACCAAACTTTGCGATCTCATCCGCTGTTGCCGTAGTTTGCATGAAATCGAGCTTCAGGGTTATGAATTCATTGTTATAAACGTCCGTGTAGTTGCAAAGACGAACAGGGATTTCGTCCTCCGCCGGCACCTTGTCCACATTGCTGACGACATACCCTGCGGATGCCCTAAGCGGCATCGCTTTCCAATCAGCTGGCAACTTCTCAACCCAGTCAGACGCCCTCACTCTGTCACCTCCCGCAGCAGGCGCAGGATTTCGTCTTCCGCGCGCTTCAGGTCCCCGTCAATTTCTTCCAACGAGCGCGGAGGAGCGTACTTGTAAAAATGGCGATTGAAATTGATCTCATAGCCGATTCTGTCCTTCGTTCTGTCCATCCAGGCGTCAGGTATATGAGGCGCTACCTCGCGCTTGAAGTAGGAATCGATGTCATCCTTGAGCGGGACGTTCTCGAAATCACGCAGATCGGGATCAGGTTCGTGACCCTTGTTCTTAGCGACCGGCGCGGCCTCCTGGTCCGTCTGCGCGAAGACGCTCCGGAATAACTTCTGTTCCGGTGCCTTCCATTGTGACTCGCGTCGAGCCAGTGTGTCCTCGATCTGCTCCCAAGTGGAATTCCAGTCAAGCTGTGGTTTGCGGCCGATTGCCTTGTCAATCGCCTGCACATCATCAAGAAGATTAGGATAGGCATCTAGGAAACGCGCCTTGTCCTCCGTAGTCATCTCATAGCGGAGCCGCAACGGCCGATCGACCGTGACACGGGTGTAACCGAAATCGGCGTTGTCGAAGATTTTAGAGAGCTCAGTATTCTCAAAGCGACCATAACGCTGCACAATCTCGGCAATCTGGTCACGACCGTCTTCCTTTTCGCCGATTTTGCGACGCTTATCACCAAGGCTTCGGCGCATCGGAACGTAGAATTCTCGTGCATCGAGGAGCTGGATCTTGCCCTTGCGGCTTTTCTCCTTGCGGTTAGTAACTACAAACACGTAAGTGCCAATGCCGGTGTTGTAGAACATCTGTTCCGGCAGAGCGATGATGCCCTCCAGCCAGTCGTTCTCGATGATCCACTTGCGAATCTCACTCTCGCCAGAGCCCGCCCCGCCTGTGAAGAGTGGTGAACCGGAAAAGACGATCGCGAGGCGTGAGCCGTGCTTCTGCTCTTTGGGACGCACGGGCTCAAATTTACTGATCATATGTTGCAGAAATAACAGCGCACCGTCGTTTACACGCGGCAGGCCGGCTCCGAACCGCCCATCGAAGCCGAGCTTGTCGTGCTCCCGCTGAATTTCCTTCTGTTGTCTCTTCCAATCTACGCCGAAGGGCGGATTGGCCAGTAGGTAGTCAAAGTTGTCATACGGGGGCTCGGTAAACTGGTCGTCGGTGAAAATGTCCCCGAACCTGACGTTATCCGTGCCCCCGTTCTGATCGACATCTTTCATCAGCATGTCAGAAGCAGCCGTCGCGAACGCGCGCTTGTTGTAGTCCTGCCCGAAGACATAGAGCTTTGCCGCGCCGTGATGTTCGCGCAAATAATTCTGTGCTTCGGCCAGCATTCCGCCCGTCCCGCACGCGGGGTCGAGAAGCTTTCGTACAGTTCCCGGAGTCGCAAGCAACTTGTCATCGTTGATAAACAGGATATTGACCATCAGCCGGATCACTTCGCGCGGCGTAAAATGATCTCCGGCTGTTTCGTTCGCCAATTCATTGAAGCGGCGGATGAGATTTTCGAAGATCAGTCCCATCTGCGCATTCGGAACCGCGTTCGGATGCAAATCCACATCGCAGAACTTTGAAATAACGAGATATAGGATGTTCGACTCCCGCATCTTTTCAATCTCGTTCTCGAACTCGAAGAAATCAAAGATGCGCCGGACATTCGCAGAGAAGCCCTTGATGTAGCTCACGAGGTGCTTCTCAATGTTGTCCGGATCGCCCTTCAGCTTTTCGAAATCCAGCGCCGAGTGATTGTGGAATCTTTGGCCAGATGCCCTGTTCAAAAGCCGGTCGAGAGCGTCGTCGTTGAGCTTGCCCCCTTTGCGTTTCTCAAACTCGGCCAGCACTTTCGCCTTGGTCGGTGCCAGCACGCAATCAAAGCGGCGCAGCACTGTCATCGGGAGCATGACGCGCTCGTATTGCGGCGGCCGGTAGGGGCCTCGTAGCAAATCGGCGATCTGCCAGATTAGGTTTGAAAAGTAATTGTGATCGGGCATGGGTTATTGAGTTTTACTGTTCTTCAGACCTACTCGAAGAACTCTTCATCCACTTTCTTGATATGTAGTGTTTCCTCGATTCGGCACCCAACATTGTGACGAATCATCAGCCGTGCGAGCTCATCACCATCGACCAGGACAATCCTCTTGCTCAAGTGCTCTGCGGTCTCCTTGGCGGACGACGAGAATGTCGAGGTCGTGACAAACAGTCCCTTCGTTGCTTTATGACGGTCCAGACTCCCGAAGAAATCACGGATTGCCCCTGGCCCGATATTGTTGCCAGACGCATAACGCTTCGCCTGTATATAGACTCGGTCCAGCCCAAGGGCATCCTGATCAACAACGCCATCAACGCCATCGTCGCCCGAGCGCCCTAACGTCCGGCCGGCATTCTCGCTCGATCCCCCATATCCCATACTGATAAGAAGATTCACCATCAATCGCTCAAAGAAATCGGGGGGAGCATTGCGAATCCGTTCCAGGAGATCGTGTATGAGGGCAGTCTCGATCTGACGATACGCTAGACGCATCGTCTCGTCCGGCGTTTGGCGCTGATCCTCCAACGCTGGAGCTGTCGTGTCGCCATTTGCTTCGCGTGCTAGACCGCTTGATCGCTCCCGGAAATGGCGGAATTCTTCAAACTGCATCAGAAATTTGTTATCGATCTTCTTGGGCGACGATTGGAGGACAGTTTGTCCGCGCGGCGTTATTCGAAAGTATCCGCGTTTCGTTATTTCGACTAGTTGTGCCTTACTCAAATACGATTTAGCCCAATGCACCCGATTGCTAAAAACCGTCTGCTGCCCGGAAGGCAAAAGCTCACTCCGATCTTCTGGAGATAGGCTCAGCTGATCGGCAAGCGCGTCCACGACAGGCCCGATTCGCACCTCGCCTTTTGACGAAGCTAGAAGGACTGGGAACATTAACGATTGGTAGTCTGGAATGGACATCGTTTCCGCCCTTCCCCCTTTTCAACCCGGTTCATTAGGCCTCGCCTCCGCGCCCATTCGGGGGCCTCGTCAAACCTTACACGACCGTAAACAATAATAAAATGAGAGGTTTGCGTTGCCCATTTACCAGAATGCTTCACGCGGAGGGCTCAATTTCGAAGCCTGATTTCTCGTAGCTTCCCGAACCACTCCTAATTTTGCACAAACCCACGCTTGGGTGCCTGCGTGTCTCCTTTCCACTCCGTCCTCTTCCGGGTGGTCGCCGCTTGGCCGCGGCTCGGGTGGGCGTTTCGGACTGCGCCGGTTTCGCGCCAAACGAACCGCAACCCCGTTTGGCACTCACCGCGCTTTCACTCACGCCCTGCCACCCTCCTTCGGTCTCCGTTTTGTCCCTTTCACCGTTCCGCCTTGTTTCTTCCCGCTGCCGCTCAAGTGAAGAAAGAAACAAGCCGGAAACGGCAGAAAGGGAAAAACAATGAAATTAGAAGAAGTCAACACACGAACTAAAGAGGCCGTGGATTTCCTCGTTGCAGCACTGGAGTCCGGTCACAGTGAAGTCCTCACCGCATACCTCGGAGCAATGGCGAGGTTCCGCTCCTACAGCTTCGGCAACATCATGCTCATTGCTCGGCAGAAGCCCGATGCTACCAACGTTGCCGGACTTCGTACTTGGAACTCGCTTGGCCGCTTCGTTAAACGGGGAGAAAAAGGCATTTTCATTCTCGCCCCGATGGTCGGCAAAAAGCGAAGAGAAGAAGAGGCCACAGCAGACGCAGACAGCAAGAGTGACGGCGAGGCCCGCTTGTACGGGTTCCGAGCTGTCTATGTTTTCGACATTAGCCAGACTGAAGGCAAGGAATTGCCGACACTGAGCGAAGTGCAAGGCGATGTGAGTGGATTCCGCGAACGTCTGTTTACGTTCGTCGAATCGCAAAATGTCGAGCTTAGCTTTTCCGAGAGCATCGCTCCCGCAAAGGGTCTTTCGCATGGCGGGAAGATCACGCTTCTTTCCGGGATGCAGCCAGCCGAGGAATTCTCCACGCTCGTGCATGAGATTGCCCACGAGATGCTCCATCGCGGCGATCGACGCACGCTGACGACCAAGCAAGTCCGCGAGACCGAGGCCGAAGCTGTGGCCTTTGTCGTTTGTCAATCGGTCGGACTCCAAAACGGAACCGCATCCCAGGACTACATCCAGCTTTGGCACGGAGACGCCAATCTCCTGCGCGAGAGCTTGGAAGCCGTTCAACAAACCGCTTCCGTGATCCTCGGGGGCATTGCCCCCGAGCCAACGGCATTCGCGGCAGCCGCATAACACCGCCAATACCTGCACCGTTTGGTTTTCAGGCCCAAAGTGTGCGCTGAGTCCATCAATACACAACAAAGACACATGAGAGGAGAAAAGATCATGCCGAGTACGCAAAATGCAATCAAAAACCACGAATACCGCAGCGTTCCCATCCCCGCACTTGCGGAGTCACCAATCAATCCCCGCAGACGCTTGGGACTGACCTTACCTTCAGTGTGGGCATCAATTCAGCACCGAGATCGGAGCGCCAGTTTCGCCTGAGATAGCGGGAGCCGCATGGAATGTTGATGCAAAAGCCGCCCGGAGCCAGACAACGCTACGACAGGCGGCTTAGTACCCCCTCAGCTTACTTCGGCGTTGTACAGGTTCTTACCGCTTTTTCGCGCTTTGGTTGCTGGGGGGGGCAGTTGGGGTTTGGAATATCTTCAGCTAACAACACGAGATTCAAGGGTTCACGCAATGTTGCGATCCGAATTTTCTAATTCCTCCATTTCCCGTGCTCGTATCTTCAAGTGGTCGTGCATGGCAATGGCAAACGTCCTCGCCGCTCTGAATCCCGACTCGTTCAGGATTGCAAATGCTTCTGACCGACCCGCGAGAAACTCTTCTTCTGTGCAATACGGCTTGGTGGACTCCAGAAGCAGGTTAAGCTTATCGGCAGGCGTTTTGAGTCCCGTCCGTTCCTGAACCTCGACCCACAAAGACCTCATTTGTTCCAGGTCTTGAGGTTTATGTTCCAGGCATTCCTGAACCCTAGTGCGCAGGTGCTCGTCAATCAAGTTTGGCAGGGCAGACCGCAGGCCCTCTTGCCAGCCCGTTCTGAGAGCGCGCAGTTTCTCCTCTTCGCGCAGCCGCAACTGATCCTGTTGTTGTCGCTCAAAGTACCGCCGCCGAGCGACACTGAGTTCCGTCGCGACGTTTCCTTTGAGAAAAACTCTTGGAGTTAGTTGCAGTTGATAAACACGGCAGTACTGCGAGAATGCCCGGAAGGCCAGCGCCAGTTTTCCAAGCAAAAGTGTGAATACCGCTACACAGCCGATCAGCAAGACGGAGAGTCCAAAGTTCACGATTTGATGGCGTTTTGCAATTTCAGCCCGAAGCTCTCCATAGTCGAAATCAACACTGACCGAGCCCCCTGGTTGTGTGCCGCCTGAATGATAGGATTGGCTTCTCAGGCTCGCTGCCTCGCTCGGCGACAGAGGAAAGTGCGGCGTGTATCGCCAATGGAGTCTTCTCAAATATTCAGGAGCATACACGTGGACAATGCGTTCTTCCGCAATCGCCTTAACCGTCCCGAGAAGTGCTGGACCGTAGTTCTTCCCTTCAGCCGGCCCGAAGTCGCGTAGGGTTGAGACCCCGGAGGCGTCCATCGGAACGACATACGTGGTGATGCAGGTGAGATTTTGCTTTTCCGAGTAGGTCAGAAGGTAGATAGTGCCCCGGATTTCTTCCTCTGCAATCGAAGGCGCACTCACGGCCTGGCAGGTTCCATGTTCATCCTGCTCGACAATCACTGGAAACTGCATCTGTGTCTGTGCGGCAAGCTGTCGCCCGAAGGTCTCCGTAAGAATGCGGACGTACTCTGCTTTGCCCGAAAGAGCATCGTTCAGCCTGGGCACAAATCGCCATGCCGACACCACAAGTAGGGCGACCGGGGTCAGGCAAAGCACCAAGACAGCCCGCCGCTTGCTTCTCCCGAGAAGTTCGATTTGTGCGGCATCCACCATACCAATGCCTCATTAATCCGAGCGCAAAATCTGAAAACTGTCGTGAAGTGAGCGAGTATAGCGTAGCTAAGGGAAAAACTGCCGCTCCTTATCCTGGCCGATGGCAGGTGGTTGGTCACCGATTCGACGGGCCAGGACAAGTACCGGTCCGAAATGGCGAAGCAAGCAGGCCTCGTCGTATTCGCCTACGGAAAGTCGAAGAACAAGCAGTTGCGTTCACGAGGGACAGGTGCTCCAAGGCGAGATGAGATCGCGCGGATCGAACCTTTTCTCTGGCATATGACGATTGGGTAGTGGCCGAAAAGTGCGTTGAATCGCGGGATCGCGGTAAAGTAAAGGTTTAGGACCTCTGGGAATCCAATGAAAGAGCAGAGGGGAGATTCGGATGAAGCGCAACAGCGGCTGGAAGTCTATACTCCGAAGCGCTGAGTGCCGCGAAGTGTTGGCGCAAGTAGCTGCCCTGCGAAAGAAAGGCGAGCGCGTCCACCCGATCCAGAAGGATGTATTCCGTGCTTTCGAGGACTGCCCCTTCAAGGAGGTTCGCGTAGTCATTCTCGGCCAAGACCCGTACTTCCGTGAGGGTCAGGCCATAGGCCGAGCCTTTGCCGTGTCGGAATCGACCACCAAAGTGCCACCTTCACTCAAGAACATCTTTAAAGAGGTGCGGCACGACTACCCGACCCGGTTGATGCCGAAACCGACCCTGGAGTTGGAGTCGTGGGCCAAGCAGGGAGTGTTCTTGCTGAACACCACCCTGACGGTGGCGCATGGCCGCCCCAACAGCCACGCCAACATTGGGTGGAAAGAAGCAGTGACCATTCCGACCTTGAAAAAATTGTCCGCCGGGCGCGAGCATCTTGTGTTCATGCTGTGGGGCGTTCCCGCCAAGCTATTCGAGCAGTTCATGGATCAGCGACGGCATTTGGTCCTTAAAGCGGGGCATCCGTCGCGACCATCGTTAACAGGCTTTCGAGGGTGTGGCCATTTCCGCAAAGCCAACGACTACCTCAGCGAGCACGACATCGAGCCAGTCATCTGGACGATTGGGAAAGCAGATTCTTGATACGGCGATTCCGAGGGCGAGGCAAGCATTCAAAGTTTTCCACCAACGCACTTTTCGGCCACTACCGACGATTGTATTACATAGCGAACAAAAGGCGAATATGCTACGCTCTTATCTGTGGCTCTGCGGACTTGCACAGTTGCGGTTAAGGATCTTCGAGACGTTGAGCACTCTATAGAGGTCAGCGCCGAGACTCTCGATGAAGCGATCGCCACGGCTCTCGCCGCGTTGCAGCAGGACAACTGGGTAGGAGAGATCGGTCAGGGGTTCGCAACGGTGACTGTTGTTGTCCAGCAGCCACCCGTAAAGCACGAAGTCAAAATAAAGGATTTTGTGTCATGGCTGGGACGCCAAGGACGTTCTCCCGCAGAGGTCATGCTGAAGCAGAAGCTGGACAAAATATTGGGCAAGGTAAACCACGCGAGGATGTGACCGAAAAGGCTAAACAAAACAGATCAGCAGAAAAGAAAT
>Ga0210399_10001231_pt1 | contig 20059 bp, 15 predicted proteins | sample IncBWC14MmetaG_FD_150865 | JGI IMG/M metagenome (GOLD analysis project Ga0210399, IMG submission 150865) | Forest soil microbial communities from Barre Woods Harvard Forest LTER site, Petersham, Massachusetts, United States - Inc-BW-C-14-M | ecosystem: Environmental > Terrestrial > Soil >... | reverse complement strand
GAAGCGGCCTTCAGAAGTCTTTAGAAAAATCTCAGAAATTTATCAGGCGGGCTATGAGCAACCAGGGGAAGGAGTTATACGAGTTCGGCCCTTTCCGCCTGGACCCGGCGAAGCGCCTCCTGTTGCGCGACAACGAGCCTGTTCCCTTACAACTGAAGGCTCTCGACACCCTCCTGGTGCTGGTCCGCAACAGCGAACAGGTGGTTTTGAAAGACGACTTGATGAAGGCGGTATGGCCCGATACCTTCGTCGAGGAATCTAACCTGGCGCAGAACATCTTTGTGCTGCGGAAAACTCTGGGAGCTGTGGCCGGGGAGCATCGTTACATCGCCACGATTCCGGGCAGAGGCTACCGCTTCACCGAGAAAGTACGCGTCATCTCCGAAGAGGAGAGCCTGGTCGTGGAAAGCCACTCCCGGTCGCGGGTGGTGATCGAGGAGACCAAGCCGCGCCGCATGTTGGTGCTCTCGATAGCTGGCATTGTCTTTTTTCTCGCTCTGGGCGTAGCCGTTGGCTATCGCTACCATCGGCCCTTGCAGGGTGAACAATCTGCGACCTCTGTGCCGGCAATGGCCATCAAACCGCGGCGGTGCGTGGCAGTGCTGGGGTTCCAAAACCTGTCAGGACGAAGTGATCCCGCCTGGCTTTCCACTGCATTCTCCGAGATGCTGACCACCGAGTTGGGAGCTGGCGATCAGCTGCGCATGGTCTCTTCCGAGGAAGTGGCCCGCCTGAAAACCAGTCTCCCACTTGTAAACAGCGGCACGCTTTCGAAAGACACGCTGGGCCGGATTCGCCAAACCCTGGGCGCCGATGTCGTGGTACTCGGTTCCTACAGCGATTTGGGAAAGCAGGCTCGAGGGCAGATCCGTCTCGACATTCGACTTCAGGACACTGCGGCCGGGGAAACTGTAGGGGTTATTTCCGAAGCCGGCACCGAAGCGGATCTGTTCCAGATTGTCGCCCGCGCCGGGGCACGCTTGCGAGAGAAGGTCGCGGTCCCGGAAGTCTCCGGAGATCAGGCGGCGCGGGTTCAAGCTTCCCTGCCCTCCAACACCGAAGCCGCCCGTTTATACGCCGAGGGATTGGAAAAGCTCAGGCAGTTCGACGCAGTTGCCGCGCGGGATCTGCTGGAACGGGCCATCCACTCCGACCCGGGATATGCGCTCGCTCACTCCGCGCTGGCTGAGGTCTGGTCGCAGCTGGGTTATGAAGGCAGAGCGAACGCGGAAGCCAGGAAGTCATTCGAGTTGTCAGACAAACTGCAGCATAAAGACCGCCTGTTCATCGAAGCCAGATACCGCGCCATGAATAAGGAGTGGGACAAAGCAGCGGACCTTTACCACACCTTGTTCGACTTCTTTCCCGACGACATCGAATACGGGCTGCGCTTGGCCGATGCACAAACTCAGGGAGGCAAGCGAACCGAGGCATTGACCACGATCCAGTCGCTGCGCCAGTTGCCGCCTCCTTCCCGCGACGATCCCCGTATCGACTTGGCCGAAGAGATGAACTACATCCGGCTTGGTCAATACTCGTCGGCTCGCGGCCCGGCAGGCCGGGCGATAGAGAAGACTCGGGCCAGCGGGTTCGAAGTGCTCCTGGCAAGGGCGCTTTACCTGGAAGCGGCGACTTTGGCTCCGTTGGGTGAAGGAGACAAAGCGATTGCTGCTGCCGAAGAAGCGAAAGAGATCTACAACCGGGTTGGAGATCAGTGGGGTGTGTCCAACTCTTTGGAATACATCGCGTACGTTCACTCGAACCGCGGCGAGTGGGAACCGGCTGAGAAACTCTACCAACAGGCGCTTGCTGTCAATCGCACGATTGGCAGCAAAACCGGCGCAGCAATCGATCTCACCGCAATCGCGGCAGCTCGCGAGTCACAAGGAGACGTGGAGGGCGGCAAGAAACTGGACGAAGAGGCGCTGGCCATCTACCGCGAAATCGGTGACAGAAACCGCGAGGCCTGGGCACTCATGGGGATCGCCTGGGCCATCGCCGACGAGGGTAATCTTGCCGAGAGCATGAGGATGGACGACCAGGCTCTGGCCATCTTCACCGAGGTGGCGGATGATGGCGGCGCCGCTTACGCCTTGAACGAGAAAACCAGCCAACTCACAATGCTGGGCGATCTGGAGAAAGCCCAGCAGGCTTGTCAACATTCGCTCGATCTGGCGCGGAAGAGCGGTAACCAGCACATGATCGTCAGCGATCTCTTTTACCTGGGGAATATCGCAAAACTGGAAGGAAAACTGGGGAGCGCACATCAGACATTTTCCGAGGCTCTTCCCCTCGCGCGTGAGACGAATGATTCCGCGATGACGACCATGTTTGAGCAAGGCCTGGCAGAGATAGCGGATGAGGAAAACCACCTGGACGAAGCGAAACAACGGATCGAACAACTTCTGTCATCTTTTCACGAGCACAAAGACCCAGCCGACGAGATCGGCGCCGACAGCTTACTGGCGGAAATTGACTTGCATCAGGGGGACACGGCGGCCGCCACTCGGGCGATCAGTGCGGCTCAGTCCCTGCTCAACCAAAGTCAGGGGTGGGAGGAAAGTTGTTTGTTCCGCATCGCTAACGCCCGCGTGCAGGCGGCAGTCGGCAAGTTTGCCGAAGCCCGCGAGTCCCTCAAGACGGTCATCGTCGAAGCCGGGAAGCATCGTAATTTGCGTTACCAGTTGGAGGCCCGCCTGGCGCTGTGTGAAATTGAGGCCAAGACCGATCCCTCTTCAGCCCGCGCTCACGCCAAGGCTCTCGAACAAGAAGCCCGATCCAAAGGTTTCGGACTGATCGCGCGCAAGGCTCTCGCGGTGGGAGCCTGAGCCCGTCAACTAACATTCTTGCGGGTGATGGTCACTGAGGGCAGGCGCGTCGGACGGCGATAAGGGAAACCTGCTCCAAGTCCGGATAATGACCATCTTTATCGGGGCTGCGCTCCGCAGGCGCAATCTGCTGGACGACCGTCCGTGCCGGCAACTCCGCACGGAAATATTTCACGTACACTTCGTCGAATTCCCGCGTGTCCGCCATATCATCGAGATACACATTCGTGGAGACAACCTGGCAGAAGGCCATATCCGCTTCCTCGAGATTATCCAAAAGATTGCGCATCGTCTGCCGGAGCTGGACGGCGGTCGTAGAAGTGTAGACTCCGCCGTTTGGTCCGGGGATGAAACCACTCTTCGCGGAACAATATAACGTGTCGCCCGCGAAGACACAGGGACTCGCCGTCGGACTTGGCGGCATGTTCTTCGGACGTACGGCACGGCGTTGTTCCAGGTCACGAACTGCAACACCTGTGTATTCGATTTGTGCACCGTTAGGCAGGCTCGAGACTTCGATCGTGGCCCGGGCCGGGGTATTACCGAACTCGAACCGGCTCGCGTAATGCTGATTCATCACCCGCATCGGGATTTGCGCGGTCAAGTAAGGATTGACGAAAACCATGTGGCTGAGGTCGAGCCCAGCAGCCTCGACGATCGCTTTCATTCGGTCGAGCGCGATGTCTACTTGGGCAGCCTGTGGGTCGGACACCTTTTCGCCGGGGGGAAGGATGCCTGGCAACCCAGAAATGAACAACCGATCGCGAGTCAGAATGCCCGGCGAAAAAGGCTCGTCTGACTTGTAGTTCGGCGGGTAGACGGCGCGCCTCTCCGAGAGATTCCGCACCGCGACGGCGTTGATCTGAATTGGTGGATCAGGAAGCCCGGCAACTCCCAGGACGGCCCGAGCTGGCGGAACCTTCCCAAAGAATTCGCCGAAGGCCCGGTTCATCTCTCCATATTGGCTCATGTCGGTGAGGTAGACCGTGGTGTAGACGACGTGATCCATCGTCAAGCCTGCGGCCTCGACCACCGATTTCAAGTTCGCGAGCGCCTGCCGGACCTGGGCCGCGAATGTTGGGGGTAATGCGCCATCCGCGCTGCGAGGCCCCTGACCGGAGACATAGATGTAGTCTCCGGCATCCACACTCGATGGGCCGGCACCATGGAGCGCGGGACCATCATGGGAAGGAGCGGCCGCCACCGCCTGGGCTTGCGCGCCGACGGCAGCCCACAGCACCAATCCAACCATCAATGATTTCATTTGCCTTCCATTTGCAACGGGCACGCTTAACCAGACGCGGATTCTAGGCCGTCCGGGCACCTTTTTGTGCCGCTCCCAGAATGCTGCGCAATCTTTGCCCCACGATGACTTCTTCTCCCGGCTGGATGGTCATCGAAACCAGTTCGATATGTTTGGCTTCCGGCCGCTCCTTACTGGTTGGATTGGGTTTGCCTTCGCGAACTACTTTCACCAGGCTGGGATTATCGGCACCGAGCACCTCGATCACCGGATCGCCCTCGCGGAGGGCCCGCACGCAGTCGGCAACAGTAAATCCCCAGGCGTGCTGGTCCCAGGAGATTTTCAACGTGGGGTAGCGGTTGCCATCGTCAGGAATGTAGATGCTTGTCTCCACACCCGGCACAGTCTCCACCAGTTTCCCGATGCTGCCCACCCGCTCGTTCCACTCGCGATACAGCTTTTTGTCGTCCAGCTTCAGCCATGTTTCGATGGCGGTAAGGCAGCCGATCATTTCTTCTTTCCCAACCTTCATGGGTCGGCAAACGGCTCCTTCGCGCGGGGCGGAGTTCATGATGGCTGCCTCGATCAGATCTTTTCTGCCCAGAAGCACACCGCTGCACTGAGGACCGCGCAGGCCCTTGCCGCCGGAGAAGGTGTAGAGGTCAATTCCCATCCGGGCGTAGAGCTTGAGATTATCAGCCGGAGGAATGCCCGCGGCATCGTCGAGGAGCATTGGCACTTTATGATCTTTGGCGATGGCGAGTTCCTTCTTCAGTTCCTCGCCCAGATGCGTGGTGTAGATCATGACCGTGTTTTGGTTGATGGCGTGAGCGATTTCCTCTGGCGAATAGGCGAGCACCAGTTTCGCGCCAGTCAGCCGGATCGCGCTATCAAAAGCGCTGCGGCCGCCCGACATAACGACTTCATTCTTGAGGCCAGTGGTATCGGGAAGCTGCCAGACGTACTTATCATCGGTGCCAGCCATGCATCCCGCGGTTGCGACGGCCATGGCGCCGGCTGCACCGGAAGTGATCATTCCAGATTCGGCGCCGGTCAGTTCGGCCAATCTCCGCCCAATCGCGTGCTGCAAGTCGATCATGTTCACGAAATACTGCGCGGCCTCGATCTGGGCTTCGCGAACTTCAGGAAACTCCAGCGAGCCACTGAGGTAGGTCCACGTGCCTCGGCAATTGATGACCGTTTTTACGCCCAGGCGGCTGTAGACATTTTGTCGGGGGTCCTTTCCTACGGCGCTGGCAGCCTTGGCGTACAGGTCAGAGACCGCGATCTGGCTCAACAGTGGAGCCGCTGCCACCCACTTCATGAATGACCGACGGCTGGAATTCGGGGCTTGCATTTTCGACACCTCCAGGATTGACGATTAACTAACTACTCTTCATCCTCATGCAGTGGGACGCGCGCTCGAACGGCCAGAATGAATGCTTTCGCCCCTGGTTTGCTTTGGTTGTAGAAGCCGACGGTACAGTTGGGCCGAAAATAGTAGGCGTCTCCGGCTTTCGCGGGATAACGGCCTTCGACTCCGTCCATTCCACTGCCCGCCACCATTTCACCCTGGCCATCGATGACCAGATAGATTTCCTCCGCGAATTCGTGGTGGTGAGGCCAGTTCGTTCCTCCTGGCGCGAAATCCATCCAGAAAAAACTGTCCATCACGTAGGCTTCATCAATCAAGTCTCGCTTGCCAGTGCGCAGGCCGATCAGAAGTTTGTACAAGACCGAGTTCGGGTGGCCGCTGACTGTTTGTTCTTTGGAGTCTTCGAGGTTTGCGACCTTCGGATGCGGGAAAGGGGCTCCGATTGAAGTCGATGGCGGAATTTTGAAGCTCATGACGAGCACGTGCAGCGGCTGGCCCGAGCGATTTGAGATCGAATGTTTCACACTGGGAGGCAAGTACGTGAAGTCGTACTTGCGCAACGCTTGCACCTGATCTTCGTAGTGCAGCAGGCCCGCTCCCTCAACGACGAAATAGATCTCCTCCTCGCGTTCGTAGGCCACAGTCCGGCAACTGCCGTGCGCATCCAGAGTGACTTCCCCGAAGCGAGCTACGGATTGGAAGGATCGATTGTCTTTGTCACCCTCTCCGAACATTGGACGGTAGTGGCAAGTTGGAGAACTCAGATCGGCCTTCGCCTCCGCTAGATCGGGAACGTAGCGATGCAGCCAAGTGGGATCGACTGGGTGCTCTTGCGCTCGGAGCATCGGTGCCAGCACCAGCAAACACAGCAGCAGTTTTTTCACCTTCGGTGCTCCTGATTATGCAACAAATTTCGTTTCCTGCCGGGCGCTGAATCTTCATTCAGTTCGGCCGGACTTCAATCGTCAGCATGAGGATGAGGCTCCTCGTTCTTCTCCGTTGTCCGCGAAGGGGTGTCCTCAGCGCGAGCCTCGCGAAGGATGTAACTGACCAGATCATTGAGCTCGGTGGTGTTCAGTCTCTGCCCGTAGTCCACAGGCATGGGCTCCCCAGTTTTCCGCCCGACAGACACCAGACTGGATTTCATGAGTAGATAAAACCGGCCATCTGCACCTTGCAGCTGCAGAGAGGCATTGTCTTCATTCCGTATGATGCCGGAGAATTTCCGACCATCCCGCGCAACAGCGATAGCCATCTCCTGCGGGCTACTGGCCGGATTGAGAATCGCATTGCGAATCTCGCCCGCCTGATGATCCCGTGCAAACCCCAAGAGACCTTCGGAGATAGACTGTCCATGGCTGTGACAAGCTGAGCAGCCGCCCTTCCCGAAGAAAAGGTCCAGGCCGCGGGCGGGATCCCCCCGCACGGCGCCCCCAGCGGGGTTCCCTTGTAAGAATCGCATATAGGCGACGACGCCATGTCTATCTTCCTGGCTCATGTCGGGGAATCCGGGCATTCCGAGTTCCGGAATCCCATCGTGAATCAGGTTGAGCAGCGCCTGATCCGAGAGCGCCCTCACCGCACTTCGGCGGATGACGTCTGGCGCGTGCTCACCTCCGAGCCCGTCGAGTCCATGACATGTCGCACATCTCAGCTCGAAGACGCCTTTCCCCCTGAGGTCCGGCTGCGGACCGGAAGCGGGCTTTTCGTCGTTCGAGTCTTGGCCAAGCGCAGTGACGACTGCGCCTAAAAACAGCAGCACCACTCCTACCGTTGAAACGATTCGCCGGGTCATGTCTCGCTTTTCATCGCTGCGAACTTCGTATATCACAGAATCCGCTTGACGCAAATCAAATTATTTCGTTTCATTGGGTTTCGTTTCGTTTTGGACGCTCGTCGATCAGAGGGCCAGGCAGCCTTTTAATCAAACGCCGTGTGCGACTCAAGAATGCTATCGAACAAAGGATGTATCATGGCGTGGCGAAAGCAAGGTGAGGGTATGATGCGGCGCTTCGCAGTGATTTTGCTTTCCTGGTTCTTGTACCTGAACGTTGCTCCTGCCCAGACTACGGGTCAACCGGCTCAGCCCAATTCCTCATGTCGCATCGAAGCTGCGAATTACAAGGGTTGGACCGCTCAACAACTTTCCAACCGCTGGCTAAAGCTTGAAGTCGTTCCCCAAAATGGCGGACGCCTCATGCAGGTGATTTTTGCGGGTCATCCGTTCCTCTTCGTGAATCCCGAGTACGAAGGAAAATATCTGCCGCCCGACCCATCCCGCTGGTTCAACTACGGCGGCGACAAACTCTGGCTCTTGCCCGAGGGAAACGACGATGAACACCATTGGGTGGGCAATTCCGATTTGATCGATGACGGGCCCTACGCCTTTCGAAAGGTTTCGGAAGGACGGGAATGCGAGATCGAACTGACCGGCCCCGCCGATCCGCAGACTGGAATTCAAATCCGGCGCACGATTCAGCTGGACGCCGATTCCCCGCGAATCCGTTTTCACGCAACTATGCGGAACACGACCGGGCACCTCGTCGAGTGGTCCATGCAATCCGTTTCGCAGTACGATACCGCCGACGCGACGAATCCCTCGCGAATCAATCACAATTTCTGGACCTTCACTCCGGCGAATCCGTCCAGCAGCTATCTCAACCGCTACCACGTGCGCTTCGGTCCGGCGGAAAATCCAGCGGTTTCCGTCAGGGACGACGGTCTCTTCGCGCTGCACTATGTGCACATGGCTGCCGAGCTGTGGCTAGACTCGACGCCTGGCTGGCTGGCAGTGGTGGATGGAGACAGCCGCAATGCTATGGTCGAGCGCTTCCGCTACGAAAAGAACGAGACTTATCCCGGCAAAGCATCGGTTATTTTTTGGACGAACGGCCCCGAGGCAAGGTTGAATTCGGAGGGCGAGCTTTCGCTGACTTCAGGAGGCGATGGAACGCCTCGGTATTTGGAAGCCGAGATCAATAGCCCCCTCGTGCAGTTGCGACCGGGCGAAAGCCGCGATCTCGACACGGAGTGGTTCCCGACTCGCGCCGGGAGCGACTTCCACGGCGTCGAAGATGCTGGCATAGTGGTACGACCTCTTCAAGCGATTCTCTTGGAGACTGGCCACATCCGGCTCTCGGGTTCCTTTGGAGTATTTTTCGCGGGACGCCTGGTCGCGCATCTCTACAACCAACACGGTGCCAGCCTTGGAACCATGCCTCTGACCCAGGTCGACCCAGCAGATCTCGTCGTGCTGGAGACGGAGTTAACTCCTCCGGAAAAGCCCGCCCGGATCTCGCTTCATCTGGAAGATGAGAATGGGCTGGACCGCGGTTCTCTGCAGGAAGTTGGAGTTAGCGCGGGCGAAGCCCACTGACATGAATTCATTCCGTAAAAAGTTCACAGTACTCTCATTGGCAGTTTTTTTGTCCCTGGGTTCCGTCGTGGGACAAACAGGGCAAGCTCCCGTGGTTGCCGATGTGAATGTGAGCGCGGACGATCTGCTGACGCAGCCTCCCGGCGCCAACTGGACTTCCTATAACGGCGACTACACCGGGCGTCGCTACAGCAGCTTGCATGAAATCACGCCGGCAAATGTCGCGCGGCTTCGCGCAGCGTGGATCTTCCATCCTTCCAATTCCGAGAGGCTCGAAGTCACGCCGGTGGTCGTCAGAGGCGTAATGTATGTCACTTCCGCCAACAATGCATGGGCGCTCGATGCACGGACCGGCCGGATTATTTGGCATCACGAGCGCCCTGTGAGCACCGGGTTGCTTGATGATGCTGCGGCTCACCACAACCGCGGAGTTGGCGTCTGGAAAAACTTCGTCTACATGGAAACCGACGACGCCCACTTGCTCTGTCTCGACGCGCACACCGGGCACCTGTTATGGGATGTCACGTACGCCGACAAGGCAAAACAGTACGGCGCAACCAGCGCTCCACTAATCGTGAAAGACGAAGTGATCGTTGGGACCTCCGGTGGCGACTCCGGCGTGCGCGGGTTCCTCGCGGCTTACGATGCCGCGACCGGCAACTTCAAATGGCGATTCTGGACCATACCCGCCCCCGGAGAATTCGGCTCTTCCAGCTGGCCGGGCGATTCCTACCTCCACGGCGGCGGCACAACGTGGATGCCCGGCACCTACGACCCCAAACTCGATACTCTCTACTGGACAACCAGCAACGCGGCTCCCGATTTCGTGGGGGATTCCCGCCCCGGCGACGACCTGTACACCGCCTGCGTCCTGGCGTTGAACGCCACAACCGGGGCCCTGAAGTGGTACTTCCAGTTCACTCCTCACGACTTGTACGACTACGACGCCAATGAAACACCAGTCCTAATGACTGCCAAAGTGAACGGCCAAACTCGTGACTTGCTGGTGCAGGCCAACCGTAACGGGTTTCTCTATATTCTCGACCGGACCGACGGAAAGTTCATCAAGGCGACTCCGTTTGTTGAGAAGCTGAACTGGGCGAAAGCGATTGACGCCTCCGGCCGCCCCGTGTTGTCGGGGCGAATACCGACCGCGTCGGGCACCGACATTTGTCCGAGCATCGACGGAGCCACGAATTGGTTTTCACCTTCCTACAACCCCGATACCGGATTCTTCTATGTCATGGCGCTTGAGAGTTGCAGTGTCTTCTTCTCTCACTCGCAACCATTCACCCCAGGCGAAACCTACTACGGTACTGGCACGAAGCAGGCAGTCGATGACCACGCCCAAAAACTTCTGTTGGCGTATTCCGTGTCGGAAGGAAAAATCGTCTGGCGCTATCCCCAAGTCGGCCGAGGAAACTCCTGGGGCGGGACGCTCACCACAGCCGGAGATTTGCTATTCTTCGCGAATGATACCGGAGGATTTGAAGCGGTTGAGGCGCGAACCGGCCGTTCCCTTTGGCAATTCAATACGGGCCAGAGCTTCCGCGCTTCGCCGATGAGTTACGCGGTCGACGGAAAGGAGTACGTCGCGATCGCCGCGGGAAGCGACATTATCAGCTTCTCGCTTCCTCATTAATAACCTGTCCCGCAATCGCCGCAGGCGAACCCTACCTCAATAGGGCACGAAGCCTTGCGTCTTCATCTCCAGTCGGTACACCGATGTCGTGGCCGTGATGTAGAGCGTGCGATAGTCCTTGTCGCCCCAGTTCAAATTCGCCGGCTGCTCCGGCACGACGATGGTTCCAAGATGGTTGCCCTTGGCATCCCAGACCCATATGCCCTTGGGCCCGGTGACAAAGAGGTTACCGTTCGTATCCACCTTCATTCCATCGGGCACGCCATCGCCCTTCCCGCCCGACTCCTCCCCGAAGATGCGCCCGTTGATCAGGCCTCCATCGGAGGCCACGTCGTACACGCGGATGTTTCTTTTCTCGCTGTCGTCGACATAGAAGCGCTCGCCATCCGGCGAAAATGCGAGACCGTTCGGCTGCGTCAGGTCCTTGGTGAGTAACTTCAAATTGCCTTTATCGTCCCGCCGGTAGACGCCCTGAAACGGGATCTCCTGTTTCTCTCCGGCAACGAGATCCATGTTCGGATCGGTAAAATAAAGGGCGCCATCCGGACCAAGGACAACATCGTTTGGGCTATTTAACTTCTTCCCGTCGAAATGATCCGCCAGGATGCTGTACTTTCCGTCGGGAGTCACGGCAATGATGGCACGCAACACGCTGGCGCAGTTGATCAGCCGATGCTGGCGGTCGAAGGTATTGCCATCAGGATCGCCGAGCGCAATCACTTCCTCCTTTTTGCCATCGGGATAGAGCCGGAAAATCTTGTTAATCGTCTCGTCGCTCACGTAGAGGAATCCCGCCTCGTCCCACACCGGGCCCTCGGTAAAACCGAAGCCCGTGCTCACGACAGTGAGCTTGGCGTTGTGATCCACCAGATCCCAGAACTGGGGCGATTCGGCTTGCAGCTGAAAGTCGCGACGCGCGCGTGAGGGACCCAGAAACCCTGGCGCCCCCACCGCAAGAAAGAGTGAGGTCGCGATAACCAAGGTGTGCAAGATCTTCATGCGGCGATTCATGGGGACGCCTTTCTTCTAACCGAATGCGGGTAACTAGCGGGTCGTCCAAACTTTTAAGGCACGAGCGCCTACTCCGGTTCGAACGCCTCGACTGGACCTTTCGACGCGCCGCTGCTGACGAGGGATACCCTCATCAGATAGCTCACAACATCGTTCAAATCATCGTGGCTCAAAGTGGAATCGTAGTCGGAGGGCATCAGAGACTGTGAACTGTATTCCAGCCTTTCGATGTCGGACTTGGCCACGAAGAAAAACGTCCCATCCAGCGCCTGCAACTGCAGAGAGAAATTATCTTCATTGCGAATTCGTCCAGTACATTTCTCGCCGCCCCGAGTTATCGCGGTTACTAATCGCGCCTGCCGGTCGCCATTGGAAGTGGGGGCGGTGATCGCGCTCCGAATCTGGTCGACAGCACGGCTGCCAGCGTATCCGGATAAGTCGGAGGCGATAAAGCCACCTTTGCCAGCTATCATGTGGCAGCCGGAACATCCTGCCTTGCCGAAGAAAATGGTCTCTCCGCGAACTGGATCACCAGGCAGTGTGGGCGTTCGCTTCCTACCTTGAAGAGTACGCAGGTACGTGACGATTGCCCGAACGTCAGAACGTTCGAGTGAATGAAAGGCAGGCATTCCAGTGCCCGGAACGCCCTTCTCGATAATGTGGGAGATTTGCGCATCGGAGAGCCGCTGCACACTTGCCCGTTCTACGATATTGGGAGCGCGTTCGCCGCCTCTTCCGTCCAGGCCGTGGCAGTTGGCGCAGGTCGAGGCGAAAACTTTTCTGCCCCGCGTTGAGTCCAGCTTGACGCTTTGCTTTGGGAGATTTTGCCGTGGAGTCTGCGACCAGGCAGCGAAGCCATTCGCGACCCACACAGCTACCAGGACCAGCGCGAACTGTACCGTGCAAATACTGGACATAAAGAACCGGGCAGGTGTGGTGCGTATCGTACGTTTCATCTCTCTTTCCGTTCGTCGTTAATGGATTGACCCGAATGGATTGACTCTTCCGCGCGGCGGCAAACCATGTTAGAGTCCGCGCACATATATACATCCTGGAGGACGAAATGAACAAGTTTCGCCGCGTTGCAAAATCCCGCAATATTGCAGCATCTTTTCTGTCCCTCGCCGCTTTGTGTGCCATCTTCTACGGAGCCGAACTCCTGCGCGCGCAGTCCAGCGGCACCACTGCAGCACAGTCCGACAGCGCTTTAATTGCAGATTTTCGCCGTGTCGAAGTGGCTTCGGTCTCGGACGCGCTCGAACAACTGACCGGCAAACGCATGTACATGAGTCACCGCATGCAGCCCATCTTCACCACAAAATTTGCCGGCTTTGCGCGGACGGTCCAACTGAAGAAGGACGAGGGCAATAGCGACCCAACGGCTTTGAACGGCATGCTGGCAGCCATCGATCAGGGCTCCACTGATTCTGTGTACGTGATGGTGGTCGAGGACGGCGAGAACATCGCAGGCATGGGCGGACTCATGGGCACGGCCATGGCGGCGCGCGGGTACGCGGGCGCCGTGATCGATGGCGGAGTGCGCGACGTGGCTTATTTGCGCAAGATCGAATTCCCCGTTTACGCGACTGGCATCGTCCCCTCTACTTCCGTGCATCACTATCGCTTCGCAGGATCCCAGATTCCGGTGGTCTGCGACGGTGTAACCGTCAATGCAGGCGATATCGTCACCGCAGACAGCGACGGCGTGGTCGTGGTGCCGAGGGCTAGAGCCCAGGAAGTGCTAACTCTCGCGCAACAAATGGATTTCAAGGAGCACTCAATGTATCCCATGATCGAACAGATGAAATCGATCGTGGAGGCGGTCAAAAAGTTTGGCAGGCTGTAGCTAATGAAGTCAATTTATGCAAAACTTATTTTCATTCGATACTCTGCACTTTCATTTTGTGGGCCGCGACGCGGCAGGACTCATTACATGCGAATAGCTGTGCTGATCGCCGTTGTCGCTGCCTGCCTCGCGGCCCGGGCGGGAAATGACACGCCTGCAGTCACATCTACTGCAATCGATGTGCGTTCCGAGGATCTGCTGAACCAACCGCCCGCAGCTAATTGGGTTTCTTACAACGGAGACTATTCAGGGCGGCGTTACAGTAGTCTTTCCGAGATCAACCCCAGCAATCTCTCAGGATTGCGCGCGGAGTGGGTGTTCCATGCGGGCAATTCGAAACGGCTCGAGGTCACTCCCGTGGTGGTGAATGGAATGATGTTCGTGACGGCGGCGAACGAAGCTTCTGCCCTTGACGCCCGGACCGGACGCGTGGTGTGGCACCATTCGTGGCCGATTTCGGAAGGCTTGATCGACGACGCCTCCGGGCACCTCAATCGCGGAGTCGCGGTATGGCACAGCCGGGTCTATATGGAGACCGACAATGCCCATCTCCTCTGCCTGGATGTCCGCTCGGGAAATCTCATCTGGGACGTCGCCTACGCAGACTGGAACAAGAATTACGGCGCAACCAGCGCACCCCTCGTGATCAAAGACAAAGTGCTGGTGGGTACCTCTGGCGGAGATGATGGCGTCCGAGGTTTTCTCGCCGCTTACGATGCCATGACCGGCAAGCTGGCCTGGCGCTTCTGGACTATACCGGGTCCCGGCGAATTCGGTGCATCGAGTTGGCCCGGGAAACTGTACTTGCACGGCGGCGGAACCACCTGGATGCCCGGAACCTATGATCAGCAACTCAACACAATTTACTGGGGCACGAGCAACCCCGCGCCTGATTTCGAAGGCGGCGTGCGTCCGGGGGACGATCTCTATACCGACTGCGTGTTGGCTCTCGACCCGGATACCGGAAAACTAAAATGGTATTTTCAATTCACGCCACATGATCTGTTTGACTACGATGCGGTCGAGACTCCGATCCTGATCGATGCAGCCTTTCAGGGCGTCGAACGAAAACTGCTGGTGCAGGCAAACCGCAATGGATACCTCTACGTGCTGGACCGCACAAATGGGAAGTTTCTTTCCGCAACGCGTTTCGTGGAGAAGCTGAATTGGGCGAAAGAGATCGACCCGCAAGGCAGGCCCGTTCGGACAGGCATCGAACCCACGGCGACCGGAACCCACGTTTGCCCGGGCTATGCGGGAGCGACCAACTGGTTCGCGCCCTCCTATAGTGAGTCCACCCACTCGGTCTACTTCATGGCCTTGGAAGAGTGTGAGACTTATTTTTTCAAACCGCAGACTTTTCAGGAGGGTCGCGGCTATTATTCAACCGGGGTGAAACGCATCCCGGGCGAAACCTCACAGAAGGTTCTGGTAGCGTTCAACCTGGATACAAATTCCATTGCCTGGAAGTATCCCCAAGTTGGCGGAGGACATTCCTCTGGCGGGACTATGACAACCGCGGGAGGCTTGGTATTTTTCGGCGACGATGCTGGCTCATTTGAGGCTGCGGATGCGCAGACGGGGAAGGCGCTGTGGCACTTCAATACTGGTCAGGATATAAGTGCATCTCCCATGAGCTATGCCGTCGCCGGCAAGCAGTACGTGGCCATTGCCGCCGGGAGTGACGTTTTCAGCTTTAAGTTGCCTTAATCAGTACCTGGATCTCGCAAGCAAAATTTCGAATTGAAGGAGAAAAACATGAATTTGAATCTAACTCGCCGAACATTTGCCACGCGCTTCGGTTCGGTGCTGTCCGCCTTGGGGGTCAGCGCCGCCGTCCTGCCCAACCGTGCACTGGCTCAGAGTTCCACCGCGCAGGACGCGGGCGGAATCCGCAAGATGAACAGCGAAGGCAAACCGGGCAGCGACAAGGACGTCATTATGCCAGTCATTGTCCACAACGGATTGATTTACGTCGCGGGGCAGGGCGCCCACGATAGTCGGGACTCCAAGGACTGGACGATTGAATCTCACACCACCATGGTCATGGACAAGATCAAGAAGCACGTGGAAATTGGCGGCGGATCCATGGACACCATTCTTCAGGCGAATGTCTTCCTGGTAAAGATTGAGCACTGGGACGGCATGCATAAAGTGTTCGCGACCTATTTCCCCCACGGCGGCCCTTCACGCACAACCGTGGCGGTCGCTGCGTTGCCGGGAGACTCACTCGTCGAAATCAACTGCATTGCCGCAGTCACGCGTAAATAAATCAAGGAGCAGGTGCTCATGCGACTTAACTCGAAGTGGAACCGCCGCAGCTTTCTGGGTAGCGTCGGAGCGATTGCAGGCTCGGTCTTGGCCCCGCGTAAGTTATTCTCCCGGTCTCGCGCCGCCGCTGGGACAACCACGCAGGTGAGCGGTTTTGGACAATCCGGCAATCCCTACGAAGAACTCGGAGTGCCGACAGTGATCAACTGCCAAGGCACCATGACCTTTTTAGGCGGTTCGCTTCCCCACCCCGAGTTGGAAGCGGTCATGACCATGGCCGGGCGGCACTTTGTGAACATTCCGGATCTAGAGGTAGCCGCAGGCAGTCGCATCGCGGAAATGCTCAAGCTGCCGGATGGTTACACGGCGCTAGTAACGTCGGGTGCGGCTGCAGCGATTCAATCCGGACTAGCCGGCATTTTGACGGGCGGGAAAGAGGCCCTGATCCGGCAACTGCCCGACCTGACCGGGATGAAGTCTGAGGTGATCATTCAGAAATCGCATCGCAATCCGTTTGATCATCAACTTCGATCTACGGGCATCAAGCTCATCGAAGTCGAAACACCGGATCAATTGCGGGCTGCCGTCAATGAACGCACGGCCATGATGCATTTCTCCAACTTCGCCAACGCCACGGGACAAATCAAAGTGGACGAATGGGTCAAGCTGGCGAAGCAATACAACATCCCATGCATGAACGACGCCGCTGCCGATGTGCCACCCGTTTCTCATCTTTGGGACTACACCAACATGGGCTACGACCTGGTGACGTTCAGCGGCGGCAAGGCGATTCGCGGGCCCCAGTGCGCCGGGCTGTTGATCGGCCGCAAAGATATGGTGGCGAATGCCCTGCTGAACAATAGCCCGCACGAAGACACCTTGGGTCGCAGCCAGAAAGTCGGCAAGGAAGAAATCCTGGGCATGGTCAAAGCTCTTGAGCTTTTCCTCGCGGAAGACCACGAAGCTTTGGCCAAAGAATGGCAAGCCCGGCTGGAAGGAATTTCTCGCGAGATCACGAAAGTTCCGGGAGTGACCACTTCATTCTTTGTGCCTGACATCGCCAATCATGTTCCCCACATGAGCATCACCTGGGACGCGGCCCGCATTTCTGTGACGCCTCAGCAGGCGTCCAAACTGTTGCGCACTTCGAAACCTTCCATTGTCATCGGAGGCGGTGAAGGACGGCCGGGACTGGCCATGTGCTCGTTCATGCTGCAACCCGGCGAAGACAAAATCGTTGCCGAGCAGCTTTCACGCGTATTGCGCGAACACGCGGTTTAGCCGAAGATGCCACCTGCTATGAATGGTGCGAGAACCATCGCTGCTAGATCGAGTAATGTGCGCTGGTTTCTAATTTTCTGGCTGTTTATCCTGAGCGCCGTCTCTTACCTCGACCGCGTCAACATTTCCATTGCCGGCGGCTCCATTGCCGAGGCCTATCATCTCAATGATGTGCAACTCGGCAAAGTGTTCAGTGCCATGCTGGTCGGTTATGCGCTTTTTCAGACCGTTGGCGGCCGGCTTGCGGACCGCTACGGGCCGCGCCGGGTGCTGGCCGGCGGTGTCGCATGGTGGGGAATCTTCACTGCCCTGACTGCTCTGGTCCCGGCGCATATTACAGGCGCGCTCCTAGTGTTCGTCACAGTCCGATTTCTTCTGGGAGCGGGCGAAGCCGTCATCTATCCCTCGGCCAATCAATTTATCGCGCGCTGGATTCCGACCACGGAACGCGGCGTTGCCAACGGATGGATTTTTGCCGGTGTGGGAGCAGGCGCCGGCATCACGCCGCCGCTCATCTCTTACATAATGGTCCATTACGGCTGGCGGTCGTCGTTCTGGCTGTGCTCCATCATCGGATTCGCCGCCGGGGCGGTCTGGTTCTCTACTGCGCGCGACACGCCCGCCGGGCATCCCAGCGTTTCCGCCTCAGAGTTGACACTGATTCGCTCGGGGCTGACGCAGGCGCAATCGAGCCCTGATCAGAAAGCGCTCGTGCCTTGGGGACGCGTCCTGCGAAGCAAAGAAGTGTGGGCCATTACCGTCAGCTATTTCTGCTACGGCTACGTCGCCTGGATATTCTTCAGCTGGTTCTATCGCTATCTTGCCAAAGTGCGCGGCCTGGATTTGAAAGCGAGCGCCTTTTACACCATGTTGCCCTTTCTCGCCATGCTCGTGTGCTGCCTGTTAGGAGGCGCGATCAACGACCGGCTCACAAAATGGCTGGGACCGCGAGTCGGACGCTGCGGTCTTGCGGCATTCGCGATCACCGTTGCCGGCATCTTCATTGCATTTGGCTCGCAGGTCCAAAGCGCCCGGCTGGCCAGCGTGGTGCTCGCCGGCGGAGCAGGTGCGCTCTATCTCTCCCAAAGTTCTTTCTGGTCCGTAACCGCCGACCTTGCGGGCACGTCCTCCGGCTCGGTATCGGGCTTTATGAATATGGGAAACCAGATAGGGGCGGCCCTCACGGCTTCTCTCACTCCCTGGATCGCAGCCCGATTCGGCTGGACGATCTCATTTCTGGTGGCAGCGGCCTTGTGCCTGCTGGGTGCCGCGAGCTGGCTGGTCGTGGATCCATCGCGCCACCTCACCGCGCCGCAGGCTGCTGCGGCCATGTCGCCACTTGCCCGCACTTGAAGTACCTGACAAAGAAAAGCGCCTGACCTGCTTACGACAACTGACCCAAGTGCCGGTGTTCCTCGTATATCCGCAGAGCGTATTGTCCGGCGGCGTGAGAGCGCATCTCTTTTACCGCCCCCTGGATTTCAGGGGGCATTTCGTCAAATGATGGGATCGGGCCTCCATAGGTTGGGGGTAGCACGACCGGTGCCGCCGCTACAGCGAAAGCGAGGTCGGAAAGAGTAAGCCGATTGCCGACTAGGAACTTCCTGCCATTGGCGAGCCGAGCATCCACCTGGCTAAATATTGTGCGAACCTGGTCCAGGCTCTGCTGCGCCCTCTGAGCAGTCAGCCGCAAGAGAATCCTGAGCGCTCCGGCAAACAGCGGGTAGGCGCGCTGAACCGAATTTTGCTCGAAAGGTGGGGTGCCCCGGCTCAATGGGAGAATCATCAGCTGGCGATGGGGCAGCAGGTGATAGTAGGCGAAGACCGCGGTGGCGAAGGCCAGGGTCTGGTTGAACAGGGTCCAATCACTGGTTACCTGCTGCTTTTCTTCTGCCGCCTGGGGCCATAGACGGAGATCGGGAGTACAGCGCTGGTCGAAGTAATCGTTGATGGCCTGCGGGCCCACGAGTTTCAGGGATTCGTTGTAGAGCAGAGGGAAAATCACAGTGCTGCCGTGCCAGAGCGTGACGAAGAAACAGAAAAGGAACGCATGCGGTTGCTCTTCGTGCTCGATTCCGTAGTGCTCGAGCAGAAAGCGCGCCAGTTCGCTGTCAAGGCTCGGAGGAAATGTGATCAGAGCCGGTTTGTCGGCTGTACTGCGCACCATAATCGGCCACCTCGAACCGTTTTCGACACCGAAGTTAGTTTCCTCAGGATCGCAGATTGGCGAGATATTTCAGGGCCTGCACGCCGGGCAGAAAAAAATAGGATCCACCTTTCGTGACCACAAATCGGCCGAGACCTTCCACCCGCCGGCGCAGTGGCTCAGCCTGCACCGTGAAAATGGAATCGCCTCGCAAGAGATCGCCGACCAGGGGATCTACCTCGCCGTCCAGCCCGTTAAATACGGGATTGCTGACCCAGGTCTGCTGCACAAATTCGAATTGGCGCTCAATGTCGCTGTTGAGGCACATGAAGTGCAGGCCGCGTTCGGCTCCGTCGTCGACCAGAGGGTTTTCTTGGGGAGGACCATAGGACCGGCCGCGGCGCAGCAGGCGGTGGCGGTTCGCCGAGTTCAGAGCGGTCGCGGGCTCGGGTCCCAGCGAATCCCGAGGATTGCAGCGGCGGACGTGCGATCCGATCGGACACTTGAGGCCGTCAGGGTCTTTGGGATAGTAGGTGAAATTATTCTCGTTCCCAAGCGCGGGATCATCGTGTTCGGGTGAGAGAACCAGAGGCGCGCCACTCTTGTAGCGGCCCACGAACTTCGCGCCCAATCGGTCGCGAGCCTCGGGGTTGCTGGCGCCGTTAGCCGTGCAGGTGGCTTTGTCGAGGAATTGCCAGAATTCAGCGACGCGCTGGGCCAACTGGCGGAACACCAGGTAGCTTCCATTGCGGCCGAGATCGTGCATTCCGGCTTCGGCGTTCAGTCCGGCGGCATCGGTGGGGATCTCCGGCAGCAAGTTCTGGGAGTCGTCGGCAGCCTTGACCGCGGGGCTGGGAGCGATCACGCCGTAGACGTTGGGATGCCCCAGAAGAAATTCGCCGACTGGAAGCTCCGTGGCGTGGTGCGTGCGTTGGAGTTGGCGCTGCTTGTTTCCGGTACCTGCCATCACGGGCTGACCGATTCCATCGGCGAAGCCAAAATGCTCGTGGGTATTCGGTTGTCGCTGGGCAGACAGAATC
>Ga0210399_10001228_pt1 | contig 20076 bp, 21 predicted proteins | sample IncBWC14MmetaG_FD_150865 | JGI IMG/M metagenome (GOLD analysis project Ga0210399, IMG submission 150865) | Forest soil microbial communities from Barre Woods Harvard Forest LTER site, Petersham, Massachusetts, United States - Inc-BW-C-14-M | ecosystem: Environmental > Terrestrial > Soil >... | reverse complement strand
CAGCCAACGGCGACTCGTGCGGGTAGTTTGCGTTCATACCAGACTGAACTCGTGTAGGCGGGCGACAGCGTGACTACCGAAATAGCCGAAAGAACGCAAACAACCCAGCAGGTGGCGCGAAAATCGCCTCCCGAACGGGGGCCGGTCGTGCTCGGGCGAATCGCCAAGGCGATGGGCGCGTTGCTGCTGTTGGTGGTGCTGGGCGTTGCGTTTGCGCCGTCGAGCTTCTGGCGCTGGTTGATCATTCATGAAGCGTCCCATGCCACCGGGCGTACCGCGAGCATCGACGGCGATGTCAAGGTGCGTTTATTTTCGCTGCATCCGCAGTTGGTCGTGGAGGGTTTCGCCCTGAGCAACGTGCCCTGGGCGAAGACGAAGAGCATGGTCGGCATCAAACGATTCGAAGCGACGCTGAGTCTGAAGTCATTGTTGAGCCTGCATCTGATATTTCCGCGCGTGGCAATCGACACGCCCGCCATCGACCTGGAACGCGATGTCTCTGGGAGCGCCAACTGGGATTTCTCAGGCCCCGGCACCCGCAACGCCAAAACCACTTCCGCACCGCTGCACATTCCCGTGATTCAGGAACTCAGCCTCACCAATGGAACAATCACGGCCCGGGATCTGCTGCGCAAGCTGACCTTTGACGGCAAAGTAGCGGTGGAAGAGAACCAGAATGCCGCTGACAATCACGCGCTGAAACTGAGCGGCTCGGGCACGCTGAACGGCAAGCCGTTCTCGCTGAACCTGAACGGCGAGCCGCTCACCGGCGTTCAGCCCTCCAAGCCGTACGGATTCGAGGCCCGGGTCACCGCAGCCGATATCAAACTCAGTGCGCATGCGACGATTGCGCATCCATTCGACTTGGCCGCGCTGCAGGCTGCATTTCACCTCACGGGCAGCGACCTGGCTGATGTCTATTACTTGACCGGTCTGGCCTTGCCGAACACGCCAGCCTATGACGTGTCCGGAACCCTGGTGCGTGACAATCTGAAATTCCGCATCGACGATTTTCAGGGTAAATTGGGCAGCAGCGATGTGGCGGGAAAGCTGGCAATCGACACGGCAGCGGCGCGGCCGAAGCTCACCGCCATCCTTAACTCCAAGCAGCTGAACTTGGCGGACTTGGCGGCCCCTCTGGGCACTCAGGCCCGCAAGTCCAACACGCTTGCCCAGCCAACGACGCCGGTCCCTGCCGAACAACCCCCGACGCTGCTGCTTCCTGACGCGGATCTGCAAGTGGAGCGCGTGCGCGGCATGGATGCCGATGTGCAATTCGACGCCGCATCCGTCATGACGTCCAAAATGCCGATGAAGAAAGTGCGTTTTCACTTAACCCTGGACAACGGCAAGATCACGCTCAATCCACTCGCCCTCGAGCTGCCGCAAGGTGAATTCTCCGGCACTGTCGTCATCGATGCGCAAGGCGCAACGCCCAGAACGAGTATCGATATGAAGTTGAGCCAGGTGGATCTTGCCCAGTTCAAACTCAAGTCCTCGCCGCAAGCCCCGCTGGAGGGCCACCTCCTCGGCCGAATCAAGCTGCAAGGCTCAGGCACCTCCGTGCATAAGACAGCGGAAAATGCCGAGGGCGACATCACTCTGGTGATACCGCAAGGCAAGATGCGCGAAGCATTCGCCGAGCTGACGGGCATCGACCTGTCACGCGGCCTGGGACTCATACTGACCAAGAATCAGCAAAACACTGACGTGCGTTGCGGCGTCGCCAATTTCAAAGCCGGCGGCGGAGATTTGAAGGCCACGACATTGGTGATTGACACGACGAATGTGCTGGTCACCGGCCAAGGCCACATTGATCTTAGAACCGAAGCGCTGGACCTGTCGCTGCGAGGCCAGCCCAAAGAGGCCCGACTGCTGAGGTTGCGCACGCCGATCATGCTGCGCGGATCTTTGTTGCAGCCGAAGGTCGGTGTGCAGCCCGGAAAGCTGGCTGCCCAAATGGGGGGCGCCATTGCCTTGGGTGCGCTGCTGACGCCGGTGGCCGCGGTGCTCGCCTTCGTCGACGGCGGCCTCGCCAAGGACGCCAATTGCGCCGCACTGATCGGCCAGGCAGAACAAGGCAAGAATATTTCCCAGGACACCGATGCCGGTGCGCGCCGGCCCCAATAAAGCAGCGGAAACGCGCCTGAGCCGCGGGGAAGCCGCCTACATCTGTCCGTCAATGCCTACGCGCAGACGCGCCGTGTTCTGATAAGAGGGTGCATGGATCGCAAGCTCTAATGCACGCCAGACACCATGGAGAACTTATGGGATTCGACCTTGACCGTTCCGAAGCCAATAGCCCGGCGGACCCCGACGCGGACGCGGTATGGCGGCAGACCGACCTCCCCGACCAATCCGTATTCGGCCGCGCCCTTTCGCAGAATCTCTTGGCCGAGCAATTTGCGATTGACGTTTACCGCAAAATCGCCGAACACGGCCACAAGTACGACAGGGCCACACTGCGCCTCATCAAGGTGGCGTTGGCCGTGGAGGAAGAACACGCAGAGATACTATCGACGATAATCGAGAATCTTCGCACACTGAATGGGCCTCCGACGGAAAATCCCCTAGGCGAAATCTGACAGAATCCATAGCGAGCCAGAGACATCGGCCCCGCGGCACTGCCGCTATAGTTTCGGACATGAGTCCCCAGGCACTGAATACGGCCGAACTTCTCGAGGTCGCTTTGGATGCCGCCGGCATGGGTAGCTGGGAGTTGTACCTCTCAACCGGGGCGATCCATCGCACATTGCGGCATGACCAGACGTTCGGGTACACCGAAATCCAGCCGTTCTGGGACTTACAGATGACCGTCGAGCACATCTTGAACGAGGATCAGCCATTGGTTCGCCAGGCGTTCTCGGAGGCAGAACTGCTCGGATCGATCGATGTGCAAGCGCGCCTGCGGCGCGCCGCCGGCACTGACACGCGCTGGGTACATATCAGCGGGCGAACATTCTATGTTGACGGCGTCCCCAAGCGCATCGTGGGCGTGATCGCCGACGTGACTCATCGCCGGGCGGTGGAAGACCGGCTGCGGCAGGCACAGAAGATTGAGGCGCTCGGTCAGCTCACGGGCGGTGTCGCCCACGATTTCAATAATTTGCTGCAGGTGATATCGGGCGGTTTGCAAGTCGTTGCGCGTCAACTCGACCCGAAACGCCGTGAGCAGATATTTGGTTCGATGAGACAGGCCGTCAACCGCGGCGCGAGCCTGTGCCGCCAGCTGCTGGCATTCTCCCGCCGCCAGGCGCTCAAGCCTGAAGCGGTGGACCTCAAGCGCTTGATCGGCGACATGCGGGAGCTGCTGAGTCGCAGCCTCCGAGGCGATGTGCAGATTCAATCTCTCTTTGCCGAACGTCTGTGGTGTGTGGTAGTCGATCCCGGCGAACTCGAACTGGTCATTTTGAATCTGGCCTTGAATGCGCGCGATGCCATGCCGACCGGCGGCAAGATAGCCATCACCGCTCAGAATTGCGAGGCGCTGGCCGATCACGACCTCAACGGTGATTTTGTGCGCTTGGACATTGCAGATTCAGGCGTCGGCATGTCCCCCGAGATTCTTGCGCATGCTTTCGAGCCTTTCTTCACAACCAAGGAAGTGGGACGCGGTTCAGGGCTGGGTCTTGCGCAAGCGCACGGATTTGCAAAGGCTTCCGGGGGTGTGGTTCGCATCGCCAGTTCGCCCGGTGACGGTACACTGGTGTCCTTGTTTCTGCCGCGCACGCTGAAAACGCCCACCTATATTCCGCAATTGGCTTCGCAGCCGCTCAAGGACACCGCAGTCGGCGCCGGACAAGTGCTGGTTGTGGAGGATGACGACGAAGTGGCGGCATTGACCGTGGAGATGATCAAACAGCTCGGCTATGACACGACGCGAGTCGCCAGCGCGGAGGCCGCTCTGGGAGCCCTTGCCGACCGCCGCGCGGTCGATATCGTGTTCTCGGACGTGATGATGCCCGGCCGCATGAACGGCGTGGAATTGGCGCAGGAGATACGGCGGCGCCGTCCCAATCTACCGGTGCTCCTCACCAGCGGCTATGTGGAGGCAGCCCGGCGCAATGCCGGGGCCCAGCGGATTAAAATAATTCCCAAGCCATACCAAATTGATGATTTACGCGACGCCCTCGCGGCGGTAAGGCAAGATGCTCGGGAGTCCATTCGAGAGCACTGAATGCCGTGGTGATTGTTTGTCCCTCGTGCGACCTGGCACATCGTGCCGGTACGGCACCTGCTGTTGAGCGCACCCGCTGCGCCCGTTGCCGCGCGCTTTTGCAGCGCCCTGAAAATGGCCGTATCGACACGGCCATTGCCTTGGCGTTTTCAGCACTCGTCCTGTTTGTACTGAGCAACGCCTACCCTCTCGTCGTGATTGTGTCAAATGGAACTACCCGGGCTACCACGTTGGTCGGCGCGGCGCTGGGACTTTATCGCCAGGACCATGACGGCCTCGCCTCGCTGGTGTTCATCACCACCGTGGTGGGTCCATTCCTGCAAATTGTCAGCCTGTTGTATTTGTTGATTCCCTTGCGGTACAAACGACAGGCGCCGGGCCAGAACACGGTCTTTCGGGTGCTCGCGCAAGTTCGCCCGTGGACGTTCATCGAAGTATTCATGCTGGGAGCGTTGGTGGCGCTGGTCAGATTGGGAGGGTACGCTCGGGTCGTTCCGGGCGTCGCGCTATGGTCATGTGGATTTATGATGCTGACGCTGGCGGCCCTGACCAGCCGTACATCGGCCGGGCAGTTCTGGCGCTGGGTGGAGTCGAGCCGAACATGAACTCGCCCCAAACCGGCCGAAGTTTGGGTCTGCTCCTCTGTCTCCAATGCCGCGCCACGGTGCGCGCGCTCCAGGTGAGTCATCCGCGCTGCCCGCGCTGCCACGCACATCTTTTTCAACGTAAGCCACATAGCCTGGCCTTGACCGCAGCATTGCTCTTGTGCGCGGCCATTTTGTATGTGCCGGCGAACCTGCTGCCGGTGATGTACACGCGCACGATCTTCGATGAAGAGCAGGATACGATCATGAGCGGTGTACTGACATTGCTGCACTCCGGATCCTGGCCCATCGCAGTATTGGTCTTCGTTGCCAGCATCGTCGTGCCGATGCTGAAGATCATTGCACTGTGCGTGGTACTCTTTTCCGCGTGGCGGCGCTCGCCCCGCTACCGAACACAGCGCAGCGAGCTGTTTCGCATGGTCGAATTCATAGGACGTTGGTCGATGCTCGATGTCTATGCCATTTCGTTGCTGGTCACACTGGTGCAAATCAGGAGCCTGGCATTCGTGGCCGTAGGTTGGGGCGCGCTGGCTTTCGGCGCCGTCGTCGTTTTGACCCTGTTCGCAGCACGCACGTTCGATGAACGCCTGTTGTGGGACTCCCCGCCGTGAGCGAAGGACCTGATTCGGCACTGGAGGACCTCCCGGAGGCCGTACCGGCGCGCACGCTGTGGGGCCGCCTGCCGCTGGTGTGGATCCTCCCCGCCATCGTGGTTCTGGTCGGGGGCTTCGTGGTCATTCGCGAGAAACTGGCGCAAGGCACGTCGATCGAGATCAGCTTTGCAAATGCCGAGGGGTTGGAGTCGAACAAGACAAAAGTCCGCTACAAGGATGTCGACATCGGCGATGTCACCGAGGTTCGCGTGGGCGCCGATCGCAAGGAAGTTATTGTTACCGCCGAAATTCACCGCAATGCAAGGTCGTATCTGGTCGACGACACACGATTTTGGGTGGTGCGGCCGCGGATATCGGGAGCCGGTGTATCCGGATTGGCCACTCTGGTGTCAGGTGCCTACATCAGCGTGGATGTGGGTCATTCGGCGGTGACGCGGGAGAACTTTGTGGGGCTGGAGACGCCGCCGATCGTCACGGCGGACCTGCCGGGCCGCGAATTTATTCTGCATGCGGATGACCTGGGATCGTTGGACATCGGCTCCGCCGTTTTCTACCGGCATATCACCGCGGGCCAGGTGGTGGGCTATAACCTGGACCCGGGAGGCACCGGCGTGACCATCAAGGTATTCATCAACGAGCCCTTCGATGCCTATGTTACTGCCGCAACACGCTTTTGGCAGGCGAGCGGCATCGACATGTCGCTCAACGCTGACGGCGTAAAGTTGCGCACCGAATCGCTCGCCTCAATTTTGGAAGGCGGGGTGACGTTCGGCACGCTCGGGGGCGCGACGGCCTCGCGCGTGGCGGCGGACACGGCATTCAGGCTGTACGAGGATCAAGACCGCGCGATGCGGCCCACCGAAACCGAAATTCGGGCCTTCGTCATGTACTTCAGCGGCACGTTACGCGGTCTCTCGGCGGGCGCGCCGGTCGAACTGCATGGAATCACGGTGGGCGAGGTAAAAAGTGTCGATGTCGAGTACGACCAGGCTGCGGGCTCGCTCGCCTTTCCGGTCGTGATCGAGTTGTACCCGCAAAGGCTGCGCGGGCGCATGCAACACGCCGGCCTCGCCGCGCCGGCGCATGACGTCGGCGAAGCCAGCAGCCGCGCACTGATCGACAGTTTGGTGGCGCATGGGCTGCGGGCTGAACTGAAGACCGGCAATTTGTTGACCGGCCAGCAGTTTGTTGCCTTGGATATGCACCGCGATGCGTCGAAGGATCGGGTCGACTGGATGGATCAGCCGGCAGTATTCCCGACCATCTCGAGCGGTCTTGATGATATTCAGGATTCGGTCGGAGTCATTGCAAAAAAGCTCAGCAAGGTGCCTTTCGATCGGCTGTCGGCCCGCCTGATGAGCGCGATGGACTCGTTGGACCGCACATTGAAGAGCGTCGATCATCTTTTGCAAAATGTTGATAGCAATCTTGCGCCTCAAGTCCAAGCCACGTTGGCCGAAGCGCAGGCGGCGATGAAGAACGCCAAGGAACTGTTGGGTCAAGACGCTCCGCTCGAGAACGACCTGGGCTCCACATTGCTACAAGTGTCCCGAGCCGCAAAATCGATCAGCGCCTTGGTGGACTATCTCGAGCGCCATCCAGAATCCTTGCTCCGCGGCAAACCGGCAGATTCACCTTGAAATCGCTTTCGCTCCTCATTTGCATTCTTGCCCTGGCCTGCGGCTGCGCGGCGCGGCAGCGCGATCATTTTTACGTGCTCGACGCCCAGCCTGCAGGCAGCAATGACTCGCGCACGCAGTTCGATCGGCGGATAGCCTTGAGCGTTACGGTACCTTCGCTGGTCGATCGCGGGGAGATGGTGCTGACGACCTCCGGCGGCGTGATCGTGTTGGACCATGAGCGTTGGGCGGCGCCTCTCGCCGACCTTGTGACCTCGACTTTGGGTCGGGACATTGAACGTCGCCGCAGCGATGTGGTGGTGTTGCCCAGAGGGCCGGATCAGGCAGGCATCCCCCTCGTTAGAATAACCGTCGAGATCGATCAGGTGACGGCGCGTCTCGGCGATCAAGTCGCGATCGAGACTCATTGGCGCGTGACCGATACCCACACCGGCAAAGTGTCGATCGGCCGCGACGCGTTTGTCAGTTCCCAACGCCCGCAGAGCTATACGGATGTGGCAGCGGACTTGAGCACGTGTATCGGGCTGTTGGCGGAGCGGCTGGTACGGGAAATCCCCTCCGCAAGCCCATAACTGCGCAGCTCACAAACGGGCGCCCCGATCGGAGCGCCCGCCTGTTTCGCCTTGCATCAATGTCATGAATTCAACGGTTACGGCTCGACGACGATGTCGTTGTGAACTTCATTCACGCCTTCCGTATTCTTGGCGATCATGGCCGCCAAGTCCTTGGCATCCTTGGTCGGTGCCCGGCCGCTCAACCAAACCACGCCGTTCTCATCCGTGTCAACCGAGATTCTGGTGAGTGTCGACAGATGCTTGGCTGCCAGCTTCGCCTTCACCTTGGTGGTAATCGCCGAATCCTTGACATAGTGATGTGACTCCGTGGAACCCTCATCCGCCATTGCCAGCGGTGCACACGCCACGCCCAGAGCAATCACGCCGCACAATATGATGTGTTTCTTCATCGTTTCCTCCTCAAGGTTTTATATAGCCTGTCCGGCTTTGTATTTTCTCGAGGATATCCTGACGCATCGCCGGGGCTGGATCTGTAGGTGGCGAAAGGGACTAACTGACGGCCATATCCCACAAGCGCGCCGGGCGTCAAGAATTCTTCGCGGCAAGCCGCTCGCCGCCCCGACCAGCGCGGCAGTCGCCGATCAAGGCGTAGTGCTCAATCCGCAGCGGCATCAGCTCACGGCTTGATTTTCTTCTGATGCCTTTCTCGCACTTCGTTGGGATTTCTCGGATCGTCGGGGTCATTGGGGAATCCGCCGGGCCTCGATACGGTTTCCTCCATGCCTTCCTCCTCTGCCTGGCGCTCATCCTTGGATCTGCCCTTATCGACCGATGGACGCGGCGATTCGGCTGTCGCGGTCGAGAGCAGCGCATTGAGCAGACGCAGCCCCTCTGGGTCGGCCTTGGTCACAGGGGTGCGCCGTTTCTCCCCCGCACCGTTCACAAAAGCAAGCGAAGCATGCATGGCATGTCCTCCAGATTGATGGGCCGCCGCCAGCTTGCGCTACCGCCGGTCACTGTGACAGAGCCACATGCCGATTCGCGTGCAGGACGTTTCTGACCTCGAACAGCCTAAGCCATGCGCCGCTCACCGCCCGCCCGCGGCGCATGGCTTTCTTGATTAGCGGTCTTGCTCAGCGCTCCTGGCCTCTCCTAGCGGTCCTGGTCCTTCTTGGAATCCTTGTTCATGTTGTTCATGTCATTCTTGATGTCGCCGTACTTGGCCTGTGCGGCCCCGGCCGCTTTGTTGAAGGCGCCTTTCACTTGCTGCGTGGTGCTGCCAACCGCTTTGCCGGCGACTTCTTGAACCTTTCCGGCCGCTTCTTTGGCTCGTCCCTCGACTTGATCTTTGTTAATGCCCATGTGCTACCTCCTACACTTATCGCCGGCAAACGGCCGACACGTCGGTCTGCGCACATGTTACGCAGAGGCATCTTCAGGGCTGTAGGATCGCGAAGGAATGCGATGTCGGAAAATGCAGTATCCTTGGCAGACCGCCGTAATAAGGGATATCCATGCTTTCTCGACGGGCTTTTATACAAAGCGCTGCCGCCACGTCATTGGTCGCAGGCGCGGGGTTTGCGGCAACTGCGCCGATGCCGAGGCTCAAGTCATTGACGGACGGGGCAAAGGCTATTTCTGCCGAAGAGCGGCGCAGCCGTATCGCCAGAGTGCAGACCTTGATGTCGCAACGGAAAATCGCAGCCCTGTTGGTTGAACCGGGTTCCAGCCTGGATTACTTCACGGGAATCCGCTGGCATCGCTCGGAACGCACGACGCTTGCCATCATACCGGCGAGCGGCGAGATCCTCGTGGTGACGCCGGCCTTCGAGGAACCCTCGGTGCGTGAAACGCTGCAAGTGGGCGGCGACGTGCGGCCATGGGATGAACATGAAAGCCCGTTCGAAAAGATCGTTCAAGGTCTGAAGGACCGAGGGATCCATTCCGGCGTGCTGGCCGCGGAGTCGACGATTCGTTTTTTCATCGTCGCGGGAATCCGCCAGGTCGACAGTGCGTATGAAATCATCCCTGCCGATGCTCTGGTGCGAGCGTGCAGGTTGCTCAAGTCTCCTGCGGAACTGGCACTGTTGCAATTGGCCAACGACGTTACCATCCAAGCACTCCGCCAAGTGCATGGCCAGGTGGCGAAAGGCATGAGCACAAAGGACATCGCGGCGCTGATGGACACGGCAACACTCGCTCTCGGCGGCTCACCCGAATTTTCCTTGATTCTTCTTAACGAGGCCTCGGCTTACCCGCATGGCTCGGCGCAGCCGCAAAGGATACGCGATGGCTCGGTGATTCTCATGGACTGCGGTTGCACGGTACACGGCTACCAATCCGACATCTCGCGCAGCTGGGTGTTCGGCGAGCCCAATCCGAAACAGCGCAAAGTATGGAATACCGTGAAGCGCGGGCAGGAAATCGCCTTGGAAACGGCCAAGATCGATGTTCCGGTCGGCAGCATCGACGATGCCGTTCGAAAATATTATGAAAAGGAAGGCTGGGGTCCGGGCTATCGATTGCCGGGGCTATCGCACCGCACGGGCCACGGCATTGGTTTGGACGCGCACGAGCCCCCTTACCTGGTACATGGCGATGCAACACCGCTGCAAGTGGGGATGTGCTTTTCCGATGAGCCCGGAATCTATATCCCCGGTGAATTCGGCATTCGATTGGAGGACTGTTGGTTCATGACCGCCTCCGGTCCCAGGCTGTTCACTACCTTGGCAAAATCGCTGGAAAATCCGTTCTAACCGAGCACCTGCGTGATCGCCTTATTGTCACTGTGCGTTTGGATTTATTTGTTTGTCGGTCACGGCGGATTCTGGCGGTCGCGTCCGCAATTATTGCCTGCCATCCCGCCGCAATTTCCGGATATCGACATCATCGTTCCCGCCCGCGATGAGTCCGAAACGATCGGCGCGGCCATACGTTCGTTGCTGGCCCAGGACTATGCGGGTAAGTTCCGCGTAATTCTGGTCGACGATAACTCAACGGATGACACTGCCGCATTGGCGGGGGTGGCCGAGAATCTGCAGGTGATCCGCCTGCACACCAAGCCCGCCGGCTGGTCAGGCAAACTGTGGGCCCTGAGTCAGGGAGTCGCCGCGAGCAGCGCACCGGTGCTGTTATTCACGGATGCCGATATCGTGCACGACCCAAGGCATCTATCGTCCTTGGCGGCGCAGTTGCTGGAGGCGCGGCTTGACCTCGTCAGCGAGATGGTGCGGCTCAATTGCACCAGCCTTGCAGAGCGCGTATTGGTGCCGGCGTTCGTATATTTCTTCCAGATGCTATATCCCTTTGCCAGAGTCAATAATCCGCAATCGGCGGTGGCAGCGGCCGCCGGCGGTACCTCATTGATGCGCCGCGAAGCGCTGGAGCGAATCGGCGGCGTGGCGGCAATCAAGAACTCGCTTATCGACGATGTGGCGCTGGCCAGGGCTGTGAAGCGCGAGGGCCCGATTTTCCTTGCACATTCCGGTCTCGCCGCATCTGTTCGGCGCTATCCGGCCTTCGTCGATATCTGGCGCATGATATCGCGGACCGCGTTCACCCAACTGCGCTATTCGGCGTGGCTCTTGGTGCTTACCGTCGCCGGCTTGACGGTGGTCTGGCTCGTGCCGCCGTGGGAACTCGCTTTCGGCAGCGGTTGGACGCGCATCTTTGCGCTGGCCGCGTGCACCCTCGCCGCCTTTAGCTACGTGCCTACGTTGACGCGCTATGGGCGAAGTTTTGCATGGGTGCTCGCGTTGCCATTGATTGCGCTGTTTTACATGGCGGCTACCGTGGGCTCCGCGATAAATTTTTGGCGAGGAAGAGGCGCGAACTGGAAGAATCGCGCCTATCAGAGCTAGGTCGTCAGGAGGCGGGCAGCGCCTTCAGCGCTTGTGCTTCGATCCTAAAGTCTTCGACATTCACTTCGTAGGGAACGCAATCGGTGCGGTACTTCAAGTCACTCAGGCTGAAGTTTTTGGTGATCAGGTCCTTCATCTCGTTGATGAGTTCACAGTCACCGCCGCTCACAAAGTAGGGCTGCCTCGGGCTCACTATCACCGGCATCCATTGTGCTGACACGGTATCACTCGAATCAGAGCTCGGCGCAAGCGAATAGAAATCAGTGTCGATAATGCCATACCTGCCCGGAACGTCCGGCCCTTCTGGGCAACCCTGCGCAGTGACCTTCGCATCCTTGCGCGCGCCGAAATACAGCAGAATGGAACGGATATTGGTTTCCAATCCGGTACAGCTATAGAGAGACGTGATGCCGAAGTAGCTGAAATTGACCTTGTGGTGCTGCCACGTGGCGGCAGCCACTTCCCCCTTCGGCGCCGGGGCCGGCGGCGGCGCGACGCAGGCCACTGTGCAGATGCAGGCCAGCGCGAGTGCGGCAGCTGATGACAAGAAGGCTCGTTTGCTGTGTTGCATGACTGAAGACCTCGCGGGCGCGGCCACCTGACACTGCATCCTACCGCCGGCGGTACGTAGGTGCCAGCCGACAGCCGTTGGCGCATTCCCGAGTTTGCAGGACCCATCATAAGGACCACACTCAGGACGTAACCACTGCGCGGAGAATCTGATGACACGGATATTGTATTCCTCGATTTTTGCCGCAGCAGCACTGCTCGGCGCAAAGGCCTTCGCGGACGACTCCGTCAGCCGCGCAACGCCGACCACACATCAATCGATGAAGGAATGTATCGAGAAGCAAAAAACGGCCGATGTGACCATGTCGAAATCGCAGATGGCCAGGATCTGCAGGGGTGAACTGAGGCGCCAGAAAGAACTCGGCGAAAGTACACCGCCGCCTACCGACACGCCGCACGATCACTAGCCGAACACGGTCACCGGCCGAACACGTCCACTGGCCGCATCCGGCGGCGAGGGTTGCACTCAGTGCTTTCTGGTAACGCTGAGGGCCTTGTTCGCTTCGACGACGGTGACGGCGGTCATGTTGACCAAGCGGCGCACTGTTGCAGCCGGCGTAAGGATGTGGGCAGCGGCGGCACAGCCCAGGAGTATCGGGCCGACGGCGACGTTGTGGCCGGCGGCGGACTTCAGCAAGTTGTAAGCAATGCTGGCGCTGTCGAGGTTGGGACACACCAATAAATTGGCGGTGCCCTGCAGCGTGCTGGTCGCTAGGATGGCGCGACGCGCGCATTCGTCGAGGGCGCAGTCGCCGTGCATCTCCCCATCCACCTCCAGCTCGGGAATCCGGGTCCGCAACAGCGCCAAGGTGGCGCGCATCTTGCGCGCCGACGCGGCGTCGCTGGATCCGAAATTGGAATGCGAAAGCAACGCCACTTTGGGCACCAAGCCGAATGCGGATAATTGATCTGCCGCCAGCTGCGTGAGTTCCGCAAGTTGTTCGGCAGTCGGGTCAAGATTGACGTGGGTGTCGACGATGAAGACCTGGCGGCCGGGCAAAATCAGCCCCGTCATCGCCCCGTACACAGTTGCCCCAGCGCGATGCCCGAGCACCTGATCGATGTAGTGCAAGTGCCTTGCCGTGGTGCTGATCGTCCCGCAAATCAATCCATCGGCCTCGCCCTTCTTCAAAAGCATGGCGGCTATCAATGTGGTGCGCCGGCGCATCTCCAAGCGGGCATATTGCGCGGTGACGCCGCTGCGCTCCGTGAGGGAGTGATATGCCTGCCAATACTCGCGAAATCGCTCATCTTGTTCCGGGTTGACGACCGTGAAATGCTCGCCAATGCGCAGCCGCAGGCCATAGCGCTTCAGGCCGCGTTCAATCACCGCCGGGCGCCCCACCAATATCGGAGTCGCCAGCTTTTCGTCCACCACGATCTGAACGGCACGCAGCACGCGCTCATCTTCACCTTCGGCATATACGATGCGGCTGCGTTCCGGCACCACCTTGCGAGCGGCGACAAAAATCGGCTGCATCAGCGTGCCGCTGTGATAGACAAATTGCAGCAGACGCTGTCCATAGGCTTCCAAATCCAGGATGGGCCGCGTTGCCACTCCGGATTCCATGGCGGCCTTCGCGACCGCCGGCGCAATCTTGACGATCAAGCGAGGATCAAAGGGCTTGGGGATCAGGTATTCCGGACCAAAGGCCAAATCCTCAATGCCGCCATACGCCGCTGCCACCACATCGCTTTGCTCCTGGCGCGCCAGTTCGGCGATGGCGTTGACGGTGGCGATTTCCATCTGCCGCGTAATGGTTGTTGCACCCACGTCGAGTGCGCCGCGAAAGATGAAAGGAAAACACAACACGTTGTTGACCTGGTTCGGATAATCGCTGCGGCCCGTGGCAATCACGGCGTCGCTGCGCGCAGCCCTGGCCTCTTCCGGCAGGATCTCCGGCGTCGGATTGGCCAGCGCCAGAATCAATGGTTTGACGGCCATCATGCGCACCATTTCCTGGGTCAGCACGCCGCCCGCGCTCAGTCCCAGGAAAATATCGGCACCGCCGATGATGTCCATCAACGTGCGGGCGCCTGTGGGCTGCGCAAAGCGCGCTTTTTCCGGATCCATCAGCTCGAGCCGGCCTTCGTAGACAACTCCTGCCAGGTCGCTCAACCAGACGTTTTCGCGCTTCAGACCCAGGTCCAGCAACAAATCGACGCAAGCGAGGGCCGCTGCGCCGGCGCCGCTGACAACCATTTTCACCTGCGCGATATTCTTGGCAACCACCTGCAAACCATTCAGGCATGCCGCGCCCACGATGATGGCGGTTCCGTGCTGATCATCATGGAACACCGGTATTTTCATGCGCCGGCGCAGTTCGCGTTCAACGATGAAGCATTCGGGCGCCTTGATGTCCTCGAGATTGATGGCGCCGAACGTGGGTTCCAGCGCGGCAATCACCTCTATCAGTTTCTGTGGATCTCGCTGTTCGATTTCGATGTCGAAAACGTCTATGCCCGCGAATTTCTTGAACAAGACCGCTTTGCCTTCCATGACGGGCTTGGCTGCCAAGGGACCAATGGCACCCAAGCCCAGCACCGCGGTGCCGTTGGTGATGACGCCCACCAAATTACCTCGGGCGGTGAAGCGAAAAACATTCAACGGATCCTCGACGATGGCCTCGCAGGCAGCGGCCACTCCCGGCGAATACGCCAAGGCCAGATCGCTTTGATTCAGCAATTGTTTGGTGGCGGTGATCGATAGTTTCCCCGGGGTGGGGAATTCGTGATAATCGAGCGCCTGCTTCTTGAGCGCTTCCTTGATTTCGTCTCTCTTCATAATCGCGTTGCACGACCGCCTGGCACGTCAAGGGGCAGTATAGCCGCTCGACGCGCCGCTTGCGCGCGCGACCGCGCTCGACGTGTAGGTCATGATGCGATGGACGCGCATGCGGCTGTTATTCGATGAACGTCCGCGCGCCGCGAATCCGGTGCCGCTGCCGAACAGAGCACGCACTTGCGGTGAGCCTCGATTCGCCGCGCCTTGGGGACACAGATAACCCACAATTGCAGCGCCCGTCGGCGTGATCAGCTCTGGGCTGGGAAACGGCGATGCAGTCCATCGAACGGCAGGCAGGGCATGGATCAAGGCCGCAACACCCACAATTTCTGCGATGGCATCCCAGGCACCCGCCTCCTGAAAGGCCACCCTGTCCGGCTGGATGCCGCGCGCGCTCGACTCAGCTTCGACCAGCCGTTCAAAGATACTAACGGCGTGTCTTCGAACGCCGCACTCGATGTCGGCCGCGTGTAGCCGCTCGCGCACGGACTCCCAAGTGGCCTGTTCATGGGAAACGCAGTCGCCGTGCGAGAGCACCGGAAACGCAATGGGTATGTGGCCGAAATACTTGTCGAAGGGTTCGATTTGAAACCGCCTGCCGGTCGATTCACCATCGGAATGAAAAACCAGCGAGCAGGCAACCGGGTACGGGCCGTCCAATGCGTCGATGGCTGCGATCACCGGCTCCTCGAACCGCGGGAAAGCGTCCAGAATTGCGGCAATAAATGTATCGCCCGCCGCACCGCCGGCGAGATCCAAGTGCAAGTGCATCGGGCCCTTTCGAGTTTGTTTTGGCGGAGCCTACGTCAAACATATGCCGGCAAAAGACCGGATACGCTGAATTGGCTGTAGGAATCGTCCTAGGAAAGGGGTCTAGGCGTTGGGGTGTTGGCGCGGGGGTGTTGGCGCGTCGCGAGCATCATTCCGGCAATCACGCCCAGCACAGTCGCCGCGCCCGCGGCACCGTACGGGGAGCTGCGAACGACGCTTCGAGTCCGGCCGGGCAAAGTCCCCACATCGCGGCGTACTTCCGCCGCCAAGTCGCCGGCCACTAATTTAACCAGGCCCGCCACCACGGTCACGTTCGCCGTATATCTGAGAAGCTGTGCCATGCTCATCACATGCGCTGTCTCCTACCGGCGACGTTGGGCCTGAACGCGCGCGACCGGGTGGATCTCGATCACGTTGGCGCCACTGGGGGAACCCGAAGCGTTGAAAATACCGTTCTGATTAGCCGCGCAGCGGACATCGCCGAGATCCAAATAGTACTCAAGATGCTGATGCGAGCGGACGAATAAAAACAGACAACCTCTCGCGGACAAGTATTTGCGCATCTGCGAGATATAACGTTGTGTAGTCACCCCGGTCTGTCATCCACGGCAGTAATCTTTTGTAGGACACTGGAACGGCGGCGAACCGGGACGGTGCTGCCTTCATGGCGCAGAAATGCGAGCACCAGCGTTTCGGCTTTGCGGGCGGATGCCGCCGTGAGCTTTCCGTCGATATTTTGGTGAATGCTTCCGGAGCGCCAACTGTCGAAGACCGCTGGATTGATATACGACTTGCGGCACACCGCGGGTGTGTTGCGCAGTTCCGCTGCGACTTCCTTCACGACCTCGGCGATTTGCCTGTTGAGGGCACGCTCGCTGCGCACCTCAGGCAAGGGCGTCCGCGCGAGCAGCGTGATGGCGTGCAACGTCGCGCCCCAAGTCCGAAAATCCTTGGCGGTGAAGTCATTCCCCATCGCTTCGCGCAGGTAGTCGTTGACCTGTCCCGAATCGATCGGACAACGCTGCCCGTCGTCATTGATGTATTGGAACAAGTGCTGACCCGGTATTTCTTGACAGCGCCGCACGATCTTGGCGATGCGCTTGTCGTCGATGAGAATCTCATGCTGCACGCCGCCCTTGCCGCGGAAATTGAGCACCGCACGGCCGTCGCGAATGAAGGTGACATGGCGGTTGCGCAGCGTCGTGAGGCCGAAGCTTTTGTTGTCACGCGCGTACTCGGAATTGCCGACGCGAATCCTGGTGGCATCGAGCAGACTGACCACGACCGCCAGCACCTTCTCGCGCGGCAGGCCCGGCAGGCCTAAATCGCGCTTGAGAATTCGCCGCAGCTTGGACAGCTGCTCCCCAAAGGCAACCATTCTCTCGAACTTGGCGCTGTCGCGAAGTTCGCGCCATTCCGAGTGATAGCGATATTGTTTGCGCCCGCGTGCGTCGCGGCCGGTTGCCTGCAGATGGCCGCGCGGTTTCATACTGATCCACACGTCGCGGTACGCCGGAGGAATCGCGAGACTGGCGATGCGCTTCAGGTCTTTTTCAGCCGCGAGACGGCGATTCTCAGGCGTGATGTATCGAAAGCCCTTGCCGGCGCGCAGGCGGCGGATGCCCGGTTCCGTATCGGACACGTACACCAGCCCGGCCTCAATGGCCATTTGCGCCGCCTCGGCTGCGCTACCGAGGGGCCTGTCGCTTTCCTGTGCCGTTTTCAGGGTCATAGCGGTGGCTTTTAGCAGGTCATCCGCGCCGGGACCATGGACGAAAGCCGACGATGTGTAGGACGACACACTTCCCGGTGCGAATTGCGACGCAGTTCATGACTGGCCGGCGGTAGGTATAATTTGTTGATTTACATAATGTTATGCAGCGTTGCGTGCCTTACCACGACGACTCGTGCGAACTTGGGGCACAATTTGACCCAATGACCGTGCCGCGGCCACATACATTGCGCCCTTAATTCAACCGTGCTGATCAACACGGCTCGCGGATTTTACGAACGCACCGCAGCGCTGCGTGCAAATCGCACCACCAGCTATTTGGTCGGATTGGCCGCCATCGCGCTGACCATGCTCGCGCGAATTCTCCTCGCCAGGCAACTCGTGGGCTTCCCATTCCTCACCTTCTTCCCCGCCATCATCATCACCAGTTTCATCTGCGGATGGCGCGCGGGCGCCGTTGCGGCGGTCTTCGCCGGCTTCGCCGCTCGCTACTTTTTTATGGGCGGCACCGTCGATCCGATCCGCATCATCGTGACATCGATCTGGGTCGGCTTTGCGCTGTACGGCATTGCGGTCTGCATCGTGCTCGCCCTGGTCGCCTCCATGCATGCGGCATTTCGTGATTTCGCGGAAAGCGAGACCAAGCGCGCACGATTGAACGAGGAACTGGAATCGCGGGTTCGCGAGCGAACCGTAGCGCTCGAAGAGGCCAATCAGCGCCTGCGCGATGAAGCTGCGTCGCTTGCGGCCGCGGAAGCACGAATTCGGCAAATGCAAAAAATGGAAGCGGTAGGTCAATTGACGGGCGGAATTGCGCATGACTTCAACAATATGCTCGCCGTCATTGTCGGCTCATTGGACATCGCCAAGCGTCAACTGCCGGTCGATTTGACCAAATCCGAGCGCTTCATTGCAAACGCCTTGGAAGGCGCGCAGCGCGCGGCGCAATTGACGGCGCGGCTTCTGGCTTTTTCGCGACAGCAACCGCTCGATCCGCGCTCGCTCGATGCCAATGAACTGGTGCGTGAAACCTCGGAGCTGCTGCGCCGGTCGCTGGGCGAAAACATCCTCTTGCAGACCGATCTGGTCGACCGACCCTGGCGAATCTTCGCGGACGCGCCGCAATTGGAAAGCGCACTGGTGAATCTGTGCGTCAACAGCCGCGACTCGATGCCCGACGGCGGCAGTCTCACGCTGCGAACCACGAATGTGGATCTTGGCGCCGCCGACACTGCGGTCGGCTTCGATGTGCGGCCCGGCGAATACCTGGCGCTCGCCGTTTGCGATACGGGTGCTGGAATGTCGCCGGACGTTCTGGCGCGCGCCTTTGATCCTTTCTTTACGACCAAGGCGCCGGGTCAGGGAACCGGGCTGGGACTGTCCCAGGTCTATGGGTTCGTCAAACAGTCCGGCGGCCACATCGGTATCGATTCGAAACCCGGAACCGGCACGACGGTCACCATCTATTTGCCCCGGCACGCCGGGTCCGATGAAGTGGAAGCGGCTGCGTCCGACAGCACCCCTCCGGCGCCCGGTAATCGGGAAGTGATTCTCGTCGTAGAGGACGAAGACCGCGTCCGCACCATGACGGTAGAGGCTTTGCGCGGTCTCGGCTATGAGGTGGTTGCAGTCTCCGATCCGCGGGCGGCACTCGATGAACTCAGGCTTATCCCGCACCTGCATCTGGTCCTCACCGACGTCGTGATGCCGGGCATGAACGGGCCTGCGTTGGCCGATCGCATCAAGGCGCTGCGGCCCTCCGTCAAAGTGCTGTACACGACCGGCTATAGTCGAAACGCGGTGCTAAGTCCGGCTCTGGACCGTGAAGTCGGTCTGTTGCCGAAGCCATTTACCATCGATCAACTGATGAGCAAAGTGCGGCAGACGCTCGATCAGTGAGTTCGCGATGGTAGGCGCAATCCCACGGAAGCCGGGGAGAAGCGACTTCTACACTTCGGCGATACAGGCTCGTATCGTGCAGGCATCGAAACAGGTTTAAGGAATTCCCATGCTACATTACGCCGTCGTTTTCCTGGTCATCGCCTTGATTGCGGCTGTCTTCGGGTTCGGCGGCATTGCTGCCGGGGCCGCAGGCATCGCCAAGATTCTGTTTGTCGTATTCCTGATCGGCGCGATCGTCACGTTCCTTTTGAACGGCAGATCGCGCATCTAGGTCAGTTCGAGTTGAAGAGGCGGCGACTGCTCCGGCCGCCGCCTCCTCCGCGTGTCGCGCTACGGCCGCGGCCCGGCCGGGCGGGCAAAGCTCATGACCTGTTCGGCCATGATGTCGAGAATCTGGCCGATCCTCGGCACCAGACATAATCCTTCCCCGTCGAATACGCTCTCCGCAGAGTTGATGGCGGCTCCCAAGGGTGTGGGCCAGCCGCGCAGCGCATGCACGATATCGCGCAGCGCCCCCAAGGTGTTGACAGCGCCCGGCCATCCGCCCGCGGTGGCGATGCAGCCCACCGCGCGCCCGCTGAAGTAGGGTCGCGCATCGGTGCGCAAATCCTCGGCGTAGTCCAGCGCGTTTTTCACCAACCCGGAAATGCTGCCGTGATACCCGGGTGAGCCGACAATGATGCCGTCCGCCCGCGCCAATTCAGCCACCAAAAAGCGCGCGCCATCGCCTCTTTCGAGGTTATCCGGTTGGTACAGCGGCAGCTGCAAAAGCGGTCCACTGATCAAATTGGTCCGCGCCCCCGCGCGCTGCGCCGCGGCCAGCACATGACGCATGGCCCATTCGGTCGAAGAATTCGGACGCAGCGTTCCGCCGATGGCAACTATGTACGGTGAAGTCACGGCAT
>Ga0210399_10001226_pt1 | contig 20089 bp, 20 predicted proteins | sample IncBWC14MmetaG_FD_150865 | JGI IMG/M metagenome (GOLD analysis project Ga0210399, IMG submission 150865) | Forest soil microbial communities from Barre Woods Harvard Forest LTER site, Petersham, Massachusetts, United States - Inc-BW-C-14-M | ecosystem: Environmental > Terrestrial > Soil >... | reverse complement strand
AGCGCATTCGTATCCCAAAGTTCAAACTCGGGATCGAGTTTTCCGCGGGTCGTATTCTGCCTAACGAGTTCCTCGTACGGGAACGCAATCTGCGGATAGCGGTACAGCATCGACATGTAACTATGGGTTGGCGTCGCATCGCTGTAGAAATAAACTTCCTTTACATCTTCGCCATGATTGCCTTGTGGCCCGGTCACACCAAAGAGTCGCTCCTTGAGAAACGGATCGCGCTCATTCCAAAAGGCGAACGCGAAACAAAGCCGGCCTTTGAGATCGCAGATTCCGCCCAGTCCATCCTCGTTCCAGCGATACGCGCGGGAGCGGGCATGATCGTGCGGAAAATAATTCCAAGCGTCGCCATTCGCGCTGTAATCCTCCCGCACTGTTCCCCAGGCGCGCTCGGCGAGATACGGCCCCCAAAAATGCCATGGCCATTCGGACGAATTGTTTTCCTGAAGACGAGCTCGCTCGGCGTTCATGCCAATCGAAGGCATAACGAAGCAGTGTCACCGTGTCGAACAGGAAACGTTGTCGCGCCGGTGAATTTGCAGGCCGTTTCTGTGAAACGTGCGGCTTGGCTGGTTCATCCGCAGATTTCACAGATTGCCCGGATTATTTCTCTCGAGCGGCGCAATCCGCAATCCGAAATCCGCAATTCTCTGACCTCTGTTCGCAGAACTATTCCCACTCGATGGTGCTCGGCGGTTTGCTCGAGATATCGTAACAGACGCGGTTGACGCCTTTGACTTCATTGCTGATCCGGCTGGAGATGCGCGCAAGCAACTCGTAAGGAAGCCGCATCCAATCCGCGGTCATACCGTCCTGACTTTCGACGATGCGAAGAACGATGGTGTTTTCGTAAGTGCGTTGATCGCCCATCACGCCGACGGAGCGAACAGGCAAGAGCACGGCGAACGACTGCCAGACGCGGTAATACCAATCGGAGGATTCCATTTCGCTCACGACGATAGTGTCCGCTTCGCGCAAGATCGACAATCGCTCAGGCGTGACTTCGCCGAGGATGCGCACGGCGAGCCCAGGTCCGGGGAAAGGCTGGCGATAAACAATTTCTTTTGGCAACCCGAGCTGCAGTCCGAGCTGTCGCACCTCGTCTTTGAATAACTGACGAACCGGTTCGACGAGCGCGAAGTGCATTTTATCCGGCAAGCCACCCACGTTGTGATGGCTCTTGATCACTTGCGCGGGATTGCCGTCGATCGACACGCTCTCGATCACGTCCGGATACAGCGTGCCTTGCGCGAGAAACTTGTAGCCGCCGTTTTTACGCGCGCCATTTTGGCGATCTTCCTCAAGCAATTCCTCAGTCGCGCTCCGAAATACTTCAATGAATTCGTTGCCGATGATTTTTCGTTTCTGTTCGGGATCGGTCACGGCTTTGAGCAAGCTCAGGAATCGCTGGCCGGCATCCACATATTTCAGCCGCACATGAAAGTTTTCGCCGAAGACACGCTGCACCATTTCTTCCTCACGCGAGCGGAGGAGTCCATTGTTCACAAAAATGCAGGTGAGCTGGTCGCCGATCGCTTTGTGCAAAAGCGCGGCCGTGACGGACGAATCGACGCCGCCGCTCAAGCCGAGCACCACCTTTTGCTCGCCGACCTGCTCGCGAATGCGCGCGCAAGCCTCCTCGATGAACGAGCCCATCGTCCAATCCATTGCGCAGTGGCAGATGTGATAGACAAAGTTTTGCAGAATCTCTTTGCCGCGCGGCGTGTGCGAAACCTCGGGATGAAATTGCAGCGCGTACAGCTCCCGTTTCGGATCTTCGATTGCGGCGAACTTTGAATTCTCTGTGCGCGCCGCGGCGCGGAAACCGTCGGGCAAGGCAGTCACTTTGTCCCCGTGGCTGTTCCAGATATCAAGTTGGTCGCCCATTCCGTCGAACAATGGCGAACCGTTGGTCACGTTCAGGATGCCGGGGCCATACTCGCGCCGGGCACTGAATTCCACCTCGCCGCCCAGATGATGCGCCATCAATTGCATTCCGTAGCAAATGCCCAGCACCGGAATGCCTAACGAAAAGATTTGCGGATCGACATGCGGCGCGCCTTTGTCGTAAACGCTGGCCGGTCCGCCGGAGAGAATGATTCCGTTTGCTTTCAATTTCGCAATTTCAGCGGCCGCAATGTCGAAGCGAACAATCTCGGAATAAACTTGCAGCTCCCGCACACGGCGGGCGATGACTTGCGTGTACTGCGAGCCGAAATCGAGGATGAAAATTTTCGAATGGGCGGGCGACGTCACCATTTCAAGGGCGCGGCGGATATTCGGGCGGCGTTTCCGAAGCGGATGGACGGCCTGGTTGATCGTTCTCTGAATCGTTCGGCACCAAATGTCCCTGGCCGGAGACGCCGCGCTGGAAATGCTCCCCAACATCCTGAACAGTTGTTTGTTCGAGCGGATCGGCGCAGCCGCCCGAGATCAGGCCGCACACCGTCGCGAGCAGGATCGAGATGGGCTTCATCCGCTTATATTAAAAAGCAGAGTGCCCATTGCAAGAATGACAATTGGCCGCGACAACGCGAACTTTTCTCGATGATTGACCCGGAACTTTTGCTGCAAGGCTATCGGCTCGGTGTTTTTCCGATGGCGATGGAGGAAGACTCAATCGAATGGTTCTCTCCCGACCCGCGCGCGATTTTGCCACTGGAAGAATTTCACCTGCCGCACGCGCTGCGCCGGGTCCTGCGGAAAGGAGTTTTTGAGATCAAAATCGACAATCGTTTTTCGGAAGTGATCCGCGCCTGTGCCAAGCGCGAAGACACCTGGATCAATCGGGAAATTATCGAGAGTTACGTGCGATTGCACGAGCTTGGTCACGCGCATTCGGTCGAAGCGTGGAGTAAGAGCAAGTTGGCCGGAGGACTTTACGGCGTCGCCATTGGAGGCGCGTTTTTTGGTGAATCGATGTTTCATCGGGTGACCGATGCGTCGAAGATTGCGCTCGTCGCGTTGGTCGAGCGCCTGCGCGCGAGAAAGTTTGTACTGCTCGATACACAATGGCTCACGCCGCATTTGCGACAATTTGGCGGCATCGAGATTTCGCGGAATCATTATTTGCACCTTTTGCGCAGCGCGGTCGAATTACCGCGAAAATTTTTGTAGCGGCGCTCTATGAGCGTCGGACGAATGATGCGACGGTCACAGACCGCCGTTACAATTCGGAGCGCTTGCCCTGCAGCGAGAATTTTGCATAGTGAGCACCCGCATTTGAAGCTTGCGGGCAAGATCGACAACGCACTTACGGCTAGGTAGCTCAGTTGGTAGAGCAGTGGACTGAAAATCCACGTGTCGGCGGTTCGATTCCGCCCCTAGCCACACCCCGTTTTCAGAGGGGAAACACGAGTGAAACACGCACTTTGCGGCGATCACCCGATTTTGCCTGAAATGAAAGAAAACACCGGTTTGGAGAAGGCAAAGTGTCATGTATTGTCATGCAACCGTTGATTCCCGCGCCACAGAGCAGCCTGGAAACGCTTTTGCAAGCGCGGGCGAGCAACAATGGCGGCTGAGGGACGCTGAGCGTTCTAGCGATCTGTCGTTTCGGAATCGCCTTTTGAACCACAGCGATACGGGGCGGCGAATTTTGAAGGTGAGACGGCTTTCGCTCGCTGAGCTTTACGCGGTGCTCGTTGACGAGGGTAAGACCCTCACGATTTCTGCGGCACCAGTTGAGATGCCTGTTCCGATGACGGCACCAGTTGAGGCCCCTGCTTTGCCGACGGCACCAGCTGAGACGCCTGTTCGGCCCGACCGCGATGGATGAGGGTGTAAGCGTGGTCGCTGAATGATGGCTGTACACGATCTATCAGAAAAAACGTTAAGAAATCACATTGACCAGATTAGCCTTACGAGTTATCGCGCGTTCATGAAAAAATTCTCTATTTTAGCGTCCCTCCTGCTCGGATGCGTGACCGCTTCGCTGCAAGCCGGGGAGGATGTTGCATACAAGCAAGTTGCCCCGCCACCGCCGGAACTTTACGGAGTCGGTTTTTACGGAGCAATCGACATGGGAGCGAATGTTCATCAAGACCGAGGCGGAGACAGAACTTTTACGGATGATTTCGGAGATACTCTCACTGTCTCACCTAAAAATGACGTTGGCTTTTTCGGCGGCGTCAAACTTGGCTACGTCTTTCCCACAGGCGTGGTTCGCCCGACTATTGAAGGGGATTTCTTTTACAACGGTTTTCGGGGTGGCGCTGACTTCACGTTCAGGGATCCCACTGGTGCTGCGCTGAGAAGCAGCAGCGGTACTACCTGGATAAACACTGGCGCGTTTATGGGGAACTTCCTCTTGAGGTTCGGCACAGGGAGGTTCCAGCCGTATGCCGGCGCCGGGCTCGGTGTTTACTATGCCGAATCCGCGGGTGCCGAGTTTCAAGGCCCTCATGGCACTTTTAGCGGTAGCGGAGGACATAATCATGCGGACTTCGCGTGGCAGGTCATCGCAGGCTCAGATTACTATTGGACGCCGAAGTTCAGCACCTTCATCGAATACCACTACCTCGACTACACAAGCTCCCAAGTTGATACCAGGCAGACTCGCGATTTGGGACAGCACTTGGTGGGCGCGGGTGTCCGGTTCCACTTCTAGATATCGAGCAACTTCTCTCCCACTGGTTAAGTGAATCGGCCTCCTTTGGAGGCCGATTTCTTTTAGACTCTACCCAAACTAACGTTATGACAATAACCCAACGGACAAACACAATGATGAAAACCACACACAGACAAAATCTCAGCCGTGCCATCGCCACCGTCGCACTTATTGCGGCTGGCATGGCCGTCACGTTGTTCGCGGAGGAGCCAGCCGCTGTTACTTCAGACGATGCGCTCAAGCGGTTGTTGGACGGAAACGCGAAGTTCGTCGCGGGAAAGTCGAACGCTGCGCGAGGTCAAAACCTGGTCGCGCGCCGCAAAGCAGTGGCGAAGGATCAAAAACCGTTTGCGGTGATCGTGAGCTGCTCGGATTCGCGCGTGCCGCCAGAACTCACCTTTGATGTCGGACTGGGCGATATCTTTGTCGTCCGCACCGCGGGAGAAGTGGTCGATGCTGTGGCTATGGGCAGCATCGAGTATGCAGTCGAACATCTGGGGACACCTTTGATCGTTGTGCTCGGACATCAACGATGCGGTGCGGTCTCGGCTGCGGTTGCAGGAGCGAACGAGCCCGGGAATATTCCGGATGTATTGAAAGCAATCTCGCCTGCGGTTGAAGAGACGAAAGGCAAACCGGGCGATCCGGTCGACAATGCTGTGCGCGCAAACGCGCTCGATGTTGCCAGGCGACTCGAATCTAGCGGCCCAATCATCGCGCCCCGGGCGCAGTCAGGAAAAGTCAAAATCGTGGCCGCGCGATATGATTTGGATACAGGGCGAGTTGAATTGCTAAAGTAACAGGAATCCGTTTCCGTTCGTCCTCTCCAATAAGGCAAAGGTAGGAGGTGACGCCCCAAAGCCCAATCTTCAAGTTTGGCAGGTGCTCGAAATTGGATCGTTTTCAGTCGATCCATAACTTGCTAAACAGAACGGCGGCGCCCGAAATCAAACCTTGCGAGTGACGCCAGTAATGGAAGCGGGAATGTTTTCTATCCAAGCGTCGCCGTATTTGTGGGCGACTTCGGTGATGTAGATAGCCGTTTCGAGCGCTTCGATCTGGCAGAAAAATAATTCTTTCTCGCGACTGAAATCGGTCCAATAGCTTAACAACCGAGCTGTTGTCGGCGTCACGCCAACGTATCCGCCTTTGCGCCGCATTCCGATGCTGCGCCGAACGTCATTTACAAGCTTGTTTTCTTCAATGCGGTCCTTTGTCCACTCGGTATCAAATTGCAGTTGATTCGAGCCTTTTTTCTTCGATTTCGCGATTGGCACGAAGTACGAGCTCGGCCGCCAGCCAGCCGCGTGCCATCGATAAAAACTTTACTTCTCTCAATTGACACAGTAGTATGTCTCATCTGGAACGAGGATGGCAACCGCAGCATTAAAACGGTCGCAAGTGATTACGACCATTCATCAACAAATCGTACAAATCCACGCCGGCTTGAGTTTTCGGGCGGTGCAGAATTTGCAGAAGGCGCTGGATGTGCCGATGGAGAAAGTGGCGAGCGTGCTCGGGATGTCCCGCGCGACGCTCCATCGGCGGAAGATTCAGGGGAAGATCGACAAGGAGGAATCGGAGAAGTTAGTGCGTTATCAGCGCTTGCTGAAAAAGGCGGAGGGGGTTTTTGGCGATGCGAAAGCTGCGCGTGAATGGTTGACGAACAACCAAGCGGGCCTCGGCAATGCTGTGCCACTTGAGTTTGCAAAGACGGAGATCGGTGCACGCGAAGTCGAAAACCTGCTCGGCCGCATTGAGTACGGCGTTTATTCCTGATGGCCGAAGTTGTCGGCTGGCGGATCGTTAAAGAAAAGCACGCTTCGACCGCGTTCTCCGGCGAAGGCGCGCGCATTTTCGAAGGCAGATGGAACTCGGCCGGCGTGCGGATGGTTTATTGCAGCGAAAACCTCGCGCTCGCGGCATTGGAAATTCTCGCACACACGCGACCGGTCACGATGCGAGACAAATTTCGTGCATTCCGCGTTAGTTGGGACGAGGCGATAATGGTGATTATCGATCTCAAGAAATTGCCGAAAGGCTGGAACTCTCAACCGCCGACCGCCGCTTCGAAGGACATCGGAGACGAATGGATCAAGGCGGGGCGCTTCGCCATTCTCGCGCTCCCGAGCGTGCTCGTGCCGCTCGAGAAAACTTTCCTTCTCAACCCGAAGCACCCGGATTTCCGCAGGATCAAGATTAAGGACGCCGGCAATTTCGTTCTCGATCCGCGCTTGAAACGCTGATCGATCTGGTCCTCCGCAGCTTTCGATGGTCGGCGGACAAGAAAGAACTTTCGAAAAATCTACCGAAGTCCGCGTAATCTGTGGACAGAAATCCAACGGATGTTCAATCTCCCGGCATGGCTGATCAACAAGTGCCCCCGCCGTTGCCAAAATCGCAGCCGTCGTTTGGCCGGCGGCAGAGCACGATCATCAAATTGCTCGGAGTCGGCGCGCTGGTGTTGGTGTTGTTGATCCCGCTGGCGATGATCACCGGCGTCTTGAGCGATCGGTTGATGCGGCGCAACGAAGCGGTCGCAGAAATTACGTCGTCGTGGGGCAAGGAACAAAATGTGATTGGACCGGTGCTCGGGATTCCGTTTCAATACAAATTTAAAACGGTCAAGGAAACGGCGGGGCCGGACGGAAAACTGGAGCGGCGCGAAGTGGAGGAGACGGCGACGGGGAACGCGTATTTTCTGCCGCAATCGCTCAAGATCGACGGCGATGTGCAGACGCAGACGTTGCACCGCGGGATTTACGACGCGGCGGTGTTCCGGGCGCAAGTGGCGCTTTCGGGAAAGTTTTCACTGCCCGACTTCGGCGCGCTCAAGATCGAGCTGAAGGATGTGCAATGGAAAGATGCGTTCGTGACCATCGCGGTGAATGATCTGCGTGGAACGCGCGAAGGCCTCGTGCTCGATTGGGGTGGAACGAAGCGGCCGATGCTGCCGGGGTCGCAAATACCGGGTTACACGACGGGCGCAACGGCCTCCCTCGGTGGCGACAAACCGATCGCGAACGAAATTACGTTTTCCATTCCGCTCGATTTTAACGGGAGCGACGGAGTTTTCTTCGCGCCGTTTGGCGTGCAAAACGAAGCGACGTTGAAATCGAACTGGCCGGATCCGGCGTTTCGCGGCGCGTTTTTGCCAGCGGACAGATCGGTGCGCACAGATGGGTTCAACGCGAGTTGGAAAGTTTCGTACTACGGTCGCGATTATCCTCAGCAATGGACGAGCCGGGGCGGCAACGAGCGCTTTAATCTCCAAGCCGTTTCAAAGTCGCGATTCGGCGCGCAGTTTTTGTCGATTCTGGATGCATATCGTTACGTCGAACGCTCGATCAAGTACGGCGTGCTCTTTCTCGTGCTCGTCTTTACGACTTTTTTCCTTTTTGAAGTCACAGCGCGGCAAAAGATTCATCCGTTTCAATATTTGATGGTCGGCGCGGCACTGTGCTTATTTTATCTGCTGCTCCTCTCGATTTCGGAATTTGTCGGATTCAGTTGGGCGTACCTGGTCGCGGCGGTTGCATCGACATTACTCATCGCGTGGTATTGCAATTTCTTCCTTGGCGGCGGCATGCGCACGCTCATGATTGGCGCCGGATTAGCCGGCGTGTACACATTTCTTTATATCACTTTACGGCAGCAGGATTATGCCTTGCTCATGGGCGCCATCGCGCTCTTCGTTGTCCTGGCGATTGTGATGTATGTGACGCGCAAAGTGGATTGGTACGCGCGCGACGCGGGATAGATGCGGATCGCGACAGAAGATATTCGCGACGGGAAACTTCGCCGCCGCGGCGAGGCGCGCGAACGAATCCAGATTTTAGGAGCTTACATCCTAGTGATTGTGAGCGCTGGTTGCGTGTCGATTCGGGCCGGAGAGTTCCGCAATGTCATAACGAACATCGAACCCTTAGCCACCGTTGGCAGTCGAAGAGCGATAGTGATGCCTGATTCTTCGAGATAGACTTTCAATCTGATGAAATACGATTGGAAGGATGCTGGAGAGGAATGGTCGGAGCCCTGGGGCAATTCTGCCGCGCAATGGTTCGGCGCAATTCTTCCCCGCGTGGGGGAATGTCTTCCTGCCCCTATTATTCTTGAAATCGGAGCGGGCTACGGGCGATGGACACACTACTTAAGGGATCACTGCAAGCATCTACTCGCGCTCGATCGCAAGGAGGAATGCATCGATGCATGCCGCCAGCGGTTCGCCGGCGATTCCCGGCTGAACTACTACGTCAACGATGGGCGGTCACTCTCCATGCTCAGCGATAACTCGATTGATTTTGTGTTCAGCTTTGATTCCCTGGTCCACCCCGCTCGTGACGTACTCGAAGACTATCTAAGCGAGTTAGGAAGAAAGTTGAAGATCGGCGCCAAGGGGTTCGTTCATCATTCAAATCTTGGCCAGTACGCAAACTCCATGCGCGAACGCTTGCCGCGGCCGATGAGAAAACTGCTGAGAAAGGCCAGGATCTTCGACTGGGAGCACAATCGTAATCCGACCATGAGTGCCAGTCTGTTTCGTGAGTTCTGTGTGAAGTCTGGTCTGCATTGTCGGCGGCAAGAGCTGGTTAATTGGCGCGGCCGGCGATTGATCGATTGTCTCTCTTTTTTCGAACGGGACCCTTCAAACGAGCAAGCCGCCACCGAAATCGTGCGAAACCCGAATTTCATGCGCGAAGCGGCGCAAATTCGCCGGCAATCGCAAAGTGGGATTGACTGGCCGAAGTTGGCGATGAACATCCGAGCTTGACGAGATGGGACGTGATTATCATTCCGCTCTGGATAAGACATCGCTTCACGAATCGGGATGCGAAGCCCGCCGTGACTCTTAATGTTTATTCGCCTCGGAAATACCCGGCAGGAACGAAGAGCGAGCCGATAACTTTATGAACCCGGCTCTGGAAGACTGTTTCGCGCTGATGCAGACCTTGGCGGAATACCGCGGTCATCCTATTAACAGCGAGTTGCAGAAAATGCGGCGGAAGCACTCGATGCTCCATCTGGATGTGCTTACCCTGATCTATCATTTTGCGAAGATAGGATCGGGACATATTCTGGAGATTGGTCCCTATCTGGGCGGTTCCACGATTTCGGCGGCCTACGGTGTCCGCGATTCTAGTCAGCCGAAGGCAATCATTACCATCGAGCCAGGCGGCCGATGTGATCATCCGACGCTGCCCACGAAAAATATTCTCAAAGATTTGAAGAGAAATCTGGCCAAATTCGGTGTCGCTCGTCTGATCACGCTAGTCGAGGGATACTCGTGGAAGGACGAGACAATTGCGGCGGTCCGGCGGCGGTTACAGCCAGGCAGCGTCGGATTGCTGGTGATCGACGCCGATGGCAACGTGAAACGTGACCTCGATCTATTCCACGATCTGCTTGCGGACGGCTGTTGGATTGTAATCGACGATTACTACATGCCTGGCGCCGGGGGTAAGGAGGCCCTCACCAAGCCGCAGGTAAAGGCGCTGGTCAGCGCCGGGCAATTGGAACCGCTTGGTCTCTACGGTTGGGGCACGTGGATCGGGCGTTGGCCAGGAGGAAGACCCGCCACTGTTCCTTAGCTCGCGATAAATTAGAGCGCCTGGACGCTCTTCGTCATCTCGCTAAAGGAACGATAAAGTTCCTGATGCTGCGCGACCCCGCGTCGCAGGACCGGTTGGAAATTGGCGAGATCGGCGATGTTAATGATGTGATCGACACTGTGGGCGAATGCGCTCATGGCATCATTGGTGGCAAAGGAATGGCTGAGGAGCACGACGAAATGCTGGCGCCGCTGTGCGTCCGGTTCCTGGATCAGTTCGCGTAAAAGCGGATTCGTCTGCAAAGTGGAGCCTTTGAAGTTTTCGTAGATGACGATCACGTCGTAGTTGTAGGTCTTGAGCTTGAGGATCACATCTTCTTCGAACAAACCGAGATGCACTTTGTAAGTCATACCGATGAGCTGCGGGACGACGACCTTCTGGTATTGCTGGTGGTCGACGCAAACCAGCGCTGTCTTGTCGCCGACGTCAATAAAACTGGAATCTGCCTGTTGGTCCATGGCGGGCTTTAGCGGAAGGCGTTTTCAGGGAGATCGAGGCGCAAACCGGAATCCAGATCCACATCCATGCCGCGCGCCTTTTTAATCAAATCGATGCCCTGGCTGACACGCGCTTTACGCGAAGCGAAGAGTTTGGCTGTCTCTTCTGTAATGAGCTCGTTTTCGAAAGCGGTGAGGATTGATTGGTCGAAAGTTATCCAGCCAAAGGGTGCGCTGGCCTCGATGATCTCGTAAAAATTGCGCTGCTCGTCTTCACCCAGCACGATGGTTTCTTCCGTGCGCAAATTGTGGCCGAGGATTTCCATGAGCAATTGGCGGCCACCGCCCACCTTGGGCGCGAGGCGCTGGCTGATGACGTAACGCAACGTATCGGCGAGGCGAATGCGCAGTTGCTTCTCTTCACCGAGAGAGAACAGGCCGAGGATACGGTTGATGGATTGGCCGGCATCGACTGTGTGCAGGGTTGCGAGGACCAGGTGACCCGTTTCCGCAGCCGTGAGCGCGACTTCGACCGTGGCGCGATCACGCATTTCGCCCACCAGAATGACCTTGGGCGCTTGACGCAGGGCAGCCCGGAGGCCGTTTGGATAATTGTTAAAGTCTTGTCCGAGCTCGCGCTGATTAAAGGTGGCTTTAAGTTTCGTGTGAACGAACTCGATCGGGTCCTCAAGGGTGACAACATGAACCGCTTGCGTCTCGTTAATCTCGTTAAGAATGGCGGCGAGGGTGGTTGTCTTTCCGCTGCCTGTGGCGCCGGTCACTAGGACCAATCCATTTTTTTCGTGGGCGATTTCCTTGAAAATTGGCGTTAACATCAGCGTATCGATGGTGGGCACTTCTGCTTGCAACTTTCGCAGGACGATCGAAAAGTGTCCTTGCTGGCGAAAAATATTAACGCGGAATCGCCACTCCTGATCGAGCGAGTAACTGCAATCGCACGAGCCTCCAGTCAGATAATCGTAAATCAAACGGCGATTTCCGCGTATGAGCGCGAGGCCGATTTGCTCGGTCTGATAAGGAGTGAGGGCCTCGATGGGCGGATCGACATAGACCGGCTTCAGCTCGCCGAAATCCTCGACCTGAAGGGGGGAGCCAACCGAAAAATTGAGGTCGGAGATGCCGTCATAGGTTTTCAGCATGGCCGCTAGAATTTTGTCGAGATCTGGTGTTCTCATCTTTCGCTCTCATTCCTCCGAGGCATCGATCGGCGGTTCTTTCAAAAATTGGCGGAATTTTTTCTTGTCGATCGCCTTATCGTAGGCCTCTTCGGGACTGATCCGCCCATTGTGCAAATGATCCATGATCGCATCGTCGAGTGGTTGGTTTCCTTTCTTTTTGCCGACCTGAATCATGCCGAGGATTTGGTGCGTTTTTCCTTCGCGCACCAGGTTCGCAATCGCGGTGTCAACGACGAGGATTTCCAAAGCGGCGACGCGGCCCGGTTTATCAATGCGTTTGAAAAGATTTTGCGCGATGACAGCTTTAAGCGATTCGGCGAGGGTGGTGCGGATTTGATTTTGCTGATTGGTCGGGAAGACATCGATGACGCGGTCGACGGCCTTCGCTGCGCTCGATGTGTGCAGAGTGCCGAAAACCAGGTGGCCGGTGGCCGCGGCGGTCAGCGCAAGCTCGATCGTCTCGTGGTCGCGCATTTCGCCTACGAGCATGATGTCCGGATCTTCGCGGAACGCGCCGCGCAAAGCAGCCGCAAAGGATTTGGTGTGCAAGCCCACTTCACGGTGCTGGACAAGGCAGTTTTGGCTGCGATGCACGAATTCGATCGGGTCTTCGATGGTGATGATATGGTCCGGCCGGTGAATGTTGGCATAATCGATCATCGCTGCCAGGGTGGTGGACTTTCCCGATCCAGTCGGACCGGTTACGAGGACCAGACCCTTTTTTAGCATGGGAAATTTCTTCAAGACTGACGGCAAACCGAGTTCATCCACCGTCAGGACAGTCGAAGGAATCAAGCGGAAGACCGCCGACATGCCATATTTTTGCTGAAGGAAGTTCGCACGATAGCGGGCGATACCGGGCACTTCATATCCAAAGTCAACGTCGGAAGTTTCCTCGAAGGTTTTGATTTTTCCTTCGGGCGCAATCTCATAAACCATCGCCTTGAGGTCGTCGTTCTTGAGCGGAGGGAAATCCACCCGCACCAGATCGCCATTGATGCGAAGCATCGGCGGATTGTTTGTGGAAAGATGCAGGTCGGAAGCCTTCTGCTCGGCCATCAGTTTGAAAAAGGCGTCAATGCGAGCCATGAGCGTCGTGCTACGAGAAGCTAAATTGATGCCACAAGCCGCGGATTTGGAGCGGCGAATGGTCTCCGGGCCGGCGCAAACCAGCGCCGAATTGTGTTAGTGCACCGCCTCCCGAGCGGCGTCGAGGGTGCAGCGCACCTGTCCCAGAAGCTTTTCCCTCGAGTATGGCTTTGGGATAAAACCGCGCAGGCCTTGCCCTAACATGGCGGTGATCTTGGACTGCTCTGCGAAGCCGCTGCTCAAAACCACGTTCACCTTTGGATTAAGCGCCTTGAGTTCATCGAATACGGCATCCCCGTCCATGACCGGTAGGAAAAAATCCAGAATGACCAGACCGATCTGCTTGCCGATTTTCCGGTAAGTTTCCAGCGCTTCAAAACCGTCCTTCGCCATGATTACCTTATATCCTTCATCAGCCAGCATCTCGGCAGCGAGCGCAGCGACTTGGGGCTCGTCCTCGATGAAGAGGAGATACTCGCGGTTGCCTTTTGGATTCTTCACCTTGATTTCCGGGGGAATGCTCACCCCTGCAGACCACGACCCGTGCGCTTGGCTGGGTTGCGAACGGTCTGAATCTTTTTCGAGCGCTGGCTTCGGTTTTTCGTTATTAGGAATGGAAATCTTCGCTCCGGCTCCTCGTGCCGAGAACGCGCGCTCTGGGGGCGGGACGACAGCGAAAGTCGCCTGCGAGGGCGCAGTCGGTGCAGCCGCTTTCGCAGTGGTCTTCGCAAGGATTGTGGATGTAACTCGGTCAAAAAGCGCCTGCGCGGTCTTGGAAGCCAGTTCTACCCGCTGGAGGAGCAGATCGACATAATGGTGTTCGCCTTTGTGTCGGCGCACCAGGTCGGCATAGCGTGCGATTTGCTGCAAAATCGAATTCAGCTCGGTCGAAGTGCCCGCGATCCACTTTAAATCTTCATGTTCCAGCATAAGCCGCGCTTTGGTTACGGTTGATCGGTCTCGCTCAAGCAGGCCCACCAAACGCAACCCAGGATGGCAAAAAAGGCGATCGCGAACGAACTGAGGGTCAGCATGATTCTAAAGGTTCTTTCAACTAGCACGCTTCATGCCGAGAACGAGGGAACAGTGATATGTGCAGAATTCCCCGCTCTTACTCATGCTTTTGCTCGTTGTCTTGCTCTTCATCCTACTCCCACTAAGGTCGCAGGCGTGCCCAATTGGTTCCGTCAAGGCTTTTACGGCGGCCTTGGCCTCGCGCTCCTAATCGGACTGTTTCTCATCTGGTTTTGGCAACCAGAGCGGCAGGTCAGTCGTCACAGCGAAAACTTTCTGCGGACGATCGAAAAGAGAAACTGGACGGGCGTCGCCGATTTTATCGCCGACGACTATCAAGACCAATGGGGCGATGATCGCGCGCGCATTCTGGAACGGGTGCACGAAGTTTTGCGCTATTTGCGCCGTATTCGAATTGAGCCGGCCAACGCAGCTGTGCGGGTCGATGGTCAACGCGGATATTGGAACGCCAAGATCATCATTGACGGTGACCAAGGCGAAGTGATGGCTTTGGTCGAAGAGCACGTCAATTCCCTCGCTAGGCCGTTCGAATTCGAATGGCGCCGTCAGTCTGCGAAGCCGTGGGATTGGAAGCTGGTGCGGGTCAGCAATGCGAGCCTAGAAATTCCGGAGGAGACCTCTTTTGAATAGATCGATATTTTCCTAAACTGGCAATATGCGCATTGGAATCAAACGGCATTTAAATGGTTGAGGGCCGGCCCAATGTTCACAAACGCGACCGCGCCCAGAAGCGGTTTGTCGTTTTTTTCCCTAAAGGTCACAGGTGAAGCGCCAGGTACCCCAGCGGGCTGGCTACTTGCCAAGCGCGTTGTGTAATTGTGTCTTGGCCGATTCCACGTCGCGCGGCGTTTGTTGACAAAGCAGAATGGCGCGAAGTTTCTCTCCCTGATAATAGCGTGCGGTAAATTTCTTCTTCGCGTAGGTCCCGCGAAGATCGACCCGGGTTGGTTGCGCGCTGAAATCGCCCACAAAATCCAACCGCAAATCGAACATCTCGGTCCAGAAATAGGGAATCTGCTCGTAGCGCTGCCGTTTCTTGCCGGTCATGTTCGCGCCAGCTATCAGGCCTTGTTCGCGCGCGTTATCCCAATGCGTCTGGCGCCGTACCCCGCCCATCACTCGATCTGGATAAAATGCGAGGTCGCCGATTGCATAGATTCCCTTTTCTTCTGTCTCGAGGTATTCGGTGACGGGCGATCCGTGCGGTCCAGCCAGCGGCGTGTTGCGGACGAGGTCGAGATTCGGTTCTGCGCCGCAGGCGACCACAGCGAGGCCAGCTGGCACCCGGTTGCCGCTTTTTGTCTGGATATTGCGAAGGACGGTTTTCCCTTCAAAACCGTTAAGACTTTCTTCCATCAACATCGTCACGCCATGTTTGGCGAAATATTCGGTAAGCCATCGGCCGGTTTCGGCATCAACATATCTATTCAATAAATAAGAATCACGATGCATGAGGCTAACCTTTAGCTTCATCATCCGTAAACTCGCTCCCGCCTCGCACGCGAGCAGTCCGCCGCCAATTACCATGACGGTTTTCTCCAGATTTGCCATCTCTCGTAAGGCGAGCGCGTCCCGAATCGTTCGCAAATAGATCACATTACCGAGACCGACGCCGGCTACCGGCGGGCGCACTGGGCGGCTGCCCATCGCCAAGCACGCTTTGTTGAATTCAATGCTCTCGCCATTCGCGAGCACGGCTAGACGCCGGTCGATGTTAAACTGCGTCACAACCGTGCCGAATCGCGTTTCAACTTTGTGCGCTTGATACCAGCGTTCATCCGGCTCTTGTAGCTTTTGGGGCTGCGGACTTTTTTCGCGCAAAAAGCTCTTGGAAAGAATCCAGCGCTTGTAAGGAGGAAAGGCCTCGGCGCCGACGAGCGTCAGGCTCCCGCGTTTATCGTACCGACGAATTCCTTCACAAGCGCTGGCACCCCCAATGCCGCCGCCAATAATGAGATAATCGCGCTGGATCATTTGCGAAAAGTTGGACGATAGAGAATGAACTCACCGGCTGGCGAGGGAAAAATTTCGGCCCTTAGCATGTGGCGGCGATTTCATCATTGAAAATTACTCGTTAAAACGAATCACGAATCAAAAATCACGCCTCAACATTCACAGCACCGCACGGCAAATGATCACCGAAGCGACAACCCCCGTAAGATCGGCCAACAACCCCGCCGGGATTGCATGGCGCGTTTGCTTCACCCCAACAGCTCCGAAATAAATCGCCGCAACATAAAACGTGGTCTCGGTGCTTCCGTAAATAGTAGCTGCCATTAGGCTGACGATGTTGTCGGGTCCGAGGCGGTGAACAATCTCGGTGAGAAGAGCCAGTGTCGCGCTTCCGCTGAGCGGTCGCATTAAGGCCAGTGGAAGCAAATCCGTCGGAAAGTGCAGCGGGGTCAAGACCGGTGAAAGCGTCCGCCCTAGCAGATCGATTCCGCCCGCGCCTCTAAACATGCCAATCGCCACCAGCATCGTAACGAGGAACGGAATGATCTTGAGAATCACGCCAAAACCTTCCTTCGCGCCCTCGACAAAATCATCATAAACTTTCACGCCGCGCACTGCCGCGTAAAGCGGGAAGAAGCTGAGCAGAAATGGGATCGCCATGATCGACAATGCGTTCACGCTACGGACAAAAGGATTTTCCGTCGCCGGCTCCGCGGGCGTCGAAAGATGGAAGAGACCTGGCGATACCATCCGTAGAAAAAGCACGGCGAAAAATACGCCCAGAATGATCAGTGCGATCAAACCCAAGATCGACAATCGACGTGGAGGCTCTTCCACGATCGGCGTCTCCTCAGGCAGTTGCGCTGTCGATCCTTTCCCTGATCGATGCGGCACAGCATCGGCGATGGAATTCGGTCTTGGTCGAAAGATGGGCAATTTCTCAAAAAATTTTACCGAGACGATCGCAACTGCGGCCGCGCACAAAGTTGCGAGCAGCGCGGTGCCGACAATGGCAGTTGGTCTTGTCGAGCCCGACGCAGCCAGGATGGCGATCGCGGTCATTGGAATCAATTGCACCGAGCTCGTGTTGATCGCCAGAAAAGTGCACATCGCATTCGTCGCGACGCCGGGCTGTGGATTGAGCGTTTCAAGATCGCGCATCGCGCGCAAGCCGAGGGGGGTCGCGGCGTTGCCCAGGCCGAGCATGTTTGCGGCCATGTTCATCAACATCGATCCCATCGCCGGATGCTCCGCCGGCACATCAGGAAAAAGTCTTGTCATGACCGGCCGAAGCGCACGCCCAATGCGCTGCACCAATCCAGCGCGCTCCGCCAGTCGCATCAAGCCGAGCCACAACGCCATGATCCCGATCAACGCGAGCGCAATCGTGACCGCCGTCTTCGCGCCGTCGAGCGCACCCGCCGTTACATCTTTGAACCGATCATTCCAGCCGCCGATCGCCACCGCCAGCAAGACCAGCGCGAGCCAGATGTAATTGAGCACGCGTCAGTTGTAGCCGCGCTCACTAACGGCGGCCAGCCGATTTGTTATTGCATTGTCGATCTTTATTTCAACAGACTGACGCGATGAACGAATCCATCATTCAAATCAAGGATACGATGGCGAATCCGGCTCCGTTGGGGCTGCTCGGCTTCGGCATGACGACGGTGTTGCTCAACCTGCACAACGCCGGCTTCTATGAACTCAACAGCATGGTGCTGGCGATGGGGATTTGTTACGGCGGCGCCGCGCAAATCATCGCGGGCATGATGGAATGGAGGAAAAGCAATACCTTCGCCGCCACCGCCTTCATTTCCTACGGCTTCTTCTGGCTGTCGCTGGTGACGCTAATTGTCCTGGCGAAACTGGGATGGGCCGCGCCGTCCGACCAAACGGCGATGGCCGCGTATCTCGCCACATGGGGAGTTTTCACTGCTGTCATGTTTATCGGCACGTTCCGCCTGAACCGTGCCTTGCAGGTCGTTTTCGGTTCGCTGGCGATTCTTTTCTTTTTGCTCGCTTTCAGCGATTTCACTGGCGCCAGCGCTGGCTTCAAACATGCCACCGGCTATGAAGGAATCGTCTGCGGTCTCTCCGCGATTTATGCGGGACTCGCGCAGGTGCTCAATGAATTGTTCGGCAAAATCGTGCTACCGCTCGGCCCGGTGAAGAAGTAACCGCGCTCGACTTGCCAACGTCGCCGCAAGTGCCACTGTGCAATGCACGATCAGCTGCCTTTATCTTTCAACAAACTTGCCGCGAGTTGCAAAGCCGATTCGCCTTTTCCCCCGAGCATGCGCGCGATTTCTTCGCGGCGCGCTTTCGCGGTAACTTCTTGCAAATTCGAAAATGTGCGGCCGCGCGCAACTTCTTTTGTGACGACAAAGTGGGAGGCGGCCGCTGCGGCTACGGGAGGAAGATGGGTGATGCAAATCACTTGATGATTGTGCCCCAACGTTTGCATCTTCGCGCCAACCGCGTGCGCGATTTCACCGCCGACGTTGGTGTCGATCTCGTCGAAGACAAGCAAAGGAATCTCGTCATGCGCGGCCAGCGCAGATTTGATCGCGAGCACGAGACGGGAGATTTCGCCGCTCGAGGCGATGGCGCGTAACGGTTTCAACGGTTCGCCTGGATTGGGCGAGAAAAGCAATTCCACCGAATCGAAACCAGTCGCGCGTGGTTCATCCAGCGCGGACAATTTTGCTTCGAACTCAGATTGTCGAAATCCGAGTTCGCTCAAGTTGCGCCGGATGTTTTCGGAAAGTTTCGGCGCGGCCTTTGTTCGCAGTTTGCGGAGCGCTTCACCGGCGCGGTTCATTTGCCCGCGGATTCTTTCGATCTCGCCGGCCAACCGCTCCAGCTCCGCGTCCCGTCCCTCGATTTTACGCATGCGCTCAGCTGCGCGTTCCTCAAATGCAATCACTTCCGCGATGGAGCCGCCGTATTTGCGCTTCAAAGTTTCGAAGAGTGAAACGCGCTGCTCCAGTGCGGAAAGCTGGGCCGGATCGAGGTCGAGTTTCTCGGCGTAATTGGAAAGTGAACGCGCGATTTCGGACAGCTCGACCACGCTGGCGGCGTGGGCTGAAGAAAATTGCGCAATCGAATTGTCGATCTTCTCCAGTTCGCGCAGCAGGCGCTGCGTTTCGGCGAGTTGAGAGACAACGGAATCGTCGGCTTCAGACAGCCGGCGCGCGACGGCGGAGGCGAGCTCGATTAGCCGCTTGCTGTTGCTGGCCAATTTGTAACGCGCTTCAATTTCTTCTTCTTCGTCCGTGACCAGATTGGCTGCGCAGATCTCGCTAATCTGATGGCGCAGCAGATCGAGCTCTTGTTCGCGCGCCGTCTCCGCCGTATTGAGCGCAGCGTGTTCGGCAACCAATGACTTCATTTGCCGGTAATGCTTTTGATATTCGTCGAGCTGCTCTTCCGCGCGCGCAACCGAGTCGAGTAAGCTCAATTGTTTGTCGGGCGAGAGCAACGATTGGTGATCATGCGGGCCATGAAGATCGACCAGTTCATCTCCGAGGTTTTTTAAGATCGACAAAGTGGTCGGTGAGCCATTGATGAATTGGCGATTAGTGCCGCTTATCGAAAGTGTGCGTTTGACGATCAGATCACTTTCGCAAGGCTCAACGCCGGCTTCGAGGAGCTGCGGATTTAACCTTTGCAAATCATTGCCGGAGAAAATTGCTTCCACGCTGCACACTTCTGCTCCCGTGCGGATGAGCGACTTGTCCGCGCGCTCTCCGAGCAATAGTTGCAGCGCGCCGATGATGATCGATTTGCCCGCGCCCGTTTCGCCCGTGACTGCGATAAAACCCGGCGCCATCTGCCATTCGAGATCTTCCACCAAGGCAAGGTTTTTTATTCGGAGCAAAGTAAGGACTGCGGGCATGGAGAAGGTTGAGGGTTGATGGTTGAGGCTTGAGAGAGCAGAGTGCGCGGCCTGAAAGTTTCTCACTCTCACCGACCAACTCTCAACTCTCAATTTGGCCACCTGGGCCGATAATCGGCCAAGATTTTTGATGCTCAAACCACAGTATCTACTGCTCGCAATCGCGGCGTCTTGGCTGAGCACTCTGGCACCCGCCGCTGAGCAACCGCTCGCTGCCGCGACAATCGTTCTTTACAACAAGGCCAACCCCG
>Ga0210399_10001225_pt1 | contig 20092 bp, 18 predicted proteins | sample IncBWC14MmetaG_FD_150865 | JGI IMG/M metagenome (GOLD analysis project Ga0210399, IMG submission 150865) | Forest soil microbial communities from Barre Woods Harvard Forest LTER site, Petersham, Massachusetts, United States - Inc-BW-C-14-M | ecosystem: Environmental > Terrestrial > Soil >... | reverse complement strand
CTTTCTCTATGTATGAACCTTCTGTGTAGAGCCGGCTAAGCAAGAATCCGTCCACCTTCGGCCGAATATCGGCGTCCACATTGCCCAACATCGTTCCGACCCATTCTTGGTGAATGGACACGTCCTTCTGGATCGCAGGTGTAACCGTGACACCGGGAGGTGGCGGTGCAGGTTTTTCGGCATTTGAAGAGCAACCAACACACATCGCCATCGCCACCATCAGCACGGCCACAACGTGCAACCGGCGTGCGGCAGAAAGCGGTGGAATTGTTGGCACGATGGAAAAGACCACTCCGAATCGCAATAACTTTTTTTGCATTTTGTACGCTCCGCGAGGCGCAAGTACGGGCTGTTCAGAACGCAAGATTGTCAGCGTCTGGTGCTGCCGGAGCGGGCACGTTTGCCCGATTAGAAAGGTACTCACTCCTGAGAAAGGGTAGTAGCAGAGTAGAGAGCGGATAACTGTCAAAACTAGCAGGTGCTCGGGCTTCATTCCCCCTCGAAGATGAACGAGAACTTGGTTCGCAACTTCGTGAAAGTAATTGGCTTGTATCTATAACCGATTCACTGACGCCGTGACGGAGTCTCCGGGTCGCGACTCGCCGGTGTTGGATTGATCTCTACGAGTCTTTTGTCCGGAGGTTTCAAATTGGTAGCTCGCCGTAACCCAAGTACGCCGATTCTTAAAGCGTTTGCGTTGAATGCGCGAGGTTGAATCGAGAGTTTCGACGAAACACCGAAGTTATGTGCCGATCTTTACCCCTATCACTTCGCCCGAGACCACTATTTCTACTCGGCGATTCTTCTGCCTATTTGCAGGCGTCGAATTATCGACAACAGGCGTGGACTTGCCAAAGCCTTGTGCCGTCACGTTTGTCTGTGCCAGACCCTGGGCAACAAGATAGCTGCGTACCGATTCCGCGCGCTGCTCAGAAAGTCTTTGGTTAAGCTCGTCGCTGCCAACGTTGTCGGTGTGTCCCTCGACGGTAAGTGTCAAGCCGGGATGTGCCAGGACAATGCCCGACAATTTGGCCAGCTTCTCCCTGGCTTCAGTTCGCAAGTCATACTTGCCGAAATCGAAAAGCACGTCCCCCATGTTGACAACGAGCCCCCGCGGGGTGTCACGGGTTTCCAGAACACGGTTGAACTGCTCGAGCAGCTGAGTGCGTAGTGCGATCGCCGCTTGGCGGGCGCGTTCGGCGTCGGCGCGAGCTGCTTCTTCTTTTGCCTTCAGCGCATCCTCTTCCGCCTTGGCTCTAACGGCCGCTGCATCCGCTTCCGCTTTCAGCTGCGCTTCTTTCGCGGCGGACAACTCGGCCTGGCGCTTGGCCTCTTCATCGGCCTTGCGTTTGGCTTCCGCAGCCTCCTGGGCAGCCTTGGCTTCCGCCTCGCCCCGGGCCTTGGCGGCGGCAGCTTCTCGCTCCGCAGCAATACGCGCTGCTTCTTGGCGCTGGGCGGCGAGAGCGCGCGCGTCTTCGGCAAATTGAATCGCCTGCCGAGCTTTGGAGATGATGTCCTTCTTGTCCGCGCTACCAGTTAAGGCGTTTTCCGTCATTTGCAAGCTGGCGGAGGCCTTGGTAAAAATTTCAGGTGCATCCTTCTCAGCGCCGCGTGACTTTGCTATGTCTAAGGCATTGCGCGCTTCGTAGACTTGCAGCGGAACATGCTCGAGATCTGGAGTCATTGCCAGCGGGTTTCCCAACTTTTCGTACTGGGCGCGCCTCATCAGCTTGAAGTCGTTGACCGGAAAAATCTCCCCTTTCGTATTTTTCCGAGTGTCGTTTTCCAGGACCACCATCTCGCTGGGCGCTCGCACGGCAAAATAGGGTTCGGCCGTAACAATCATGGCAAACGTCTGTGCCGGCGTGGTCGCGTTGAGCTTGCCCTCACCGTTCTTATCGACGAGAATCTCGCCGGTATTGCCGGTACGCCCGTCGGGTGTAACGACCCACAGAACGTACGTCAAAAATTCGGCCCCAAGCTTGGAGGGCTGTGTCATCTGCTTGATCGAAACCTCTATATTCGTTGCGCCTGTCTTGGCAGCGACTTTTATCTCGCCAATGGCCTCAGGCATTAGGTCCGTGCCCTTTAGATCGACTCTTGTACTTCCACCGCCGACTCTATAGCCGATTGCCTTGACAGACTTGCTGATCAAGTTGGAATCCGACACCTTATCCTGCGAGTGCGCTGCAGGGTTGCCGGCCGTCAAAGCTAAAATTAGAAAGCAAAAAAAACCCTTAATACGGTTCATAGGATCTCGCTTCCAACCCCCTAATACTCTCATCGCGCGCTAATATCGGCGGAAAAGTGGACAACGACCACTGTCAGACTAGACAGTATTGCGAGGAGCCGTCTTGCCAGCTGGCTGCGCTCTTGACTTCCTAGAGTGCCAGTTGGCCAATCCCATGTGGTCCCTGTCTTTTTTGACAGTTTCGGAGAAAGTCGAGGCCAAGCCATTCTCGTCGGCGCGGAGCCGAACTCACCCCCGAAGCAGGGCAGAGTGCCCGCATGCACCAACTGGCGGGATGATTAAGAAGAGCATCCTGCCCATGAAGTCGGCTCCGCCCCCCAAGAGAGAGACAAAAAAGGCCGCGTTCATGAGAGTGATAATCTCGATCGTGCTTTTGTCCATGCGTGCGCCGAACCCTTTGTTCAGGTGATCCAAGCCGTCAAAACATCAGACGCCACAGCTTGAAATGAGGCGTAGTCATGTTCTTCAACCGACAACGTGTCTGGCCGAAGTATCAGTGAGGCAGGAGAAGCGATTTAACTTCGGCTTCTGAGAAGAAGCGGCCCTCCTTGACACGGGGCACACAAACCTACGATTACGATGCTTCCCACGCGTCATTTTGTTCCGATTACTTTGTCTTTCTTTAGCTGCTTGACGAGCGCTCGGGCATATTCCCTAGCCAATTTCCCGAAGTCCTTGGTATAGACAGTGTCGGTTTCTCCGCTCCAGAGGAGCTTTTCATCCTTAAGGTTGTAGAGGTTGAATTCCGTGCTGACGTAAGTGTCTTCCTTAACATAGGAGCTCGTCGCGTAGGCATTTCCCCAAGCCATGTTCCAGTAAGGCCAGAAATTGGAGTAGGCCGCAGGAGGCACATAAAGGGGGCCAGCGAGGCTTGTGACCACTTCTTTGGTCTCCGTGCGCATGGTCTTTGGCCGGATGACAAGGACGCCATCGTAGTCGCCTTCTTTGATGCGCTCTTTGAGTTCACCTTCCATCAGTTCGTTGCGTGGAGGCAGGACCATGTGGCTCCTGATGCCTTGGAGGCCGGATTTGGCGAGCAGTCTCTCCATCTCATCTTCAAGTTCCTGGCGTATGAGGTAGTTTTCCAGGACTCCGATGACCAGGATCTTCTGGAGCTTCGGCAGGGTTTGGTCGGAGAGAACCCAACGGTGAACTATTTTTGTACCGGCCAGCAACGGGAGCGCGGATAGGGTAAGGATAAATGCCAGAAAAAGGAGGCGCATTCTGGTCGCATATATCGGCATGAGAAGGGTAAGAGGAGGTTTGGTTTCCGGCAAATTAAATGGCACGGTTATTGTTTCCCTTGAGAACTACCCTGGTTAATACGGTTGCAGGTGGCGGCGCTAGTCTGCGCGTTAGCGGTCCGGCTTCTCCAATGAATGTGCGGCTCGGGAAAGCGCTATTCCGTGTACCGAGTCAGGAGGACGCCAAGAATGATCAAAAGTGACGGCCAAGCCGCCCTGAAGAAGTGCCGCCACTTTTGTGGCGCTTTGGTCAATCCAGCTATTCCATTGGTCAATGCGATTCCGAGACCCGTAGCAGCGAACCAACGGTGCTGGTTCTGAATGTGTTCCATGCTCTCTATGGCGTTGGGTGCTTGCATATCGCCACTGTGAACGTGAAACAGCAGCAGAATCGCGCCCGCGGCACCTACGACAGGAAAAAAACAAGCAGCCCATGTTGACTTCAATCGCCCCCGCGTTCTTTGAAATTCAACATAACCAAGAGCTAATAGAATGATTGAGAAGATCTTGTGCTGTAAGTCTTCGACATTGTGCGTGATCGCATACCAAGGAGTTTGCGGACCAAAGGGCCAGATCTCCGTATCGCTATAGACCAGAAGAAAGAGACCAGCCGCAAGAAAGCACATGGGCCAGGCATAGCGCACCACAGGCCAACGCTTCGCGAGGCGACTCTCCGCGAGAATGAAGATTCCCGCGAAGATAACGAACAGTCCTGCTATGTGATGATTTAATTCGCTCTCTTTTTTGTCCGCCAGCCGCTTGGCGGCTTGCGCGGGGTCTTCGGGCGCAGGCGCATTCATCTTCATTCCTGGCATGTTGTTCATGTCGTGCTGTTGCGGCCGAGCGGAGGGCGTGAGCAGAAACATGAGCGAGATAGAAAACATGAGCAGCATCATCGACCCAAGACTTCGTGACCGTGAAGCATCGTGTAAGGGCACCATTTTCATTGTCCTCGTCGACTCTGGGATGGATTCAGGGTCCTCGAGTGAGAGCTCACGCCGAGGGTTTTGTAACTTTTGGAACGATTGACTGCACCTGTCAATATTGACAGGTCCGCATCTCATAAAGAATAAGCGCAAAAAAGGCTAAAACGCCTCGCCGACTCCGATGCTCCAAGTGTTACTATCCTTACCTTGAGCGAAGTCAACGCGAAGATTCACATGATACTTCTTGCTCAGCTCAAACCTGACACCGCCACCGCCGCTCGGCAGGAAGTTCTTGGTTCTAAATGGTTGATTGCCGCCAGGTATTACCTCTCCCAACCCTCCAAACCCCACCAGGCCAAACCTCTTGGGTAGGACCAGGCGATATTCCAACTGGGTGGCAACCACGAAACGGTCTAGATAGCGTCCCGCAATATATCCCCGCAATTCGCTGTTTGTTCCGTAGATACAGTTTCCATAGAACGGAGGCTGCCCTCCCGTAAGGCAAGCGAACCCATTGTACGCAAGAACCTGTTGCTTCGCGACACTCCAGTATTTGTTGAAGGTAAAGTTGTAACTCTGAAAGGAGTATTTGCTACCCAGGCCTTGAGGAAAAAAATCCGAGGTAAAGTCCAGCAAAGTTCCGCTAGTCGGATAAAATCGGTTAGGGCGAGTATCGCGTTGCAGGCGAAAGCCCACCGCTGTCAAAGTAGTATGGAGTCCAACCTCCGGTGGCCGCGGAGCTGTCCCTGAATTAGCGGGTCGGAGAGAGATGAGCGAGTCTCCCCAAAGAAACCGTGGACCCAGGAAGAACTTCCATCCAAGTCGACGGAGGACCTCCGCGAGCAGTACCTGGCCGGTCTGGTTCAGGGGCACCCTGGCTTGTGATGTGCCCGCGCCCAGGCCGTATAAATTGTAGTTTAGATTACCTCGAGCGAATGCCACAGTCGTCCGATAAGTATTCTCTTTGAAGTAGAGTTCGCCAGCCAGGGCGAGGGCACGAGTGCCGTTATCGGTAACCAGTCCTGCCGCACCAACCACAGAGGGGGGAGAAGTTTTGTCACTCCTGTTGAGCGGGAAGATGTATGCAAGAACGGGCACTATTCCCGAACCTAAAGCCGGACTAGAAATCGGAAGAGGAGCAATGACAAACGATCCATCGTTTTGTTTGATATCAGCCGATGCGTTCTGCTGTGCGGATCCGTCTGGACCCTGATCGTGAACATCTATTGTGTGTAATCGAGAGGTTGAGCCTTCGCTGATCACCGTCTCTTGTGCAGCCAACTTCGTTCCGCCCAGCATCCCGGGCAATCCGCCTGCCAAGAGGAGCAATAGAGCCTTCCAGTGGCGCAGCGAATTCAAGGACGATTCGATCACGGGGAACCTCGAAGCAATGCCCCAAGAGCGCGGCCCGCCCTTTGTTCTGAAGAGCGGGCCGCTTGCGGGGCGAGGAGGAGATCATGCAAGGACGCGCTCTTAAAACTCCTCATTACTTTCAACATAAATCTACCAGCTAATTCAATTGAAAAGGGATCCGGTCGAGGTGGAATGAGGACATGAAGCATCTCTGCCTCGCCTCACAGGGAGGAGGTACCTCGGACCGGACCCCTTTCCGGGTTCGGAAGTAAACACAGGATAGGTTTTCTATGATCTCTGCGGAAACTGTCAAAAATACCAGAAAGGAATCACTCGACTGAAAGGGGAACGTAATCTATGGCCGGAAAGAATTTTCATCCAGCTCGACTCAAGGTCCTTCAAAAGGAAAAGGAGACTGCGGACCGACGCTCCGTGGCGCCGGCCGCAGTCTCCTGGAACTGATTGAACAAACGCTTCCGTTTCGCACTTAGAACCGAAAAACGACGCCGGCTTGGTAGCGGAAGTTGCTCTGGTTGTTGTTGCCATTGGTAAAGCTATTGCCGAACCGCGTCAGCACAAAATCAAACTGTGCAGGCCGGACGGCGATAGATTTGGTAACGGGAATGTCGATCCCTCCACCCATGACGAAATCCCACGCATTGTTGCTGGGGTTGGCAGTGGTGGTGCAGGCCGTCTGACAAGCCTTAACAAGATTTTGATAAGTATTAGAGTGGGCTCCGCCAAACAGCACCTCCACGAAGGGCTCGAAGTGTTGCGAGCGGTACTTCAAAACGGGGCCTACGTTATACGTGAAGAGGTTGCCGTCAGCCTTCACAGTGCACCCCAGTGGGCATGGGCTATTCGCTGTTGCGGGGAAACTAAAAGTCCTTGAAAGGCTCGCGTAGCCATTGAACTCCCCCGTGATCCCAAGCCAGTGGTTGGCATAGACAGTGACACCGCCGCCACCGCCGTTCAGAGAAAGGCCGCTGACGATGCCGCTGTTCTCCGGGTTGAATCGCATAAAGGAGTAACCCAAAGGAACTTCCACCTTGGCATAGTCCTGAGCGAGGGCAACGGTTCCAAACAGCAGTAGAATCCCTAACATAAATGCACTTCTCGTTCTCATTTCTTTTCTCCTTGTCCCGAGATTGTGCTTCTCAGGTAATCCCTGGGTTGATGTTCCTCGACGCGCGCCAAGTTAGCGCGCGGCACCTGGCACAGAAACTGTTAAAAGTGACAGACGTTACCTGAGAGTCGTGGAAACAGAACCTATTTAGGATGTGTCAGAAGCCATGCGCGCTCCCAAACTGGCTTTCGTTATCGGAGTATGCGGGCAAAACTGCGGACAAAGAGAGAGCAAACACACTATTCTCTGCAGCTTCATCGTGGTTCGAATGGATTCATGGCCATCTCCGCGTAGGCTTTTATGGTTTACGCGGCAGACCGTCACATGGGCTCCGCCATGGCCGGCTTGGAAGAAGTAACAGCAGGTTTGAGTTCAGACCTTATTTTGGCCAGAAGAGAAAATGATAATTCAACTATTGAATAAATTAATGAATGAAAACCGTACCCAGGACTAACGGCACGAGGATTCGTGATTTGATTGCGAATTGAATCAACTCGGCCGTCGTCTTGAGATTAAGTTCTTCCATGACGCGGTACTTGTGAAATGCTATGGTCCGTGGAGTCACGTTCAACACGCAGGCGACTTCTTTCATGGATTTTCCCTCAGCCAACAGCTGTACGACTTCACGTTGCCGAGGTGTCAACGTTTTGCTTCGGGCTTTTGGCTGCGGATTGTTAATAAACGCCTTTTGCATGCCACTCGCTATCTGCGGTGTAACGTAGGATTTTCCTTTGAGCGCCATCTGAATAGCGCGAATCAGTTCCGAACCTGCGGAGCTCTTCAAGAGATAGCCGGAAGCGCCACAGCGCATTGCTTCCATCGCCAACTCAGGATCCTCATTCATTGTTAGGAAGATGATCTTTACCGCAGGTATGAGCTTTTTTAGTCGTAACCCAGCATCCAAACCGTTCATCAGCGGCATAGCAATATCTACAATGACTACGTCGGGCTTGAGCTGTGGCGCAGTTTCCAGCAACGCCCGCCCATCAGATGCCGTGCCCACGACGTCGCACTGAGATTCCAGGAGTTTGCGGAATGCCTCAACAAGCATGGTGTGGTCATCGGCCAACATGATTCGCGGTAGTGCCATGGGATGCCCTCAGGAGTGGAGATGCTAGCGAAGCGACCTGATAATACAAACTGTCAATTCTGACAGTCCCTGACTGAGGAGCAGTGCCCTACGATTCCCAAGCGTGATCGAGTTTCGGGTAGTGAATATCCAACCTGTTAGTATTGACAGTCTTGTTCTCATCGCCAGGCTTGTAAGCCTTCTCTTGGCGTAAGTTTCCCGGTGTCCGTTTCTATATCCGGATGAATGAATCGAGCAATATTTATGCGTTTTGCGAGCGCGGGCGACTTGGCTCGCGTCGTTCCATTCCTTGTTGAAAGAAACGCTGAAGGATAAGAACACTAAAGTAGCTCTGGCCGCTTCTAGTGCGTTGGTTTCTGTTGGCGATTCAAGCGGATATGCCATTTATCGCGACGTGCTGGTAGGGAAGCGCGAGAGCGGGAAGGGGCCGTCGAAGAGGAAAAACGGCTAGTCAAAGACCCCAAGGCGATGACGCTGATGATGGTTGGAGTGGCCGCCGGATTTGCTCCTTAAGCCGGTTACGCGTGGGCGACGTGTGAGGTCTTGTCCAAGGACTACGCTGTGCCAGTTCGTGTGGAAGCTGCCATGAAACTGGCGACCGCCCGCGATCCGAAACAGAGCTAGTGCTAGCGAAAGCAGCTTCCAATCCGAACTGGAAGGTGCCTGTGGCGGCGCTGGATGCGTTGGCTCAGCAGGCCGATCTCCGTCTGATGGACACGGTAGCAACCCATCTGTCAGATAAAAAGCAAGCGGTGAGATGCGCTGCAGCCGCAGGCATTATTCGACTGTCGAGTGCGAAAGAATCAGAAGCTCAGCAGGCAAGTATGCTTCCTTAGGCGCAACCGAAACTCAGGTTGCGGTTGCGTCAAGCGCGGACACGCCGTTGCGTGGCGTCCGCCGAGGATGTAAGACGCACACCATTGCTGGCCATGCTTTCTGCTACCGATGCGTCGATGCTGCGAACGTGTAGGTCCCGCTGGGGAAATGGGATTTCGATGCCGGCTTCTCTTAAGGCTTTGGCCACGGCGACAGTCACATCGCTCTGGAGTTGAAACCAGGTATCCTGCCGATCAGACCAGAAGCGCAGCTCAAACTTTAGTGTGCTTTCGCCAAATCCCAGGAAGAAGGCCAGGGGCGGGCGCTCGAGCAAAACTCCCGGATGCGATTCCGCGACCCCCACGAGGAGCTTGATCATCCGTTCGGGATCGGTGCCGTAAGCAACTCCGACGGGTACGTCAACGCGCCGCCACTGTGACGACAAGGTCCAATTGATAACTTGGTTTGAGATCAGGTTGCTGTTGGGCACGATCACTTCCGCACCCTGGAAAGTTAGGATTGTGCTCGAACGTGACCCGATCCGCCGAACCGAGCCCACCAGTCCGCCGACTTCCACTGTATCGCCTACGTGGATGGGACGCTCGAAGAGCAGGATCAACCCGGAAACAAAATTGTTCACGATATTTTGTAGGCCGAAGCCAAGACCAACGCCTAAGGCGCCAGTGAGCACTGTAAACTTGTTTAGATCGACCCCAGCTGCGGACAGGGCGGCAAGCGCAACCAATGTGAGGAGGACGTAATAGGCGATCGTTGAGATAGCGTACGGCAGGCCGCGCTGCAAGGGCAATTTTGGAAGCACAAACTTTTTCAACAGAATCGTGAACCCATTCGCGAGAGCATAGCCGCCTATCAGGATGAGCAAAAGTCCGAGCGAGCCCCCTAAGGTGAAATGAACCCCATCAAAGCCGATGGGACGCCGGAAAAGATCTGATAGGGCACCCATCGCGCCTTCGTAGATGGTCAGCAGTCGCAGTATAGACTTTACCCATAATAATGAGGCCGCCAGACCAAGGAGGCGCCCGCTCCAACGTTCGATGGCATCAGCACGCATTTCAAACAGAGTGTGCGCCCAGTGCATGTGCAGGGCGGTGTTGAGAATCAAGGTCAAGACACGCAGGCCGCAATAAAGAGCAGCAGCCACGAAGGATCCAACCAAGACACTCAGCCCTAGGACCTGTGCCATGGATACAAATCCGATGACATTTGCCACGAGGGATACGGCCAGTAGCACGAGACCCACGCGGATCCCAATGAGGAGAATTCGCACCCTTCGGTTCTGACTCCTAAGTGGAGCTATCCTTGATGGACGCACGAGCCAGGAAAAACTGACCAAGGCGGCAAGAACAAGGAGGGCGTAAATCTCGCGCCTAAAAAAGGGCGGGAGCAGAATGAGCAGGTACGCACCACCGAGTGCGTAGAATGCGGCCAAGACATAAAGAAGAATCCTAAACTTGGGCTCGGTCAATGGGGCCTGTAATCGCAATACGGGAACCAAGTAGAGCAGGTAAAAGATAAACGCGATGCCGATGGGTGCCGAAGCGATGTATTGTCCGGTTCCGATCAGTGTCACCAAGAGCGCTACTGAAAAGGGGCGACCGAATACATGCAGGGCTCCGGCTGAAACTTCTGGCAGCGCCGCAGCGAAACGCCTGAGTCTGAAAACACCGATGAGCACCAGAAGGTAACCCATCGCGATAGCGTACGTCGTAAGCTTGTGTGCACCCACAAACTCCTTAGCGCTTGTAAAGGACCTGTCAAGAGAGTTCTGGAAAGAAGGTCCGATGTTTTGCTCGAGTGTTCGCGGATCGCGGGCTTCCCAAAGCGGACGGCTGTCCTGCTCCAGGAGACGGCCACGTTGGTCCTCGCGCGATTGACGCACGCGCAGCAATATGTCCGAGATTTGCTGGTCTTGCTGAGAAAACTGATTTTGTACGATGAGCACTGCATTCAGCTGCTCTTGCGCTTGTAATTTTGCCTTCTGAATCTTGTCCAATTGTTGTTTTATACGTTCGACAATGGTCCCGATTCCCGGGGTTTTACGAATCTGGATCCAGGTGGCCACCCACTCCGATTGTTGGGCCTCAAGTGTTTGGACCATCTCTTGGAGTTTTGCTGCACGCAGTGTCAGGAGCCTGCGTTGTGTGGCATATTCGAGACTCTGCGAGCGCCAGTATCGATACTCGTCCTCCAAATCCAGCGATGTGGGTTCACCCGCCAGGAAGTCCCTGGCTTGAAGCGCTCGACGACGAATCTCTGCGGCATGTTCTTCTGCCTTCGTTAGTGACGCTTGTAGTTCCGACTTCGGTATCAGTTGACTGTTGATTTCTTGCAGGAGATGGTCTAACTCCTCCGCGCGGTCAGCAATCAGGGGCAGTGGAATCGCCTGGTCCACCGGTCCAGCTGGAGGAACTACCGGAGCTTGGTTCTCCTGCGACTGCTTGGTGTTGTTCGAAGGAACCGATTGTGCGGGCAGGGTCTGAGCTTGAATTCCGCGAATTAAGGGTGCAAAGAGAGCAAACAACAGGGTGAGGGCCACAAGAGAGAAGCCAAGCCCGTCAAAAAGTTCCTGAATGAGGGCTCTTGCGGGGATGCGATGCGATGACCCTCGTTGGCACAAAGGTTGATACCCTCTTCTTCTTTGATTTAGATTGGCTGGGACACAAGCCAGATATTCTGTTCCACTGAGGCTGTGTCTCACACTGTCAGAAGTAACAGACAGCTGCCCTGCTGTGCCTTGCCAACTACCGGTGCTGTCACAGGGACTCTCCAACCTCGAGAGGCACGAAGTGGGGTCGAAGGTAGAGGCGCACGTGACCCAGCTTGGGACGAATCCAAAGATCGCGTTCGTCGATGTCTTGCCCCAATGAACGGATTCGCGGTGCGAGTTGCCCAAAATCGCGATGCCGTTGTTGAGTTGTTTCGCAACGTCCCAGAAGCCTTGGAGTGGCTTGGCAAGTGGCCAGCTTCCGAGAAACCAGGCAACGTCTCGTCTTAGGTGCTGCTAATTCTTCTGTCGCTGCCTACATCCTGAACGACGATCCCCGGATCCTGAACACTTCATCGCTCTGTCACTTTTGACAGTTAACGAAACGCATCGGTCGAGCGACTGTGGACGCGGTCGAGTAATCCCTAAAGCCCAAAGACGTCATTGATGCTGGCAGGCCAGAAGGCGACTGGCATAAGCGGAACTGCGAAACCTGGCTAGAGCGGATTACACCATTGACTGAAAGGTGTGGCGACATGAAATCAGCAAGAACACTTATGGTCGTAGCGCTAATCGCTGTGCCGCTGCTCGCGGCATCTACTTGCCGGGCACAGACAGAGACTAAAATGACCGACAAGAGCACTGCGGCGTTGCCCGAGACAGATGCGCAGAAGAAAAATGTGCAAGTCTATGTTGATCTCCTACGCAAGGATGTGCGGCAGCAGAAGGCCGAGATCATGGGGGCCGTCATGGTGTTGAGCGCCGATGAGGCAGCGAAATTCTGGCCAATCTACAGCGAATACGACGCAGAGCTGACGAAGCTGAATAACCAGAGAGTAGAAAATATCAAGGAATATGCGCGCACGTACAACCAGATGACCGACGAAGAGGCGGACGAATTGATTCAGAAATCGCTGGCCTATCAAAAGCAACGCTCGGAGCTTCTTGCAAAGACGTATGAGCGCCTCAAGCAGGCTGTTGGGGCAATCACGGCGGCGCGCTTCGCCCAAGTCGAACACCAGTTACTACTAATCATCGATTTACAAATTGCTTCGTCGCTGCCTGTTGTGGGCCAGGGTTCGTAAATCTAGGAGTCGAGGAGGATATTCAGATGCGAAACTCATTTGTCTGGAGAACGGCTCTGCTGACGGGGATGGCGCTTGCATATTCGCATTCGGGCGAGGGAGCCTGGACAGCAGCACCGTCAACACTCCCGGCGATGGCTGCAAACTCGGCGGCGCAAAGTAAGCAGAGGATCACAGTTCCCGCAGGAACGCGAATCCTCATCCGTATGATCGACTCCATAGACAGCACCAAACAAAAGACGGGTGACCGTTTCACGGCAAGCCTGGAAACCAACCTCCAGGCGGAAGACGTAGTTGTGGCGCCCAGAGGAAGTACGATCTACGGCCGTTTGGTACAAGCATCGTCCGCGGGAAAGATGTCTGGAAGCTCCCAGCTCACGCTTGAATTGACAGACATCGTCATCAATGGCACGGCCTATCCGCTGCTCACCAGCACGTGCGAGATCAAAGGCAAAGGAGAGGGCAAGAAGACCGCAGGGAAAGTGATCGGCGGCGCTGGGTTGGGCGCGCTGATCGGGGGTATTGCGGGGGGAGGAACAGGTGCTGCCATTGGGGTGCTTGCCGGCGCTGCCGGCGGAACAGCCCTTGCTGCTTCCAAGAAGGGCGAGCAGCTACAAATCACGAGCGAATCATTGCTCGAGTTCCGGCTTGAGCAACCCGCATCATTGCCGGCGCGTACTTGAATCGATCGCAGCTACTTAATTCCCGCGGGTTTAGTTGGAGCACCTAACGGGGCTGCCTGTGCTGCGGTGTCACAAAAACACAGAATAAAGTAGGCAAAGTGAAAACAAGCAAGAATCACGCACATGCCGAGCAGTTGCTGACCGAGCGAGAACAGGCTGGCAGTCCCGAAGCATTCGTCGACTTAGTGCGAATGCACTCGCCGCAGCTCTATCAAGTATCGCTCAAGATCTTGAGAAATCACGCGGATGCGGAGGACAACCTACAAAATGTTCTCCTTAAAGCGTATGGGAACATTCATCGATTCGAGGGGCGATCGCGTATTTCCACCTGGCTCGTCAGCATTGCCATCAACGAAGCCCTAATGCGAATCCGCAGCCGCCGCCCTCCACTTCTTACCCTTGACCTTTTGAATTCCGAAGGCGAGGACAGAATGCCTACCGAAGTCATTGACGGTCACCCGAATCCTGAGCGTTGCTACATAGCCAAGGAACTTGTAGCAAAAGCCTTCGCTGGCCTACCACCGTCGGTAGTCGACCTGTTTATCCGAAACAAAGGTGAGGGATGGACACAGCGCGAGTTAGCCCGCAAAAGTGGAATCACCACGTCGTCGGTGAAGTCACGCATTTTCAAGGCGCGGGAGCGGATGCAAAAAATACTTCGGGGTGGTTTGTTGACCCGAAGCAGGGAAGCGGCGCTCAACAGGAGGGAATTTCAGCGAATACGTTTGGAATCGAGTGCGGCCTTTCCCCTTTTGAAGGATTGCAATTCGCTCGTGGGAACCATGAGTTCCGCGAACCCACAGTCCAAACAGACCAAAACACTCTGGCAAACGTAGACAGGCGGAACACTCGCTCCCTTTAGGTTTGGGAGGCTGGCTGTCAGCTCCCCGTCAAACTCTTGCAGGTTCTCGGACTTGCACGCCTTACACTGCATCTTCACCCCGAACCCACGGCTGTCCAAAGTGGACAATATGCCCGCGGAGTGCTGTCTAGTCTCTTAGACGCAAGAGTTTACCATAACATATCACTCGTATTATTTTAATCCCCTAGCCCCTCTGGTCGATTAGTGACATGGATGCATGGTGGCCTTACCCGGTTCTGTTTCTAAGGACTGGCATTCTTTACAGTAGCAACGGCATTATCCTCCGAATATCTTCTTGGTAGTCGCGATTGTCGCGCTTGGCGACTGGCATCCGCCGGAACGAACAGTGCGCTCCGATCGGCATAGATGCTCTCCGGGCGCGCATGTATCGGGCGGGCTGATTGGCCAGATTGAGAATCCTTCTCGCAGACGATCACCCGAACTTTCCGGAGATGGAAGAACGTCTTTTAGAACCGGAGTTCGAAGTCGTCGGGAAGGTGCGCAACGGCGAAGCTTTGTTCGAGGAGGCCATGCGGTTGAAGCCCGACGTCATTGTGTCTGATATTTCCATGCCCATTCTTAATGGAATCGAAGCGGCCGAGCGATTAAAGGAATCAGGCTGCAATTCGCGGATCGTCTTCTTGACCGTTCACTCAGACCCCGATTTCGTGCGTAGATGTCTCTCTGCAGGTGCTTTTGGATACGTTGCGAAGTCACGAATTGCCAATGATCTCGCACTAGCCATTCGTGAAGCTCTTGCGGGTAACATCTTCGTTTCGCGACATTTGACACACGGCGCAGCGTAGAGACGCGCTGTCTTGGCAGATTCAGCTGCCATGGTCGCTGGCGTTTTACCGTCCAATGCGACGGCACAGACCGCCCGAAGCTTGCGGCTGATCATGCCCTCGCGGCGGTGGCGGTACGCCTCCGGCTTTACAAAGCCGCCGAAAATGGTGGGCTTAATTGGACCATTCGACTATGCTGACTTCGGAATCTGCTGCCACAACTGCGCACCTGAAGTCTCGATTTCTCGACGGACTCCCTCCGGGTGACCTAAAGGTCGTTCTCGCCGCGGCTAGGCATAGGCACTTCTTGGCCAATTCTGTAGTCGTAAATCAAGGCCATCCCGCTGATCACCTATTCCTGCTTACAAGGGGCCGCGCCCGTTTTTTCTTTAACACGCGCGAGGGAAGGAAAATCATTCTTCTATGGCTTACACCGGGAGAAATACTCGGCGCCACAGCGTGTTTGTCGATTCCCTCACCTTATCTCGTCAGCACAGAAACGCTGAAGGACAGTTCGATGCTGGTGTGGGACCGTGTCACGCTCCGAAAGCTCGCGGAGCGCTACCCAAGGTTGCTGGAAAACGCGTGTCGCATCGCGTCGGATTATTTGAGCTGGTATCTTGCCGACCATGTAGCTCTGACCAGCCAGACAGCTCGTCAAAGACTCGCCCGCGTCCTGGTTTGTCTAGCCGAAACCATTGGCGACAAGTGCTCAGATGGTTTCGAATTCGACGCCACGAATGAGGAGCTCGCGAGTGCCGCGAATGTCACTCCATTCACGGCTAGCCGGCTCTTGAGTGGATGGCAAGGCCATGGTGCCGTCGTAAAGCGTCGCGGCAAAATTCTCCTCCGCTTTCCGGAGAAGCTCGACCTGCATTTAGCCTGACCCCGGCTCTCTTTTCATATTTCCCCCAGCCAGTTGTAGCCGTCTCTGCTTGCCATTGCGCAAGTTCGAAGTTGTTATTACGCAACGACGGGCCAGCCCTCGGAGTGCAACACTGCCAACTAGCCATATTTACAGAAAACGCTGGAAATAACTTTAGGAACATGAACATCGAGGAAACAATGGAATTGCAAACGTCATTAGTGCGCGTACTCGTGGTGGATGATCTCGAACTTTGGCATACTTTTGTTCAGATGCATCTTGACGAGGAACCGAATCTGCACGTCATCGGTGTGGCGACCGACGGATTGGATGCTGTTCGGAAAGCAGAAGAACTGCGACCGGATTTAATCTTGCTGGACATCAGCCTCCCCAAGTTGAACGGTATCAACGTCGCTCGACAAATTCGCAAGATTGTCCCTAAATCGACAATACTCTTCTTGAGTGGGGAATCAGATCCGGATGTGGTGCGAGATGCCCTTAGCGCCGGCGCACTTGGCTACGTTCTTAAGTCGGAAGCCACTCGGGATCTGCTTGCAGGAATCGAATCCGTTCTTCTGGGCAAACGGTTTGTAAGCAGGAGTCTGTGGGCTTTCGATGTTTGGAGCTGAGTCAGTGGCGCCGTGAGCATAGCCGGGCTCGCTTGAAACTACGTTCGCTTGAGAATTACCGCTGTCAGATCGTCTTGTTGTTTGGTGCCACCTGAGAACGCAATCGTGGCTTGATACAAAGCGGAGATGATTTCCTGCGGTTGCTTTTCTTTCGAAGCACGAATGACCTCTTCCAGTCTCTTGGGGCCGAACAATTCTCCTTGCGAATTAGCCCACTCAAAGAAGCCGTCCGTCGCCAGCACCAGCAGGTCGCCGCGATTTAGCTCGAGGACTTGTGGAGGTTCGGAAACCAGACTGGCCACAACGCCGAGCGGCAGCCCTTGCGCCCCCATCTCTTCAAATAAATCTTCCTTAAGTACATAGAGAAACAGCGGCCCGTGGCCAGCTGAAAGCAACTCTACGCGCGAGCTACCGGGAGTACACACCGCCACTACAAACGTCACAAAACGCCCCTCGCCTATATCTTCTGCGAGCGCAGCGTTGAGTTGTTCCATGGCCTCTAATAGCCCGTTCCCCACCCTAAAGTTGGCTCGCGCATAGGCGCGACAGACTGATGCGAGCAGCGCGGGACCAATCCCATGACCCGTCACATCTGCCAAGGCCACGAGTACTTTCCCATCCGCTAGAAGTTGCCAGTCATAGTAATCCCCACCCGTCTGATCAGCAGGTTGGTTCCATCCAGCGATCTCATAGCCTTCAATCTCGGGCACCGCGCGTGGAAGCAGAGACTGTTGTATTGATCGGGCCACTTCGAGGTCATGTTCCAGGCGATCCACCTGACGTCGCATTTCTGCCTCGCGGAGCGCGGCGTCGACCTGCTTTCGGATTTCCCCCGCCACCACGCCAGCAACAAATCCGGCAATGATGAGGGCAGTGGCATAACCGAAAACAGCCTTTTGCGGGGAAAGCAAGGATGTAGCCCCGCTCAGTAAAGGTCGCCAACCGAGATAAGTCGCCGCAGCGAGGTAGCTAATAGCTGCCGCCAAACCGGAAAGCCTGCAGAGTGTAGGATTCAGGCGGAGCGTGGAAAGGCTGATAAACACAAAAAAGGCAAGGCCCGCCGGGTTTGCCAGTGGTCGATAAATTGGATCGATGGATGCACTAGACAAAAACGCGACGGCAAGAGCCGGCAAGAGAGTTTCCAGGAGTATGTTGCCGAGCCATATCCAATCGCAAGTTGCCGAACTCTCTGAATTGCGCTATTCACAGCGTGCAACATCATGAGTTCGCACGCGACGAAAAGGCCTAGCAAACCAAGCATCATCAACCACGAGACGAAATTCTCGCGGCCGCCCAGGAAGCTCGCCCGAATCGTTCGTAGCAGGAACGCCACAATGATTGCCCCTAGAACGATGCGAATGCGGAGGCGCTCGCTCTTCAGGAGTGCCTGTTGAAAGGCAATCGATTCGGCGCGCGGGTTAGTCATGGTTTATTAACAGCGTGGACTCGTAATGATCACATCTTGGACGGTATCCGCTGCACGTTTCACAACGTCACTGTAAGTTTTGCCAGATGTGACATTCGCGTCCGCGATCTACGCTGCACCTGGGGCGTCCGATACTCAGATTGCTGATCGACGCGAAAAATGAAAATCTCACGCAGCTTGGTCCTTACCGCGCTGGCGATCGCGGTTTTGCTGGCCGCGCTGCCAAGTGCGATTGAAAGGCTCGTGCGGACCGGGAATCCCTACCTATTAACTCAGCAATTCTTCGAGGACATGTTGGCGCGTCTTTCGGGAACCGGCCGTTTACGGTTTATTCTGCAGCCCATGGCCGCGGCCCTGCTCGGCGTGCGTGACGGAAAAAAAGATTCACAAGCAGGATGCCCCCCTTTTTTGTTAGGGCTGGTGTACCATCGGGCGCACAGATTAGATCTCTTACGAAGCGCATTTGCGTCGGTTCGCGACCTGGTGGCGATCGCGATAATTATGGACGTCATCTCTCAATTCCTCATTTTCCGGGAGGTTCATCCCGGTGCTGCATTGGTCCTTGGTCCGGCACTGATCGCAGTGCCGTACTCGATATCGAGAGCCTTTGCGAATCGGGTTGCCCGAAGACGGAGCCGCCAAGCGCCAGTCATTCACCCAAACTGATTTGTGCTCCTTAAGAAGGGAACGCTCTTCATAAAAAGGCGATCGGAATGAGAAGCTCCCCCCTTAGAGATGCAGAGTTATGTTTGCCTGAGATGCCGCTTTCTTACGGATGTGAGTCGACAGCAGGTGAAGGGAAGTGAGCGTTTCGCCCACCGGTCCACGGGCATTATCGCCTCAAGAGCCACATTATAAACGGTTCGGCATTCTCCGAAGTGCCATCTTTTCAATGATTTGGGACGCCCCAAGACTGTTCATAAGATAAGGTCCAGATGCTCGGAATATGAGGCTTCCGAACCTGCCTGGTAGCTCGCTTTCGTAGTCCTTGCGAAATATCGTTACCCTGTGATATACAGTCCGTGTTTAAACTCATACGAACTCCGTTGCGGTCCTGCCCAACGGCTCCGGAGGGTCTTATGAAATTGCCGCGGGTGATCCTAGCCGATGACCACACCCTTATCGCTGAGGCTTTGCATCAGCTTATTGCTCCCCAGTTTGACGTCGTGGCGACCGTTGCTGACGGCCGAGCACTCCTAGAATTCGCGGCATCACTCAAACCCGATGTGGTTGTGGTTGATATCGCAATGCCATTGCTGAATGGACTGGAGGCTGGCCGGCAAATCAAGCAGAAGATGCCGGGCGTCAAATTCATTTTCCTGACTATGAACGAGGATCCCGAACTTGCTGTGGAGGCCATGAAGTTGGGAGCGTCGGGGTACGTTTTGAAGTCATCTGCGGCCTTGGAGCTGGTTCAAGCCATCCAGGCGGCGCTTCGAGGCAAATTCTACGTCACACCGAAGATTGCTCGCGGGATGCAAGAGTCTTTCGTTCGCAATCCACAGGGCGCGAACCACCACAAATCACTTACCCCACGCCAAGGAGAAGTCGCCCAGCTCTTGGCGGAGGGGAAGTCTATGAAGGAGGCGGCGAACATCTTGCAAGTAGCGCCGCGGACCGTGGCCTTTCACAAGTATCGTATAATGCAGGATTTGGGCCTTAAGACGAATGCCGATCTCATTCGCTTTGCCATCAAGAATCGAATTGTCATGCGGTGATCCAGACTGGAACGGACTGTCTCCTGCGCAGATGTCTTACGCGGTTTCCTCATTGAGTGAGGTCTCGCGGCATCGCATCGCCAAGAAAGTGACCATGGTTTTTGTTGAGCCGGTCTCCCGTGGACTCGGACGTGAGCGGTAACTCTATGTCCCTTTCCAAGTGCGGAACCACATACCGCGACCCCGCCGTGATCAACTTCTTCACTTCCGTATGAGGCAGCAAATGCGGCCCGCCAAGCGATTCAGCAACGAGCAAGATCCTCGCAAATTGTTCCACGGTTTCCAGTCGTTGATAAGCGGTGGTCAAGTCTTGGCCGCAGGTCACCACGCCGTGATTTTCGAGCAAAATCGCGTCATAATTTGCTGCCAGCGGCTCAATGCCCGCGCAAAGCTCCCGAGTGCCCGGCGTTCCATATGGCGCCAACGGAATTTTGCCGAGGCCAACGATCACTTCCGGAAGAACGGCTTCTTCGAGCGCTCGGCCCGCAGCGGCGAATCCGGTCGCTGT
>Ga0210399_10001224_pt1 | contig 20092 bp, 20 predicted proteins | sample IncBWC14MmetaG_FD_150865 | JGI IMG/M metagenome (GOLD analysis project Ga0210399, IMG submission 150865) | Forest soil microbial communities from Barre Woods Harvard Forest LTER site, Petersham, Massachusetts, United States - Inc-BW-C-14-M | ecosystem: Environmental > Terrestrial > Soil >... | reverse complement strand
CCGAGGAAGGGTGGGTGTTTCAAGGTTAACAGTTGAAGTAGCTCTTGAGATGAGAAATTTTAGTTATTCACCTGTCGTGTGCGGCAAGGGAGAACTGCGGCAAAGAAAGAGTCGAGAGCCAAACAATGAAATCGAAATTCAGCATCTTTCGAGCGAGGCTCAAATAGCCGCGTGAATGCGACGAATGGCTCGCAATGTGTGCGCTCGATTCCGTTCGAACAACCAGCTGATTCATCACTAGGCTTCCGCGACTCGGACTCCGCAGCCAGGATTCTCGCGCGAGCGCGTCGGCTTCTCTAATTTCCAGCAAAAGTGCCGGTCGGTTGCCGAACTTCAGCAATTGCCGGAGTTCGGCCTGCCAACAGGCTCACTAAGCCCTTTGGAATCTGCCTCTTTCAATTGGCACCGGAGCTGCTACTCCATCTGCATGAGCTCGCCAGCAATGATGTTGAATCTGGACCGCCACCTGGCGCATCGGGGCACAAGAAAGAATAGCGCCACGAAAGGCGTTCGGCATCTCGCATCAGGTATTCGCGGCGGAGCCATGGCGCGCAGGAATGTGAGAATCAAAGATACACGGCATCATCAAGAACTCCTGCTTGCGAGCGAATTGCAGTCCGAGCTGCTACCTGCGCTGCATCCTCCGGAGGCCCGCATCGATCTCGGAGCAAAAACCGTGGCAGCTCGAATGGTTGGTGGCGATTTCTACGATTTTTATCGATACCCCGGCAAGGCCATCAGCGCCGAGACGATCAGGGACGTCAGCGGAAAAGGTGCAGCCGCAGCGATTTATGCGGGCCTGGTAACCGGCATCCTGCGCTCTCTTGCGCCGTTGGAGCTTGGCCCTGGAGAGATGCTTTCGCGGTTGAACAGCGCTCTTTTGAAGCGCCCTGTTCGCGGGCGCTACGTCTCCCTCATCTATGCCACCTGGGACGAGCGAGAACGCCTGTTCCGGATTGCTAGTGCGGGGTTGCCCTATCCCGTTTGGGTACGCGACGGGAAAGCGTCTTCGATAAAAGCTGCCGGGCTGCCGCTCGGGCTTTTCGAGGACACGGAATATGAAGAGCACACGCTGGCCTGCGGTCCAGATCTCGTCGTGTTTTATACCGACGGAGTTACCGAGGCTATCAACCGTGAGAGTGAGGACTTCGGCGCAGAGCGCCTCGAACAGGTCATCAGCACGCACGCCGGGGAAACGGCTGATCGCGTGGTGAGTGCCATTTTTTTCGCGGTTGCCTCTCACGCCAAAGGTTTGGAGACGTACGACGATCAGACGGTGATTGCGGTGCGAACGTGATCGGGCCAATCGGTCTACATCGATTTCAGAATGAAGGTGCTGCGCTCGATGCTGTACTTCGATACGGCTGGCGGAATTCGGCGTGGCGTGGCAGAGTGGCCGGATGCTGGACGAGGGCGTTTGGGCCGAAATCCGAGTGGGTGGCGAGCACCTGCGCTTGTTTTCAGAGCGCAACGCTCAGGGTGTGCAGGCGTCGGTTTACAACGTCATCGCGAAGAACTGGATTGCTCCTTCCGAGGATGTCGGAGACATCGAAGAGGGCAAGGAGAAGGCCGCTGCTTACGCGGAGGCTTATCTCAAGCGCGTGGTAAACGTCGAGCTGCCTTCGCTGTTGTGGCGGAAGGCGCGATCGGCTTAGGGTGCAGCGCTCCTAGGGTTTGGCGCGCTAGGCTCGTCCTATCTCTGCGCCCTCTGCGCACTCTGTGGTGAAGCTCTTTTAAACGCTAGCGCTTGGGCGTGTATACGCGCACGTAGTCGACGAGCATGGTTTGCGGAAATGAAGTGGTGGCGTCAGGAGGGCCGGGCCAACTTCCGCCGACAGCGACGTTCAGGATCAGGAAGAACGGATGGTCGAAGACCCAGGACCCTGCGGTGCTGGGAGTGGCGGCGACGGAACTCGCGGTGTACGTCGCATAGAGCGTCTCGTCCAAGTAGAAGCGCACGACATCCGGCTCCCACTCAACGGCATATAGGTGAAAGGCGGAGGCAAAGTCCTTCCCTGTGGATAAGCTGACCGTGGAAGTAAGATCGGTCGCGCCGCCAGTGGTCATCGGCCCGTGCACTGAGCCATGAACCAATCCAGGCTCTTTGCCGATATTTTCCATGATGTCGATTTCGCCGCACTTGGGCCACCCGACGGACGAAATATTGTCGCCCAGCATCCAGAACGCAGGCCACATTCCCTGCCCTGACGGAATCCTGATGCGCGCCTCAAAGCGGCCGTAGGCTTGGGAAAACAAGCCCTGGGTCTTGAGGCGTGCGGAAGTGTACTCGCGCGCGATGTGATCGGAACCTTCGTAGTCTTCCTTGCGCGCGGTGATGACTAAATTTCCATTCTCGATGCGCGCGTTTTCGACGCGATTGGTGTAGGACTCGAGTTCTTGGTTGCCCCAGCCACCGCCACCCAGGTCATGGGTCCATTTCTTGGGGTCGGGCGGCGAACCGTTGATGCCGTCGAATTCGTCGTGCCAGATGAGCGTGTAATTTTTGTTCGCGGTTGAAGCAGGGCGCTGGTCCGCGCTGACGAACAGGAGCGGCAGAACGGAAAGCGTCAACAAAAATCTAGGCAATGTTTAGAGCTCTTTTGAAGGAGCCTTTTTCGTTATCGATCTTCTTTTGGAGTTGGAGGATGGCGTAGAGCACAGCCTCCGGACGCGGTGGGCAGCCGGGAACGTAGACATCGATAGGGATAACCTGGTTGCAGCCCTGCACGATGGCGTAGTTGTTGAAGACACCGCCGGAGGTGGCGCAAGCTCCCATGGAGATGACCCATTTCGGTTCGGGCATTTGATCGTACAGCTGGCGAACCACCGGGGCCATCTTTTGCGACAGGCGGCCGGCGACGATCATCAGGTCCGCCTGGCGCGGCGATGGACGGAAAACCTCGGCGCCGAAGCGCGCCACGTCAAAACGCGCGGCGGCCATGGACATCATTTCAATCGCGCAGCAGGCCAAGCCGAAACCTAGTGGCCAGATGGAGCTGCGGCGCGCCCAGTTCACAGCTTTGTCGAGCGTGGTGAAGATAATCCCTTCGTCTTCGAGCAGCTTGCCGAAGTCGTCGGGCTTCGAAAGAGTGACGTGCTTGCCGAGTGATGTGCTCATGAGGCCTCGCCTAGGTCATTTTCGCACATTGGGTGGAGGGAGACAAATGACGGGTGTGGGAATTGCGCGAGGAGTAGGGATGGCTCGAGTTGAAGGATAAGACTTCGCTGGTGGGGTGACGTTGTATCAAGACTCGGCGGCCGGGCGGGACAAGCCCCGCCCCTACAGGTGAGCCGGATGCGATCCAGCAAAGGACGGCGGCAGTTATACGGTGAGGACTACTTTGCCGAATTGGGCGCCGGACTCGAGGTACGCGTGGGCTGCCGCGGCTTCCGCCAGCGGGAAGACGCGATCGACGATGGGCTTTAGGCGTCCCTCGGCGACCAGCTTCATCACCGTGCGGAGCTCGCTTTTTGTGCCCATATAGGAGCCCAGAAGAGACAGTTGGCGGCTGAACAGGAAGCGGAGATCGACTTTGGCGTCGTAGCCGGTAGTGGCGCCACAGGTGACCAGGCGGCCGGAGGGAGCGAGGCTGGCCAGGCTGTCGTCCCACGTGGCGGTGCCTACGTGTTCGAAAACGACGTCGGCTCCTCGCTTCCCTGTGATGCGGCGAACTTCTTCACGAATTTTCTGCGATTTGTGATTGATGACGTGGTCGGCGCCGAGTTCGCGGGCTTTGGCCAGCTTTTCGTCCGTGCCCGCGGTCGTTATTACGCGGGCCCCGAAGAATTTGGCGATTTGAATGGCGGCGCTTCCGACACCGCTGCCTGCGCCGAGGATGAGGACATCTTCTCCGGGTTGAAGTTCAGCGCGGCCAACGAGCATGTGCCATGCGGTCTGGAACACCAGCGGGACGGCAGCGGCTTGTTCGTAAGAGAGGTTCTCGGGAAACGGCAGGCAATTCACTTCTGGCGCGCTAACCAATTCGGCGCAGCCGCCGTCGATCATATAACCGAGGTTGGTGAACTGGCGGCAACGATTGTCGAGTCCCGCGAGACACGCGGTGCACTTGCCGCAGGTAATGCCTGGGGCGAGGACTACCTTTTGGCCGACGCGAACAGTGCTGACCTCGCCTCCGATGTGCGCGATTTCGCCGGCTACGTCGCTCCCGGGAATGTGCGGGAGCGGAATCGGAACGCCGGGGATGCCTTGGCGTACCCAGAGATCGAGATGATTCAGAGCGCAAGCGCGGACGCGCACGAGAACTTCATTGGGGCGCACGACTGGGTCGGGTGCGTCGGCATATTTCAGCACTTCCGGGCCGCCGTGTTGCTGAAATCGAATGGCCTTCACTTTTGCCCGCCCGGTTTCTCGGTGGCGCCCAGCAAGCCTGTCAGGACCGTGCCGGCCAGAAGCGCGCCCCACAGCCACGGCAGGCTCACGTAGAACTTGCCGAGGGTGGGAGTCAGATAAACAGTAACCCCGCTGTGATCGCGCACGGAATAGGAATGGGTGGCGTCCGGCGCCCAAGTAGAGAAATGATGGATGCGCCACGTTAGGATAGGCCACACGCAGACGATGATTAGAAAGAGGAGCAGGACGAAAAAGAATAATATCTCGCCGGGGGAAATTCCACCCGCGGACCGGGACGAATAGGCTGGGGGCTGCATGCGTGGAAGTCTAGCGAGAGTGAAACAGCGTGTCCAGATGCAGGAGATTTGACGCGATATCCTGTGCGGGGTAACGTAAGAATGCGAATAAGAGGCGAAAACAACCGGCGGAGTAGAGGAACGATTCGCTTGGAGGCGGGGCTAAAGTAGCAAGGCGGTATGTGCATTGTGGAAAAGACCTATGGACCTGTTTGAAGAGATCGTGAGGATGCGGCGGGCTGGTCAGCGCGGGGCGCTGGCGACGATCGTGCACACGAACGGGTCGATTCCCAGCTACGAGAGCTCGCGAATGTTGGTGCGCGAGGATGGGTCGCTGGCGGGGACCATTGGCGGCGGATGCGTCGAGGCGGAGGTTTGGGCCGCCGCGAAAGAGGTGATGCAGAACGAATCGCCGCGCAAGATGGTCTTCAATTTGAACCACGAAGCTTCCTACGACAACGGATTGATTTGCGGTGGAACCGTGGAGATTTTCGTGGAGCCGATTTTGCCGCAGCCGGTGTTGTATTTATTTGGCGGCGGCCATGTGTCGATGGCCGTGGCAAAGTCGGCTTTCTCGGCGGGATTTGCCATCGTAGTGGTGGATGACCGCGAAACGTTTGCGAATTTGCAGCGCTTTCCGATGGCGCAGGAAGTGTTCGCAAGTTATGAAGATGCTTTTGCGAAGATCCAGCCGAATGCATCGAGCTATTTGGTAATCGTAACGCGGGGCCACAAGGAAGACATGCGCGTACTGGCGTGGGCGGTGCGCACCAGCGCGCGCTACATCGGGATGATTGGGAGCAAGCGGAAAGTTTTGTCGGTGTACAAGGCGCTGGAGCAGGAAGGTTACCGCGCGGAAGAGATGGAGCGCGTGTATGCGCCGATGGGGCTGGATATTGGCGCGCTGTCGCCGGAAGAAATTGCGGTTAGCATCGTGGCGGAACTGATTGCCGTGCGGCGCAATGCGGAGACATCGGCGCACAAGAAATTACGGCTGGAACCGCGTCCGATCTCGGGCGCGCGTTGAGCTGAGTGATGTTGGCGGCGGTCATCCTGTCGGGCGGCGCATCACAGCGCATGGGTTCGCCGAAGGCGCTGCTTCCCTACCAAGGTCGTCCTTTCCTGGAACATTTGTTGGAGGTGACTTCGCACCCAAAGATTGGTGCGCGGCGCATCGTGCTGGGTGCGCACGCGGAATTGATCGCGGATGCGGTACGGTTGGCGGCGAACGAGGTGGTCATCAACGCCGAATGGGAAAAGGGGCAGTTGAGTTCGATTCAGGCGGGGATCCGCAGTTTGCCTGCTGGGACTGACGGGATGATTTTGTGCTTGATTGACCATCCGCTGATCAGTGCGACGTTGGTCGACGAGTTGATCGTGCGGTTTTACTCGGGACCCACAATACCGCCAATCGCTTTGCCGGTTTATCAGGGCAAACGGGGACATCCTGTGATTTTTTCCTCGGGCGTCTACCAGGAGCTGATGACGGCACCGCTTGAGCAGGGAGCGCGATCGGTGGTCTGGGCGCACTCCGGAGAAGTGGCGGAGGTGATGACGCCGGAACAAGGTTGTGTGCTGAATTTGAATGATCCGGAGACGATGCAGCGCGTGCTCGGGCTGCCGGGTTAGCGGCCCGGATCGGATAGTTTCTGCGTAAGGGCAAGCAACGCATCGGCAGCGAGTTGCGCGCCGTGGAATGTGGTGGCGGGAAGGCCTCCAAGAGCGACCGAGATGGATTGCGGCGTCAGGTATTGGGATTCGGCGAGCGTTCGAGTGAGAAGCTGTTCGGTCAGGAACGAGGCGCAGGCGATCGCAGTGGTGCAGCCGCGGCAGAGGAAGCGGGCTTCGGCTATGCGGTTGCCATCCAGGCGGACAGCTAGCTTGAGGATGTCGCCGCAAATGGGGTTCGTGACCTCGACCGTGGCGTCGGCGTTGGCGAGTTCGCCGGCGTTGCGCGGGTTGCGGAAGTGTTCGAGGACGGCGTCGGTGAACATTTTGTGAAGTATCGCAATCGTCGGGACAGACTGCAACGGGCTGTGAGGCGGGAAATGGGACTCGGCCTTGAGTCGCGTATCCAGTGTGCCTCGCACACCCAGCTCCGCTCGTAACGTCATGACAAGTCATGCTCCGCGGGTTGGACTTGCTTGAGGCTGCGCTGGACACAGACCCTTCGAAGCCCAGGGTAAACAAGAGTGTCTGTGCTACCTCAGTTCTGGGCGATGTCTGCGTGATCTTTGTGATCTGGGAAGAGCGCCTTCGCGGGCGTCTTGGCGTCGAAGACCAGGTTGAAGAAGCCGACCATCATTTCGTCCCAGCTTTGCTGGCCCCAAATCACGGTCTTGGTAGGGTCGGGATTTTCCGGATTGTCGGCCGAATTGTCGAAGTGCGCGGTGCACTCGATCTTTGTGCCCTTCGGAAGAAACAGTGGCTCGGCCAAGTTGTACCAGAGCTGCCAACGCCAGTTGTATTTGGGTACGCGGAGGATGGTTTCCGTCCTGCCGTCCGGGTAGACGATGCGGTATTCAAAATCCTTGCCACGCGTGTGCATGTGCGGATGCAGGCCGGCGAGTTTTAGGTCCGTCGCGACTTCAAAGGAGGCGTCGACGCGATAGTTCGGGTCGCCGGGAGGAATCTTGAAGGTACCATTCACTGCGGAGAGCGTCAGGACGCGTTCCTTCGGCGGTTGCTTCGCGAAGACGAGACCCACTTTGGTTTGATCGGTTGTCGGCGCGCCCATCGGCATGTAGTGCACTTCGAGGACGATGTCCGAACCCGCTTTGATGAGCTTGGCTTGTCCGGGGCCAAGGACTTCGGCGGGTTGGCCCGGGGCGTAGCCGATCAGGAAGTCGCTCGGCAAAGCGCTGGTGTCGGTTTTTTCCTCGGCTTTCGACGGCGGGGCCTCGAAGAACACCCCTGGCTTCTGATCCTTGAAATAGCTTGAGCCCGGCTCACGCACGTACGCGATGATGTGGTGAACCATGGGGCGATTCGTTGGGCGGGCCTCGGCCATCTGCACCCATTTGTCTTCGGTGAAGCCGGTGGGGATGATCACGTATTGGTATTCGACCACGCCGGCGGCGGGAATTTGAAAGGGCCGCGGCAACTGGAAGACTACGTCGGGCTTCGGAATGTTCCAGCCTTCCAGAAACTCCACTGGCGCGGGGATGTCTTTGGGATCGCCCTCGGGCGCGCCGGCGTTAACCCAAGCCACCAGCGTGCTGATTTCCTTGGCGGAGAGCGAGCGGTCGTTTGCAAAGTGGCCGTACTGCGGGTCGGCAAACCACGGCGGCATGATCTTTTGTTGGACGACGCGCTTGATGCTGGGTGCCATGGGCCTGGTTTGATCGTAGGTCAGCAGAGGAAACGGGCCGCCTTCGCCGGGACGATGACAGGTCTGGCAGTTCTTCTGGAGAATGGGAGCGACGTCTTTCGTGAACGTCGGTGGTGGCGACTGAGCCAGGAGAGAGGCTGCAAAAAGGAGAGAGCCTAAGAGAATCAGAGCTGAGCGTCGCATGGTCCCTGTGTCATTTGGGTTCGGTTTCCTCGGGCGAAGCGTGTCACGGCCGCAAGTTTGCGCTCCTCGCCACTGCTGGGCTGCAACTTATCACGAGCCTGAAGCTTGCGTCCAGATTGCGGGAGCGGATTCGTGGCGGTGCATGACAACAGGTCTGGTATTCTCGCCCGTGATTATGAAGAAAAGGGATGAACGGAGGAAACTCCGCATCGTATCGCTGGCCCCGAGCGCAACGTCGATTCTGTGCGCGATCGGCGCGAAGTCTTCACTGGTGGGGGTGACGAAGTGGTGCGTGGACGTTGCGCCGGTGGCGGGGTTGCCGCAGTTGGGAGATTGCTGGCGCATGCAGGCGGTCGAAGAGATTCTGAAGCTGCGGCCCACACTGGTGATCGGGTCGGTGCCGTACAAGCAGGAAACCGTGGCGAAGCTGCTGGAGCAACCGTTGAATTTCTTAGCGATGAATCCCCGGACGCTTGCGGACATCGAGGGAGACGTTCGTTTACTCGGGAGCATCGTGGGGCGGGCGTCGGATGGCGAACGAACGATTCGCGCGATGCGCGCGGCGTTTGCCAGCATCGGGAAACGGGCGAAGGCAACGCGCGGCCGCATCCGGGTGTATTGCGAGGCTTGGCCGAATCCGCGGATCAGCTCGCCTCCGTGGGTGGCCGAGTTGGTGGAGATCGCGGGCGCTGAGATGGTAGTGCCTGCGGGTGAAAGAGTCAGCGACGCGCAAGTTGCGGATGCCAAGCCGGAGGTCATCGTGCTGGCATGGGCCGCCACCGGAGCAAAGGCTGATGCAAACAAGGCCTATGAAACTGTGGCCTGGAAGGATGTTCTGGCCATACGCAACAAGCGTGTGTACGTGGTGCCCGATGAATTGTTGAATACACCGGGGCCGCCGCTGGTCGAAGGCGCGCGGGAGCTTTTTCGTATCCTGCATCCGACCAAGTTGTCGCGAGACAGATCGTGAGACTCGTGGTTGCGGCGGTGATCGAGCGCGGAGACCGGCGACTGCTCATCGGACAACGACGCAGAAGCGACACGTCGCCGCTGAAATGGGAATTCCCCGGGGGCAAAGTACGGGAAGGCGAGACGCCCGAAGCTGCCTTGGCGCGCGAACTGCGGGAGGAGTTGGGTGCTGCGTTACTCCGGTGCCGGGAGATCGCGCGGGTTAGGCATCGATACGCGGAGACGGTCGATCTGCTCGAAATCCGGTTCTTTGCCGCAGGAATTGCCGACACCGAGTTGGCACCGACGGTCTTTGAGCAGGTGGCCTGGGTCTTGCCGCGAGAGTTGGGGGAGTACGATTTTCTAGCGGCGAACGCGCGGCTTATCGCCGATCTGGCCACAGGCCGCATCAAGCCCGGTGCAAGCTTGGCGGAGCCCTAGAGTGTGCAGCCTGGTTACCCTCCCCCCCCCCTGCTTTTTTTTGTAAGTGCGGATTCTAAAGGATTTAAAATCTAATGATTTGACACACTTCCATAAGTGCGGATTCTAAGGGACTTAGCGATTGTGTGGTTGCGGGACAACGACAGTGATCCTTTGCGTGGCTGGGATGAATCGACCGAGTTATCTGTATGATTAGAGTAACTTATATGTACTCTGATGTCAACCGCAAAAGTCAAATCAAGCCGCTTCGATGGTGGGTCCGTGCACGTGATTACATCTCGCGGTAATTCAGCAAAACCACGCCGATCAGCAGGAAGCAAACCGGCCAAATGCCAGCCATGGCGAATCGGGCGCGGTTCTCGGCGGGCAGACGGAGTTCGAGCCATCGCGACCAAGCTGCCGTGACGCCGAGAACTGCCAGCGGCGCGTGACTCAGCTCCGCCAACACTTCTTCCTTGATGTTGCCGAGACTATGCGAGTGCGTAAGCAGGAGCGCGCTGGCTACCGCCACGAGAATCGGAAAAACCAGTTGGGATCCTGTCGAAGCTACGCGCCCGGTTTGCACTCTCCATTCAAAAATCGCCAGCCCAACCACAAGGAGCGCGAGGATACGGTGAAGCAGGACTTCGGGGTCGGTCATACTCACCCAAAAACCGATGGGGCCGAGCGGCCAGGTTTCCGGATCGCTTCTTAGTATGAGAAATGCAGATAGCGCCAGGAAAATGAGGGGCCAGTTTCGAGTCCAGGAAACGCGGGCTACCTGGGCGATCAGAGCAAGCAGACCAATCGCCAAGACGATCAGGCCGGCCCAGTGATGGTTGTACTCAGACCAGGCTTTTTCCGCCACGGTGTTTGGACGGGTTCCGGCCTGCCCGGGAACGTACGAGGCGGTGGAAAGGCTTCCGGAGTCGGTTGATGTTTTCTGCGCTGCGTAAACGTCTTCCGGGAGTTCCTCATGCTTGGGACTGGTGAGCCGGGGTACGCGGGGACTCATACGCCCATAGATCTCGGTGGCGTGCACGCGGTCCGCGGCTAAGTCTATTGCGGGCGGAAGGGATGTCAACGACGCCGCCAAAAGAACGACCGTGATGCCGATTCCAATTTCTGCTTCTCCAAACCGCCGCAAGCTATCGAGCAACCGGCTGGATGATCCGCGAACGATCTGGTAGTTCATGGCGCCAAGCAGCAGAAGGAGCCCGAAGAGAACGATCTTGGTGATTACCATGACGCCGTACGACGTGCCATAGGCAGCGCTGACCGAGCCAACGTAAGAAAAACTCAAGACGAGACCAGCGGTCGCGAGGACGGCAACACTGACTAGCGCGAGTCGCGAGAACCGGGCACTCAGGGCGCGTGCGAAGTCAGTATTGGGGGCATGCTTCAGTCCAAGCAACAGATAGGGCAAACCACCCAGCCATACGGCGGTTGCCGCTTGATGCAAGGCTGTGAAAGCGGCTAGTGGCAGGCGGTATTCCAAGCGCGACATGGCGTGACTGGTCATCACCGATGACACCAAAACAAACGCCGCCGGCAGCAGCATGTCGGCATAACCGCGGGAGCGCTGCGTGTGCGCCAAAGCGACAATGGTTAGCGACGAGACGATACCCAGCGCGCCAGCAACGACGAAATTAGCGCCGCTGACCTCGGCGAGAGACATCGCTGCGGATTGCATCAAGAGGAGAGAGCTGGAAACCAAAACCGCCGTCTGTGCTACTGCAAGCGCCACCGCTGCGCGCCGGATCCAGCGCAGCGCCAGCTGCTGCAATTGGTCCGCGGGCTTTCCGGTGGGTCCCGCGACGAACACAAGAAAGACGATTCCGCCGATGGTAAGCGATTGGGACGTCAGCGTCGCGCCCCGCAACAAAACAGACAGGAAACCGAAGATCTGGAGTAGGCGCGCCATTCGTTAGGTTTTCAGGAGTTGGTCACGGTGAAGGGAATCTCTCCGCGCGTAAGGTGCCCGTCGGACGCCAGCACTTGCCATCGTAGGCGGTATTCCCCCGGCGCGAGACCTTTGACTTGCGATGTCAGCGTGTCCGCGGAAGTGAGCTTGCCGAGCTCAAGACTTTGCGTGGAGCCATCCGACCGGAGCAGCGCTAACCGGGAACGACTGGCATCGATGCGCACGTTGAATCGGAGCTTGACCGGAACGTCGGGTCCGGAGACTTGCCCGTTCAAAGTGGGACTGGATTCCACCAAGACCGCATGAGCGTCGGCCGTACGGACCGTTAAGAGACTGGCAACGGAGACGCAGAGAGCAAGCGCTACCAGGCGTCGGCGATCTATCGGCATGATCACCTTCTTGTGTTGAGAAAGTAGAATGATGACCTGTGACCTGATGTGATCCTAATACTCTCATATCAGTCTCCTAGATTCGAGCAGGGATGTGTTGCAACGATCCGTCATCCAAGAGTTCGTCCACCGGTGGACGACGAATTTGGTCGCTGAATCCGACTCGCTTGGTGACCGTATTTTGGCCGACAATAAGCTATATTTGAGCCAACAACGAGGGAGAGAAACAGTGTCCGATCCAGTGGTCGAGACCTTGATCCTCGATCTGCTTCAGTGGCTAACGAACGGGGAGAGGACGTACGAAGAAGTGATGGATGCCTGGCGCACGTCATGCCCCCGCCTTACGGTTTGGGAGGAGTCGAATGATCGTGGACTGATCGCCAGCGAGTATATAAACGGACGCAATTTTATTCGGGCTTCGTCACTCGGGCGCACGGTTCTCGAGCGGTGCAGGCCGCAAGTTACCCGCTAGTCGATCCCCGCCAACCAGCGAATTCGAACGCGCAAGCGCGTCATGGACGTGTCCACTTCGGCTGGAAGGCCGGACACGTACGAAATTCTAGTTTTGCTGAACAAGAACAAACTGCATTGATCTCGCCGGACGCGGTCGCAAAAGAATGCTAGGAGATGACCGGGTTGGGTTTGTCTGGGTTGATGCCGAGTTCCTTGATGGCTTTGTCGATGACGCTGCGTTCGATCTTGCCGTCCTGGAGCAGTTCGTGGAGGGTGGCAAGGGCGATGGAGCGGGCGTCGACTTCGAAGAAGTCGCGGAGCGATTGGCGGCCTTCGCTGCGGCCGAAGCCGTCGGTTCCGAGCGACGCCAGCCGCCGGGGCATCCACTTGCTGACCATGTTGGGCAGCGTTTTGAGATAGTCCGACGCGGCGACCAAGACGCCGGGGGCGTCACCGATCGCTTGCGTGAGGTAGGGCACGCGAGGTTTGGCGCCGGGGTGCAAGCGGTTCCAGCGTTCAGCCTCGTTGCCGTCGGTGTAGAGGGCCTTGTAGCTGGTGACGCTCCAAACGTCGGCAGCGACGCCGAATTTCTGATCGAGGATATCCTGGGCTTGCAAGGCTTCGCGGAGGATCGAGCCGCTGCCGAAAAGCTGCGCGCGGAGTTTCGATTTTTTATTTTCTGATGCGCGGAAGCGGTACAAACCTTTCAGGATGCCGTCCTTCACGTCGCCCGGCATCGGCGGCATCGCGTACGGCTCGTTCATCAGCGTGATGTAATAGAAGATGTCCTCGCCGTCTTTGTACATGCGGCGGATGCCGTCCTGGATGATGACGGCGATCTCGAAGGCGAATGCGGGATCGTAGGCGCGCAGGTTTGGAACCGGCAGCGCGAGCACGTGGCTGTTGCCATCTTGATGCTGAAGACCTTCACCTGAGAGCGTGGTGCGGCCGGCAGTGCCGCCGAGCAAAAACCCTCGTGTGCGCATGTCTGCGGCGGCCCAGATGAAGTCCGCGATACGCTGGAACCCGAACATGGAGTAGTAAATGAAGAACGGAATGGTGTTGATGCCGTGAGTAGCGTAGGCGGAACCCGCGGCGATAAAGGAAGCCATGGAGCCGGCCTCGGTGATGCCTTCCTCGAGAATCTGGCCGTCGGTCGCTTCCTTGTAGTACATCAACGTGCTGGCGTCGACGGGTTCATATCGCTGGCCAACGCTGGAATAAATGCCGGCGGTGCGGAACAACGACTCCATGCCGAAGGTGCGCGCCTCGTCGGGAACGATGGGGACGATGAGCTTGCCAATTTCGGGATCCTTGAGCATTTTCCGCAACATGCCGACATAGGCCATGGTGGTAGAGACTTCCCTGCCGTCGCTGCCATCGGAAAATTCCTTGAACAGTTCGTCGTGATCGCAGACGAGAGGCTTGGAGCGGACCTTGCGGGCTGGGGTGTAGCCGCCTAACGCCTCGCGGCGGGCACGCAGATATTGAATCTCCTGGCTGTCTTCCGCGGGCCGATAGAACGGAACCTCGATACAGTCCTGGTCATTCAGAGGAATGCCGAAACGCGATCGGAATATGCGTAGCTCTTCTTCGTTCAGTTTTTTCTGCTGGTGCGTGACGTTCTTGCCTTCGCCAGCTTCGCCCAGGCCGTATCCTTTAATGGTGCGCGCGAGAATGACGGTTGGGCCGCCACGGTGTTCGACAGCCGCTTTGTAGGCAGCGTAGACCTTGCGCGGATCGTGGCCGCCGAGACGCAGACGGCGAAGCGCCTCGTCGGGCAGCGGCTCGACCAATTTCAGGAGGCGCGGATCGCTGCCAAAGAAATGCTGCCGGACGTAAGCGCCGGACTCGACGACCAGCTTCTGGTATTCGCCATCGACGAGCTCGCCCATGCGCTTGACGAGCAAACCCTCGGTGTCGCGCTCCAAGATGGGATCCCACTCGGTGCCCCATAAAACCTTGATGACGTTCCAGCGGGCGCCGCGGAAAGCAGACTCAAGCTCCTGGATGATCTGTCCGTTGCCGCGGACGGGACCGTCCAGGCGCTGGAGATTACAATTGACGACGAAAATGAGGTTGTCGAGCTTTTCGCGGGACGCCAGGGTGATCGCGCCGAGAGATTCCGGTTCGTCGGTTTCGCCGTCACCGAGAAAGGCCCAAACCTTCGCGTTGGTGACGGGCTTCATCCCGCGGTTCTCGAGATAGCGCGAGAAGCGCGCTTGGTAGATGGCCATGAGCGGGCTCAAGCCCATCGAGACCGTCGGATACTCCCAAAAGTCGGGCATCAGCCAAGGGTGAGGATAGGAAGAGAGTCCGCCGCCAGGCTTAAGTTCGCGTCGAAAATTCTCCAGCTTCTGTGCGGACAGGCGCCCTTCTAGAAATGCGCGCGCGTACATACCAGGAGCGGCGTGGCCCTGAAAGTAGATGGTGTCGCCTTCGAAACTTTCGCTGCGGGCGCGGAAGAAGTGATTGAAGCCGACCTCGTACAAGGTGGCCGCGGACGCGTACGTCGAAATGTGGCCGCCGATATTGTGCTCGACGCGATTCGCGCGTACGACCATGGCCAGCGCGTTCCAGCGAATCAAGCTTTTGATGCGGCGTTCGAGTTCCTGATCGCCCGGGAACAGCGGCTCGAGCCGCGCGGGGATGGTATTGGCGTACGGCGTGTTGGCGGTGAACGGCAGGTCGATGCCGGAGACCGTGGCGTGAGCGCGCAGGCGCTCCAGAATTTCAGTCGCGACCTCCGGGCCGCTTGATTCCAGCACGGAGTCGAGCGACTCCAGCCATTCTTGTACTTCGAATTCGTCCATATTGTGGGGCTTTACGTACGTCTCGTTATCCATGGCCTTCGCTAGGTCCTCTTCCGTCGCCGCCGCAGTTCGCCCGCCAGGAAGGGCGCGAACAACTTATGGCGCTCATAAGCACAATAGAATACACCTGAGAACGCAAGTCTGCACGAAACGATGTGGCTGGAAATTTCCGAAACGGCATCGACAGCTCTTGGGGGCGAGGCCCAGCTGGGACGCGGGGTTAATGCCCGGCGCCTGAAGGTCGTGTTTCGGATCTACAGCGTGCGGCCACCATCGACCACCAGCACTTGTCCGGTCACAAATCCGGCGCTCGCCAGATAGGAGACGGCGGCCACGATATCGTTCGGTCGTCCGCTGCGATGCAGTGGGGCGAGCTTCACGAAGTCGGCTTCCAGCTCCGGGGCATCGCCCGGCATGGTGATCGTACCCGGGGCAATCGCATTCACGCGGACCTCGGGGGCGAGTTCTTTGGCCAGGCAGCGCGTGAGCATGATGATCCCGGCCTTGGAGATCGAGTGCGGAATGAATCCCGGCCAACCTAGAATTCCTCCGACATCGGCGAAATTGACGATCGTTCCATTCGATTTCTTGAGCAGCGGTGCCGCGGCCTGGCAGCAAAAGAAGACTGCCTTCAAATTCGTATCCAGGGAGGCATCCCATACTTTCTCCGTCGTTGACGCAAACTCGGTTTGCAGAAAGTTCGCGGCGCTGTTCACCAGGATGTCTAGCCGCCCGAAATGTGCGTCCACTTTTTGAAACAGCGGTGGGAGATCGGAAACTTGGGCGAGATCGGCCTGGAGCGCGATGCTCCGCCGGCCCAGCTTTTCGATCTCGGCGACGGCTTCGCGGGCTTCCGGTTCGGAGGACCGGTAGTGAATGACCACATCGGCGCCTTGCGCAGCCAGGCCGATGGCGACGGCGCGCCCGAGGCGTTTGCCCGCGCCGGTGACCAGCGCGACGCGGTTTGCTAGGGGAGTTGGCATAGAAATGAAACCCTAACACAGGTCTAGCGTAGTACCTGTAGCTTCGTATGGGTCCGAGAAAGCGGCGAGGCGCGGGCCGAAGGATGGAAGAACTCGGCCCGGGGGATGGAGCAACTCGGCATGACGCATCGGCCGGGCGGAGCAAGCCCCGCCCCTACAAAGAGATATCAAGCAACGGGGAATCTCGCTGTAACGACGAACGGTTTACGCGAGGGCTCCAGCAGATATAGAGTTGGCGGCTGCTAGACTGAGTAGATCTCTAAGTTTGGCTGATGGACTGACGTATTCAAATTGAGGCGCGAAACATATGGCAAGCGGCATTGCGGTAGCTTCGACTCCATACGGCGCACGAGGCGTCCCCTGGTACGTCTGGGCGTCAGCCTTGGCCGTGACCTCGACTTCTGTCGGCTTGTATTGGGATATCTCGTGGCACATGTCCATTGGGCGCGACACGTTCTGGACCCCGGCGCATCTGGGGATTCATTTCGGCGCGATCGTTGCCGGGCTATCCAGCATGTTCTTGATACTCGCCACCACTTTCGGGAAAAACCGCGAACTGCGCGCGACGTCGGTAAGAATGTGGGGCTTTTACGGGCCGCTTGGCGCGTTCGTCTCGTTGTGGGGCGGGCTGGCCATGCTGACGTCGGCGCCCTTTGACGATTGGTGGCACAACGCCTTTGGGCTCGATGTGCAGATCATGAGCCCCCCGCATGTGGTGTTGATCCTGGGTATTTTCACCCTGGGGCTCGGCGGCTTGTTTTTGATTGTTTCCGAGATGAACCGGGCGGATGCGGACACGCGCGCCAAGTTGAATCGCGTGTTTTTGTATGCCGGTTGCATGCTGACGATTCTGCTCTTGATGCTGGTCTACGAGTATACCGACTACACCTTGACGCACAGCGCGATTTTCTACCGTGTGCTGGCGCTGGCGATGCCTCCCGTGCTGGTGGGCGTCGCGCGCGCGTCGGGATATCGCTGGGCCGCGACCAAGGTGGCGGCGATTTACTTTGTGTTGTGGCTGCTGGCGCTGTGGCTAGTGCCCTTCGTGCCGGCGCAGGCGAAGTTGGGGCCGGTGTATACGCCGATCTCCCATCTGGTGCCGCTGGAGTTTCCGGTGCTTCTGTTTGCCGGAGCAGCAGCGCTGGATTTCTTGCTGGACCGAATGGCGGGACGCAACAAATGGCTGCAGGCGGTCGTAGCGGGCATCGGGTTTGTGGTGGTCATGATGGCGGTTGAATGGCCGACGGGGAGCTTCCTGGTGTCGCGGCTGGCGGAGAATCGGGTGTTCGGCACCGAGTATTATCCTTATATGGAGCGAGCCAGCGACTATCACTTCAGTCATGAGATGTTTGCCTACGAGACCACGCGTGCGCAGTTCTGGCTCGGAATGGCGTTCGCTTTCGTGGCGGCGATTGTAACCACGCGCGTCGGTTTGGCGTGGGGTGATTGGATGCGCAGGGTGCGACGGTAATCGCATGCCAACAATAAAGCACGGGTTTGCGCTCGCGTTTGTAGTCTGCCTCCTGCTGTGCCCTGTGGCGTGGTCTCACGTGGGAAGTCCCGATGTCTACTACGAGGCCATGGCTGGACCTTACAAATTGTTCGTGACGGTGCGCACACCTCAGATGATTCCGGGAATCGCGCAAATCGAAGTGCGGTGTGTGGAAGGGGCCGTGGAAGATGTCGAGATCGTGCCGCTGCGTGTGATTGGTGAAGGATCCAAGACTGCGCCGCCTCCCGACCGCATGACGCGTTCCCCAGAGGATCCCAAATTTTTCACCGGGAAATTGTGGCTGATGGAGCCCGGCTCCTGGCAAGTGCGGATGGACGTATCCGGTGCGCAGGGAAAGGCGCAGTTGGCGGTACCGGTGCCGGCATACGCGCAACGCACGCTGGGTATGCAGAAGACCACGGGCATTCTGCTGGCCGCGCTGATGGTGTTTCTCACCCTGAGCTTGATTTCCATATTTGGCGCGGCCGCGCGCGAAAGCCAACTGGAGCCTGGCGCGGAGATTCCTCCGGTACGGCGAAGGCGAGCGCGCATCGCGATGGTAGCCGCTGGAGTTGCCATCGTCGGAATTTTGATTCTGGGTGATATGTGGTGGACGTCGATTGCCACGGCTAACGCGAGCAGCAAAGTGTACAAAGCTCCGCCGGTGGAAGTTTCGATTGTCGACGGGAACGAGCTGGTGCTGAAGATGGGTGCGTCTCCTTGGCACGAGAGGCGCAAGCAAATGCAACTCGATACCATCATTCCCGATCACGGGCACTTGATGCATTTATTTCTGATTCGAATGCCGGAGATGGACGATTTCTATCATCTGCATCCGGACGAAACTGCGGCGGGTACCTTCACGGAAAAAATGCCGGCGGAGTCGGGGGGATCGTACGCAGTGTTTGCGGATATCGTGCGGGAATCCGGCTTTCCCGACACGATGACGGCAAAGATCGAATTGCCGCCCGGAGACAAGGGCCGTCCTCTATTGGGCGACGATTCGAATGCGGCTGCGCCGAAACTATCGACCGTCCAGGCAAACCGCACCACGGTGCCTCTCGACCGAGACGATCGTGTCGAGTGGGTCCTCGACGCCCACACACTGCAAGCGCAGAAGCCCGCGCTGTTGCGGTTTCGCGTTGCGGATAAGAACGGTCCGGTGAACGACCTCGAACCATACATGGGCATGGCAGGGCATTTGGTGATCCTCCGCCGCGACCTGAGCGTGTTCGCGCACGTGCATCCCGCCGGATCGATTCCCATGGCGGCTCTTATGCTGCTTCAGAAGGCACCACTGTCCGGTGGAGATTCGATGGCCGGCATGCAGCACGAAGCCATAACTAATGAGATTACTTTTCCGTATGGATTTCCCCAACCGGGAGATTATCGGCTCTTCCTTCAAGTGAAGCGGGCGGGGCAGGTTCAGACCGCCGTGTTTGACGCTCGCGTCGCGCCTTAGGCGTTTCCTGGGCGTGGGCATCGTGCGCCGGACTGAATTCCGGCGCCCACATGGAGGCTGACAAATCTGCGCGCAGCGAAGCACCCCGATCCGCGCCGTTGATCCCTTCTTGTTCTTTACTGCAGACGTGTCGCTTCCCAAGAAGCTGTTAGAATCGCTCCGAAGACTGGAGAAACAATGAAACTCGATTTGCTGGCGATTGCAGCGCATCCGGACGACGTAGAACTTACGTGCGGCGGAACGCTCATAAAAATGGCTCAGCGTGGTTACAAGACTGGGGTATTGGACCTGACGGCGGGTGAAATGGGGACCCGCGGGACGCCTGAAACGCGCGCGAAGGAGTCGGCGCTTGCGGCCAAATTCATGGGCGTCTCCTGGCGTAAAGTGCTCGGCGTGCCAGATTCCGACGTCCAGGCCAGCCGCCAGCACAAGTTGAGCCTCGCCGCGGTCATCCGCGAAGTCCGCCCCCGAACAGTGATCCTTCCCTACTGGGAAGCGCGACACCCCGACCATTACCATGCCTCAACCTTGGGCTATGAAGGATGCTTCCTGGCCGGACTGAAGCAGGCGCCCATTCCCGGCGAGGCCTACCGGCCGTTCAAGATTCTATACTCGACGTCATTTGTGGAGGAGCTGCGGCCATCGTTCGTCGTGGACATTACCGAGCAGTACGAGAAGCGCAGAAAAGCGATTCTTGCCTACCGCACCCAATTTCTTCCGAAGAAGAGCCGGAAGACGAACGAAGTTTACCTAGCGATCGATGAGTTGGAATCGCTGATGAACCAGCTCGCTAGGCGCTTCGGACAGATGATTTCCGTCAAGTATGGCGAGCCGTTCCTGGTGAAGGAACTGTTGAAGCTGGATGACGTCGTGGAGATGGACGTTCGGTCTATCTAGCAGATAATACTGGCTTTGATGGATGGGTAGTGACAAGACGCATCGGCCGGACGGGGCAAGCCCCGCCCCTACAATGGCGTTGGACGGCGTTGCACTCGCATGGAATTGCCGTAGTGCGCTTGCGTGGGACGGCTCGGCGCGGAATGTTGC
>Ga0210399_10001222_pt1 | contig 20101 bp, 17 predicted proteins | sample IncBWC14MmetaG_FD_150865 | JGI IMG/M metagenome (GOLD analysis project Ga0210399, IMG submission 150865) | Forest soil microbial communities from Barre Woods Harvard Forest LTER site, Petersham, Massachusetts, United States - Inc-BW-C-14-M | ecosystem: Environmental > Terrestrial > Soil >... | reverse complement strand
CAGCTGGAGATGGGTGACCAGCACGCCCCGGCGCAGATCCACTACGGAGATGCGTCTCTCGGAGCGGCTTAGCACAAACGCCATGGAACTGTCCGGCAGCACGGCGACATCCTCCGGCTGAGCGATCACGGCCACGCTCCGGCGCAGCGCGAGCGTCGGTGCGTCATGAATCCCCAGGGAGCCGTCCCTACGATTCACCACCAGGACAGATTTGCCGTCGGGCGTGGCGCGCGCCAGCACGGGTTCGCGCCCGGTCGAGGCGCGTCCCACGATGGCGCGCGATCTTACGTCAATCGCGACAAGCGTGTTGTTCCCGGATGCCGTGGTGTAGAGGCGATTCCCGTCCGGCGAAAAATCCAGCGCGTAGGGAAGCGGCCCCACGGCGATTCTCGCCGCCACTTGCCCGGTGGAATGATTCGCTCGCGGATCGATAATCCAAACGTAACCTCCCGCCGTGCTCACACCGTAGATCTCCGGCCGTGTGGGATGCTCGCGCATCCCGGAGAGTCCGGGGCCGACGGCGATGCGGGCAACGGCTTTGAGCTTAACGAGATCGACGACCGTGACGTTGCCGTCGGCGGTGGAGACGTAAGCCGAGAGATGCAAGTCTGGGCGAAGGAAGGATGGACGATGCTCGCGGAGAAGCAAGACGATGCTGCCGATGAAAAGCCCGGCGAGCAGGAAGTAAGCGCGAAAATTCTTGGGACGATTCATGTCGGCGGTGGAATTGTCCCACGGTTCGAGGAAAGCGCAAAAGGCGCGCCTAAAATGGAAAGTGTTTGCACCGACAAAGTGCGGCGACAGTGAATCGAAAGGAAGGAGGCCGCTCTGTAAAGAAGGGCACGGCTAGGAAGGCGCCCCTCCAAAGAGAAGAATCTGCTGATATACTCCCGCGGATTGAGTCTCGCGAACTGAGAAACGTCTGACTGGAGGAGCTACGTGCGCTCATCGGTAGCGGTTGGTGTTCTGGCAGGACTCCTGGCGATTCCCGCGTTGCCGCAAGCGCCTGCGGGCAAGTCGATCTTCAAGTTGCAAGAGGTGATGATCCCGGTGAGGGATGGCGTGAAACTCCAGACGGTGATCATGGCGCCGGTGGATCAGCAGGGGCCGCTTCCGATTCTATTTCGCCGCACTCCGTATGGCGTTCCTGAAAAACCGCCGGAGCAGATGCCTGCGTCTCTGAAAGAGCTGGCACAGGATGGCTACATTTTCGTCATCCAGAATCTGCGCGGGCGGTTCAAGTCTGAGGGCGTCTTCGATTTGACTTCACAAGCAGACCTGAGCAATCCCCAAGCCACCAGCGAGACGAGCGACGCTTACGACAGTATCGAGTGGCTGGTGAAAAATGTGCCCAACAACACCGGCAAAGTGGGCATGTACGGAGTTTCTTACGATGGGCTTACCACAGCAATGACTTTGCTGCAGCCGCACCCGGCCTTAAAGGCTATCAGCGAACAGGCATCACCGGTCGACCAATGGATGAACGACGACGACCACCGCTTCGGAGCGCTGCGCGAGAGCTACGATTTCGAATACGCGGTGATGGAACAGGCCGACAAGAACTCGAACACGCATTTCGAGTTTGAGACCTACGACTCGTATCAGTGGTATCTGGATTTGGGACCGCTTTCGAATATCAACGCAAAATACTTGCACGGCAAAATCCCGTACTGGAATTCCACGATCGATCATCCGGATTACGACGACTTCTGGAAAAAGGAAGCGTGGGTGCGTCAGTTGCACGCGTCCACGGTACCGAACCTTAACGTGGCGGGATTCTGGGATCAGGAAGATCCTTGGGGACCGTGGCAGATTTTCCGCCACGCAGCAGAACACGACCCGGAGCACACTAATTTTATCGTTGCCGGGCCGTGGTTTCACGGGCAATGGCAAACGCCAAAGGCGGACAGCATTGGGCTGATTCCTTTCGCGGGGCACGAAACGGCGCGGGAGTTCCGCGAAAATATCGAGGCGCCGTTTTTCCGGTATTATTTGCACGGCAAAGGCGAGAAACCAAATTGGCAAGCCAGTACGTTCCAGAGCGGCTCGAACGGTTGGCACACCTACGCGATTTGGCCGCCGAAAGAGGCCCAAGCGACAAATTTGTATTTGCATGCGGATGGCACGCTTTCCTTCGCCGCGCCGGTGGCGGGAGAAGGCGGGAAGGCCTATCGCGAATACGTCTCTGATCCGGCAAATCCCGTGCCCTACCGCCAGCGGCCGATTTCGCCCACCTATCCAGCGGGGGATTGGCGCACTTGGGAGGCGGCTGATCAGCGTTTTGTGGAAGGCCGGCCCGACGTACTCACGTTTGTCAGCGCGCCACTGGATCGTGACATCACTGTGACGGGACCGCTGGCAGCAGCGCTGTTCGCTTCCACTTCCGGAACAGACAGCGATTTTGTAGTGAAGCTTATCGATGTGTATCCCCAAAATGCTCAGAAAAATAGTTGGGACACCGAAGCTGGCCCCAAGCCCGGACAATACGCGCAATCGCTGAATGGATACGCATTGCCGATCGCGATGGAAGTGCGGCGCGGCCGCTACCTGCAAAGTTTTGAGACGCCACACGCGCTCATGGCGAATCAGCCGATCGAGTGGAACATTCCTCTGCGCGACCGCGACCATGTTTTTCTAAAGGGTCATCGCTTGATGGTGCAGATTCAGTCCACGTGGTTCCCGGTGATTGACCGGAATCCGCAAAAATTTGTGCCCAGCATCTACAAGGCAGTGGCCTCCGACTTCACTCCAGCGACGCAGCGGATTTATTGCTCGCCGGCCATGCCTTCGCATCTGGTACTGCCGGTCATGAGGTTGAGAGATAATAGCGAGTGAAAATCTAAAGGCGTTCCCGGAGGCCTTGCGCTTCCGAGCCAGTCCCGGAACAGGTCGGTCCAAACACGCGCGACTATCGAAGCGGAATCCGGAGTCCCACCCTGCACGCCCAGGGTGGGGACTCTACATCCGGTAAAAAAGGCCGATTAACCAGGCTCTGTTACGTGCCCATGTAAGTTACGTGCACGTAGACCCCGGTGTGGACGTTGTAAAGCGTGTACCAGCCGACGTGATCGGTATCTTCATAGATGACGAAATCGTCGGCGCAGTCCCAGCACCAGTCCGCACAAATCGGCCAGTCCCAAGCCGCCACTTCAAAGAAGAAGCCACCGGGGAGCCAGAAGCGGTGATGGTCGGGATCGAATCGTTCGATGCGGTAGCGGTAGGACGGGCCAAAGTGTTCGAAGCGGCCGTGTTCGAAGGGATGATCGACATGAAATCGCTTATCGTTAGGGCTGGCGTGGCCGTACCAATGGTCCTTGTTAACGTGCGGAGTGGTATTGACGTGGCCGGTGGGGTGGCGTTCGGGTTCGGGCTTGGCCCGCGAATTGTCCCTCTTCGGAGGCGCCGGCGGAACGTGGCCTTGGTTGGCGCGCGGTGGATTGGCCCCCCGCTCTTGGCCGTGCTCCTGGCCGCGTTGCGCGAGAACCGGAAGTGTCGCGGCCAATACCAGTGCAACCGGAAAAACGAATCGTCGTTTCATCGTTCATCTCCTCGATCAAGTTGAAACCAGCAGCCTAAACAACGCATGCAAATGGTAGCTGGGCAGGACCGGGACCTGCAACTGCGACGTAGGGAGAATTTACCGAGAATGCCAGGCGGGTACAGCCGTTGAAATCCCCCAGCGGAAAATGGAAATTGGAATCCGCGAAATCGGAACCCCATCACGGGCGTTCCCAGACTAACGATTATCGCCCTTAAGAGATTGTTTGGCGTTGTGAAATGCGGTAAAAAGCGGTGAGGAAATCGCTCGACGGAGGAGCGTTTCTACCGCTATTGTCGGCAGTCGTAAGACCGCTCAAGAAGACCTTCATCAACAGACGGAGAATTCCACCACCATGTCCAGCCCCTTAGAGCTCGAGTTCGTGCTCGTGTCCAGCGACTATGCCACGATGAACGCGGTGTCCGGAGGCCTGAGAAAATATGGCGCCAAATTTATTTTGGTTCCCACGGCCGAAGCCGCGCGCGATTGCCTGAAGCGCCGGAAGATTGACGGCGTTTTTGTGGATCTGGAGGTGCCGGGAGCGCTGGGCGTCATGGAAGGGATCCGCAAGGGGACGTCCAACAATAAGGCAGTGATCTTTGCCTGCGTCACCGACGCCAAGGAGTACACGCAGGCTTTAAGTGCGGGTGCAAACTTTCTTCTAAACAAGCCCTTGCGGAAAGACAGCGTCGCCCTCCATATCACCATTGCGAAAGAGTTGCTGGAGCGCGAGAGGCGGCGCTACTTCCGTCATGCAGTGAATTTCCCGGTCCTCTTGAAGGATGGAGATGTCGAACAATATGCCCGGATGACGGACTTGAGCGAAGGAGGGATGGCCGCGCGTCTGGCAAAACCGCTAAAACATTCCTCGGTCATTGATTTCGCCTTCGACTTGTCACTCCGAGCAAGCGTCAGCGGGAAAGGGCAGGTGGCGTGGATCAACTCGGAAGCACAGGCCGGAATTGTTTTGCAGATTTTCCACGGGAAGGGGCGTGAGCACCTGGAGGCGTGGCTGACGGCGCAGGAACAACTTGCTCTCAAAAAGAATCCATCAGCGGGGTAAGAAAGAGCAGGCGAAAAAACGCGTGGAGAGCAAGATTTGCAAAATGGCTTAGTCGCCTGAACTAGTTGATGGTGCGGTGAAGAACGGCCGCGATTTGGCGCATTTCGTCGGCGAGGGCAATGAACTCCTCGGGAAGCAGAGACTGCATGCCGTCGGAGAGCGCCTTTTCCGGCTCGTGATGCACCTCGATGAGGAGACCGTCGGCGCCGACGGCGACCGCCGCGCGAGACAGCGGCAAGACCTTATGGCGCTTGCCGGTGCCGTGGCTGGGATCGACAAATATGGGAAGGTGGCTGCGTTTTTTGACGGCCGGGACGACGGCGAGGTCGAGCGTGTTGCGCGAAAAATCAGAAAAAGTGCGTACGCCGCGTTCGCAGAGCATCACCTTGTAATTGCCCTCGGAGAGCACGTACTCGGCGGCCATGAGGAACTCATCGAGGGTGGCGGACATGCCGCGCTTGAGTAGAACAGGTTTTTTCGCCCGACCTGCGCGCTTGAGCAGCGAAAAATTCTGCATATTGCGCGCGCCGATCTGGATGACGTCGGCGTACTCCTCGACGAGGTCGAGCGATTCATTGTCAATGGCTTCGGTAACGATGCCGAATCCATGGGTGGCGCGCACTTTCGAGAGAATCTTGAGGCCATCTTCGCCGAGGCCCTGGAAACTGTAAGGAGAAGTGCGTGGCTTATAAGCGCCACCCCGAAAAAGCCGTGCGCCTGATTTTTTGATCCGTTCGGCGATGGCCAGGCATTGCTCCTCGGTTTCGACAGCGCAGGGCCCCGCGACGAGGGCGACGTGATCGCCGCCAACGATAACGTCGCCCGAGGGCGTCGGGATTCGTAGGATGCTGTCTTCCTGCTTCGTGTCGCGGCTCACCAGTTTGTAGGGCTTGCTGACCGGAATACACTCCACCACGCCCGGAAGGGATTCGAGGATCCCGAGATCGACGGCGCCTTTGTTGCCCGTAATACCGATGGCAGTGCGCAGCGACCCCGGCATCGGATGAGCCTTCAAGCCGAGACTTTCAATCCGCTCGCAAACGGCACGGACCTGTTCCTCGGTGGCGTGTGACTGCATGACAACAAGCATGGCAGGCTCCCCGGGCGCGGCGTGTAAACGTAGTGTACGGCATCGCCCCGAAGTCCACAAATAAGCGGCAAGCAGGCATGATCGAGGCGGATGCGGGGAATGTGGCAGTGCGAAAGCTAGGCTTAGGCAACCCTACACTTAAGACCAGGCCTGCTAGACACACATGAACCCCGCAGACAGTGTAGGAAACTCGCAGGGCCGGGGTGTCTGCTGGTCCGACGAGTCACGAGGAGAGGTGATTTGGAGCGTGTGATAGAATAGCTAGTTTATGACGGAACAGAAATTCTCCACAGGCACCCCTGAACAGCCCCTTGTCCAGCCGACCCAATTCGATCCTGAAGACGAATATCGCCCCGAACCAGAGCCTGAACCGCTGCCGCCATCGTGGATGGATGGCAGCATGCGGATCGGTATTCATACCTCCATCGTAGGAAGTTATCTGCATGCCCTGGAATCGGCTCGTAAGCTGGGCTGCAACGCGCTGCAAATCTTCTCTGCCAGCCCGCGGATGTGGCCGGGCGGGTCGGCGCGGATTCCGGAGGTGGATGCGCAAGCATTTCGCGCACGGCGGAATGAGCTGCAGCTCGGGCCACTGGTCATCCACGCAAATTACCTAATTAATCTTGCTTCGGAGCAGCGCATGCTGCAAACCCGGTCGATCCAGGCATTTCACGATGAGATTGTGCGCGCGATGGCGCTGGGCGCTGATTTTCTGGTGGTGCATCCAGGAGCGCGCGGCGAGTCGACGACCGGGCAAGCTATTTCCACCATTGTCGAATCGGTGAAGCAGGCTTCCAAGCGCGCACCGCTGGGGGGATTGCGAATCCTGATCGAGAACACTGCGGGCATGGGCACGGCCATGGGGGCGCGTCTGGAGGAAGTGGGAGAGATTCTAGCGGGGCTGCGCAATGTGCCGGTAGGGGCATGCCTGGATACGGCGCACCTCTTTGCCGCGGGATACGACATCAAGAGCGAGAGTGGATTGGCTTCAACGATCGGGCAGATTGACGGCGCGATTGGGCTTGAGAACGTGCCAGTTTTTCACGTGAATGATTCGAAAATTCCACTGGGCGGGCGAATCGACCGGCACGAGCATATTGGCAAAGGAAAGATTGGGGCGGAGGCGTTTGCGAGAATTTTGCGGCACCCGCGATTCGGTACCGCGGGACCGGAAGGCTTGCTGGGGCGGGTGTTTGTGGCGGAGACGCCGATTGACGATCCCGAGGACGACCGGCGAAACGTGGCCGCACTATGGGAATTGGCGGGCTTGAAGGAACAAGCGCCGGAAGCGGAGAAGGGATTCTCGATGCTCACGGCCGCACTCAAGAAGAAGATTACAGAAAACAGGAAAACAGAGAAGCCGAGGAAGGCTACCCGAGAGACCGAGAGAACGCCGAGACGCGCGGCGAAGAAAGCGCGGAAGAAGAAGGCCGGAGCAAAGAAGAGTTCAGGGCAGAAGAAAAGGGGATAAGCGGGGTGCCGGAACAGAACACACCAGGCAGCGCAACGGCAACGGGGTCGGGATACGATCCCCAGAAAATTGAACTGAAGTGGCAGAAGCGCTGGGCGGAAGCACGCGTATTCGAATCGGAAGCGGACCCGTCCAAGCCCAAATATTACGTACTGGAGATGCTGCCGTACCCCAGCGGCACGCTGCACATGGGCCACATGCGCAACTACACGATCGGGGACGTGGTGGCGCGCGTGAAGCGCATGCGCGGATTCAACGTGATGCATCCGATGGGTTGGGATGCCTTCGGGCTGCCTGCAGAAAACGCGGCGATCAAGAACAATACCCACCCGCGCGAGTGGACCAACAAGAACATAGCAGAAATTCAGCGCGGGCTGCGGCGCTTTGGCTTTAGCTATGACTGGCGCCGCGAGATATCGACTTGCGAGCCGGAATATTACCGCTGGAACCAGTGGTTTTTCCTGCGCATGCTGGAACGCGGACTGGCCTACCGAAAGAAAAGCCGCGTGAACTGGTGTCCGAAGTGCTGCACGGTGCTGGCGAACGAGCAGGTGGTGAATGGCGGTTACTGCTGGCGGCACGAAGACACGCGCGTAGAATCGCGCGAGATCGAACAGTGGTTTCTGAAGACGACAGCGTATGCCGATCAGTTGCTAGACGATTTGAAGGAACTCGAAGGTGGGTGGCCCGAGCGCGTCATCTTGATGCAGCGCAACTGGATCGGGAAGTCGCAAGGGGCGAAAGTGAAATTCGCCGTTGCCAACGTTGCTGGCGCTGAACCGATTGAAGTCTTTACTACTCGGATCGACACGATTTATGGCGCGACCGCCGTGATACTGGCTCCAGGTCATCCGCTGATCGCGAAATTGTTGGATGGTTCGTCCGGGAGTGCTGAAGCAAATGCCAAGCTCGCCAAGATGCGCCAGACTTCGGTGAAAACGGAAGATCTCGCAACGATGGAGAAAGAAGGCTTCTTCACCGGACGTTACGCCACGAATCCCTTCAGCGACGAGAAGATCCCCATTTGGGTCGGGAATTTCGTGCTGATGGAATATGGGACGGGCGCCATCATGGCGGTTCCCGCGCACGATCAGCGTGATCTGGAATTCTGCCGGAAGTACGGTCTGCCAGTGCGCGTCGTGGTGCAGCCGCTGGAGGGCGAACCGCTTGCTGAAGGAAAAATGACGGAAGCGTTTGACGCCCACGAGCAAGGCAGGCTCGTCAATTCAGGGCCGTACAATGGGCTTTCGCCGGAAGAAGCCGTCACGAAAATGGCGGCTTTCGCGGAGCAAAAAGGATTCGGCCGTGCCGAGACCATTTTCCGGTTAAAGGATTGGGGAATCTCACGGCAGCGCTATTGGGGCACGCCGATCCCGGTAGTTTATTGTTCGAAAGACGGCATGGTGCCCGTGCCGGACAAGGATTTGCCGGTGCTGCTGCCGCCCAATCCGAAGTTGACCGGGATGGGGGAATCGCCCCTGGCCTCCACGCCGGAGTTCGTGAATACCACATGCCCGAAGTGCGGCGGACCGGCGAAACGGGAAGCGGATACCATGGACACGTTTGTCGATTCGTCCTGGTATTTCTACCGCTACGCCGACGCCCATAATGACAAGGCCCCTTACGATTCGGCGAAAGTCGCTTACTGGTTTCCGATTGACCAATACATTGGTGGGATTACGCATGCGATTCTGCACCTTCTGTATTCACGATTCTGGTGCAAGGTGATGCGGGACCTAGGGATGATCAAGCACAACGAGCCAGCGGCACGGTTATTCACGCAGGGCATGGTGCAAAAGGGCGGCGTGGCCATGTCCAAGTCGAAGGGCAACTTAGTCGGCGCGGAAGACATGGCGCAAAAATATGGGGCGGACACCGGGCGCCTCTACACGTTGTTTGCTGCGCCGCCGGAAAAAGATTTGGAGTGGAGCGAGGAGAGCATAGAGGGCTCCTGGAGGTTTCTAAATCGCGTTTATCGGCTTGTGGAGCGACACGCGGAGGCAGTTCGGGGAGTGAAGAGCGGAAACTCCGATGCTACTGCTACTGTTTCTCAGAAAGAAAAAATACTTCAGCGCAAAGCTCATCAGACACTGCGGCGCGTAACGCAGGATTTCGAGACGCGCTGGCACTTCAATTCGGCGATCGCCCTGATCATGGAACTGGCCAACGAGATCTATTTGCAAGAACCTCTGGAAAAAGATGTGCGGCCGGAGATTCAGAAGGAAGTCCTGGAACTGCTGACGCTCATGCTGGCGCCGATGACGCCGCATCTCGCCGAAGAGCTCTGGGAAACGCTGGGGCACACCGGCGGATTGTGGACGGCGGCCTGGCCAGTATTTGATGAAGCCTTGACGCGCGAAGACGAAGTCGAAATCCCCGTGCAGGTGAATGGACGTCTGCGCGGTAAGGTGAAAGTCGCCGTGGGGACCGCTGGAGAGGAAGTCGAAAAGCTGGCTCGTGCGGACGCGGTGATCGCGCCTCATCTCTCCGGCAAGAGCATTGTGAAGCGTATTTTCGTGCCGGACAAATTGTTGAATCTCGTCGTGGCTTAAGGGGGCTGGCATGATGGAGAGCGCGGCAAGAGTGGCGACGGAACAGGCGCGAGAGCAGGGAGGCAGGATGAAGGCGGAACGGGGCGGCGTGGTGGTTCTCGACTTCGGCGGGCAATATACGCAATTGATTGCGCGTCGCGTCCGCGAACAGCAGGTGTTCTCCGCCGTTTTGCCATGCACGTCTTCGATCGAAGACATCCGCAAGATGGAGCCTGCGGGAATCATTCTCTCGGGAGGACCGAGTTCGGTGTATGACGCCGATGCCCCAAAGTGCGATCCCCAGGTGCTAGCTCTTAGGATTCCGGTCCTGGGCATTTGCTACGGCATGCAATGGATCACGCACACGCTCGGCGGCAAGGTGGAGAAGGCGGAGCGGCGGGAATACGGGCGGGCGCAATTGAGTGTAGGGGATTCGAAGGAACCAGGGGAGTCCGCGTTGTTCATGGGAATTCCAGCATCGTTGCGAGTGTGGAACAGCCACGGCGACCACGTGCGAACACTCCCGGACGGATTTCGAACCGTCGGGCGCACGGAGAATGCCATCGCCGCAGTGGAAAACCCGGAAAAGAAGATCTACGCGGTTGAGTTTCACCCGGAAGTAAACCACACCGAACGCGGGACAGAGTTGATTAGAAATTTCTTATTTAAGGTGTGCCACGCGGAACCGAAGTGGAGCGGAGCAGCCTTTATCGAGGAAACCACGGCGGCCATCCACGAAAAAGTGGGAAACAAATGGGCGATCTGCGGGCTAAGCGGCGGCGTGGACTCCACGGTAGCCGCGGTCCTTGTGCACCGGGCGATGGGAACCCGGCTTACCAACATCTTCGTGAATACCGGAATGCTGCGGAAAAACGAATTTGAGCAGACGCTGGAAATGTTGCGGGACCGGCTGCATCTTCACGTCATTGGCGTAGATGCCTCCGAACGCTTCCTCACTCAATTAAAAGGGGTTACCGACCCCGAGGAAAAGCGGAAGCGCATTGGCAGAGAGTTCATCGCCGTTTTCGCCGAAGAGGCGCAGAAGCTCCAGGCTGGAGAAGCGCACGGAGAAATCGGATACCTGGTGCAGGGAACTCTCTATCCCGATGTCATTGAATCCGTTTCCGTAAAGGGGCCCTCCGCCACCATCAAGACTCACCACAACGTCGGGGGCTTGCCGGACAAAATGCCCTTTGCTCTGATCGAGCCCCTCCGCGACCTCTTCAAGGACGAGGTGCGCCGGATTGGCAAGCAACTCGGGCTGCCAGAAGAGATTTTGGTGAAACACCCGTTTCCGGGGCCGGGGCTAGCTGTCCGGCTCCTCGGCGAGATCACCCGTCCACATCTAGTAACCCTCCAAAACGCGGACGCCATCGTAGTAGAGGAAATTCGACGTGCCGGCCTGTATAACAAAGTGTGGCAAGCATTTGCGGTGCTTTTGCCGGTGCGCAGTGTGGGGGTCATGGGCGACGGAAGAACCTACGGACTCACCGTGGCCGTCCGCGTCGTGGAGTCTGATGATGCCATGACGGCGGACTGGGTCCGGCTGCCTGGGGAAGTACTAGAACGCATCTCTACACGCATCGTCAATGAAGTGACCGGGGTCACCAGGGTGGTATACGACGTTAGTTCGAAACCTCCCAGTACGATTGAGTGGGAATAGCTTGCGGCTGGCGAGTCGTTATTGACTGAGGGAGCGAACTTGGGACACCCCGACCAAAGCTTACTGGAAGTTTCCAAACTAACAAGAAAAAAGGCCGCACAGCGGGGACGCACGGCCAATTCCCTTGAGTGCCCCTAATGCAGAACGGCAACAACCGGAGAAGTTCCAGGGTGGAACTAGCGGTTGGCCATTTTCTGGGCCATATAGAGAATGAGCTTGCGGTCCCCTTCTTCCACTTTGCTCAGCAAGCGGCGAAGCTTGTTGAGAAAGCGTGCATCTTTGCCGACGCTGCCCCAGGCGATGTCGTCCGATGATTTACGCTTGGGGAGATTCGGCAACTGCGGCGGTTCCTCACCGTCATAAAAGAGTTGATAGAGTGGGCACTCGAGAGCCCGAGCGAGTTTTTCCAACGTTTCGATGGCCGGAACCGTATGACCATTCTCTACGCGGGAAATGTAGCAACGAAGTAAACCCGTTCGTTTTTCGATGTCGCCCTGGGAGAGTTTCTTTTCTTCGCGGAGTGCGCGAAGGCGGTCACCAATAATCATGCAGGTATTATTCCATGTAGGTAAGATGGGAAGCAAGAGTAAAGTTGCCGATGTGAAAATGAAACGTTTGATGCGGTTTCAAGCAACCAGGAGCGAATAGCCGTAACCAAAAGACCATGGCGCGCGTCCCAAAAGTGGAGCCATTTGACCCGCCACCCGCGGTGGCAGCCGTACGGGCGCCTGCTTCCAAGCCCGTCGGCGCGGACGACGACCGCGAGTTGGTTCGCCGGGCCCAGGGAGAGGATAAAGAAGCTTTCGAGGAACTGATCCGGCGGCATCAGCATCGCGTGTTTGCCGTGGCGGGCGGGATTCTGCGAAGGCGAGAAGACGTGGAGGACATCGCCCAGCAGGTTTTTGTTAAAGCGTATTTCTCGCTGAAGCGATTCGATCAGCGAGCGGCATTCAGCACTTGGTTGTATAAAATCACGGTGAATGAGTGCTGGGACTTGCTGAGAAAAAAGAAGGTTCGACCGCTGGTCTACGAGTCTGATTTGAGCGAGGAACAAGCCAAGCAGGTGATCACGTCAGCGGAAAAAGTGAACCCCGGGCCGGATATCAGCCAGAAGATGGAAGCGCGGGAGAACGTGGAGCGGCTGCTGGAAGGATTGGATGGGCGAGACCGGCTGATGCTGATTCTGAAGGAAGTGGAAGGATACTCCATCGAGGAGATCGCGCGCGTTTTGAATCTGAACGGGAATACCGTTAAGGTCCGGCTCTTTCGGGCCCGGCGCAGGGTGGTAAGCCAGGCCAGGAAGCGTGGAGATTGACGGAAGCAAGAGCTGCGAGGAGGCGGGTATGCGGAACCTGCTGAAAGATGGCAAAGAGTGCGGGAAGTTGCGGAATTTGCTGGAAGATTCCGCGGCGGCACGTCCCGAAGCTGTGACTGTCGAACAGTTGAGTCGGGAGTGGCCCGCGGCCGAGGGCGCTCACTTTTCCGCCTGCGGGAACTGCCAAGAAGCGGCGCAGGACCTTCTGCGAGCACGCGAAATCTTCAAGGGTATTGTCTCTAACGCGGAGACCGAGCGGCCTTGGTTTGCGGCTCGCGTTATGGCCGCTATCGCCGCGCGCGAGAGGGAATTGACCGAAGCAGCGAGCACCTGGCTAGCAGTGCCGAAATTTGCTTCACGATTGGCCATGGCCTCAGTCGCCCTTTTGCTCGTAGCGAGCACCTGGCTGTATGAAAGACCGATCCACTCGCCGACCCAGCATGACAGCACATTGGCGGCTCAAGAATCGATTTTTGAGGCGCCACCTCCCATGAATCAAGACGATGTTCTCATCAATACGTCGGAGAACAATCCATGAGGGAAATGTCGGCAACTTGGAAGGCCGCCCTCTGGGTGGGGGTGGTATTCCTTCTAGGTGCGGCGCTGGGCGGAGTAGTTGGATATTCCTACGAGCATCATCTCGTGGCGGCGGCCAGTACCCCGCTGCCGGAGCCGGCGAGGCGGGCACAGAGGGTGGGGCAACTCACCGAGGTACTAAGTTTGACGAGCGCACAGAGCCACCAAGTGGACGCGATCCTGCTGCAACGTCACACCGAGGTGAAAACGATTCACGATCAGACGGATGCGCAAATCGACCAAGTCCGCCAAAAAGGACGCAACCAGATCCGCGAGGTACTGACGCCAGAGCAGAAGCCCAGGTTTGAAGAATTTCTGAAAAATCTGGATGAGCAGAAAAAACACAACAGCTCAAAGTAAATAGTGCGACGCGACGCGGCGCGGTCAAACTTTTACGATCAGCTTGCCGGTGTTGCCGCCGGTGAAGAGCATGTTGATGGCTTCGGGCGCTTTTTCCAGTCCTTCCACAATCGTTTCGCGGTCCTTTATCTTGCCGAACATTTTCCACTGACCTAGTTGCGTCGCGGCTTCCATGAAGCGCGAAGCGTAATCGAGGATTAGGAAGCCCTGGATGTGGAGGCGCTTCACTATTACTGTGCCGAGGCTGACCATATTGGGGTCTTCTTTGGTATAGCCGGAGATGAAGCCGCAAACCACCACACGGCCGTGAAGATTCATGCGGTTCAAGACTTCCTGCATGATTTCTCCGCCGACATTTTCAAAATCAATGTCGATGCCATTGGGAGTGGCGGCGGCTAGTTTTTCCTTCCAATCCGGATGCTTGTAGTTGACGGCGGCGTCAAAGCCGAGATCCTTGGTAATCCAGGCGCATTTGTCATCGGTGCCGGCAATGCCAACAACGCGGCAGCCGTGAATCTTTCCAATTTGCCCAGCGATGCTTCCGGTGGCGCCAGCGGCCGCGGAGACAACGAGGGTTTGGCCCTTCTTCGGCGCCGCGATCTCCATGCCGAAGAAGGCCGTGAGACCAGTGATGCCGAGCACGCCGAGAAAGACGGAGTCCGAGACGAAGGGAATCTTCGGGACTTTTTGGAAGAAGTGTTTCGCGGACGCATCGACGATCACGTACTCCTGAAGGCCAGTGAGGCCCGTGATGCGGTCGCCTTTCTTGTAATCGGGGTGGCGCGACTCGACGATTTCGGCGAAACCAGCCGCGCGCATGACTTCGCCGATCGGCACAACGGGGAGGTAGCTGTCGACGACCATCCAGACGCGCATCGTCGGATCAATCGACAAATACTTAACGCGCGCTAGGGCTTGGCCGTCTTTGAGCTCCGGTACTGGCGATTCCGCGAGCTGCAGATCACCGGGAGCAAGCAGCCCTTTCGGGCGCGACTGCAAGCGCAGCTGTCGATTGGTAGGCGACACGTTAGAAGGGAATATCTTCGTCGGAGATTTCCGGGCCGCTGCTGGCCTGGCCTCCGCTGCTGCCGGCGAAAGAATCGTCGCTAGGCGCGGCATGGGTCTCGAAGTCGTCGCCGCCGGAGCGCGGTGCGCCACCAACGCCTGCCGCGGCGGCTTCGGCGCGGCCACCCAGCATGCGGAAATTGCTGGCGACGATTTCAAAGCTGGTGCGCTTTTGGCCTTCTTTGTCCTGCCATTCGCGGGATTGGATGCGGCCTTCGATGAAGATCAGTGAACCCTTCTTAAGATACTGCTGGGCGATTTCGGCTTGCTTGCCCCACACGACGATCTTGTGCCACTCGGTACGCTTCTGCCGTTCGCCATTTTTGTCTTTGTACGATTCGTCCGTAGCAACGGAAAAATTTGCGACGGCTTGCCCGCCGCCGGTGTAGCGCGTTTCGGGATCGCGGCCCAGACGGCCGACGAGAATGACTTTATTGACGGACATGGAATTCCCCCCTGAACCCCGCGAAGATAGCACGCGAGCGAAGAAAAGGGAAATGACGGCGCAGAAGGGAATTGGCCGGCGGCGATTCCCGGCCGCGCACCCATTGAGAGAGCAAGAATTGACAATTGGTAGTGAGCGTCCTAACGTTCCCCTTTCGTTCTCGGGAGGAGGACTTCATCGTGGGCAGAAAGAAAATCGCTTGGTGGACGCCTCTGGCTGGCATTTTCCTATTGGCATTCACGGTGCGCAACGGCGCGAGCTCCGACCAAATCTCCGCGGGGACCGCTACGCCAAGAGGCATCTTCGAAGGCAGCGGTGACGTTGGAACGGTCCTTCATCCCGGTTTCGCGGAATACGACGCCGCGAAAGGAACCTATACGATGGCCGCCAGCGGCGAGAACATGTGGTTTGGCAATGATGCTTACCAATTCGCATGGAAAAAGATTTCCGGCGACGTCACATTGGCTGCGGACATCTCCTTTCTCGGCAAGAGCGCGCAGGAACATCGCAAAGCAGTCCTGATGATTCGTCAGACCCTGGATGCGGATTCGCCATACGCGGACATTGCGCTGCATGGCAACGGGATGACCGCGCTGCAATATCGCGACGAGAAGGGCGCTCTCACGCACGAGGTGCAAGCAGGAACTTGGTCGCCCAAACGGTTCCGGATTGAAAAGCGTGGCGCGTACTTCACGATGTGGCTGGCCTATGACGACGGCGTATTTCAACTGGCTGGCGGATCCGCGCGGCTCGAATTGCAGGAGCCGTTCTACGTGGGGATCGGGGTTTGCAGCCACGATAAGGACGTCGTGGAAAAGGCAGTGTTCACAAATGTGAGTGTGGCTGCGCCCGCGCCTGCAGCGGCGAACACGCTGTACAGCGTACTGGAAGTGATGACGGTGAATTCCACCGACCGGACCGCGATTTACGTTGCTCCGGAGCGGTTCGAAGCGCCCAACTGGATGCCGGATGGAAAGAATCTGCTGTTCAATCGAAACGGGCGCATCGAGAAGATTCCGGCGACTGGCGGAACTCCACAGGTTCTGGATACCGGATTCGCGACGCGCTGCAACAATGACCACGGGATTTCTCCGGACGGCACGCAGTTGGTCATCAGCGACCAGTCGCAGGAGGAGCACCGCTCGCTTGTGTACATTGTGCCGGTCGGCGGCGGTGCGCCGAGGCGCATCACGCAAAAATCTCCTTCGTACTGGCACGGCTGGTCACCGGACGGGGAAACGTTGGCGTTTGTCGGCGAGAGGAACGGCGATTTCGACATCTACGCGATACCCACTGCCGGCGGCGAGGAGAAACAACTTACGACTGCCAAAGGACTGGACGACGGCCCGGAATACTCGCCCGATGGAAAATACATTTACTTCAACTCCGAGCGCACCGGGCACATGCAGATCTGGCGGATGCGCGCGGATGGGAGCGAGCAGGAGCAGATTACGTTTGGCGAAGAAAACGATTGGTTTCCGCACCTCTCGCCGAACGGGCAGCAGATGGTATTTGTCACGTTTGACCCGAGTGTTAAGGGTCATCCCGAGAACAAAGATGTGATGCTGCGCATGATGACCCTGAAGGATAAGAAGGTTACCGTGTTGGCGAAACTCTTTGGCGGGCAGGGAACGATGAACGTACCGTCGTGGTCGCCGGACGGAAGTAAGTTTGCGTTCGTGAGCTATCAGTTGGTGCCAAGGGATGGAGCGGGCAAATGAGGACGGCCTGTGACCCGTGTTGCCTGGAAGAAAGAAACGCGGCGGTCGACGGGTAAGCTCCCGCGGTGCCGGGGTCGCTCTAGTTAACCATGCGCGACAAACCCGAAGTACAGACCCGAAGTTGAGAGAAGATACGAATCGTCCAACTTGGCAAGAAGGGAAAATTCCAGTGAGCCGCGGGGATGCCCCGCGGCTCACTGAACAATGTGGGGGTTTAGTTTGCGGCGATGCCGTTGAATCCGCCGGCGGGCGAGAAGCCGTCGGCGGGGCCGATGTTGACGAGTTGTCCGTCCTTTTGGATGGCAAAGACGCCGATAGTTCCGTTTCCGGAGTTCAGGGAATAGAGAAACTTGCCGTCGGAGCTGATGGTGATATCGAGATTCGTTGCGCCGCTGGGGTTGGCGCCGACAATGGTTCCGGGCAAAGGAGTGAGCGCCCCACTGGGAGCGATAGCAAAGCCCGAGATGGTGGCGGAGCCGGCATTCGAGACATAGACAAAGCGCCCATCCGGAGTGACGGCATTCCAGCAGTTTGCCGCGCCGAGTGTTGGAGCGCTAGTCGTAACCGGTGAGAGTGTTCCATCGGGCAGAACTCGATAGGAAGAGATTGCCGAACCGTTGATTGCGCCGCCAGGGCCGGTCTCGGAAACGAGCGCGAAGCCATTGGGAGCGAATTGGATGGAGAAGACACCAGGTCCGGCACCGGGAGTGACCTGGATGGGAGAGAGCGTTCCGTCTGCCTGCACGGTAAAGACGTCGATACTGTTGGTCTGCTTTTCGGTGACCGCTAAGAACCGGCCGTCCGGACTAAAGCTGATCGAGGCGCCACCCGGCTCGTTGCTGGTGAGGAAGCGCGTGGAGTTCTCGATGGGCGTGAGGATGCCTTGACTTAGATGGAAGCCCGAGACGTTGCTGCCGCCAGCGGCGTTGAGAGCGTAGAGCAGGCCGCCGTGTTGAGCGATGGCGACCGGCTCACTGCCGCCCGAGGGTTCCCGGTCAGTTAGCGCGAGTTCGGAGTGGAGAACGCGGAACACCGAGACGTCACCGGACCCGGCATTCACGGCGAACAGATACGCACCATCCTGGCTCAGGAGCAACGATCCTTGAGATCCCAGCGGATCGATGGCGCCACCGCTGCCTCTTCCTGCGGTGGCGAAATGGCGGCCCTCGAGCAATTGTCCGTTGGGAGCGCGGAGGAACGACAGCACTTCATTGTGAACGGCATCGTTGGTCATGACAAAGACGGCTTGCTGACTGCCATCTTCGTGCTCTTGCGCATGGCTGGAGATCGGAGAGCAGAGTCCGATAGCGAGCGAGCTCAAGAGTAATGCGCGACTTAGATTGTTCATTGGTTGGCCTTTAGAAGGATTGAGATACACGTCACCGCGTTATCGGGAAGGGCGGCGCGGCGGACCCTTCACCAAGAGAGCAGTGCGCAGGGATGGGAGCGCGCAAGTTTGGAAAAGTTACAAGCACTACAAAAGAGTTGCGCTACCACGCTGCTTTCGTCTTTCAGGGATGGAACCTCCCCCGGCATTGGGACAGTCAGATGTCGGAATTTGGACCCCGTAGCTGATAGGGAACGCCGGCAAGAGGCGGCGTTGTGCGGCTGCGTGGCTGCGGTCTACTCTGAGGAGTCGATAAAACTGTGGCGATTGGCCGGGTGTCCCCAGCAGGGGAAAGATATGGCGACGCAGGCCGGTTCACGGAGAATAGGATTGGTCATGTCGGAACCCTTCCGTCCTTACGAAAAGCTGGTGGAGATCACGATTTCTGGAAGAAAGTTTCAGGTCCCGGAGCGGAATTCGCTTTTGAGGTGCTTCCAGTTCATCAGCCCGGAAACGATTCCGTATGGCCGCTTCTGCTGGAATCAGGATTGCCAATATTGCCGGGTGACGTGTCAACTGCCGGATGAGGACGAGCCGCACGAGATGCTGAGCTGCAAGTTCATCGTGATGCCGGGAATGGAGATCACGGAGATGAGCCAGGAATTGAAGTGGTGCTTGCGGACGAAACTGCCTTCGGATACGCCTGTTTCGTCTTGAGTTTTCAGTGGTCAGTTTTGTAGTGGTCAAGATTGGGAGAGGGAAGAGCAGGGCTAGAGTGTGAATTGCGGCGGCTGGCTTTACGGTTTGGCCTCGACGAACAGCATTCCTACTGGATTTGCGGTCGCGGCGGGATTCCGCTACTTTCCAAATTGTGTATGGCGAGACCAAAAGAGTTGGTGTGTGACGGGTGCGGGCAGGCCGCGTCGGCGGAGCATATTGCGCGGCGGCTTCAGCGTCTGGAATGGACGACGCGGTTCCGGCCGGTGCATATCAATACGCTCCTGCTGGGCGCCTTCTCACCTCGCGACGAGCAGGATTTTCTGTATGCACCAGGCGGAGAATTTCATGGAGAGGCGGCGTTGCTGCTGGAGGCGGCAGGTATCTCCACCGCTGGAAGAGCGGCGGATGCAGCGGACGCGGAGTTTCAACGGGCGGGACTTTTTCTGGCCCATGTGCTGGAGTGTCCGATCGAGGGCCAGGTGAATTTGGAATTGGAGATGGAGCGCGTGTTGAAAGCGAGGCTGGCGGCCGTGGCAACACGGATACGGCGTTCACTCAAACCGAAGCGTGTGATGGTGGTCACAGAGGCGCTAACGCCAGTCGTGGAGGACATTCTCAAGCTCGATTTGGGCTGTCCGATACTTTTGGATCGGGGGAAACCATTCCGGCTGGTGAACTCTGCTGGGGAGAATGGTGTTGCGAGACTTCGAGAAGCCCTCCTGGGCAATGCGAGAGACTGACCCCGCGGACAGGAGCGAGCTGTCCGTTAGCACCAGCGCAAGTGGCCTTCGAAGCAGGTAGACGGCTCTTTTAACTGTGCTAGAATCAAGCTGTTGACGGACGGCGTGGGCCGTAGGAGTACAACCTTGAAGAAACAAGCAAAATTTGGCGTGGGAATCGGAGTGATCGTAGTTTCGATGGTGTTTCTTGCATGGCTTGGGTACGGTGAGAGCAAGACTTACTACCACACGATCGCCGAACTTGACACGTTAAAGGGTTCAGAGAAGACGCAACGCATGCGGCTCGGCGGAACCGTTGCGCCGGGGAGTATTCGACACCTCGCCGGACGCATTGATTTTGTTCTGGAGGGGGAAGGGAAGACGCTCCCCATCAGCTACATTGGCACGGATCCGTTGCCGGACACTTTTGTGGATAAGTCTCAAGCGCTCGTGGAGGGCCGGCCGGGTCCTGAGGGACGCTTCGTGGCCGAGGTAGT
>Ga0210399_10001220_pt1 | contig 20123 bp, 19 predicted proteins | sample IncBWC14MmetaG_FD_150865 | JGI IMG/M metagenome (GOLD analysis project Ga0210399, IMG submission 150865) | Forest soil microbial communities from Barre Woods Harvard Forest LTER site, Petersham, Massachusetts, United States - Inc-BW-C-14-M | ecosystem: Environmental > Terrestrial > Soil >... | reverse complement strand
GTTTCTGCGGCTGACCCGCCGCCACGCGCACCACCGAATCGTCGCACCGCCTCACAATCTCCCGGTCGTGCACCAGAAACGAATCCGCAATCCCGTTCAATCTTCGAGCCGCCTCTTCGTTCTCAATCGCAATGGGCTCTTCGCTCAAGTTTCCGCTGGTCATCACTAGCGCCTCAAACTTCCCGCTTTGAAATAAAAGATGGTGCAGCGGGGTATAAGGCAAAAACACCCCCAGGTACCGGTTCCCCGGCGCTACTCCCGGCACAAACGCAACTTCCGCCCGTCGCGGCAGCAAGACAATCGGCCGTTCAAACGAGTTCATCGCCTTCTTCGAAAGCTCGTCCGCCACGCAGAGCCGCGCGGCATCCTCCACCCGCCGCACCATAATCGCGAACGGCTTTTCCACCCGCCGCTTCCGCTCGCGCAATTTCCCCACCGCCTTTTCATTCTGCGCATCGCATGCCAGATGAAATCCGCCCAGTCCCTTGATCGCCACCACCGAACCCTGCTGCAGCAATCGCGCCGCCTCGCGTATCGGTTCCGCCACATCCATCCGCGCGCCATCCGCCCCCAGTAGCGTCACCTGTGGACCGCAATCCCAACACGAGTTCGGCTGGGCATGAAATCTTCGGCTCGCCGGATTTTCGTACTCCGCCCGGCAAGCCGCGCACATCCTGAATTTCGCCATCGAAGTATTGGCCCGGTCGTAGGGAATGCCGTGAATGATCGTGAATCGCGGCCCGCAATTCGTGCAGTTGATAAATGGATACCGGAATCTCCGGTCGCGCGGGTTCATCATTTCCCGCAGGCAATCCTCGCAAATGCTCACATCCGGTGAAATCAGCGCCCGCGCCGCGGCACCCGTCCGCGTCGGGGCAATCCGGAATTCTGTCTCCACCACCAATTCTGCGTCCCGTTGTGCCAGCACGGTAATCTTCGACCGCGGTGGAATCTCCTTCGGCAACCGCTCCAGGAATCTCTCGACCGCTTCCGCGTCGCCCTGCACCTCAATGCTTACGCCCGCCGGCGAATTAGCAATCAACCCGGTCAGCCCACACTCATTCGCCAACCGGTAAACAAACGGACGGAATCCCACGCCCTGCACAATCCCCGCAACATCAATCACCTTTCGAGCAACACGTGTCCGCACAGTTTCTGTCATAGTGTGAGCTTACAGTTTACGGAATATTCACCAAAATTGGCATTCTGATGAATGCTTCTCAGGCGAATGGGAGAAGCAAGCCGTGGCCGGCCTTCAGTGCGGCCTTCCTTCAAACTCTTCAATGTTCAAGAAAACGTCGACCAGACATGTGGCCCAGTCACTCCTGACTGTGCTCTTCGATCTAAACTAGCTGCAACCGGCCAGGAAACCACCGCCACCACTTCCCCCCGCCCCTTCTCCTGCAACCCCTTCAACCACCCCATCCACTCCGAAAATCCATCGGCGACGACCGGTGAAAAATGCCCGGATAGTTCAGTGGCTTATCCTCGCCTTCCGAGCGGCAGTCCAACTCGAACACTCGTTCGCATCCTGTCCACTGGCTGATAACCCATGCACTTAGGATCATTTTAAGAGGATGTTCAGCCGTGACTCTGTGTGCAAAGACGCAACCCGCGATGCATTATTCATTGCCCGTGTGTCTTTCTCCTCAGGCCTCATTTTTTCAATCATGTACACGATCAAACCAGTCGCGTTTCTCCCTGCCCAGTGAATTTCTCCCCACCAACTTCCCGTTCCCGATTCACAAGTGCATCACAATTCACTGTGCCGCCTCTTGCGTGGTTGGTTGCGCTCAAGTCTTCAGTTTTTACTTCCGACTCCTTCGCTGTAAGCTGTTGACTGTTGACTCTCGACCGTCAGCTCTTTACTAAAAACTGAAAACTAACAACTAGAAACTCTCCTCCCCCATGTTCTCCGACCGCACCAACTGGCCCCTCACCCGCAACCCATTCACCCTCGCCCTCGACGAACTCCGCGCCTCCGGCACCCCACTACTCGATCTCACCGCTTCCAACCCAACGCAATGCAATTTCCACTACGATTCCTCTGCCATTCTCTCCGCCTTCCAAAATCACGCCGCGCTAGCTTACGATCCACAACCCAAAGGCACGCTCGCCGCACGCCGCGAAGTAGCCCGCTACTATCTCGACGACCACCAAACCACCGTCGATCCCGACTCTCTCTTCCTCACCACAAGCACCAGCGAAGCCTACTCCTACGCCTTTCGCCTTCTCTGCAATCCCGGCGACGAACTCCTCCTTCCCAAACCCAGCTACCCGCTTTTCGAATTCCTGGCCGGCCTTGAGGACGTTCATCTGAAGCCCTACTCCCTCGCCTACGCCCACGGCTGGTTCATCGATTTCCAATCCCTCGAAAACTCAATCACCCCTCGCACCCGCGCCATCTTGCTAGTCCATCCCAACAACCCAACCGGCTCCTACGTCCGACCCGAAGAACTCCTCCGCCTCAACGCTCTCTGCAAGAAACACAATCTCGCCCTGATCGTCGACGAAGTCTTCCTGGATTTCCCGTTCGACTCCGCTCCGCGAAAAACCTTCGCCTCCAACACGGAAGTCCTGACCTTCATCCTAAGCGGCCTCTCCAAAATCTCCGCTCTCCCCCAAATGAAAATCGCCTGGCTAGCCGCCACTGGCCCCGGCTCCCAACTCCGCCCCGCCCTTAATCGTCTGGAAATCATCGCCGACACGTACCTCTCCCTGAGCGCCCCAGCCCAAGCCGCTCTCCCCACTCTTATGGCCCAGCGCCATTCCCTCCGCCCCCAACTCCAATCCCGTATCCGCGAAAACCTCTCCCACCTCCAATCTCAACTCCGCTCACACCCAACCTGCGAACCCCTCCACGCCGAAGCTGGCTGGTACGCCATCCTTCGCTACTCCGCCAACCCCTTAACCCAAAGCTCCGACGAAGACATGGCCATCCATCTCCTCCGCCACCATCACGTCCTTCTCCACCCTGGCCACTTCTACGACTTCCCCTCCCCCAATCACCTGGTCCTAAGCCTGATCACACCCCCATCCACCTTCCGAGAAGCCCTCCAAAAACTCCTCACCTGTTTATAGTGGGAAACCAAGCGCGCCAAACCCTCTACCTCACTGTTTCGGGGGAGGCCCCTCCCTCACCAGGCGGCACCCGCCGCGGTGTTCCGCTGCCCCGGCGACAATCTCTCCGCGACCTCAACGGCATCTCTGAGACCTCTGCGGCAAATTTTCCTCCCCAAAAACAAAAAAGGCGCCCCGCAGCGCCTTTCCAAATTCAAAAGTTGTTATTCCGAGGGTAACGGCTGTTGACTAATAGCTGTCAGCTGCTTCTTGGTAGCGATACCGGGATTCGAACCAGGGTTTCCGCCGTGACAGGGCTTAGACCCATTGAATGTAACGTGTTGAAAACAAAAATACATGCTTTGCACAAGACAGGAATTGCACTAATATTTGCACTGTAGGGAGACGCGAACGATGCAAAACAATGCAGAACTACAGGCGGTAAACGACAGGCTGGCTCGCGGCGAGGGCTGGGTCGGTCGCCTGTACACGAAGAAGAACGGCGCGTCTGTGCCATCCAAATTTCTCTATATTCAGTTTTACGCTGGCAAAGATCAGAAGCGCATCAACACGAAAACGAATGACCCGGAGGCCGCGTATCGCATGCTGCTGGACAACCGCCGTCGTGTTGACGAAGGCGAGCGCGTCCTGCCTGCGGAGGCGTCGAAAATCCGCTACGAAGATTTGAAGCGCATCTTGATGGATTACTACCGCGACCACTTCCCTGCCTCGTTGCGCTCCCGCAAGACTAACGACGGCGGCAATGAGGAAACGTTCGACGGCGCGGACAATCTAGATGAATTCTTCGGGGGCATGTCGGTCACCCAGATTACCGCGACTAAGGTTCAGGAATTTGTGAAGAAGTACACAGGTATGGGCTACAAAGGCCCAACAGTCCGTCGTCAATTGTCGCGTTTGAAGTCAGCGTTTGAACGTGCCCGTGATCTCGATCTGCTAACCGCGAACCACATCCCCAGCTTCCGACTGCCGAAGGATTCAAAACCGAGTGAAGGGTTCCTTGAGCTTAAAGACTTTCAAACATTTTTGAAGGCGATGCCGGAACATCTGCGCTTGACGGTGCTCTATCTATACTTCACCGGGACGCGTATGGGCGAATTAAGCCAGATTACTTGGAACATGGTCTCGAACGACTGTCGTGAGATCATCATCCCAGGTCGCATCACGAAAACCGATGACGGGCGTACCGTGCCGCTGGTCGGCCCTATCGATGACATCAGGAAAGCGTTACGCGAGACCCGCAAGAAATTTCCGAAAGCCACGGACCCAGTTTTCAACCTGACGAACTTCCGTCGTGTGTGGAATCGCACCTGTCACAAACTCAGGCTGGGTGTGTACGACGAATCCACCGACAATCGCAAATACTCCGGTCTGCACCCGCACGACTTCCGTCGCTCCGCTGCACGCAACTTGATTAAGGCTGGCGTGCCACGCAGCACTGCAATGCTTATTACGGGCCACAAGACAGAAGCTATCTTCGAGCGTTACAACATCAAGGACACCACAGACGCGGAAGAGGCGTTGACCAAGATGGGCCAGTACACCAAGCGAGTTGCGGCTATCAGCGAGGCACGATAAACTTTCTTTACGGCGATATCGTCTAGGGGTCCAGGACGTAGCCCTCTCACGGCTAAAACCCGGGTTCGAATCCCGGTATCGCTACCAAGAATTACGCTGCTCTCACCTAGCAGTACATCTCACCAATCACGGTCAACGAAACCTGTTGAAAACGGGTTGGCTCCTAGGAGCCGACCTTTGACCGACCCCAATAAGCAGTCCGGCAGTTCACCGACGCCTGATTTTGAAGTTCAGAATCACGGCAGCATTTTTCTCCTAATCCCTCAGACCATGTCCGCTCGTATTTGGATTGACGAACACATTGGCAGAGATAACGGCTATCAACCCAGCTACCCAACCATCATTGTCGAACATGGCTTCATCGCTGACATCGTCGCCGGAATTCAAAACGATGGATTGGTAGTGGAGTGATGAGCAAAATTTTAGATCTAATAGCTGTAGTCCTACTCCTCTGTATCTTTGGGTGGTCCGTCTACATTCATCGCAATGACGGTCGCTTTGTTCCACTCGGAAACCGTCTGGTCTCCGTGGACACGAGAACGGGCGCGGCGTGTTTATCCGGGCGTCCCAAGGACGTGTTCGACCAGGTTGCAGACAAAGAATTGCCGTATTGTGTTACGCCAGATTTTGTCCCACTTGATTCGAGCAAACCATGAAGAAGCATACAGCGCCCAACGTAGAAAAGGAAACGATGAAGAACCATAAATCTGGGCTGTTCCAGAGTGACGTTTTCAGCAGGGAGAGACTTCCACCCGCCAAGAAGATTGACAGGGACGCAGAGGAACGACAATCCGTGCTTCGTGAGTGGAAAGACGACCACGAGGCTCAGAAGCTTGCAAAATTAGCCTACGCGCTTGGAGTGGACAAAATCATCCTAGCGAATCGTGAGATAGACGAGGATTATTTCCAAGGCCAGTACCTTTATGCTGGTGATTCGCATGCCTTCCATAAAACTTCAATGAAGCCTTGGAGTCTTTCTACGAGACAACTTGCGACGATCAAGCGTGCATTACGCAGTGACCGTGATGTCATACTCCTGGCCTACGAATCTGATTTTGCTGTGACATTGGCACATGAACTTGGACACCATATAAATAACAGGCTCGAAGGCTTATCTGATTCGTCTCATGTGACTGAGAGCATGCGCCGGGTCGCTCAATTTGACGAATATTTTTTCCAGAATAAAGACGAGTTCTATGCAGAAACTTGGTCGCGTTTTCTTTGCGGCGGAAACAACCGGACGCTGTTTCGCTACCTCAAGCGGCCCTTTGATCGCTTGCGTAGGAAACATCCTCAAAAAACGCGGTTGATATTGGAACTTGCGAAGCGGTGCGCAAATTAAAACCTCCTCCATTGTTAAGTCACCAGCGAAGCCGGGCATCGATGTTGATTCGCTGCTGCTGGCGTATTGGCTTATGTGTTGCCGTGCGCCAGGGAAGAAAACACTGCCGGGTGAGGCTGTAGACCTGGGCGAGATCGGCCAGGTTAAGGAGAAAGACTGGAAACGTCTCACGCCGTACAGCCCTGCGGAACCATCAAAATGAACAGGCGCAAATTCTTGGGACTGGCGGTCGGAACTGCATGCGCGGTAACTGGACTGCGACTGCCTAAAAAGAATTGTTGTTGCGGCTCAGACATGAAAGTGCTGGCAGATAACCGCTGTGCAGAATGTATGTCGGCCAAAGAAATGAATTATTTTCTGTTTACGAGAGGACTTCGGCCTACGCCGTACATCGCCCAATCCGAGGGTTGGATTGACTGAGCCTGTCCATTGGTACAGGTGCCAGGCAATGGGGTTGAGAGTATGCTGTGTTTAATTCGAGGTAAAAGTTATGGGTATCGCAACTGAAATCCTCAGTCTCCGACGCAATCAAACCAGCAGTGTCAAGGCGTTGCTCGCTGCCCTCGAATGGAGCCGTGCTACATCGGATAAACAATTGGCAAGGGCAAGAGCATATGCGGCGGCGGAAGCGGCGGATATTGTTTTACTAAATGTTGCTGCCCATGCTGCGGAAGCACTGAGCGAACAACCGACGATTCGTAGAGCGCAACGAGCCGCCTTGCCTTCTCGCCGCAAACCTCGCCGCTCTAACCCAGGACGGCTATCGAACCAAATTCTGGGGTCAGCCCAATTTGCCCTGAGATTCTGATTCCACCCCCCTCCGCGAATCCATTCAGTGTCGAAGTGATCTCAAAAGTTCGGCGATGCTGGCATAAACTTCGGATGACGCCGTTTCAGATGCTTGGGGTGATTCGCGTGCCTGGAGTCAAGCGATGAAAGGTTGTTTGGCCGAACTTTATGATGAAAATGGATGCGCAGATCTACCAATCCGAATAGTTCGTTCCATCCAGGGCGGTCCGAGCGGATTTGGAATACACATCAAACACATTCTTTCCACCCCAACTTGTTGAATCTGGATCGTCCTGGATGGAACGCATCCCCCATTCCTTTCGCCCGGTCATAGGATCAACCGGAATTCGTCGGAGGAACCGCACGTTGTGACCTTCAGCACCTGTGCCGCCGACGGATACACCTTTCACGAGTGAATCGAGATCAGGGGGATATCCCTCGCTGCCCGATTGCACGCGGATCAGATTTCTGTCAGCCATATCTCTGTAGTGGTCGATAGCGTTTCGCATATCACGGAGATCTTCACGAAGTTCCTTTTCGCGCTGACGTACGACTGTAACTCGGACTACGGGTAGGGCCGCGGCGGAAAGAATCAAGAGTATGAAGGAGGCGATAATAAGTTCGAGCAGTGTCATACCTACTTCACCGACAGGTCGATTGTTTCCACCTGAAGACCACATAGACTTTCTCCAGCGTTGCAACCAGGGCTTAGCCGTCGTTGCCTAGACCCTTATCGCACGATCAACGTTCCTTTAGGAACAAAACGATACTTGAAAAGCACCCACAACGCCTTAAAGGCGTCCTGCGCGCGGATTTTTTTACCTTCGGCGATTCCACGCGCGTGATAACTGATCGGAATTTCGTGAATGCGATAACCTAGCCGGCTTAATTTGGCTGTTACTTCTGGACAGAACTCAAATCGCGTGCACCGCAGGACCAATCGTCGCAGCACGTCCGCACGAAAAGCCTTATACGCGGTAGCTTCATCGGTGATGTTTGCCCCATATAGTGAGTTAGCAATGAATACTAGAATCTTGTTCGCAACCAGACTCTGCACCCGCATCCCCGCCGCGCTTCCGCGAAAACGCGATCCATAGACGACATCTGCTTGGTCGTCTACGATAGGACCAACTAGTCTGACGTAATCGTTGGGATCGTATTCCAGGTCGCCATCCTGGATAAGAATCACACTGCCGCTCGCCAGCACGAGCCCTGTTCGAATCGCCGCCCCCTTTCCGCCATTTTGGATCGTGTGATGGCCAATCACCATACCTCTTTGTGCGTACTCTTTCACAATCAATGCCGTGCCGTCTTTCGAGCCGTCGTCCACGACGATGACTTCTTTGGTACAGCCGGTGGGAAGTGCAGCGTTCAGAACGCGTTTTAAGACTTCCGGGAGGGCACGGAATTCATTGTAGACTGGAATGATGATCGAGACCTTCACTCCGCATCCTCCGTAATTGAAAAGGACATGCCAGCAAACATCTTTTGCAAAGCTCCTTTTCTTGCACCACCTGAATGGCTAGTCACTGCAACCGCCAAGTTCCTTACTCCATTTTCCATTCAGACGAATCCTGTTCCCGGCTAGTTTTAGGATCGGCTGGCGTCGCATTGCCTGTGACGGCTGTTTCCGAATACGGCACCAGCTGCGGCATTTTATCGTCTGCGTTTACCAACCAAATTTTCCGGCCTTGAAGTTCATGGATAAGAAGACGGTTGTGCTCCGCCCCCAAATCATGCGCCCAAATGACTTGTGCGCCCCGCAGGTCAGCACCGTTGTACACCCATTCGAAGCCAACAATGTGGTGCTCCGTATAATGTACGAAAACCAGTTGCGGCTCGGTTTGTTTCTTGAGCCAGTCGCCGAGTTCAGCGCGCCTTACACTCCAATCATTCAACAATAGAGAATTACGATCTTGACCGTGAGGGTCTTCGCTCCAACCAGCGACGCGAGCCTCGATTCGTATGGCGAGTGAGATCGCGCATATGAGTGGCAGCAGGAAGGCCAGTCCGCGCCACGGAAAAAGAATCTGGCCTTTTCCTTTGGCATGAGCGTGAGCGGCACGGCGTCGTTCGGTGCGACTGGCTCCCACGGTGGTGAGAGATGCCTGGCGGCTCCAATGCCAGATTCTCCGTACACCTTGGACTTGGAGAAAAAGCATCAGGCAGACAGTCGGAGCGGAATAATGCGGGAACGGTACTTTCACAAAAAGGGTATCCAGGAGTAGGAGTCCGAGCGTGACAATAGCGATCCGCTCCCAGAAGTCGTCGAAGACAACCCAAAGAAGCGCGATTTGAGCCAAGCCGAGTAGATCAATGACGGCGCACTCGCTCGTGGACGTGGGAATATAGACCGAGCCCATAATCACCAGGCCGGTCAGCACCGCAAGCTGCAACCACCGAATTCGCCCGCGCATCAACAACCCTGGCAGAACGAGAGGGGCTGTCAGAAGAACCCCACAATAAAAGATCCACCAGGTGGCCAGCTTGCGGGTCATAAGCCGAGTGAAACGAGCAGGAGTCCGCTGCAAAGCGTATAGGCGCATCTCCCGAACGTGGTAGTTATAGGCCAGCCAGGGATTGCCATAAGTGAGCGGCGGTCGAATGGCCATAAAAATGAACGGCGGGCTCTCCTGGTACTGTTCCTCGTGAAGAATGTAGGGTGGCTTCCAGACCAGGCCGGTTGTCTTAAGGTTATAAGTCGCCAACGCGGCACTGCCTAACAATAGAACGATCCCTGCGGGAAGAACGAGGTTTCGCCAGAGCGCCGTCGTTTTCCATTGTTTCTCGCGCAAGATTCGAACCAGGAAAACCATGGTTGTCGGAATACTTGCAAGAACGCCTTCGAGCGGTCGGCTGGCGGCTAAAATCACCAATCCCGCACCGAGCCAGAGAGCATTCTGCCATTTGAAATGTGTCCACAATCGGCGTGCGGCGCAAAAAAACAAAGCGCCACCGAGCGCAGCAGGCATGCCGCCCCAGTACGTTTGGCTCCAATAACTGTAGATACCGAGCTGCGCCATCATAAGGATGCCACCAAAAAGCGCACCCATCGGTCCCACCCACGCCTGCAACATCCAGCAAACCGCTGCACAAGCGAACGCTGAACTTAGCCAAACACCGACTGCCACGTGACCAGTAAGTTTTTCTCCCAAAGCAAGAAAGACACCTTGAGCGGGGAAATACTTGGAGAGGTAAACTGGTCGGACCAGGACATCAAGTGTTTCAAAAAACTCCGGCAGGGACGGAGCCGGATTCGAGACGCGGCCGGACGCAAATGTGTCGCCCAGCAAGAGATAGCTGAATTCGTCGGGGACACGCGGCACCGGCTCGTGCAAAAAGCACGCCACACCCAAGCAGCCCAAAAAGGAGGAAAGTCCAATACTTGCCACCACAAGACCTTGCTTCGCGCTAAATCGGCGAACCAACCCGACAAGGGGAGAGGGTTGGATGTCGTGCCCGGACCTCGCTGTAGCCAAAGCCAGTGCAATGGCCAGCAACAGCAGAATCAGTTGCAGGAATTCAACCATATTTAGGTTCTGCAATCCCTGCGAGGCAACCTAAAAAGAGGGGATCGGCTCTCCGAGTTGCTTCTTTGATACGCCAAAATCTTTATCGAAGCTGGACGGCTTCTCCGTCTCGAATAACGAACCTGATTGACTCGGCCCGATGGGATGCGCCTGTCGCATCCGATACGATCACATTTCCACTTGCTTCAACCACCGCAGCTTTTTTGTCGTAAAATACTTTCTGAGCCTCCAACGAAAACAGGTTATACGCCACAAATACCAGTCTAGCGGTTCCCAACTTACTCTCCTCGCATCCATAGAGATAAGTTGAGCCAGCCACTTCTCGTCTGGGGTAGCTGATATAGAGCTGAAGGGGCACACCGTCTTTGGAGGGATACGAATAGATGTCCTCGCCACCGCAGGCGTTCTTCCATTCTTCCAACCTCTGAGTTTCGGTGTCGCCACTTACAACGACGTCGCAATTATTTATTAAGGCGTTCAACTTTCCATTTATTATGATTGTCGTCGATGACGTGACGCGAAACAGTCGCTTATATTCGGTCACAGCCATCGCCCCAATCCGGGGACCGCGTGCCGTCATCTCATACACACCCAGGGGCAAATCAACCTGGTAGCTGCCCTTCTCATCGACGGTCACCGTCTTTGTCGCGAGTGGTCCGTGAAATATAATCTCGGTTCGCGGTATGGGAACATCACGGTCGCTCTCATTGACCTGCGAATTTCCAGTTGATTGCTCCTCTCGAAATCTGAGCCTCTTTTCCGGGATGCGCAAATCCTTGGGGAATGAGTCCCAGGGACTTACAATTGTTCCCTGGACGCGGAACGATTCAGGCTGAACCCCATCTGGGGCAGATTGTCCGAACACACGCCAGCTGAGCCCCAAAGCCAAAACAACAATCTTATGGATCCTCCGTCGTTCTGTCACTGTCGTATCCCTCATCCTGTTACTACCGTCTGTTCTTGTTGCAAGAACGATCCCTCATTTCTGCTCTAACCGACAGGGTTCGGCGGGACTATAGCGTCGCCCTGTGGAAAACAATTATTCTCGATGGTCTGAGTGTTTTTTAAGCTTTGCCCAGGACTACTATCATCGGAAAGTATCGCCCCAGGGGTACCGTAAGCCTCTGCCACATGCCCTAGTTCGTGTCCCAGCTGAATTGCTTGGGAAATCTCAGGTGGGTATCCCGAGCCGGAACCGCCAGGCACGAACTGATACTTACCGAACCCGTTCGGATTCATGAAAACGCCGGCAGGATCCGAATTCATCGTTGTAAACGACGTAAAGCCTTGGTGCACTAGCGCGCCGTTGCTGTTTACTGCAACTATGTTAGCTGATCCAGGGATGTCTCCAAAGGCTGTTATCCCTCCAACTGTGGGGCGATTCAAAGGTGGAGGAAGGGGCCCGACAGTGATTGATGCGGAACTGAAGTATTGAATGTCGGTGGGATTGGTCGCTGGGTTCATCACCGAAAGATTTGCCAGCAGATTAGCGGTAGCAGTTCCCGTTCCTCCGTCAACTGCCTTGCCACAGTCTTGCTGCGTCAACGCGGTAAGCATTTCCTGCATGGCCTGCTCAAGTGCCTGTTCTGGAGTAGGACCGTCAGCCCCAGGACCGTCAACCCAAGTGCCTCCCTGATCGTTGCACTCTGCTTGAGTAGCCCCGCCATCATCGGGGGGGGCGTCGGCTTCCATGTCCCACATGCAGTACTCTCCTTCTGGGTCGGTGAGATTGATTGGGTCATTCCCGACATAAGCATAGCGATTCCACAATTGCGGGTTGGCAGGATTTCCACTAACCGGATCAGGGGAGGAAAACCGGGCCAATCGGGAGATATAGAAGCGGGCCTTGGCGTAGTCGTTTCCGGATTCGGCGTCGCGCTCGTAGCTAGTAAAAGTTAACTTGTCTTTCGTGACGTTGTACCAGGATTCGCCAAAGGGAAAATGGCCCATCTGTGTGACGGTCGTGCCGCTGGCGTCAGTAACGAGGCGGTTGGAGAGGTGATCTTGATGGTAATACTTGGTGCCGGAGGTGTCGATTTTGGCCAACAGCTTGGCGCCTGCATAAATGTACTCGCGCGTGGGGGCGGACGGTACCGCGCCGTTGTCGTATTCCGCGATTACCTTCGAGTTGGAGAAGATATAGGCTGTTGTTGTGGTGGTGCCGCTGATCACTGAGACTCTCTTTACGCGCAAGCCCTTGCCGTCATACGTATATGTGCCCGAGCTGCTGCCCGTGACAGTCGAGCTGACAGCGCGGTTCTCGCCATCATAGCCGAGCGTGTTCAGGCCATCGTTGGTCATGTTGCCGCTGCCGTCATACGAATAAGGCGACCCGGTGATGCGATTGTGTAGGGCATCAATCATGACATGATTCACCGGCGGATTGCCAACGACCTGATTCTGGTCAGAACGATTCCCGTAGCGGTCGTAGATTTCGGAAATGCTCCATTTGGGATAGCCCGTGGAACCCGTGCTGACGGCCGCGGTGAGTCGATAGAGGGCATCGTAAGTGTAGGTGGCGCTGCGGCCGCCGTCCACGGAGTCTGTGATCCCAGCGATCTGGCCATTGTTGCTTGGGGCGGTTTGGTAGGAGTAGCTCAGGCCAAATTTCGTAGTCGAATCGTGGGCGCACGTGGTACCTCGGTTGGTTGTGGAGTAATCGAGGCAATTCAACTCTAAACGGTCAGAGGAGAATCCAAAGGAAGCAAAAATCCCGTTCCCGTACTTGAAACCTGTCATTCCATTCGCAGTGTTGAATCCAAACCCCGTGGCGAAAGGGCTACTGGCCGTGCCACAGTCGGTGGTGGAGGGTGCGATTTCGCAGAGACGTCCGATGCTGTCCACGCTTTGCTGAACAACGCGACCGGAGGGATAGGTGATCTGGGTGAGCTCGGCCGCGAAATTGTAAGAATACCTGGTGGTGTAGGTATTCGTGCCGATGACTTTGGCAAGCTGGGTGACGTTGCCAAATTGGTCGTAGGTGTAGGATTCGGACCCAGACGGATCGGTCATGGAGGTAGCACGTCCATTGTTGTAATTAGCTGGAGTAGTTCCGTAGACGTAGCACACGTTGGCATTGTTCGAGGAGGATCCGTTGACCTTGCAGACATTGGGCATAGCGGCGACACCGCTCGGGACAGTGGGATACGTGATGCCAACGAGCCGGTTGAGGTTGTCATACAAGTAGTTGGTAACGACGCCTCGGGCATCGGTCCTATACACGAGGTTGTTGAAGGAGTCGTAACCGTTTGTTTGGCAGGTGCTCCCGGAATACGTCCCATAGCAAACCGTACTGGCCTCCGGCGAGGTATAACTGACCACCCGGCCAAGCGCATCGAAGACGTAGGTGCGGGTTTGCAATCCCTGTGTGACACCGGTGAGGTTACCCAAGACGTTGTAAGTGTAGGATGTTTGAAGGGTGAGCGTGTTGCCGCTTAAAGGATCTGGTTCATAGACGCTGGTCAGGCGCCCGAGTCCGTCTGAAGTCGTTTTGCGCTGCTTACTCGCTGGATCACTGGTGGTCGCCGTGTTCAGCGAATACACCACCGTGCTCTGCCCGTTATCCGGCAAGATTGTTTTCACTACGCGCCCCAAAGCGTCGAAGCGCGTCTCGGTCCAATATTGTGCTGAGCTGTTGTGCGGGTTGCTCGTCTTGTAGGGTCGGCCAAGCGCGTCGTATTTTGTCTCAGTGATCGAATAGCTCGTCCCACTTATGTTGAGCACCTGCGTCTTGATCACGCGGCCCAGACCGTCTAGATAGTTCTTCGAAACTACCTGTTTCGCTCCCTGAACGGGAGAGTTGACCTGCACGATCAGATTCGTGTCATCGTATGTGTAGGTAACGTGCTGGTTGTCCGGGCGCTTTAAATCGGTCACTCGTCCCATAGAATCGTAAGTAAACGTGCCGGTCTGTCCGTTCTCGTCCGTCGAAGTGACCACCAATCCCAAATCTAGATCGTAGGTCGCGCTCGTGGTTAGCACTGGCGCTGAGGACCCGCGCGTGATCGAGTCGGGATAGGCAAAATCTGTGGCCGTCGAATAGCTCCATGTCTTCTGCTGGCAGCAGCTCAGGTCGGCCGAAACGACGTTTCCAAGCTGGTCGTACGACTTATAGCGGGTTACTCCCATCGAGGGAGTAACCGGATCCGTGGCATACGTTGTGACTGAAGTTTGATTTCCGCGATTGTGGAACGAGCAACCAAAGTTCGTATCGTCATGCCCGGCGACGGGCGCGGATCGGCAGGTAGATTCGTGCGCGGGATCATCATAGGCGAAGTCCACGCGGGATTTCACGATTCCGCCCCCGTCCATTACTTTCTGACTTGCAATGAGATTAAAAATACGTGAATTCGATAGCAGCGTATTCACGGTGTTCCGCAGAAGAGATCCGCGGGAACCAGTACCCCAATCGTATTCCAGCAATTGCAATAAGGTCCCATTATTATCGTAACTGGGGTCCACCTCCTGTTGTTTTTGGCCATCTTCCAAAATCGTTACCCGGGTCAGCGGCGCGCTGCCCCAAGTTGTATTGACGGTTCGCAAGGGATTGCCCGTGGCGCTGCCTTGGTAAATCTTTCGGCTGGTCTCGTGATTGTTCGCGTCGAAACTTAGGACCGTCTGATTGGCTGCGGAGTCGTAGGAAAGCAACGGCGAGGTGATCGTCGTCGTGGCCGGATTCGACCCGTTGACGAGAGTCCGGGCGTAGGTCGAATTATTCGCCGTCACGCCGTCGCTGACCGTTCGCGTTAAGTTGAGCGTGCTGCCATCCGCACAATTGACCCCGTCATGTGCTCCTGTGTAAGCGTACGAGATGCTGCCGCCTGTCGGCAGTGTGACCTTCACGAGTCTCCCGGTGACATCTCCGGGATAATGGACTTGGTCAGGGGTAAGCTCATATTGAAAGCTGTATTTCTTCCCGTTGGGCAATTGAATGTTATCCACGAGTGAATTAGATGTCGGCCCGTATTCCGAGATTTGGTTGCAAGCGAAGCCTGTCCTCACCGAATAGGACCTGTAATTGACGGTGTATGACGCCGTCCCGGTGGTACCGTCGGGCTTCCTGTACGGATAGGTTAGCGTCACCGGATTGGGCGCTTGGCCCGCAATGGTGAGCGCGGTTTGCCCAAGTGTGTCCGTGAATACGCCGTTTGTCGTTGATAAGGTGTTGCCGTTAGAATCTGTTTTTTTTGAAGTCGTGAAGGTGCCATTAACAGGAGGATAAAAAACCGTTCCGCCAGCAGTGCCGACTACGCAAGGTGACGGCGAGCAGCCGCCCTGGCTATTCGCGGTAAAGGTGAAGTTGTAGCCAGAATTGTCATTTGCCCCGCCGTTGAAGAAGCCATCAATTTCGTTATACGAGCAGCCGGAATCGATCGTCACCGTTGCGGAACCATTGAATGAGTGCGGGGCGTTATACGGATCCACGTAAGCGAAATTCGAGTAGGTCCAAACCTGCTCTATTTCCTGGCTGCCACCTTGGCCACAGTTTGCAATAACCCTGCTCGTGTAGTTGGTGAGCTGGTATGTGGCGTACCCGGTCAGACCTTGGGCCCCCGTGCTCCAGTTCCAGGCGGCCACCGGAGTCCAGTTCTGGCTGCCGCTCACGCCGGTGGGAAACCAGACCGAAGTGTCGTAGCCCAATGCGAAATCGAAATCCGTACCGCGGCCAGGTTTGTGAATGATGGGAAACGTCCAGTGCGCGTTCAAGTTGGCGTTGTTGACCACGTCTGGGCCGCCGCTGAAGCTGCCGAATGGTGGCGTCCCCGTGGTTACTTGGGCGGAAGCCACAGACACGCCTAGGCCGAATACGATCATCAGAACGAAAATGCGCGCCAGGTGGTTCATAGTTTCTCCGCTCTTGGTTGTTTTCACTGCGCGATCTGAACAGCGAACACGCTTGTCGGAAGGCCGGAATTTAGCGCTGCAGATTGGATTTGCAAATCCAGCACAAGACTGTTATTTACGAACCTCTGAATGTGAAACGGAATCTGGACGCCACCGATGTTGTGGTAATCGGAAAATTGGATCTGAACGGGAATGTCCAGACTTGCGTTGTTATCTGGATGGACGCTGAACGACAAAGCCACAGGTAAGTAAGTAGCAGGATCGACGAAGAGGTCCATTTGGCTGAGGTGCTGGAGCAGAGTTTGTCCGTAACCGGTGCTGAGTCGCGGCGTCACTGAGACATGGAGGACCGTCTGTTCGTTCAGAGTTTCCTGGCCGATATACGTGGCAGTTACAGCTTGAGAGGATGCCATGCGAGCCAGCGTGAAGGCACAGAAAAACCAGGACGCGTCTGTCATGAGATTGTGATTGGAGATCGCGTGCTGCGCGCCGTCCGGGCCGGACCAAGCTCCGACTGGGCCGTTGGTGTCGAGGGAGCGAATTTCACTGCGATTGCCAGACGAAAGATTGAGATCCATCCGGCTGTGGCCGTCGGCCGTAGCTTGCAACACGACGGTGCCAGTTTCGTCGTCTGACCCAGCGATCCTTTCAGCGCTTCCACGCAGCGTCACGTCTTGTAGAGCAGTTGAACCAGTCAGCGCTGTTGCCGACTTAGCCAAAAGCATGATTGCCTGCTGGGAACTTGTCGATGGAGTGGGAGTTTGTGGACTGCCTAAGGACGAATTCGAAATCAAAAGAAGTGAGGCAGCGAACACGAGGACTCTGATTCGCATAATTGCTCCCGCCACGAATTTGGGCACACAAATACCTAGGGTGTATGTTGAATTTTGGGGCCGACCTAAGGGAAGGCAGGGACGGGCGACCAGACCCGTTCCACCGTTAGGATACTCTTGGGGACGTGTATATAGCTTTACGGTCTTTACGTGTCAAGTAAATAAACGTGATTATTCGGGGCTGTGGAAAATGTTCCCAAACTTTTGGGGTTCAAAGGGATGTTATCACTTACGAGAATACAGATGCGCCTTCCCCTCCGCGACGACCGCAATGTACTTTTCCCGCTCTAAGAACTGCATTGTTTCTTCCCGATCTCGGATCTTTGCCCGGCGTGATTTCGTATCGGGGTTCTGTTCGAGTCCTGGCAGTTCTCTCCCGTCGAATTGAAAGTCGATCTGCTTGAGTTTTCGCGTTGCTGCAGATCGGACCGGGAAGGATTGGTCTTCGAGCGTGACAGTCTTCTTGTTCTCCACGTCGTGGATTATACATACAATCGTGACACGACAATGTGATAGGCCGTCGTATAGAAGATAGTTAGGAGCCGCCAATGCGCCTGTTATTGATCGCAGCCTTCGAAGATGCAATCAATCAGATCAGAACTGAAGAAGCTCAGACGCCGTTAGACCGTTGGAACGAATCCGTCTTCCGCTTCCTTTATTGCAGAGCTATCGCGGCACTCGAACCCGATGTCATGCAGTTAGTTGAGTCCGACAGAATTGATCTGGTGCTTCACCGAGGGAGTGAGCGAGCATTTATTGAGTTCAAGTTCTACACCCATTCAGTCCGCTACGATCCTATAACTGGAGAACGGACAGGGATGAAAGGCTTCCCAGGTCTACAGAACTGCCTTGAGTTCAAGGAGAGCGTCAAGACCCTTAGACAACGACCCATCTCCCCGGAGGGATTGAAAGTCGTCAGCCTCTTCTTTGCCGATCCGTTCGCCGCCGCTGGTAAAACATATGAAGCGTATTATGGAAATGACTCCGGCATTAATGATGAATTAAAGATGAGCCGACTGGCCTCGATTGGCCCGTTTCCATCCCACGACTTGCAAAACACCTGTAATGCAAGACTGTATGAAGTCGGCAGATAGGCGCGACTGAATCAAAATAATTCACTGCCGGGGTTCCAGTACTGACGCGTCTGACGTGCTAGCATCTTTTGATGCCCGACCGCCGCTTTAGCCGCCCTCACCCTAAAAAGTCTTGTCGCTGTCAGCACGGCATCAGTGCTCATCACAAGAAAATCACGTCAACAGAGGTGACACATCCGTGCTGGTATCCCGGCTGCAAGTGTAAAGACTATCGACTGGTCAAGAAGTAGGTCGCCCATGCCGCCGAGGGCCGGTGGGCATGTACGAGAAGCAAGATGTCTGGTAAGCACGCGCTTGAAAGTGTGCTGTAAAGGACAGCTTTGCAGCCGCGCAAGGCGCATACTGGAACTCCGCCCCAAGTCGAGAGGTATATCCCAGCCCAACCATTGTTGCAAATATCGTTCGGTTGTTTCACATCGACCGATGGAAGGAAAATCATGTCAAAGAAGGCAGCAGAGCATCATCACAAGGCAGCAGAACATCACGAACACGCGGCACGACACCACAAGGAAGCCGCTAAACATTACGAAGCAGGAAAACACGAGACGGCAGCGCATCACGCACAACTAGCCAATGGACACCATCAACATGCAAGGCACCATGCTGCGGAAGCGGCAAAGGCGCATGTCGAAGACCACGGCAAGGCTATGCCAGCAAGCGCATAGTCTCATGGTGCGGAGCGCCCACTCCGCCTTGGATATTCCCCTCATTTCGTTCTACCGTTGCGCCCCGACTGTTACGACTCAAGGTTAGGTTCTTACGAGTGCTTCTCATCGCGTCCCGAGCAACTTCCTCAACTTCTCTTTCAGCGTTTGCTGTCTCGGACTCATTGCATTCTGATTAATCCACTTCAATAATTTCGGAACAGCAACAACATGCCTGGTCGGTTCCTACGGATATTGATGGTTGAACGATTTGTGCCACCGCGAAAACAGATTCACGCCGCGATCTGATTTGACGGCGACAGCCCGATAGCCGTCCAGTTTAATTTCGTAGACCCATCCCGGCCCGTCGATCAGCTTTGGAACGGGAGCGCAGTCCATTGGTTCGATGAAGTCAGCTTTTCTTGCTGGTAGGGAACTTAACCAACCGAACCCGTTTCGGCTTCGTCGCATGGTTGAGGCTATATCTCCAACAAGTCCTGCCGCGTCGAATCGCTTCACAGACCCGGTGGACGCAGGAATTTTCGATATCGTTCTCGTTTGCCACTCATTAGGTCGGCAACGAAAGGCCGTGTTTCATGGGTTGAAACTTTTTCGAAAAGCTTCGAGTCCAGTGTTCCATCTACCAAGCGCTCTTCAACTTCAGCGAGTGCTTCTTTGGCCCTCACAAGGGCGTAACCAGGTAGATCGATTCCGATGCGAGAGAACTTGTCATAGATTCGAGCAATAGCATCCGCCTCGTTGAGTTCGAAGAGTGATGCTCGCCTCTTCTCATCGTTGTAAAAATTCCAAACATTGCTTGAGATATCTATCCGCTCAGCAAACTGGAGTGGTGCTGCTTGAGCCAGTCCCGTTGGAGACGTAGATACAGCAATTTGTAGGTCAAGCTTGTGGTAGTTGCGACAGATTTCACGATACAAGTGTTTCTGCATCCGTCTTCTGCCGAAGATCGTTTGCAACACCCTGGCAAAATAGCCGCCCACAGGAAGCAGGATTTTCTCAAGAATTTCTGTCCAATTCAGGGTCACGGCTCTCTGCCTTCTGGCACACCGCCCTCCAGTTTTCGTTTCCAAGCTTCAATGTCCATAATGGATGAGCATGAGCAAATGCATTTATTGTGCGCTGACGCCGACAGCCTTGAACACCATCTACCGCGCGCAGCCGAAGAGAGGGGCCTCTCAACGTAGCCAGGTGGCGGAACTGGCAGACGCAGCAGACTCAAAATTTACCGGGAAAGTTGGAGGTAGCGGCGGGACTCGAACCCGCTAAGACAGTTTTGCAGACCAGCGCCTCGACCACTTTGGGCCGGGAGATCGAGGAGATAAGCGAGGTGCAGGTTGCGAAACTGCGCCCGTCTCTTTTAGCAGGCTTTT
>Ga0210399_10001219_pt1 | contig 20130 bp, 14 predicted proteins | sample IncBWC14MmetaG_FD_150865 | JGI IMG/M metagenome (GOLD analysis project Ga0210399, IMG submission 150865) | Forest soil microbial communities from Barre Woods Harvard Forest LTER site, Petersham, Massachusetts, United States - Inc-BW-C-14-M | ecosystem: Environmental > Terrestrial > Soil >... | reverse complement strand
GGCCCCCTTCGCATCGCGCATCTGCCAGGCGAATCCCAGCCGGTGATTTACAGTGTCCACGGGGCGATCGCCGAACACTACAAAGTTGACCCGGCAAAGTTGAAGGAGTCGCATTCGTCAACCATTGACTATGTTATTTCGGCGACCGCCGGTTGAATGGTGGGCACTTTTGGAGGTGCACTGGAAGCGCGCCAGCACCTTGCTGCGTTCCCTGTGGTTCTACTTCTGAGCGGGAGTCGTGCATCCGCTCAGAGTTTGGGATGCGGCGCGTCGGTCCCGCCGGCCCAAATAAAATTGCCATCGGCATCTCTATACCACGCTGGATTTCCTTGTACGTTCTCCCCAAGCACTGCGGCTGTGGGGCGGAAAAGTGTGTGGGCTTGAAGCACGCTAACAAGAGGGGCGGCTGTGCTTGGCGCGCCTTTGCGAACGCGAACGTTTGTCACGATGCGTATTTCAAACTGATCGGCAGCAGCAGGGCGGATCGGCGAGGCTGGGGGTGATACAGTCGAAACCGGTTGGGGCTGCGGGCTGGGGGTGCACGCAACAGGAGGTTCCGAGGCTGGTGCTGCCTGGGGGCGTGCCACTGGAACATTCCGAACAGGCACAGTCTGCAAAGAGGATGGAACGAGTAATCCTTGGGCCGCCGCGGTGCGCGCAGCGGTAATGAGAACATCTAATTTTTGCTGGCTCCCTGGACAAGTTTTCGAGGCGCGAATTGAGTGATGCGGCACGACGTGTTCATCGTCGATAGGGATATTCCAGCGCTGCGCAATTTCAGCGATTAGCGCTGCACTCGCTGCCGCCTGTTCGGTTGTCCATGCGTCATCGGGCTGGCCTTCGTGCTCGATGCCAATGGAATAGTAGTTGGGGTTCACATTCGGCTGGGCCAGCACAAGTTTGCAAGCGGGGTTTACGATGATGCCTGCGTGAAAAGCGGTATCGATTTCGGCGACGTATTGATGGATTCGACCGTCACAACCAACGCCATAATGAGCGGAGACCGAAGCGTCCGGATTGTTGAACCACCTGTCGGCGCTCAGAAGCGACCCGACAATCACATGGATGACGATTAATTCCGGGCGAAAACCGGCAGGGCGGCCCGGCCGAAAGTTATGCGTCGCACAACCGATCCATTCTTGATTCATATGGAGTCCTGCCGCCTACTAACCGGTGGCGCTCAAGGCCCCGCGCTCCCCGGCCAAGGCACCGCTTGCCGAGGCCATTCCTGCTTTTCCCGCGGGTGCCAGTTGCATAAAACCCTGCGTGGTTTGCCGCTCCAGTCGTTGCGCATCATCTTTATCGGCAATGGCCGCGCGCAAGCGCAAGCCCGTTTTCAGCATGTCGTACCAGAAAGGCGCGCCCAGACTGAGCAGGAACGCCGAAAGAAGAATGCCCAGTACCTTTTGTGGGGTGAGGGCTTTCCAGTCGGGCGCGGAAATCAGTCCCGTGCTGCCAAGGATGGCATCGACATCGGAGACGACCTGACTCGGGACTGCGGAGTTGGACGCACCTGGATTCTGAGAGTCGGAGGCTTTACTGCCTTCGGTGCTGGCGGGCGGTCTGTGTGTATCTGCCGTAACGGATTGCCCGGGCTTGACCGCAGTTTCAGCGGGAGCGGTCGTGGTATTCGGGGCTGGCAATTTTTTCTGGTCATTTGCCGCGTTTTGCTTCGGGTCTTCCGGGGACTTACTTCCCGGGGCTCCGCCGGAAGTTTGCGAGGGTGTACCGCCAGAAGGTGTTCCTTGATCGATTTTTTTTCCAGCGTTGACTAAGGCTTGGCGGAGCTGCGTATCCGTGGAGAGGCGGTTCACCAGAGCGATCGAGTCCAGCTGAATCGCGAACGCCACCAACAGCGCAACCACCACCGTGACCGCCCGGGTGCTGGCGGTAAAGCGGCCGCTCACGCGATCAATGGTCTGATCGAACCACCCGTGAATCTTGGCGACGAACTGGCTGCCGGATTCGTGTATGATCGCGGCGTTCACCCGTACGTTGTTCGCAAGTTCCGGGTTCGACTTCTCAAGCTCCAGGGCGAAAGCCCGGATGTTGTCGAGGGCCGCGGATGGGTCCGCGATACCATTTGCTGCCATCGCCGCTTTCAGGGCCGGGAGCGCGGCGCCCTCCAGTTTTTGCGGACCATTCCCCGCCGCGAGATCCATAAGAATCTTGATGAACTCCTCGCGGTGAATCACTGTGCCGAGCCGGCTGCCGATATCTCTGATGAGAGGATGCTTTAAAACTGTCTTGGAGATTTCCTTGGAGATTTTGGCGGTCAGACCAGGATTGAGTTGTTGCAACAGGTCCTGCAGGCCACGCATCAGGTGTCCGCCGCGGGTGTTGAGGGTGGTGGTAACGAAATGCGTCAGGAGCGTAACCGCCATGCTCACCACGAGCATAACCACGGAAAGGCCGATGAGTACGTCCACAGATTTCAGCATGGCAAAGCACCTCCTTCGTGCCCATTGACGCTTCCCACAGCCTGAGAAGCGCGGAACCTCCCCCCGCGGAGCATCGCTGGGACTTCAGGGAATCGCTCCGTGCGGCTCCTGGCGCTCATGGAAAATGGGGTCCCATGGCCGCAAAGGAACCCGGCGAATTAGGGTTTACCACGCTTCCGGCGTTGTTCAGCGTCACGGTGCCAAGCGGTGCGTAATAATGATTCACGCCATCCGGAGGAAGGGGGATCACCCATTTCTTCGCGTTGCCAAGGCTATCCTTTATGACCTGTGTGGGCCATTCGACGTCGCCGGTGGCGGTACGCGCAGGGATGAGCCAATAGTCGCCCGTACGGTATTGCGGCGGAGGTTCTTTCGGATCAAACAGCTGGAATTGGATCTGGACGCCATCTTCCAAATCAAGCCAGACAGGATTGGTGGGGTCATTCGGGATGACAGCCGCGTTGTCAGTACCGAGAGTGAGGCCTCCGGCTGTTCCATCGCCTTGCTGCTGATCCCACCTGCGGAGGATGGGATGCTTGGCGGGATCCTTGCCCACGTTGGGGTCCGGGTTGCCGGACAAGGTTACCTGCATGGTGCTGCGGTCTATACTCTGGACTTTCAGAAGAGTTCCCGCTTTATTTAACAGCACATAATCGTCGTCCACGACTTCGACCCAGTCGCCTTCGGCGAGGCCAAAGCGGTCGTCCCGGCCAAGAGTGTCGAGGTTGACGACCGTGGTGCCGCCGCCGCCGAGGATGGAGAACGTTACGGAGCCGTCTTCCCTCGACCATTTAAATGTGGGAGTGAGAGCTTTTCCATTGGCATCCGCGCTGCCCGTGTGGATTTCCACGCGGTAGAGTTGATTCTCGGGGCCACGGTAGCCGGAAGTGGGAGAAATAATACAGGGATCGGTGCTGGACAGAGAAGGCTGAACCCGCGCGCGCAAGAACCCGCGATTGTGCGGCTGGAATTTGTTCTGAAGAAAGGAGACGTAATCTTTAGTGTTCTCGGGCACGGGTTGCAGAGCCTTAACCTGGTAGACGAGTTTGGCGCGAGCGGCGGTGTCCGGTCCGCCGAGGGCGACTTCGCGAATGGCGTCGTCCTCCCGATAAGTGATCAGTCGTTCCCAGACGTCCATGTAAATGAGGTAGTTCGTGTCCTCGTTCCCGACGATGTCGGTCTGGGCCACGGAGAAATCCGGCTGCCGCGTGTAGGTCAGTGCCCGTCGCACTCGGGGCAGGGTACCGGCACTGAAAATCCATGCGGCTACGCCGGCGACGATCGAGAGTGAGAGGGAGCGGCTGTCCAGATTCGCGTCGGTCACGATGCCGTAAGCAAAGGAGGTCGGATTGGCAGCATCAAAGATCTCCAGAATTTCGTTTTTTTCAAGAAAACGGCCTTGCGCGGACAAAGTCTCGGCGATAACGGTCAATGTAGTTCCGGCGGCCGAGAGAGTGGGGGAATAAAAGACGATGGGATCGGGAGTGTTTTCGCAGAGAATGCCGTTGACGAAAAAGTGGCCGGCCGAGAGAGCGAAGTCTCCCGGAGTGGGTTGCGGAAGATTCATAACCCGAAGGTCGAAACCCGGATTGGCTTGGGGGCGGCCGAACGGGCCAATGATGTCCGCGGCGGCTGAGCGGAAAAAATGAAACAGAATGGCGGCTTGCTCGTTCCAGTCGGCATCCAATTGCACGCGGCCCTGTTGCATCAGGACGCGTGTGAAATGCTTCCAGTAGCGAAACGTATTGCGCGTTAGATCAGCTTTCATGACGGTTTCCTCAAGTGGCGAACAAGATGCCGACGTTCATCCCGGCCGGGGTGTATTCGTCCAGCCGTGTGCGCAATGCATCGGCGCGCTGCGGCTGGTAGAGATCATGAAAAACGCCCATCTCCGATTCGTCTTCCGAGCCTCGTGTGATTTCCCCAGCGCACGCGTCCGCGAGCTGGCAGTAGGTGGGTGTTGCGTAGCGCACGCTATTGAACTGGGGTGTGACGCGGCACGCCTCGCTTTGTTTCATCGTGACGGCTTCCTGCGCCGTGATGTCGCCGCGGCTGACTAGCGCGTCCACGGCCTGCCAAACAAGATCGGGCTGGCATTCGTAGCGCCGCGGAGTGCGAGAGCCGGGCGTGACGTAGCAAAAGCGAATGCAGCCCTGCTGGCGGCGGCAGACTTTCAGGACGCCGAGGAGGATGCTGTTTTCGGCGAGTACAAGAGTGCGAGATTGCAGCTGGCCGAACACGGTACTGCGGAGGACTGTCAGCGCCGTGTGCGCGCACAGGTTTCCCTCGGCGCCCAGGGCGATGCCTTCCGGACTGGTGGCATCCAGAATGGAATCGGAGATTTTGATCTCGAGGGGATCCATGCGCACCTCATCGCGGTCCACCTGGATCGCTCCGATGATGCTGTGTTCCACGCTCAGGCAATCAGGCGCGTCAATCAAGACAAGGCTGGGATCGTTGGCGCGGTGAGGCTCACAATTGCAGTCCAGACCCCAACCGGGCACGAGGGTCGAATGGCGAATTGTCACTCCGGAAACCGCGCCTTCAATTTGAACGCCCCGGCCGGTGACGAGCAGGCCATCGAGAGTGAAGTAGGAATTTGCCTCTCCGGTGACGCTCAAGTTGTCGGGCTTAGAAGTCTGCCAGTCGAGCAGACGAATCACCGGCCGCGTCTTGTTCGCGGCCCGAAGTTGCAGAGTCTGGCCGGCCTTGAGAGAAATGCGAATGGGCTCAACGTAGACGCCGCTGTCTGGAATTTCGATGACCGCGTGAACGGGGGCATCGGCCTGCCATTTGGTGAGGGCATCATTGATGCGCGTAAGATCGGGCGCGCTGCCCACGCGATAGACGAGCGCCCCCGGTGGCTCCGAGATGGGGCGCTCGTATTCGCCCCCGCCGATATCGGCGCTAAATCCGTAGTAGTAGGAGACCCAGACACCTTGTTTGCGCGATGGACCAGGCGGAAAGATGATGCGCCCGAGCACAGGATCAACAGCCACCTGATTGGGCAGAGGACGGTAGCTCCAGTCCGACAGGTCGGCGGGAACAATTTGATCCACCGGCACCAGCTGGTGGGGAGAACCGGTTAAGATCTGGATGCTCTTTCCGTCGCCGTAGTAATAAGGAACGCCGGAGGTGGTGGCGCCGGGCTTCTCCTCGAGTTCCTGGGTTTCGAAACTGCGTCGCCGGATCGGAACCGGAAGGTCCAATTCTCCTGGCTGCGTTCCATTCGTGGCCCCGGGACGAGTGAAGAGCGGCGCGTCGTTGCCGAGCACGCTGAGCAGATATCAGTTCGGCGATTCCTGCTCGAAACAATAAGCCGGTGTTTGCGTGACGGAGTAGGACCGCAGACGCCATAGGAAAACGCCTACGTCGGGGATATTTGGAAATCCAGGGAAATGGCGGGAATTGACGCGGCGGACATCCACGTTGTGGGCGAGCTCGTCAAACGCCGTGCCGAGGTTGTCGAGAGCGTCGCCGTCACGCAGATCGGCAGTAAAGCCTCGATTGAGGTGCAGGTAGTTGATGTTTTGCGTAATGCTCAGCAATTGGAAGAACTCAACGGCGCGAGCAGGCCACCCGGCTAGGGCGGTAGCAAGCTCTTCCAGTAGGCGGACGGTTCCCTTGCGGCGACGGAAACGAATGGTATTCGCGACTTCGGCGCGGGGAACCAGAATCCGGTTGCGCGCCTGCCCGCGCGTGGAGGTGACATCGCTGAGTTCATTGGCGTCGAAGAGCGGCTGATACCCCACCAGACTGCCGATGTACGGAACCAGCCAATCCTGGCACGTTTCGATGAACCAGTTCTCATACAGCTGGCCGATATCGTCTTCGACGACGTTCACCTGCTCCGCGATGACGCGCAGCAGCGCCCGGAGCGGGAAACCGCGATCCGCGTCACGCAGCCGGTAAACGACTGGAAGAAGATCGAAGAGGCGATCGGCGCGGCCGGCGGTGTCGGGGGTAGGGTTCATTTGGAGGCACCAACCTGGTTGAGAATGAGTGTGTCGGCGATATCCGGGCTCAGAAAAACGAGTTCGGCCGGGAGGATGCGATCGCAGGGATCGTTGTCCGTTGCCGGGTCAAAATCGGGATTCAGGCGGGCGAGCTGCGCGACCACATGATTCTGTGTCTTTAAGCTGCTTGCAAGGCCTGCAAGTTGCGCCGCGGTGACATCCTCGCGAACCGCGTCAAAGGTCTTTACATGTACATAGGACATTCCGGCGATGTTCTGCATGACCGCGACAGCTTCACTCTGGAAGGCGCTCTGGCCGAGGGCGCGATTGTCGAAACTGAATTTGTCCAACAGGGCCGCGCGAATCCGGGGTTCGACGGATTCCCACGCGTAATCCGGGAGGATCTGAATGTCTGCAGAGATGACCAGCAATTGCACCTTGCGCGGACAGACCTGCAAAGGTTGGTAAGGATCGCCGAACTGAAGCAGCGACTGAACCAGATTTCGATACAAGTCCGAATTGCGGTCAATGGGGATGTCGCCGGCGCCGGCAATGGTGACATGGACCAGTTGGCGGAGCCCATCGGAGAGCCGCAAGGCAGAGGCCTTGCCGATACCGGCGTAGGTCCGCGCGAACTCCGCGTAGTCATCGAGAGAGACGAGCCTGTTCAGGGCCATGACACCGACGGGCGCATTGCGGCGCGCCTGGTCGAGTGAGTCGCGATCCGCTCCGCCCGAAGCGGCCAGCGGATTGATGACCCCTTGAACGCCCAAGGGATGTGTAGCCAACTGGCTGATTTGCCCCGCATCGACATTTCCAGCGCTGCCGATGCCGTAGCGATAAGCGGCTTTAACGTTGGAGGAGCCCGTAGGAACACGCGCGCCGTGCTCCCCATTTCCAAATACCACGCTGGTCTGATCTGCATCGTCGGTCTGGGTGAAGTAGGAACGATCCTGCGGGCCCAGGGCAGCCAGATCTGGTTGCTCATGCCAGGCGATCTCGTTGACTCGAACGACGAGTGTGCTTTGCGCGCCATCGAGAGTGGCAGCCGAAACATAAGTCAGCGGCTTCTGATGCACCGCAAACGTGTCGAACGGCTGACTGGCGTCGCCATCCCCGAGGACTTCGCCGGTGCTCTGGCCGTGGGTGGCGTTGACGACGTTGCCATAGATTGTGACGGTCGAGGTGTCATAAGTATAAGCGAGGTCATTCGCCAGGGTCAGGATGGTATGGACAGGTTGCGTGCAGATTCGCCAGGCGAACACGCCCTGACTGGCGCGCGTTGGATCAATTCTGCCGCCAGCATAGGGCGCGCCGGTATCGGGGTCAACCATCAAGGCCTCAAAATCCGGGAAAAATCCTTTGTGTTCGATAGCCGAAGGAACGTACGCGTTGACGTACAGCCCCGGCGCGAGCTGTACCTGGTCCTGGTAGAGCTGGTTCGGAAAATCGGGCGGTTTCAGCGTGAGCAGCGCCGCCATTCCTTTTGGCGTCAAAGTTCCGACGACGAGACGGTCGCCGTAGCGATTCGCGTCCGTGGTGTAGACGCCGGAAAAGAACGGGACGAGTCCTTCTGGATAAGTTGTAGCGGAATCGGGGGCGTTGGTCCCCTGACGGACTGCCGCGAGCATCACCAGTTCGCTGCCGATTACGCCGGCGGCATCCGGGATGTCTGTTCGCTCGCCGGAGACAATGACCCACCGTCCGGATTCCAAGCCTGTGTAAACGCCATCCAAATCAATCGTGTTTCCCTCGACATCCGTGTCCACGGGTTCCTCGGCGAGGTCCAGTAATTCCGATTGGGCATAGACGACCGTGCCCCGCAGGAAAACGGAGTTTCCGATGTCGCTCTGATACTCCTTGGTATCGTTGAGGTCAGTAAGCCACGGCGGATCCAGGGTGAGTTGCGTCACTTTGGCGGTATAGCCGGCCAAAGTCGGATCGGTCAAATTTTGGGTCGCCATGGTGACTGTGAGGACGCTCTGAACGCGATGATACGTGGTCTTCCGCGTGAAACCATCCGACCCGGGATTCATGATTGGCCGCTCGATGGCGACCCAGCTTTCGGGCACAATTTTGTCGTAAACAGCATCCAGGGGAATTGTCGCGAGCGGTGTGATATTGCTCTCGCCCGAAGGCGACAGCGACCCCCAGGAGGCGGAGATGCTAGGCGCGACAAACGAGGCGACGAGCTTAGGAGGAGTTACGCCGGGAACTCGCGTGAGCTCGGTGTCTCCCGGATACGTTCCGGGAAACAGGCCCGCTTTCACCCGGAGAGCGTGCAGCGTGACCTCGCTGGAGGGAGTTTCCGTTCCGGACCAAGCATCGTAAATCGTAGCCGCCGCGGCGGGACGAAACGCGGCGAGCAATCGTGGAGCGATATCGGTCTGCGGCGCGAACGCCTGGCTCACTGAGCGGGGGAGCCTTTTGGCATTTGCAGGTTGCACCGAGGGTGCGGCGGCCACCCTTTCCAGAATCCCGACCAGGCGCTCCAAGCCGGAGGCTGCGGAGGTGTTTGCCGCCGGGGGCTGCGGCTTCTCAATCACTCGCAAGGCCCCGCTTGAGAGTTGCGTCGACAGGGTATTGAGCACGTCGAGAAGATGGCTGAGCCAAGGCTCAAGGCGGGTGAACTTGCGCTTCAACGCTACATCTCGTTTGCTTTGGATCTCCGGAATCAGTTGAGCCAGTTTCGAGGGAATTTGGGGGCCCGGAACCGGGTTGTCAGCCCCTGCAAGAAATGGCGCGAGCAACTTCTTTACGGCTGCGGCGAGGTCGCTTCCCGAGTAGATGCTGTCGGCCTCGTCCACAAAGGGTTGCAGGGCGCTCTGCACCGATGTGTCCTGGGCAGGTAAAGCGTCCTGGAGTACAGCCTCGGTCCGCTTCTGGTCGGTTTGCGGGTTAACTGATTTCACAAAGCGCACAACCTGCTGGACAGGTTGCGCGCTGGGATCCTCATTCAAAACGAACAGCAGCGCATCGTTTTGTTTCAAATTCGTGGCGATGCCGTCGAAATAAACGGTATCCCGGGTGAGGGCGTCAGTGCCGGGATCAACCCCAAGCGTAATCACCTGCGGCCGAGTGAGGCGCGGCTTCAGATTGTTCCAGGTATCGCGAGCCGGGAGATTCGTAGAAGTTTCGAAAAACTGCGCGGTTTGCCCCGCGGCAGGGATACTCTGTGCGCGTGTGCCGGAAGGGATGATTCCCTGGAAGTCCTGGGCCATGGTGAACGCGAGGAAGACGCTCGCGGAGACCCCCGGGCGAAGCTTGTAACCGATCAGGCGGGCGAGCTCCAGAAGTGAGCGGCGTTCCCTTGCGGTAACGAGATAGCCCTCGTTGGCGATGCGTTCCTGATAGAAAGTGAGGACGTCCGCTACCACAGCCCAGACGTCGAGAAGCGCGATCGCGGGATCTGAAGATTCGCGGGTGGTGAGCTGCTTCAGGGGGTAGAGCCGCGTGAGCGAACCGCTGCCGTCCACGGCTGGAACGTCCAGGTAGAGATTGGAGAGCCGGGCCAGCATGGTTTCGAAAAAGGTCGCGTAGGTTCCGGCGCGATATGGAATCGCCGGCAGACCGGGACGGCTGGCTTCCTGTTCGGGAGTCACCTTCTCAATGCCGGAACAGCACCCGCAAGGAACGGTCATCGCCCACCTCGCAAATTCAGCGTCAGCCGCCCGTTTTGAGGCGCGCTCGGATCATTGTCGAGGCGTGCGATTTGAAAGGGCCCCAACGAAAGCACGCCGTCTTGCGGCACCACAAAGGTGGGATCGTCAGGACCTTGCGGCGGCTCGCCAAAGGTAAACGCCTTCAGCCGTGTGAGCTGAACTTCTTGCACGCCCGGGACGTTTTGTGCGGCAGCGATGATGCGGCTGACGTACACGCCTTTCCCAAACGTCAGATTGTCCGGATGGAAAAATCCCAGGGTGCCATCCGGGAGCACGCGATTGCTGAACAGGTCCAGCAAAGCGGATTCCACGTGCGCGCGTTGAAAGTCTGGAAGAACACAAATCGTCAGCGCCAAGTCCAGGGCCAGGTAGTCCGCGAGCTTGACTTCGAGGTCGTGACCCATCCTGCGGTATCGTTCGAGATAGGAATCAATCTCCAGTAATAGTTCGGTGTCGGCAGTTTCGGAACCTTCCGGGTCGATGGCCACTAGAGCTTCGTACCAGCTCCCGGTCCAGCGAACGACACCCTTCGCCGCTTGAAGAGGGTGAAAGGACGTCGAACAAAGGTCCGGGCCGAGTTGCGGAGGCTCGGGCGGCTCTTCTTCTTCCTGCACGCGCTGGTCGCGAACCGTTAGCTTGGAAGGAGGAATGACGGGCTGCGATGTTGCTGCTTCCAAAAGTTCCACGCGCTCCTCAAGGCGCCGCGCATTGTCCGCTGTCAGCGAGGCGTAGTCATCTGCGGTGATGGCGCGTTCGAGAACCGAACGAAAGGCGTAAGGAGCGAAGAGCTTGACTTCGGCAAGCGATTCCGGAGCCGTTCCACCACTGGCGGCTAAGGGATTGCGCGGTATGAGCATTTTGTGGCCTACGTCAGTTTGCCGGAACACGAGGTAGACAATGGTCTCGGCGCCGACATTGCCTTGTGGCCCGTTTCCGACGCGATAGGTCGCCTGAAATGCCGTGCCAGCCTCGGGAAGCACGCCGAGGGATCCGTCACCGAATCGCAAGTGCGCGTGGCCATCATTGTCCACTTCGATGACAAAATCCGGATCGTTCTTCCCGCTCTCCAGCAAATCCTGTTTCGCGGTCCAGTTCATCGAAACGATTCCTTGCGGGGTTTGGAGACTGCTGAGCAAACTGATCCAGGGAAGCGCGTGCCGGGGATCGGTATGGAACAGGGCGCTGGCACAGCCGCAGGGTGGCAGCGGCTGTGCAAAAGTAAGCGGGCTTTGCGTAAGTATGGGGTGGAATTTCGCGGACACAACGCTGGTTTCCGCGGGAGAGCATTTTGTGGGGCAGTTCGCCAGGCTGGTTTTCGCGCAAACCGTGCCAAGCGATTCTGTGGTCCTCGCGCCGTGGTCCACCAGAATGACGTTGCCACGGGCAACGCTCACGTTTTCCAGGCATCCACAATCCGGTGGCGGCTCTTGCCAGGAAAGGCAGAGCGGAAAAGTCAGCGCATCCTCTGGACACCATTCGATTTCGACGATCGGCAGGCCAAAGTTTGGCCCGTACGGATGGTAGAGCGGATCAACGCTTGAAGTAACCTTCGTCAATCGCACAGCCTGACGATGTGTGGGATCGGCATCCGCGGCGTTGCCGGTCCGCGGACCGAGCACCTCTTCGAAGATCAGAACGTCTCCGACGTGAAGGTGCAGCGCCCGCACCGTGCCCGGAGGACCGTCGGCAGGGGAGGCATCGGACGTGGTTGGTGCGGTTACAGTCGCGCCGTTTTGCGGAGTGACTTCGGGTGCGCCCGCTCCTGCCGAGCCCGGACTCGCCCCGGGGCTTCCAGGCGGTGAACTGGTAATCCACTGATCCACTAAAGTTGCGGCAGTAACTCCCCTTGGCAAGCAGCACTGCCAGTTGCCCCAGGTGTAGAAATGGATCTCGCCGTGCGCCGCATAGATCTGGAACGGTTGCGAATAATCGCTGACGAGGGGCTCAAAGATTTCAAAACTTCCGGCCGGCGCATTCTGGATGTCCGCTTGCTGAAGAATTCCAGGTGCGGACGCGCCGGGAAATCCCGTAATAAAATAGATCTTCGTTAAGTCCAGCTTGTCATCTGCGCCCGCATTTATGGCGATCCAGGCGCGGGCGTTGCACCCTTCATGCACGGTGTAATCGACGAGGCGGGCGTGCCTTCGGACGGAAATGCGCTGTCGGGCGGTGGCAAGATAGGCTTCGGTGGCGACAGCATCCTGGTAATAACTGAGATAGTCCCCCACATAGGCGAGCAATTCGACCAGCGTGATTCCCAAATCCGGGACGTAATTCTCCCGCCAGGCCGGCATGATCAGTGCCAGGCGATCGAGAATGAGCTGGCGGAAACTTGCGTAGTCCTTCGCCAGGTAGTTGATTTCCGGCTGAACGCGGACCGGTGGCGGACAGACGCGCGTCGTCTTGCAATCAAGATCGGTTGGACAACCGGCCTTGAAGGAAAAAGTGACGCTGCTGTAGAACGGATCGAACCCATCCAACGGCAGGTCCGTCGCCCGGCCGGACGTATCCAGCTGAACGAGACGAAGCGTGTAGATCGAGTAGTCGCCGTACTTGTTCAGCGTTACTTCCATGGAATCGTCGAGCGCCGGATCGGGGTTCTTCTGCATCCGGACATTGGTTGCCCGGACGTCCTGGATGGTTTGGCCACCTTCGATGCGCACATTCGCGGGCAGGATTTTGTCGGGAGCTTTGCCGAGAAATAGCACTTCCAGAGTTTTCTGCGTCGCGTCATTGCCAATGTCCACAAAGTCGATCCCGAACAACTGCGCCTTGCGAACGTCGCCGCGGCGATGATTCTCCCGGCAGCTCATATCGTTGGTTACATTCACAGGTCACCCCGCCGGCAGAGCGAACGCGGCTTGGGTGGCTGGTGCGGCCAAATCCTTCGTTGGGCTTGTTCCGTCATGGGACTGGCCTCACGAAAATTTGTGTCTGCCCTTGTTGTGTCTGCCGGACGATATACTTCACCGTCACACTCAGGGTTGCGTCCTGCGCGGTGACTTCCAGCAGCTGCACGTCAATCAGATCGCCCAAATAGCGCTGCAGCGCCGCCTGCAACGTAAACTGCAGCGCGGCAGCAAGCTCCTGGCTGTTTGGCGCAAACACCATCTGCAAAAGGCCACTGCCGAAGTCCGGGCGATTCACGCGCTCGCCGGGGCTTGTGAACAGCAATTGTTCGATCATGTCGCGAATGTGGTCGTTATCATCGGTGGCCGCCGTGCGTCCGCGCTGGTCCAAATGGAATGGGAAATCAATATTCATAGCCGTTCATGTCCCCGTGGTTCTTGTCTGAGTCACCGTAATCAGGAGTGGCGTCCCCGTCGGCACGCAAAGCGCCTGGCTGTCGAGCAGCAGCAAAGGTTGACCGTCGGACGTAATGCGCGTCGCAGCGGTTGTGAACTGCGCCGAAACGCAGGGCCCGTTGGCACCCGGGGGTGGGGGAAGCGCGCAACCCGCAACCACAAACGGCGAGGTCATGGCGATCGTTGGCTGCCCGGAGACAGTCACTCGCGGATTGGGAACGGTTGCCTGAGCCTGGCCGGCGTGCGAGCAAAGGACCGTAGCACCGACATGCAGCAAAAAACCCGGCATGCTTTTTGTTTCCTTTCTTTCCGCAGTCAGCAGCCCCGTACAATCGCTGACAGCTCCCTCCGAATGCTCCGTGCCTAGACCACGACGAGCGCCCCGTTGTTGACCGTGACCGTTGGACCGGTCATCACAATGCTCGCGCCCTTGCCGTTCTGAATGTAAATCCCGGTGTCGTTCACAATAATGGTTGCCCCCGTCGTGCTCTTCAGCATGATTCCTCCCGTGGGTCCGGCGAGATCGCTGATCACCACGGCGTTTTGCAGCGTTGTTTGGAATACAATATTCGGATCGGCGGGCACCCCGGCCAAAGCGAGCGCCGGAACCTCGGCCGCAATGCCCCACCAGCCCCCCGTCCACACCGGGCGATCCGGATCGCCGGCTTCAAACTGAATCCATACCCCTGAGCCGATCTGCGGCACCATGAACGTGCCCATCTGCTTTCCGGCGAGGGGCACGCAGGGCATGGCCCAGGTGGAAGGCGTTGGTCCACCGGCATCGGTGACCGTTGCCATGATGCGACCCAGCTGCATCGGGTCGATGTTTTGCACGACAGTCGCGCGATAGATGCCAAAAAATCTTTCGCCAGAATTCATACGCTCACCATGGAAACCGAAGAACCGACTCCGCCTCGCGCGAGGCTGAAGCTTTGTTTGTATTCTCCCCGCTTGATGTTGTGAGTCACGCTCTTCACGTAGTATTTGCCGTCGTAATAGGCGCCGGCCCCGCGAACCGCGGCAAGCTGCCGGGCTTTGAACACATGTCCGTATCGCAAGACGTCCACGTTGCCGGAGCCGGTGACGACATCGGATGTGATGAATTCGGACGCAAGGCCGAGAAGGGCGGCCTCGGCGGGCTTCTTGAAGGCGACGGGCCCTAGTTGCGAGCTCTTCAGCGGTGTGGGTGAGTGTGCAGCGAGCGGGGCCTTCAGAAGGTCAATGCTGGGCACGGGAATCGGGATGGGAATCTTGGTGTTGGGCTCGAGGATAGTCACGAAGAACTGTGTGGCGAGCGTCCCGTCGTAGGAAAAGCTGAGGGAGTCCACATTCGTGGTCGCATCGAAGTTAATGGTCAGCGCTGGTTGCATCCCCCCGAACATCTTGCTGAGGTCCGGGCCCCAATAGGCCAGGCTTTTGCCCGGCGTGGGTCCCGGGTCGAGATAGAAAACGGCGCCGGTTTGCTGCGCCAAAAAGGAAACATAGCCGTAGTCCGTTCCCGCCTGTTTTACAAATCGTTCCAATGGATTCTCGAACGTCGGAATGCTCGCGGGAATCGCGAGGGGAGTGACGCCCAAGACCAGATATTTGGCGAGAATGGCTTCGACGATCAGGAATTCCGGCAGGGCGGGATAGGGAATGCCGGTCAAGTCGATGAAATCCATCAGCGCGGTGAGGTCTAGCCCGGTCACGGTAAGGGTGGACTTGCCCGCGGCGCTGCTCGGCGTGTAGTCCTGCTTGGTGATGATCCCGTCCATCAAGACTTCGGTGGATCCGTTCACGGTTACGGCAATAATCACGCGCTGCCGGGGATCAAAGCTTCCACCGGCAATCATTTGCTGCACGAGGGAATTCTTTCCGACCGTGAATTTCAATTGGAACCCTCCCTGTGACCCGACCGTCGAGGACACTTGCACCTCCGTCAGGGCGTCAATCACCGGTTGAGGAGCCGGGGACGCCGAAAACGGCCCCATCATCAGCGTCAGATAGAATCCGCGATTCATAGTTTTGTGCCGCTGACTCCATCGGGCAGAGTAATGTCCAGTTTTCGTCCAACCGTCTCGGTCAACTCGTCGGGCCGCATGGCGTTGTTTGCGTCGCACAACCGCCAGAACAGCGTTGGGTCCCCAAGATACTGTGCAGCGATGTTGTCGAGCCGCTCCCCTTGCACGACGGTGTGCTCTTGAAGCAATTGAAAGTTTTCCGGGGGTGGAAGGAATCGCCGTTGAATGTAAACGATGGTCGTGCCCCGCGGGGTCACGAAGTTCAGCGTAGCCACGCCGAAATAACGGCTGGTGGGCCCGAAGAGCGTGTTTTGCAGCGACGTTTGGGCGAGCATCGCCTGCACGGGATCGAGAAGTAGCGGGTTGCTCATGGAATGCCCCGGATTCCCAGGGCGGAAAACGTCCCGGGCTGGCTGAGTTTGGCAAACGTTTCCTTTTGCTGCTGATAGGTGATGTACAGGCTCCCGCCTTTGTCGGAGAAGTTGAGATCGTCGATGCTGAGAACGCGCATGCCAAGGCTGACCTTCGCGCGAATCGGATTGAGTTGGGGGTCAAACGCTTCTTCGGTGATGCTGAAGTCGGTCAGGCGCACCGGCACGATGCGGCTTGCGCTCCAGACAAACAGACTTAGCGGCGCCATCATCGGCATGATCTCGAGGGTCCCTCGCTGAGAGAGCGAGAAGTTATTCTGGAGAGTAGTGCTGGCAGGGTATACCAGCGTTTCAAGTGCGGCGAGCTGCGGAAAAATTCCGAATTGCACGGTGTTGGGGTTCTGGTCGGGCTGCTCTAGCTGATCGGTGGCGTCAATCTCGGCATCGAGCTTGAACGTCTCGACCGGAGGCCCGGTCAGGCGCAAGGCTTCGGAGCGGTCGCCGCCCTCGTCCGCGCCCTTGATTTTCAGCGATCGCGTAAGCGTGTCCGGGTTGTACTGCAAGACGATGATGCCGTTCGGCAACACGTTGAACGAGTCAGGATCAAGCAGCACGATCCCGCCCTTCAGTATTCGTGGCGATCCTGGAAACGCGCTCATGGCCCAGCTCCGTCTTCCTCATTTTGGGGATCTCTTCTCAAACCATGGCCTCCGTACCACTCAGGTGCCGTGCGGGAGGCTCGGGACCGGGAAAGTCACCGGTTCTCTCGAACTCCGACTGACGGCGCTTGAGTCGTTCGAGCAGGGATTGCAATTCCAAATACTTTTGCAGGTAAGTCTTCTGGTCTTCTGGAGGCATTTGCTTGTATTCCGCGAGCGCACCCGCCCTGGGTTGTTCAATCGTCAGAATGCGCTGACCGATTTCCATTTGCTCAAGGCCAGGGACTTCCGCGGTAACCGCCCAATGAAGACTGAGGAATTCGCGCGTGTGATTGTTTTTTACCGGTTCCTTTTTCTGTGGTCCCGGCCGGAAGGGGTCAAAGATCGCGCCGACGATCGCTCCAATCGCCGCACCAGCTCCCAAGACGCCGGCCAGAACGCCCGATGAAATACTCGCGCCGGCCAGACTCGCAATCCCGAGTCCGGCTGCCCCCAAGGCCGCGCCTATCCCTGCACCGGCAAGTCCTCCCAGAATCGTGCTTCCGAGTGATCGGCGTCCCGGAGTCTTGGACGGCGATCTTTGCTCGACGTGCTGCAATTCATGGCCGATGGTCCTGACGCGCTGCGCGTAACGGTCTCGAAAGTGCTGGAAGAAATGTGGGCCGATGGAGATTCTTTGTGGTCCACCGAAATCACCTCCTGTATCGGCATGCTGCGGGCTGATCGAAGCATGCGCGCGTCTTCGATTCGCAACGAAGTTGGGGTCGTAGGTGATTCCCGCAAATGAGGCGGGTGGGTGAAAGTAGGTTCGAACGATCAAGTCCAACGCCGCTTGACGGTGGGCTGCATCGTTGGACTCCGCGAGATCAATGATTTGCTCTCTCGGATCGGGTTGGGTTGTTGCGGCGGTCAACGGGGCAAAAAGCGGAACCCTGGGATTTGCCGTGGATTTGACCAGAATTGGCTGAGTACTCGCAACCGTAAGTTCGGCTCGGGCTGCCTCGTGCTCGACCTCGGTGGAAGGATTCCCGGGCGCCCAAGGCGCCTCGAAGGCGCCTTTTTTCTGTTGCACAACATGGGTCAATTCGTGAGCGAGGAGTCTTCGCCCATTTTCGGAACGCGGTTGGTACTGGCCGGCGTTAAAGAAGATGTTATTGCCGAGTGTATAGGCGCGCGCATTGGCGGCGGTCGCGGTGCTTGCCGCTCTATCATCCGTGTGAACACGGACTCGGCTAAAGTCCTGCTGAAATCGAGGCTCGAACGACGATCGAACAGATGCGTCGAGAGATCGGGCGAATCCAGAGGTCAACTCTGGTTCTATACCTGCTTCGACACCCGCGTGCAGAGACGAGGCCGATTTTCGCTTTGCGAAGACAGTATTGAGACAGGCGTGAGAGCCGTGACTCGCCGACTGCAATTGCGTTCGAGTTTGCATTCTGCTCCCCATAAATCGCCGAACTCCGTTGCGGCTATGCTCTTACGCAGCGTCTCCGACAGCTCCACCGACCAACGCGCCGAGGCCGGCCCCAATGGCTGCTCCGATGCCTCCGCCGGCAAGCGCGCCCAATCCGGCTCCCAGCGCTATCCCGCCGGCTGCGAACCCAACTCTTTTCCACGGCACGACATCCTTAATGCCGTGGAGGATCGAGCAGAGACCGAGCCAAGAAAGGTCACAGAACCCGTCACCTTTCCGCTTAAGCGAAGGCGCCGTGCTATCTACGTGCGACTCTTTGGACTCGCAGGAACCGTTCTTGAAACAGACGTGTTTTCCCGGGGGACAACCCGGGCCTATGTGTACTTCACGAAAACAAGTGTAGCCCGGGTGCAGCTTGCCGGTCGAAGGGGTGTCTTTGCAGAATCCTTGATTCTTTTCGAGGGCCGCTTGATTACCATACGCAGAGCACAGCGTGCTTCCCACGGCGCTCACCTTCGGCGGACTGGCCTTGGGGCTTGCGGTAGTTGTCCCGGCCGTTTGTCGCTGAAGTGCTGAATCCGTCCGAGATATCGGTGTTGCGGCGTTGCCGGAAACCACCGAGTTCGCGACAGCTTCCGCCTGGCGCTCGAGCGGATCATCCACCGGTCCAACCTGCAAATGCTCGACGGCTTGGTTTCCGCTTCCAGGCTGCTGAACTACATGGGTCAACTCATGGGCAAGCAGGCGCTTGCCGTCGATGGTTCCCGGTTGGTATCGCCCCGTGTCAAAGACGATGTTCCGCCCGACTGTATAGGCCAGGGCGTTGACGGCGCGCGCGGATTCCGCTGCCCGATCGTCCGTATGGAGGCGCACGGGACTGAAATCCTGACCGAACGACCGCTCCATGAATCCTCGAACAGTTCGGTCCAGAGGTTGCCCGGCTGAACGCAGCACCTCAAAAACGCCGGACGGAGCATGCGCTAGATCGCCAGTCTGAGACGCGCGGCGCCGCACGGTCATTTTCGCCTTCTTGCACTCCTCGCATTCCTCCCCCTTTGACGTGTGTTGCCCACAGGCACAGGTGCGGCGCAAGACGGTCCCGGACGGCTGAAGGATGCCGCTGAGAGACCGAGTTAACGTTTGGCTTTGACGAACCATTCGCCCTTCCGGCGTTTGCAGAAATCAAACAGTTCCGCTCAAAAAAGGGAGCCGCATAGGTCTCCTACCAGGAGACCCTGGCCGTGCCTATCACGGCGAACAAGGCGCAGAAAGCTGAAGCTCCACCGAGGCTTCGTCCTCGCCCCGGCCGCTGGCGTTCCAAAGCTTGCTCCGGTAACTGTTCCGCTCATGATTCCGCGCATGTCTGAGGCAGGTGCCGTAATCTGAACGCCATTCGTTGTGACTGAAAACGGATTCACACTGATGTTCTGGTCCTGCTTTTCGCAGTGTGGGGCCCTGCCCTCCGGTGCTAAACATGCCCGCACCCAACTCTTCGCCTTTCCTTTACCCTGCGTCATGGCAAGCCCCATGGATCGTAACCGAAGCATACCTTCTCGACGTAGCGACCAGCCCATTCGTCAAGATAATCCGGGCTTGTATGTGCTGCTCCCGGAACCGTAACATTCTTCTTGTCGTAGGGAGGACCCCAGCCCGCCCAATCGTGAACCATTTCGTGCAGTATGCTCGAAGCGAGAGCCCCGCAAATCCCCGTGTTGCAGACCTTCTTGCCTATCGTGATTACGCCTTTGCTTGACCAGCCCCCACAGTCAGAATTGCTTGCATCACAATTGACAGTGACGGCGCTCAAATCAATCTTGGTACCGAATCTTCTCGTGCTCACTTCTCCAGCAACCTGATAGGTGAAACCGACGTCTTTGCACGGATTCGATGCCTTCGCCTCGGTCTTCTTGGCTTCGGCTTCAATGTCCACAGACGGGCAGAAGTTCTTGCATGCCCCGGCAACGCTAACTTTGCCGCCTCGGCTACCGAGGTAGGCACCAAGACCAGCCCCTAGTATTCCTCCAATGATTGCACCAGGCACACCACCAATCGCCCCACCGAGCCCAGCCCCTATTGCGCCCACCCCCAGACCACCGAGGATTCCCCCGACGATTTGACCTTTTTTTGACCTCTGCATTTGTGTGGAGTTCCGACGACTCTTGCCCGCATGGATGACACGGGCAAGGGATGCCGGTCGAGTCGGGTTTAGACTGAGAAATGCGGTCTGGATGCGGTCGGCTTCCTGCTCAAACCTGTCGTTCACCGGTCCAATGGTGATATTGCCTGAACCGCCCGCTGGGGCCTGCCCTTGCTGGATGA
>Ga0210399_10001217_pt1 | contig 20149 bp, 14 predicted proteins | sample IncBWC14MmetaG_FD_150865 | JGI IMG/M metagenome (GOLD analysis project Ga0210399, IMG submission 150865) | Forest soil microbial communities from Barre Woods Harvard Forest LTER site, Petersham, Massachusetts, United States - Inc-BW-C-14-M | ecosystem: Environmental > Terrestrial > Soil >... | reverse complement strand
AGCCCGAAGCTCAGCCCGATCAATAGCTTGATTCGCTGTTGATCAAGGGCGGATGCTGTTTCAAGAAGTCGTTGGCGGCTTTTTGAATGGCCTGCGCCTGGGCGCGCGTCAGTTGAGAAGTCATAAACGGCACGCGAACTTTGCTGGCCTCCTTGCCGCTGGCCCTTGCCAGAAGAGACCAGAAGTACGCCTTGGTCACATCCTTGGGAGCGCCGTGTCCGAGCCAATAATAGGCGCCCAGAGTATCTTGCGCCCCCACATGACCTTGCTCTGCTGCCTTCAAGAACCAGTGCAAGGCCGCAGAGTAGTCCTGAAGCATACCCGTCCCGGTGGCGTAGCGGGTGGCGAGCGCAACTTGCTCGTAGGGATCGCCGAGTTCGGCACGCCTGCGAACCTCATCAAGCCCGAGGCGCGGCTCGGGCATGATCGCGTGCGGTTTGATCGCAGAGTTCGGTTGCGCGACTGGCGCGATGGATATGACCTGCTCGGCCGGGTGCAACTTCTCCACTACCCAAGGGGTCAGCAGGTAGGCCAGGACCATCACGATGGAGCAGGCGGCAACCACCAGCAAAAGCAGGTGGCGACGCGGGAAGCTGAGTTCCGCATCGCGGTCAGAATCGGCAGGCGCAGCAGCGAATGTGAATGTGTCTGCAGATGCTCGTCCAGGCGCTTTGCCTTTCCCGTTCCCTCCGTTTTGCGCTGCTCGCGGACGCGTATCCCGCTGCACGGCGGCGAGAGTCGTATCGGCGAGCCGCTGCTGTGCCGTCGCGTTCATCAAAGGCGCTCGCTTTAGAGGAGAAAACTTCCAGCAAGCCCACGACGGGCTCGCCCACGCGGATGGGCACGGCAATCATGGACCGGATCCCAAGTAGCCGGCAGCTTTCGCGATCGACGCGGGAATCGATTTCGGCATCGTCGCAGCGTTGAAGAAAACCGGTGCGCACGCAATATCCGGAAAAACCGGAACCGACCTCCAGTTTCGCGCCCACTGGAGGAGCATCTCCGGAACTGGCCCGGCAGACCATCTCGCCATTCTCGGATAGCGCGATCGCGCAGCCGTTGGCGCGGGTGAATGCCTGGGAGCGTTGCGCAATCAGGCGCAGAGCGGAGGCGAGATTTCCTTGCGCCTCCACCTCCCGCTGAACAGCTGCCAATGCCACCAGCGTAGTCGTGTAATCAGCGCGAGAATCGTCTTCGGACTTCAGCGTGGGTTGCATGCGGGCTTTGGAAGGTCTTACGTGTTCCGGATCCAGATCCCCGTGGAGGGCAGCGTAATTGGCCGCGCCCACCATCGCGTTCAGAAACAGCCACTCTTTGAGTTTGCGGCGTGAGTCCGCCGGCAACTCGGGAAACGAGACCCCGATTCGCCCTGTTTTATCGGCCCACACCACGTGCCCCGTGGTATGCAGATAAGTTTTTGTTTCCGAAAGATCCAGGCAAAGATTCACGTCGCGGCTGAGGTCCCAGGGGGAAGAGGTCTGGATCGCGGCCCCCCGTTCGCTGATATCGAGGATTTCGCTGAGATCGAGCACCATGTCGTCAGAGTTGCCGTTGAGGCTTGCATAGGCGGGAGTGTGCACGCGGTGACGAATGGTGCGACGACGTCTGGGCGGGGTGGATTTCAGAATGCGGTCAGAAGTCGCGGTCTGAGGCCCTAGAGGATCCATATCGGAACGGAAACTTAATATTACCCCGATCCGGGCAGAATAAAAGTGTTTCTGAGTGCAATCGGAAGGACATGACTGGGCAAGCGACGGTGGCCTCCGCTCGGGATAGCGCCCCCGTCTCGCCGGCTTTCGGGCGGGCGTTCGATCGGCGCTTTCGCGCAAGAACCCGATGCCGGCAGGATGCCGGCGCTACATCGCGGGCTACCCTTCTACGCGGGCCATTTTTGCCGCAGCGGACGCATGGAGGAGAGGCGCGTCATAGCGGCCACCATCACGCTCGAAAGCAATTGCATAGTCGCCACGTCGCGATGGTCAAATGCATAAGGGGTAGCGGAGAGAACTTCAAAAACCCCCAGGGTGCGGCGATAGTGGCGCAGTGGTGCTACCAGGATGGAGCGCGCACCCAGCCGGCGCGAACTGGCGAGGTCGACCCGCGGATTGGTTTCGGCGTCGTGGCAGAGCAGGATCTCGCCGGTGCGCACGCATTCGGCGGAAAGGCCCGAGTCGGTCTGCAAATGGACACCAAGGTCGGGAGCAGTGCGGCCCGTGCGCGCACGGCACACGATCTCGCTTCCGTTGCGCAGAGCGATGGCCGCTCCGGTCGCACCCGTCAAAGACTGGGCGCGCTCGGCAATGATATTGATGCCGGGCTCCAGATTGAGCTCAGCGGGATGAATCTCAGGTTCGGTTTCGGGGGCTTCGCCGCGCAAGCGCGAAGCTTCTGACATGCCCACCGTCCGCAGATGATGTCTCCCAGCGTTCATGGCGACGGAGGCAGCGGGTTTCTTTTCCGCGTAGGCAACTGGGTCGGGCACGCTACGAAGCAGGTCGCGAACCAGGCGGTCGAGTTCAGCATCCTGAATCACGTGCGCCGTCTCTTTCCCGCGCAAGGAGCCACCAAGGACACGCGAGAGGCTCAACATGGCTTTGCTCCCGCAGGCCAGGCAGTAGGGCGTGGTGTTTTCGCTGATCAACTCGCATTCCGCGCAGAAGACGGCGCTTTGCAGGGAGAGAAACTGAGCGTTTTTAGCTGTGACCCAACCTAAGTACATTGCGCGGATGTCTCCAAGCCTTTGCGAGTGTTCGAGAAAGGTAAATGCACACTGCTCGAGCGAAGAAGTGACCGCACTGGTTCGGGGCTGTGGATAAAAATTTATCGGTGGGGTGAAACGCGAGGGGGGCTCTCGTGCACCATGAGTTGGATGAGGGTAGGGGCGGACATAGCTGTTGCTTGCAGCGCGAAATCTGGGGGAGCCCGGATGGTATCCTTTGGCCCTTCGAGTGCGCTGACACGCCTTCTGGCCCGGTATATACTTTTACTTCTCGCGTGGGCGCTGAGCGAGGGTCAGTTGCCCAGATTCCCCCTGTGCGAGAAATTCCAGGTTCCCTTTACCAACATAGGCATCCATGGCAGAACAGGGCCGATTCCAGGGTGAACGCAAATCGCCAGCGAAGGCCGATGCGGGAGCGGCTGTCCGTTCGCCCTCCAGCGCGCCCGGAACGTCTCCTTCCGGGCTGCCGCCGCCTTCGGATGCACCGACTTTGGCTCCAGGTTCCTCCGCTCAGGATGCACCCACGATCGCGCTGTCAAAGTTTTCTTCCTCCGATTTACCTACGGTTGCCGAAGGGACTCCGCGGACCCCAACGCCCATCTCCGCACTGCGCAACCAGCAGCCCGTGTTGGAGTCCGGGGCGATCCTTGCGGGTCGATACGAGATCCTCGACACGCTCGGCGAGGGCGGTATGGGAGCGGTCTACAAAGCCAGGGATCTCGAGCTCGATCGCATGGTGGCTCTCAAGGTCATCCGCCCGGAATTAGCCAAGCACCCCGCGATCATCGAGCGCTTCAAGAAAGAGCTCCTGCTCTCTCAGCGGGTCACACATCGCAATGTGATTCGCATCTATGACCTGGGCGAAGGTGATGGCGTGAAGTTCATCACCATGGAATTCATCGAGGGTGAGGATCTGCGCAGCCTCATCCACGAGCGCAAAAAGTTTCCCCCGGAAGAAGCTGTCCACATCATGGAACAAGTCTGCCTGGCGCTGGATGCAGCCCACCAGGTGGACGTTATCCATCGGGACCTGAAACCGCAAAACGTGATGCGCGAGAAGGCGGGAAGAATCCTGGTCATGGATTTCGGGCTGGCGCGCACGCTGCAGGGCGATGGCATGACGCAGACGGGAGCGCTGGTCGGAACGATGGAATACATGTCTCCCGAGCAGGCGCTGGCCAAGGAACTGGATCAGCGATCAGATATTTTCAGCGCGGGATTGATTTTTTACGAACTGCTCACCGGGGTGATGCCCTACCGTGCCGATAGCGCACTGGCGAGCTTGATCCGAAGGACGCAGGAACGGGCGAAGCCAATTTCAGACCACGACAGCACGATCCCGCAGTCACTCACCAATATTGTGAGCAAGTGTCTGGAGCGCGAACCGGCCGCCAGATACCAGACCGCGAAAGAACTGCTGGCTGATCTGGAAGCATGGCAGGGAAAACGCGCAGCGGCGACGCTCGATTTTCATCATGTGAAGCCCTGGGGTCGAACGGTCCCCTGGCCACTTTTGGGAGCTATTTTCGTAGCACTGGTATTGGCAGTAACCTCCTTTGTTTTTCGCCACAAGCTGTTTGAAGGAACCTCGAGGCATTCGGCCGTCCAGGGGCCAATCACATCTTTGGCGATTCTGCCGTTTCGCAACACATCGGGCGACTCTTCCCTTGATTGGCTGGGCCCTAGCTTGGCCGACATGTTGAGCACTGATGTCGGGCAGACGGCGCAACTACGCACCGTGTCCCAGAATCGCGTGCACCAAGTTCTGTCTGATCTTCGGGTGGCGCCCAACGCTTCCTATGAGCCGGCAACGCTGCGTAGGTTGGCCGAGTTTAGCAACGCTGACCACGTGGTATGGGGACAGTACGCCAGGTTCGGCGACCAGATCCGCATTGATGCTACCGTGCAGGACATCAAGAGTGATCGCAGCGTTCCGGTGAAAATCGAGGTTCCCAGCGAAAAAGAGATCCCCGGCGCGGTTGACCGTCTGGCACAGAGCATTCGTGAACAGTTGGCGCTTTCGCCCCAGCTGATAAAGGAACTACAGGAGCAATCGTTCAAGCCCAGTTCGACATCGGTGGACGCACTTCGCTACTACAGTGAAGGGTTGGAACTCGCGCGTCAGGGAGACAATCTGGCAGCCTTGAAACGGCTACAGGAATCGGTAAAAGCTGATCCCGAGTTCGCACTTGCATTGTCCAAGCTGGGGCAGACCCACGCTAATCTAGGGTACGACGACTTAGCAGAGCAAGAATCGCGCAGGGCGGTCGAATTGGCTGAAGGCCTACCCGCCCGAGAAAAATACTTAATCTCCGCTAATCAGGCTCGGATAGCCAATGACAATGCCAAGGCGATTCAGGCGTACGAAAACCTCTTAAAGGTCTCGCCCGACGATACGGACCTCTTGTCTGACCTCGCGGGGCTGTACAGGGCAACTGGAGCGTTTGACAAAGCTCGTGGACTTTGGACCCGTGTCCTCGAGCATGATCCGAAGAATATGGAAGCGCTGTTGGCAATGGGACGGCTAGAAATTCACAGCGGTAACCCTCAAGCTGCCCTGGAATACTTAAATCGCGGCCTTCTCTTGGCCATTCAGCTTGGAAACCAAGAAGAACGAGCGGATTTTCTTCATTCGACGGGTGTCGCTTACAAGGTGTTGAACAAAGTGGATGATGCCAGCCGGTATCTTCAGGATTCACTCGAGATTAAGCGGCGTTTAGGCAACAAACGCGGCATTGCCCTCAGCTTGAATGAGCTGGGGCAGGTTCAGGACACCCTCGGTAAGACGGAAGCCGCCTTGGCCAGCTACCGCGAGGCGTTGCAACTCCGTCGCGATATAGGGGACAAGAGAGGAATTGGCGACACGTTGATAGACCTGGGAGGCCACTACGTCGATGGCGGACAGTACGACGAAGCGCTCAAGTTGTACAAAGAGTCCTTGCAGATCCAACACGATGTCGGCAACGAGAATTACCAGGCCCTATGCCTCAACGCGATCGGGAATGCTTATCTGTCCAAGGGCGATTACGAGAATGCGCGCACCTATTTTGAGCAAGCGCTGCAGCTCCGGGAGAAGTTCAAGGTGCCAGGCGACACGGCCGATACGCTCCACAACCTGGCCGAGACATCTGTGAATCTTGGGCAGTTCGATAGAGCCCTGGACCAATACCTGCGGGCACTTCAGCTTTATCGCAGTGCAGACGACAAACGGGGCGAGGCAGTGGAGTCGTACAGCATCGGAGCGGTGTTTGAATACCAGGGCCGGTACGGTGCGGCAGTCTCCTCGAAGCAAGATGCTCTGAAGGCTTTCCGCGAACTCAAGGAGCGCAGCTTATGGATGGCCGAAATTCTCAGCGGCTATGGTCACGCACTAGCACAAGCCGGTCGTGGGGATGAGGCGCAGGCGAACTTCGAAGAGGCACTTAGCTTGGCCCGAGAACTGAAGAACCAAACGCTCATTGCGCAAACTCTTGATTTCCAGGGGGACTCATTCTTCTATCGTGGCGACCTCCGCGGCGCCGGTCGTTTGTATCAGCAGGCGGTGAAAATGGCGTCGCACACCTCGGACCATCAGGCGAAGCTCCGCTCCGATCTCAATCTCCTCAAGGTTGCCGTAAAGGAAGGCGCACCCAAGAACTCAATTACAGCCCTGAAGTCACTGGCTGAGGAGGCGGATGGACTCGGCCTAAAGTACCTCTCCATAGACGCCTCACTTTATTTGGCACAGGCAGAGTTGGCCACGAGAGATTACTCTGGCGCACGGCAGAGCCTCGAGCGGACTTTGGCAAGAAGTGACAAACTGGGTCTGCGAACATTAAGCGCAGAAGCCCACTACCTGCTCGGAACTGCGCTCCGTCTCTCCGGCAACCAGAAGGAAGCAGTGCTGCATTACAAGGAATCGGTTCGTCTGTTGGATGAAATCCGCAACGAACCTGGGGCGAATAAGGTACTGCAGCGCCCCGACTTGAACTCCATCTACACTGAGTCGACCCAATGGTCGACTCCCTCCCAAACATAAAAAAGCCGGGCCAAAATCGGCCCGGCGTCGCACTCTGCCGTTTAGTCCTCGGGCACAATAACTATCTGCTCGGAAAAGGCAGGTATCTGGTTCGAGGAATCGAACACGCTAACGATATACGTTCCGGATTGCAAATGGCGCGTATTCAAGATGTAGAACCACGTCCTCCCATCGAAAGCAAGATGGAATAACGTTGACGGTAGCGCTATCGGGATCACACTCGGGTTGCCTGATACAACCTTCCCCAACGAGATCGTGGGGGTCAAGTTGGTAAGGAAAGGACCCGTTCTGCAATTACCGCTCGAGGAAACTGCCCGGAACAGGAACGGCAGCGGGATCCCGCTCTCCCAACGGACATCATTAGGCGGGAACAGAAACCCACAAGACTTACCAGTCGTCGGAGGTGCCTCATTGTCCGTATAGGTCGAAGGACCGTTCGTATGTCCCTTTGTGCCCAGATCGAGATAAACAGCGGTCGTGATGTCCTGGAAGCCGTTCCTGATCATGCGTGGATTGACGGTGGTTCCGGGTGACTTGAAGTTCCAGTGATGGTAGAAGTCGATCCCACCCGGATACATCGAAGGGTCCACGCTTATGGAAACGTCGTGTACTACGCATTTGGTACCATCAGCCGAAGCGAGTTCACACTGTCCGTAATTGGGGATATCGGAGTTCCCCGCGGATTGGGGTATTTCGGTGAAAGCGATGGTTGCAGTGGCATTAGTTGTGAGCCCGTTTAACGTGATCGTCCACGAGTTGCTGTTATTGTCGTTAAAGACTGTTGCGGTGTTGCTTCCGGGACTCAGTGAGACCGTCTGAATGACCGGCTGCGGCTGCGCCGCAGTGGCGGCGCCGCTGACACAGATACCGCTCAGCAAGGAAAGCGGCCCCGTATTGGGGATTGTGATAGGGCCAAACTCGACGAGTCCAGAGTTGATACCGATCCTGTAGAAGTTTCCGCTCGCAGAATCGCCCACCCAGAACGACGTCCCATTGGTGTCGAGGTTTAAGGCGAACAAATGAGCTTGACCGTCAATAGTATAAGTATGGGCGATAGTCGCCACCCCGTCTGCGATGTGGACCCGCTCAACGGAGGTAGAGTCGGCCACTAGAAAGTCGCCAGCGAACGCAAAATTCGAAGGCAGAAGCCGTAGTGCGAAAGCCGTGCTCGGCAGGTTAATAAGGTCTGGGCCCTGCGTACCAGACATGAGATTGAAGCTCTTTATGTGTGTGCCTTCAGACGTGTAGTACAAGGTGTTGCCGTCAGCGGAAAGCTCAATCCAGTCCGAACCGCGATCTTCAGGGGCTACAGTGAATGACTGTATAAACGCGCCCGTTGGACTGAACTTGTCGACCACGTGACTTCCGTCGGCATGTCCGACGTAGAAGTTCCCTTGTCCGTCGAAGACTATAGATTCACTGCCCCGAGCCCCTTCGCTTGCGGGAATAATCTGCGAGACCGCATGTGGGTCTGCCACCATAAACTTGTACACGTTCGCATTGCTGAAGTTCGTAGTATAAAGATGGCCCGTTGAATCGAAGGCGCAGCCGGTGGTGTAGCCATTGCCGCCACTGCCGTTTTCGCCGGACGGTTTCCCAGACCCATCGGTGAGAGTTTCAATTAGGCTGTAGAAAGTAATCTCGCCACTATTCGTAAGGCGATACACCTGGTACTGGCCGTTGCCGATGGCTACGAAGACATCTCCTCGTTGCCACTCGCTTGCACGAGCGGTCAAGCTGAGCACCGCGATCACCAGCGCGAATGACCCGGCGCGGATCACTCTTGTGAGGCTATTCATGGTTAGTTCCTCCTTAGGGTCATACGCCACAAGGGAACATCGTAAGGATCTTATGCCTTGAAACGGGCCGACTGGCGGGGGGAGTGGACTACCTGGCAACTGCAAAAGCGCAGCAATTCTGCACTCTTCGGTACGCGATGTCAAGCCCGGCTGCCATTTCGGCGTGGATACAGTCCTCGATAATTTCGGCGATTCCTTGGGAGACATGGACCCCAAGGGCAGCCGAAAGAGAGACAAACCGCGCACGGATTGTGGCCGCCCGAGTTTGACTGAGAGCGGGTTTCGTAACCCCCGTTTACATATATGCGCAGGTCGTTCTCGTTTCGTCATACCGATTCAAAATCCGGTGGGTATAATCGCCGACACTTCGATTGAGTCGCGAACGTTTAAGATTTTGGCAAAACCAATCTCTCGGAGGCTTTCAATGGCTGAGGAAAGTCAATTTGTTGTCACTCGCCGTGGATTTCTGGGCAATGCGGGTGCAACCATGGCTGCAGCAGTAACTGGTACCCTCACAGAGGCGAAGGCCCGGGCGCAAAATGCTTCAGATCATGCCCCAAGTCCGGGACCTCGAAAGAAGATCCCAATCGGTGTGTTTGATCCGGTTTACGAAAAGCTTTCGCTCGACGAAATGCTCGACAGAGTCTCTGCGCTGGGTTTGGAAGCGATGGAGATTGGCACGGGGGGCTACCCGGGAACGAATCATTGCCCGGTGGCCGAACTTCTCGCGGATCCGGCAAAAGCCAAGGCCTGGAAAAAAAAGTTTGAAGACCACAACCTTCGCGTCGCGACCTTCAGCTGTCATGGAAATCCGATTCATCCGGATCCGAAACATGCGGCGAAAGACGTCGAATCGTTCCGCAACACAGTTCTGCTGGCTGAGCGGATGGGAGTGCCCGTCATTGTCGGGTTCTCGGGTTGTCCTGGTGGCTCGCCCTCGGACACGATGCCCAACTGGGTGACGTACCGGTGGCCGCCCGAGTACCGCGAGATGATCGATTGGCAATGGAAGGAGAGGGTCGTTCCCTACTGGAAAGGAGCGGCCAAGTTTGCCCGCGAGCATGGCATCAAGAAACTGGCTTTTGAGATGCACCCGAATTTCGTGGTGTACAACCCGAAGACCCTCCTGCAGCTGCGCGAGGCAGTGGGTGAGGAAATCGGCGCGAACTGCGACTTGAGCCACCTCTTCTGGCAAGGATGCGATCCGGTCGAGGTCATCCATCTGCTGGGAAAGAACGGAGCGTTGTTTCATGCGCACATGAAGGACACAGTGTTCTTTCCAGAAAACAAGGACCGATTCGGCGTGTTGAACTTTGCGTTTACGACCGAGGAACTAGCGCAGGCGTCGGAAACGTTCCGGGCCGTCGGCTACGGGCACAGTGCGAGCCAGTGGAAGGCGATTCTGCAGGCTTACATGGACGTCGACTACGACGGCATTCTCAGCATTGAGAACGAAGATCCGATTCTGTCGGGTGAGGTGGGCGTGGAGCGGGCCGCGTATGTCTTGAAGAACGTGCGGGCGGAATTGCTCGGGACGACTTAGGTCGCAGGTGTCAGGTGCAGCCTCTAACTTCTGGCATGGGATCTCTGCTCCGTCGTTCTTGTCATTCAGTTCACTGGCACCACGCGCTTCTCTCTTGCACTTTGTTCGGCCAGCTCGATCAGGCGGATAACTTCTCTTGCTTCTTCGGGCTTAACGGCGAGTTCTTTGATTCCAGTGATAGCACCATAGATATTTTTGTAGTACTCGGGATAGCAGCCAGCGAGCGTCGGATGCTTTTCGCGCGCGAGATTGGCGTTGCAATTCGTGAGGGTGCCCCAGGCCTCTTTGGGTTCGATGCCCCAGTGTGGTTGTGCGGGCGAGGCTCCCTGTTTCAGGGCTTCTTCCTGGGGGTCGAGGCCAAACTTCAGGTAGCTGCCTTGCGTGCCATAGAGCGTGAATCGGGGGCTCGGCTCGCAAACTAACGAGCCGGCCTTCAATGTCACCTTGAGCGCCGGGTATGCGAGATGCACTTCGAAGCTGTCCACTGCAACCGATTGGTCGCGCTGCGAGCGCAGATCAGCGAATATTCCCTGCGGGCGCCCGAACAGGACGATCGCCTGGTCGATGAGGTGCGAGCCGAGGTCGAACAACACGCCGGATCCGGGGATAGCTTCCTCGCGCCACGCTCCCGGCTTCAGCGCCGGACGGAAGCGGTCGAAGCGGCTCTCGTATTCGGCGAGACGTCCCAGACGCTTCTGCTCGAGGATCTGCCGCACTGTCAGGAAATCGCCGTCCCATCGGCGATTCTGGAATACGCTGAGCAGACGTCCCATCTTGTGCGACAACGCTATGAGCTCGTCTGCGTCGGCCGACGTGATCGTGAACGGTTTGTCGACCACCACGTGCTTGCCCGCTCGCAGGGCCTTCGCGGCAAGCTCGAAATGGCTGCTGTTCGGCGTGGCAATTACAACCAGGTCGATGCTCTTTTCCGTAAAGACTTCATCCGCATTGCGCAGCAGCCTGGCTTGCGGATATTTCTTCCCGGCTTCACTGCCGTGACGCTGGACAATGTGCGTGAGGCGCAAGTATGGATTCGCATGGATCAGGGGCGCGTGAAACACCCGGCCCGCAAGACCGAAACCGATGAGACCTACGTTGAGGGGATTGGCCACGGGGTCATTCTAAGCGCAATGTGCTGCTTCAAAAAAACGCGCTACTTTCATGAGCTATAATCGCGAGTTTCCGCTCACTTCACCGCGTGGAGATCGTGTGCATGGCGCAAGTCAGTCGCTCGCCGAAGATTTACGACGTATGCATCGTGGGATCAGGAGCTGCCGGTGGGACTGCGGCGAAGGTGCTTACCGAAGGCGGCCTGAGCGTCATCATGCTGGAAGCGGGACCAGCCCTCGATCCGAGTGAAGACTTCAAAGAGCACGTGTGGCCGTACGAGTTACCGCATCGCGGAGGCGGCGTCGGCGGACATGCTTTGGAGTTGGGCAACAGTCTCGAAAACGAATTCATCGCACCCACGGGAGCGTGGACGATCGAAGGCGAGCCCTATACCGCTGCGGCCGGCTCGACCTTTCGCTGGTATCGCTCGCGCATCGTGGGCGGACGCACCAACCATTGGGGTCGAATCGCGTTGCGCTTTGCTCCGGTCGATTTCCGGGCTAAGTCGCACGACGGGTTGGGAGATGATTGGCCGATCACCTACGACGAGCTTGCCCCTTACTACGACAAAGTCGAATCCTACATCGGGGTGTTCGGGACGAAGGAGAATTTTCCGAGCGCGCCGGACGGCATCTTTCAACCGCCACCCAGGCCACGATGCAATGAAGTTTTGGTAAAGAAGTACTGCGACAAGCTGGGCATTCCGTGCATTCCTGCGCGCCTGGCTGTGATCACGCGGGCCATGAATGGCCGCCCCGCGTGCCATTACTGTGGGCAATGCGACCGCGGATGCAAGACGGCCTCTAACTTCAGCTCGAGCCAGGTCATGATTCCTCCGGCGCAAGACACTGGACGATTCACGCTCATCACGCATGCGATGGCCCGCGAAGTTATGGTGGGGAAGGATGGCAAGGTCACGGGCGTCTCCTACATCGACAAAAAGACCCGCACGGAAAAGCGGGTAGAGGCCAAGGCCGTGATGCTGGCGGCGAGCGCGTGCGAGTCGGCGCGCCTGCTCCTGAACTCGAAGTCGAGTCAATTTCCCGACGGACTGGCAAATTCGTCCGGCGTGGTCGGACATTACCTCACAGACTCGGTGGGCAGTGACGGCGGCGGTTACTTTCCTCAGATGGAGAAGGTTCCTCCTCACAATCACGACGGTGTGGGAGGCATGCACATGTATGTTCCCTGGTGGAAATTCGATCGCCAGAACGATTTCCCGCGCGGGTACCACATCGAGTTATGGGGCGGACGGCACATGCCGGGCGTGCGCATGTTTCACGAAAGCTGCGATAACGGCGAAGGCTATGGCCTGGGTCTGAAGCAGCGTTTACGGAAGGAATACGGGACATACCTGGGCTTTTCCGGACGGGGCGAGATGATTCCGAACCCGGATAGCTTTTGCGAAATTGATCCGGCCACGGTAGACCGGTGGGGCATTCCTGTGCTGCGCTTCCACTTCAAGTGGAGCGACCACGAGATCAAGATGGCGAAGGATATGCAGGAAACCTTTCGCGCGATCGTGGAAGCCGCGGGAGGAACGTACACCACGAAGACACTCCCGGACGGACGGAACCCCCACGGAATTGCCGATGGAGGAGTGATCATTCACGAATTGGGTACGGCGCGCATGGGGATCGATAGCAAGAGTTCCGTACTGAATGGTTACAGCCAGGCGCACGACGTGACGAATCTGTTCGTCACCGATGGCGCGGGCTTTGTGAGCAATCCCGATAAGAACCCGACGCTGACGATCATGGCACTCTCCTGGCGCGCGTCGGAATACTTGCTGGATGAGGCCAAAAAGGGGAACTTGTGAGCGTTTGTTTGGGTGTCAGATGTCAGGGCAAACAAAAACTACGAAACGTAAGGGCGAGATTTGAGGCTCGAGACCAAAACGCCCAAACTCGAAACCTGAAACTCGAAACTCGAAGCTTTATCCTGACACCCGAGACCTGAGACCAGGGAGAGAGATCATTATGTCCAGGAATTCTGTGAGCCGCCGCGATGTGTTGCGAACCTTGGCGATGGGAGCAGTGGGCGGATCCGTGCTGCAATTGATCCCGCTGCAGGCGGCCGAGCAGGTCCACCACATGGTGAAGCAGGAGAAAGCTCATTCCGCTGCGGGCAAGTACCAGCCGAAATTCTTCTCCGCTCATCAATATGCGACCCTGAGTGCGCTCTGCGATGCCATCCTGCCTGCCGATGAACAGTCGGGGGGAGCGGTGCAAGCGGGCGCTCCTGAATTCATTGATTTGATTGCCAGCGAGAACAAGGATTACCAGCTCGCGCTAGGCGGAGGGCTGATGTGGCTGGATGGACAATGCATGGACCGCTACGCTCATCCGTACCTCGCTTGCAGCGCGCCGCAACAGAAAGAGTTCCTGGACCTGATCGCATACCGCAAGAACGCGCTGGCGGACGCGAGTTTGAGCCAGGGAGTGGAGTTCTTCGCGTTTCTGCGCCGGCTTACCACGGACGCCTTCTACAGTAGCGAGATCGGCATCAACGATCTGCAATACATGGGCAACACATTTGTGAAGGAATTTCCTGGTTGTCCGCCGGTGCCTGAAAGCTAGTGTTGTGTAACGGGAGTCGCAGAAAAATCCCCGGCGCTCTGGCGGGTAGCGCCGGCGTCTCGCCGGCTTCACGGCAGACATCTCGTCCGCCATTTTGGCGCCGCAAACATGCCGGCAAGATGCCGGCGCTACCCCGCATCAAGATCGGCATTCGCGTAGTATGATCGTTCGTTTTTTTACCGAAAGTGGAGTGTGGAATGAAGAAAGTCTCGTCGTACTCACTCTGGCTCGTTCTCAACGTAATTCTGATACTGCCCTGCTGGTCGCAGGAAAAAGTCGATCTGGAGATGGTCAGCCGGATCCGCTATGAGGGCTTTCGTAATTCCAAGGTGATGGAACTGGCCAGCGGGTTGATGGATGGGATCGGGCCGCGCTTGACGGGATCACCCAACGCAAAGCGCGCGAACGAGTGGACGCGCGATCAGTTGACGTCTTTCGGCTTGGTGAATGCGCATTTGGAATCGTGGGGACCATTCGGAAGAGGTTGGGCGAATGATTTCGTCAGCGTGCGGATGTTGTCGCCGGATGTTGCGCCTCTCATTGCCTACGCCAAAGCCTGGACTCCGGGCACAAACGGAGTAATGAAAGGCAAATGCATTCGCGTGAAAATCGACGACAAGAAAGATTTCGAGAAATACCATGGAAAGCTGGCGGGCCTGATTGCCTTGCTTGGTCCCGATCCGGAAGTGAAGACGGTTGCGCAGCCGATGTTCGAGAGACTCAGCGACAAGGAACTGGCAGATGTCGGGCAGTATCAGCTCCCGAATGAGAAAGCAGAACTGCGCGTGCGTGAATACCGTAAGCGCATTGCTTTCCAGAAGGAGCTGAATAAATTTCTCACCGAGGAAAAGGTGCTGGCAGTCGTTGACCATGGCATTGGCTCGTTTGGAGGTGGAACGGTTTTCGTGCAGGGCGGCCTATGGAAGACGGGAGAGACGTCGACCGTTCCGGCCGTCACGGTGGCACTAGAGCAATGGGACCGCATCGCGCGATTGCTTGAGCACAAAAAAGACGTCGAGCTGGAGCTTAACGTCGCCAATACTTTTTACGATGATGATGCGATGCAGTACAACACCATCGCTGAGATTCCGGGCTCCGACAAAAAAGACGAGCTGGTGATGGTTGGCGCACATCTGGACTCCTGGCACGCGGGCACGGGTGCGACCGACAACGGCGCGGGCTCGGTCGTGATGATGGAAGCCATGCGCATCCTGAAAGCGGTCGGCGTCAAACCGCGGCGGACCATCCGGATCGGGCTATGGACGGGCGAGGAACAGGGACTTCTGGGCTCACAATTTTATGTGCAGCAGCATTTTGGATCGCGGCCTCCGATGGACACTCCCGATATGAAAGGAATGCCGACTCTGCGCCGGCGGGAAGCCGGCCCCGTCACCGTCAAACCGGAGCAAGCGAAGGTTTCTGTGTACTTCAATGTGGACAACGGAAGTGGGAAATTGCGTGGTGTTTATCTGCAGGAAAATGCGGCGGTGGCGCCGATCTTCGAAGCGTGGATGGAGCCTTTTAAGGACCTCGGGATGACGACGCTGACCATGCGAAACACGGGCGGCACAGATCACCTGTCATTCGATGCGGTTGGCATCCCCGGCTTCCAGTTCATTCAGGATCCGCTGGACTACGACACGCGCACACATCACTCAAACATGGACGTTTACGACCGCCTGCAAGCGGATGATCTAAAGCAGGCGGCGGTGATCGTGGCCACGTTCGTCTACAACGCGGCCATGCGAGATGGCACGTTTCCGCGGAAACCAATTGAGGGACCGCTCCCGAAGGATGCCGAAACGCCGGACGAATAGGGGCATCGGCCGCGCAGGCAGACGATTGGCATTCGTCTTGCTCTCAGCTGTAAGTCACTTGGAGGGCAGGGTTTGTCGCTGATTTGGCAACATACTGAAGGCGCCTCTGGGGACCGTTTTGATGTTGCTCCGGTAGCGAAGGTCGTAGTACCATCGTTTCCTCCCCACCCTGCGAAGGTCGCCGTTCCCCTCCGACGTTCGCAGAGATTGCCGGACTCTCCCAGAAAGGCAATTATGAATTTGGGCCTGAAATCTCTCGCATTGTGTGCTTGCCTCTGCCTAACCAGCATTCTGTCCATGGCTCAGGGGACGCCGTGTGCTGCCGATGGGCAGGCGCCCGCGCAAGGATCTCCCATCTCCTGCGTCACAGGAGACGGCGTGGAGGTGACTGCGGCCAGCACTCCGGCTGCAGTTACGGAAACACTCCCGCTAACGCCGGAGCAAAGACCGGCGGCTGCGCCGCTGGTCACGTATATCGATGGGAAGCTGTCGGTGACCGCCAAGAACTCGACGTTGGGCGATATCCTGCGTGCCATCTCGGCGAAGACGGGCGCGTCGATCGATATTCCTGAGGGAGCGAATGAGCGGGTGGTGAGCCAGCTAGGTCCGGCGTCCGCGCGCGACGTGATGACTGCGCTCTTGAACGGCTCTCATTTCAATTACGTGATGGTGGGAACGGAAACAAATCCCAATGCTGTCGCGCACGTCATTCTGACCGCGAAAACAGATCGCCCCGAGGGGAGCGTCGGCGGGGCCATGGCTGCTTCTGCTACGCGCGGGACGGTTCAGCCGCGCACAGCGCTGCAGGCAGCGATCATGCAGCCGTACCAGGAAATGCTGGAGCAACAGCAGGCTCAGCAAGCTGCACTCGAAGCGCAGCAGGCAGGGATCGCCGCGGCAGCGATAGAAACACTCACGCCCGCAGCACCTGCGGTCGAGGCTGCAGTCACGAATCCGGCGAGCGGCAGCGCGAATTCGGAAAGTACAGGCGCGGAAACGACTCCACCGCCGAACGAACCGGCGCGGGGGACCAATAACACAGGCGAAAGAACGCCTCAGCAGGTGTTACAGAATCTGTACGAAACGCGCAGGCAAATGATTCAGTCACAGCATCAGCCGCCACCGCCCGAAGCGCAGCAGTAACGGAAGTGGAGAGGCGGGCGAGGACGCCCGTCGCTCCACCACATCTCCCTAGCTTGTTCGAAATAAGTAGACCTGATCGCGTGCTGCTCAAGGCGAGACCTGGTCTGGTTTCGCCTCTACTTCTCCTCTTCCAAATGCGAAGTGAACGATCCATTGGCTGGCGACGGCGTCGCCCGCTACTCGTGGAGGTTCGAAGGTCCAGCGGCGGGCCGCAGACAAAGCAACGTCGGCAAAATATCTGCTTGGCCCTGGTGAGCTGAGAGTTGCGTGTTCAACGTGCCCTGACTTATCAACCGCGAGTCGCACCGCAACCCGCACCTTGCCCGTGATGGTGTTGAGCGATCTGTGGGAGACCGAAGGCATCACCTTCTCAGCAACCGCGCCGCGCGCGTTGTTGGACCGTGTAGGAATAGGCTGCGCCGGTGGCGGCACAACGGCCGGAGAGGGCGGGATCTTCTTCGCGGCTCGTGCGGACGGGCTCGCTTCTTCCTGCGGCCTGGTTGCCGGCGCGTTTGCCGCGGGCTGATCCGACGGCGGAGGTTCAGGACTGTTTAACTCGGCAGGAGGCTGGGCCGGGGTTTCCGCCGGGTTGCGACGCAATAACTTTGGTGCTGCGAGCAGCGCAGCGAGCGCCAAAACGATCACAGCGGTGCCGACATATCCGAATCGGATACGCGGCTTCGGTGGCGGCGCAGGCGGCAGTAATCGCGCTGCAATGTCCGACACGGCCCATCGTCGTTGGGGATCGAGACGAACGCATTGCCGAGCAATCTCGAGGAAGGGCGCCGGAAGGGTCTCAGGAACAGCCGGATCGCCCTGACGCATAGCGCCACCGGGGGCGGCTCTCTGAGTCAGGGCCTCAACTAGCGTAATGCCGAGCGACCAGATATCTCCCGCGGGCGACGCTCCTGCAGTGGCGATTTCCGGGGCGTCGTAGACCGTAGGTTCACCGGGACTAAGGCATTTTTCTCCCGCCGCGCAAATCGTGTCGCTTGAAATTTTAAGCTGATCGCGGACCGCCAGGAGATTCGAGGGCTTCAGACGGGCATGGGCGAGCCCGGCTCCGTGCAAGTAGGCAAGCACCTCCAGAGCGGAACGAAGCATGTATTCGGTCTCGGTAGTCGTGAGCGGCCGGTGGGGCAGAATCTGAGAAAGATTCTCTTCCGCAAACTCGGTCACAACATAAAGCATGGGGGCATTGCCCAACTGACAGCGGCCCCAATGCAAGAGGCGAATCAAGTGCGGGTGAGAAAGCCGGGCAGCGCGCTCCCATCGCGAGAACTGCAGTTGCGCCCTGGCAGGGTTCGCGTCTACGAACTTGATGGCGGCATGCTGTGCGGGAGATCCATAGAAGGTAAGGAAAACTGCGCTATGGTCAGAGCTGCCCTGGAACTCGCGGAGAGCGAAGCGTCCATCGACAACAGTTCCCTCCCACTGTTTCCAGGCTTCGTTCATCGTGACACTCGGCACGGGTCCTTCCCTAACGATTTTATGCGCTTGGAGCACAGCCATGGGGGAGAGCGCAAAAATGATTGCACAACCCAGGGTTCGTGTCGGTTTCTCGGGGAAATCTAGCCGGCCTGCGCCTCGACCAGGCCCTGACCGTCGCTCGTCTTGGGAGCCATCGCCATGGCACTCACGAAGACTCGGTCGAGGGCATCCGCAAGCGCAGTCGGGAACTCCGAAATGAGCAGGTTCACGTCGAGCTGCAGCGGACGGTCATGGTATCGACGCTGAACATGCATAACGCCGCGCCGAAGGTCCGCACTCGTGAGTAGATCGAGGGTCAGGCCCCAGGTCCTGGACGCTCCCGGCAGAAGCAGCGTGCCGGGACGGTTCCAACGGAAATGCACTTCGCCGTCGCTGAACGGAATCCCCTCAAACTCGCCCAACGATTGATATTCGGAGAGCAACGGCTTCACGTTGATCTCAATGGCGTCAAAATCGTTGGCGGAGAACGCGGCGACGAGTATGCGGCAAATCTGCTGATAATCGCGAGCTACTCTCAATTCGGCGGTAGCGCGTCGAATGGCCAGATTGTTAATCACAATTTGACGCTGATCGAGGGTGCGCTGCGCAACTCGCCGAATCTCTCCGAACTCAGGATAGCCGAGGTGTTGAACGCCCAGCCAAACACCGGTCCCAACCACCGCCAGAACCAATCCCAGCGAGCTTCCCGTAGGCCACAGCAGAAAAAGGCTAAGCAGCGCAAATAGCGCCGACACCGCGTAAAGCACGATAACGACCTGGCGATGGGAGAGACCGAGCTGCAACAACTTGTGATGAATGTGCTCGCGGTCGGCAGTAAAAACCGGGCGGCCACTGATCAGTCGACGCAATACGGAAATCGAGGTCTCCAGGATCGGAAGGCCGAAGGAGACCACGGGGATGGCGACCGCAATAACAGTGGGAGCCTTCTGTGCACCTTCCAGTGCCAAGGCGCTCAAGAGGAAGCCGATGAACAAGCTGCCAGAGTCGCCCAGGAAAATCGTAGCGGGGTTGAAATTAAAACGGAGAAAGCCCAGGACCGCGCCAATGAGTGCAATCGTAGTCAACGCTACCAAGGAAGCATGACTGAGCAGCGCCACAACGAACACGACTAACGTTGAGAACAGTGCGGACCCGGCGGCCAGTCCATCCAGCCCATCGATCAGGTTAAACGCGTTGGTAATTCCCAACACCCAAAGCACAGTGATGGCCAGCCCGACGTACCAGGGGAACTCGCGAAATCCGAAGAGAACAGGCAGATGCACGATACGAAGACCGCCCAACCACAACATCGCGGCGGCGATGGTCTGAACCGCGAACTTAGCGTACGGACCAACGGCGCGAATATCGTCGTACAGGCCGAGCAGGAAAACCAGAGAGGCGGGTACCAGAATGGTGGTGAGAATCCGGAGAGACGAACCGAACGCCAGTTCAGGCCGAAACGACGCAACAACTACAGCAACCCCCAAGCTTATGACAAAAGCTCCAAAAATAGCGACGCCGCCCAAACGTGGCAGAGGCGCCTCGTGCAGGTGACGTTCGGAAATTGGAGCTTGTACCCAACCCCGCGCCGTAGCCAGACCGCGGACGTATCGGGTGAGGATGAATGAAAGCGTTAATGAGAAGCCAAAAATCCCCAGGTAAAGAACAGTCAACTGCGTTTCCTCGACGCGGTCGTACCCGTTCCGCAGTCAGGTGTTTGGGTCGTCTTCAGAAAAGACGACCTCTTACCTATGTGTTAATAGCTAAACAACACTTTCGAGGTGGACTGACGTTCCGGAACTATAACAGTTGAAAAACAGGGTTGCAATCACTGATGAGGTAACTCGCCTGTGGATTTCTTGTTTTTTCGCGCGAGCGCAATGCCCATGGGTCGAACTATCACGTTTCAATATTTCGACGCCGTGAAATAGGAAGGCGCGGATCGAGTATC
>Ga0210399_10001215_pt1 | contig 20194 bp, 14 predicted proteins | sample IncBWC14MmetaG_FD_150865 | JGI IMG/M metagenome (GOLD analysis project Ga0210399, IMG submission 150865) | Forest soil microbial communities from Barre Woods Harvard Forest LTER site, Petersham, Massachusetts, United States - Inc-BW-C-14-M | ecosystem: Environmental > Terrestrial > Soil >... | reverse complement strand
TTCGCCCCGAAGCGCCTAAATCGGCCAAGAGGACCGCCGTACTCGCCTTTTTTCCTTTTTGTTGCTATGATTACGGTGGTTCTATCGTAACGGGTGCGACGGGCCGTGCCGACGGTTTATGCGCTGAAGCCGCGTTTCCAGGCCGTATTGCGGCCTTTCGTCGGCCGGCTCGCTGCCGCCGGCGTGACCGCCAACCACGTCACAATCGCGGCGGCGGCCGGCTCGCTTGCAGCGGGCCTGCTCGTCGGCAGTCTCGTCGAAGACCGGACGATGTTCTTACTGCTGCCGCTGTGGCTCCTGGCGCGCATGGCGCTCAATGCCGTCGACGGCATGCTCGCGCGCGAGTTTCGCCAGCAGAGCCGGCTCGGCGCCTATTTGAACGAGCTCGGCGATGTCGTCTCCGACGCCGCACTCTATGCCCCGTTCGCGCTGGTTTCGCCGTTCGGCCCCTTCAACGTAGGCAGCGTCATTGTGTTGGCAGCAATGAGCGAGTTCGCCGGGGCGCTCGGCCCGATGATCGGCGTGTCGCGGCATTATGAAGGGCCGATGGGCAAGAGCGACCGCGCTGTCGTCTTCGGCGCTCTCGGATTGTGGCTCGGTATCGGCGGGACGTTGCCGGAGTGGCTCGGCGGGCTGGTGCCGCTGATCGCCGGGCTGCTGGTGCTGACGATCGCCAATCGGGTGCGCGGCGGGCTCGCCGAGGCGAGAGCGGAGGGCGCGGCGGCAGCGCCGGTCACTCCCGCTGCAACCTCGCTGCGTGCGGTCGAAGACCGCAGCTTTCGCACATCCGACGGCACCGAGCTGTTCTACCGGTACTGGCCGACGCGATCGGCGAGGCCGCAAGGTGCTGTCGCGCTGTTCCACCGCGGCCACGAGCACGGCGGCCGGATGGCGCACCTCGCCGATGAGCTCGATCTCTCGGATTTCGCGATCTTTGCCTGGGACGCGCGCGGCCACGGCCGATCGCGCGGCGAGGTCGGCAATAGTGCGGGCCTCGCCACCTCGGTGCGTGACGTGCAGGACTTCATCGACCACATTGCCGCGACCTACGGGATCGCCACGGAAGATTTCGCGATCGTCGCCCAGAGCGTCGGCGCGGTGCTGGTCGCCGCCTGGGCGCATGATTACGCGCCGCGTGTCCGCTGTCTGGTGCTGGCCTCGCCTGCGTTCAGGGTCAAGCTCTACCTGCCGTTTGCACGCAGCCTGCTGAAGCTTCGCTACGCGCTCTTCGGCCATTTCTTTGTCAATTCCTACGTCAAGGCGAGGTTCCTGACGCACGACCCGGAACGCGTCGTCTCGTATGACGCCGATCCGCTGATCACCCGGCCGATAGCGGTCAATGTCCTGCTCGAGCTATACGAAGCGGGAGCGCGGATGGTAGCCGATGCGCGGGCGATTATCGTGCCGACCCAGCTCTTGATCTCGGGCGCGGACTGGGTTGTGGACACTGAAATACAGCACCGCTTCTACGAGCGGCTGGGAGCCCCGACTAAGGAGCGCCACGTGCTCCCCGGCTTCTTCCACGACACGCTCGGCGAGCAGGATCGGCGGCTTGCGATCGACAAGGCGCGCGCCTTTATCCTCGCCCGCTTCGCCGATGCACCCGAAGCGCTGTCGCTGCTCGACGCTGACCGGATCAGCTACACCCGAGACGAGGCCGATGCGCTGGCGTCGCCGCTGCCGCAATTGTCCCCGCGCGGCGTCTACTGGGCGGCGGCGCGACTGGCGATGCGGATCGGGGGGCGGCTGTCCGCCGGCATCGAGCTTGGCCACACCACCGGGTTCGATTCCGGCTCTACCCTTGATTATGTCTACAGAAACCACCCGCGAGGTGCCGGGCCGCTTGGCCGCCTGATCGACAAGGGTTACCTCGATTCGATCGGCTGGCGCGGCATTCGCCAGCGCAAGCTCCATGTCGAGGAGCTGGTGCGCGCGGCGATGCAACATCTCGCCGATCGCAACATGCCGGTGCGGGTGGTCGACATTGCCGCCGGTCACGGCCGCTATGTGCTGGAGGCGCTCGCCGGCAGCGCCGTCGCACCGCAATTGATCCAGTTGCGCGACTACAGCGATCTCAACGTCGCAGCCGGCAACAGGCTGATCGCGGAGAAGGGGCTCGGGTCGGTCGCCACTTTCGTCAAGGGCGACGCCTTTGATGGCACCGCTCTGGCGGCGATCAAGCCAACGCCGACGCTCGGTATCGTCTCCGGGCTCTACGAGCTGTTCGCCGACAACACGATGGTCCGGCGTTCGTTCGAGGGCCTCGCGGCCGCAATCGCGCCGGGTGGTTACCTGATCTACACCGGACAACCCTGGCACCCGCAGCTCGAATTTATCGCCCGGGTGCTGACCAGCCATCGCCAGGGGCAGCCTTGGGTCATGCGTCGGCGCACCCAGGCCGAGATCGACCAGCTCGTTGCCGCGGCCGGGTTCCGCAAGATCGAGCAGCGCATCGACGAATGGGGCATTTTCACGGTCTCGCTCGCTGAACGGATCGCCGTCTGACATGAGCGAGGCGATCGCGCTCGCGCTGCCGACCGATGAACGACGCCCGTGGGCGCGTGCAGTCGCATGGCTCAGTCTGCTCGGCCCGTTTTTCTTCCTCAGCTACGGCACCGCCAATTGGCTGGCGGCACAACGCGCCGAGGTCGGATCCGTTGTCTTCGGTTGGGAGCGCGCGATCCCGTTCCTGCCCTGGACGATTGTGCCTTACTGGTCGATCGATGCGTTTTACGGCTTGTCGTTATTTGTCTGCGCCAATAAGGCCGAGCTCGACACCCATGCCCGCCGGCTGCTGACCGCCCAGATCGTCGCGGTGACCTGCTTCATTCTGTTCCCGCTGCGCTTCACATTTGAGCGACCGCAAGCGACGGGGGTCGCCGGCGCGCTGTTCGACGTCCTGACGAGCTTCGACAAGCCGTTCAACCAGGCACCGTCGCTGCACATAGCACTGCTCGTCATCCTCTGGCCGCTCTATGCCCGGCACGTGCCGCGCTGGGCATTGTGGCTGGTGCACCCTTGGTTCGCGCTGCTCTTCCTCTCGGTGCTGACCACCTACCAGCACCATTTCATCGATCTGCCGACCGGCGCGCTGCTCGGCTTATTCTGCCTGTGGCTATGGCCTGACGCAGCGGCGAGCCCCGTGGCGGGCGCCCGTCTTACGCTCGACCCAAAGCGCCGCCGGCTGGCCGCCGGCTACCTCGCCGGCGCCATGCTCTTTACCACAACGGCCTTTGCCGGTGGGCTCGCGCTGTGGCTGCTGTGGCCGGCGGTCTCGCTGGCCCTTGTTGCCGCTAATTACGCCGCGCTTGGGGTCCGCGGCTTCCAGAAGGGCACGGATGGTCGAATGAGCCTGGCGGCCTCCTGGCTGCTGGCGCCCTACCTGATCGGCGCCTGGACGAACTCCAGGCTATGGACGCGGGGGCAGCCCCCATCCGTCGGCATTCGCGACGGTGTCTGGCTCGGGCGCACCCCCTGGCCGCGCGCAGCCCCCGATTTCGCACTCATCGTCGATTTGTGTGCCGAGCTTCCCGGCCGTCCTGGAAGCCGAGGCATGCCTATGCTCGACCTTGTTGTCCCGGCGCCGGCGCAATTGGCCCGAGCAGCGGCCGAAATCGAACAGGCGCGCGCCACGGGCCGCGTGCTGGTGTGTTGCGCGCTCGGTTACTCGCGCAGCGCGGCCGCCGTCGCCGCGTGGCTGCTGACCACCGGTCGGGCGGCCACCCTCGACGCGGCGATTGCCGAGATCCGCCGTGCGCGCCCGCGCATCGTCCTCGATAATGGCGCCCGCGCCGCCATCGCCCGGGCGGCAGGGCACACGGGGTGACCACGCCGGATCTCGCATCTCGACAGCTGGTCGCCGGCGCAGCGTGCCTGCTCGATCAGGGCCGCGTCATCGACGGGCTGTCGCGCTTGCTGACGGGGGCGGCACTGCTCGTGTTGCTGCTACCGACAGTCCTCCCCGCGAGCCCCCAGAGGCTGCCGATCGCGATATTGGCGGCAGTCGCTCTCTTGGGCATGGTCGAAACCTTCTACGCGGTTCGCGTCGGGTTCGATGCGGCTTTGTTTCACCGGCTGTCGGCTGGACCCGAGGCTGTCGATTTCGGCACTCTCGACAAGGCGCTTGCGCGGCTCGGCCTGGTGGGCAAACCGCGGCCCGAGCGCTCCACAGCAGACCGCGTGGCCGGCGCCTCCCGTCTCCTCCAACGCCAGGCGGTAATGCTGGGGCTACAGGCGGCCTTGATCGCCGCTGCTGTGGCGCTTTGCCAATGACAGACGGATCGTGATCGCCAGGCTGTTCGCCATAGCCGTGACGATCTTCGCCCGCATCGTTACCGGGGTGCGCGGCGAATGGCGGGGCTGTCTGCCGGAGGCGCGCCAGCGCATCTATTTCGCCAATCATTCGAGCCACGGCGATTTCGTGCTGATCTGGACCGTCTTGCCGGCGGCGCTGCGGCGCTGCACCCGCCCGGTTGCGGCTGCCGATTATTGGCGGCAAGGCCGGTTACGCCGTTTCATCGGCGACAAGGTGTTCGACGCCGTGCTGATCGACCGCGACCCGGCATCGCGCCAAGCCGATCCAATCGAGATCCTGCTCGCGGCACTCGATCGCGGCGCCTCGCTGATCTTCTTCCCGGAGGGAACGCGTAACACGACAAGCCAGCGGCTGCTGCCGTTCCGCAGCGGTCTCTACCGCCTCGCCAGTGCGCGGCCGCAGGTCGAGTTGGTGCCGGTGTGGATCGACAACCTCAACCGCGTCCTCCCCAAGGGGGAAATCATCCCGCTGCCTCTGTTATGCACCGTCACCTTCGGCCCTCCGGTAAGCATGGCCCCGGGAGAAGAGAGCGGGCCGTTTCGTGAGCGCAGCCGTGACACATTGCTGGCGCTGGCTCCCGCCGTCGAGGGCGAAGTGTGAGCGCCGGCCAACAGACGCTGGCTTTATTTGGCGGCGTCACTGCCATCCTTGTCGCAGCGTCACTGATTGGTTTCGTTCTGTCCTCTCGCTATGCCGAAAGCCCGGTCGTCGGCAACCTGAACGCCCGGATCAAGGCGTGGTGGGTGATGGTCTCACTGATCGGCCTCGCCTTCGCCTTGGGCAAGGCCGGCATCATCGTGCTCTTCGCGCTCGCCTCGTTTGCCGCATTGCGCGAATTCCTGACATTGACCCGCACCCGCCGCGGAGATCACTTGGCGCTGGCGGCTGCCTTTTTTGTCGTGCTGCCGCTGCAATACTATCTGATCTCGATCGAATGGTACGGGCTCTATTCGATCCTGATCCCGGTTTACGTTTTCCTGCTGTTGCCGATCGTGGCGGCATTGCGCGGCGACACTGCCAATTTCATGCGGCGGATCGCCGAGGTGCAATGGGGGCTGATGATTTCGGTCTATTGCGTATCGCATGTGCCGGCATTGACGACATTACCAATCCCGGACTTCGCGGATCGCTCGCTGCTGCTGATCGCCTTTCTGATCATCGTCGTGCAGTCGAGCGATGTACTGCAATATGTTTGGGGCAAGCTGCTCGGCCGCCACCAGATCGCGCCTAGCCTGTCACCCTCAAAAACGGTCGAGGGCTTTGTCGGCGGGATTGCCAGCGCCACCTTGTTGGGTGCGGCGCTCTGGTGGATCACGCCGTTCTCGTCCTGGCAGGCGGCGATCATGGCGCTGGTGATCAATCTGATGGGGTTCTGCGGCGGCCTCGTTATGTCGGCAATCAAGCGCGACCGCGGCGTCAAAGATTGGGGCCAGATGATCGAAGGTCACGGCGGCATGCTCGACCGCCTCGACTCGGTCATCTTCGCCGCCCCAATCTTCTTTCACCTCACCCGCTATTGGTGGGCGGTGTAATCGGTCAAGCCCCCGGCGGGAAGAAGACGAGGGTGCGGACCTCGAGGCGTTCGCGCGGCGGCGCATCGGCTGGCGAGGTCGGATCGTCGAAGCCGGTGTGGGGGGAAAAACGGTGCGGGCCCTCGAGCGCCGAGTCGAAGCAGCGGATCAGTACGGCCTCGTCGGCCTGCATCTTCGGGAAATAGTAATAGCGCTGGTTCGGATTGTAGGTGATCGAATAGGTCTCGCCGGTGCGGTCCGGATATTTCAGGTCACCGGCGATCAGGTTTTCCTCTTCGAGGCTCTGCGCGTCACACAATGCCAGAGGCGACTCCAACACTGGGCCACGGATTGGCCGCCACAAATTGATGATCGCAAAGCGGTTCTTCAGCAGCGCCTCCGCCTCGTCGCCCATCAGATCGCGTACCCGCTGCGGGGAGGACCATGCCGTGTAGTCGTTGTGAAGGCGCTTTGCCGGGATTTTAATGCCGCTGCCCTTGATAGCGGCCATTGCCGCGTTGCGCACGATGTGATCGAACGCCACGACGCGCACCGCACCGGTCGCCGCCTGCATCACCTGCTCGCATTCCGGGTAGTAGACGGCCTTGATCTGCTCCTCATCGTAGAAGTTCGTGACCGCCGTCTGATGCTGCAGCAGCACGAAGCCCTCTCTGTCCAGGGACAGATCGCCGATCATCGGCCGCGCATCGCGAATGGGCACCCGATGGGTCTCGCTCTTACCGGTCCTCACCGGCGCCCCTGGCGGCGGCTCGTAATTGTAGGCGACCGGCTTCTCGGCCATCGGAACGAGAAAGTTCAGCGGTGCTACGACGCTCTTCAAATCCGCGACTGACGAGCCATCCATCCTACCCTCCGCAACTGCAACCCTTATCTGTTGCAACCCTAGAAGAGGGTAGCTTCACCGTCAACCTGCGACGGGGTTGTCGCCTGTCGCAACCATGTGCGACACGTATCTTTGTTTCCCAGGATGTCTGGAGCACCAGCCATGTCGGATGTCCACGCCGGATACATCCGGTATCCGACCGGTCGAGCCCGAGCAGGCACCTCGGAAGCGCGGCGGCGGGACGAAGCCGATACAACCGCGTTTGCTCGTTTGATGCGCTGCAACCCTGGCGTGGCGCTAGTGGTAGGGCTTGTCGCATGCGCGTCGCTGGGACCGGCTTGCGCCGCCGAGTCCGTGCGTTGTGGGCCGTTCGCGCACGAACAATTACCGACCCCGATGCCGTCACCATACTCCAGTGCGCTCGAGCGGGCGAAATGGATTAGTGAAGCAGTCAAATCCAGCCCGTACTCGATCCTCTTTTTTGGGGATTCGCTGACCGAGGGATGGGACGCCGCGGTCTGGGAAAAAAGCTTGGCGTCCCGCGGCGCGCTGAACGCTGGCGTCAGCGGAGATCGCACCGACAACCTCTTATGGCGGCTGCAAAACGGCAATCTCGCCGGTCCGCCGCCGCAAGCGGTGGTGCTGCTGATCGGCACCAACGATCTCGCATACGGCCGCTCGCCGGCTCTCACCGCAGACGGCATTCGCGCCAACCTCGACGAACTGCAGCAGCATTTTCCGGACACGCGGATGCTCCTGCTCGGCCTGTTGCCGCGGGAAGCATCTCCGACAGCTCGGCTTCGCGTCGAGACCACCAAGGTCAACCGACTGATCCGCGACTGCGCCGACGGCCAGCACGTCTTCTTTGCCGATATCGGCGATGTCTTGCTCGACGGCAACGGACAGTTGACCGTGGCGATCTCGCCCGACGGGCTGCACTTCACCGCGCGCGGCTATTGGCTCCTCGCCTCTCGTCTCGACCCGGAGCTCGACCGGCTGCTGCGTCCGGCGCGGTAGGTCGACCTGTCTTGTTGGCCACCTGTTATTTGGATGCCGTCTCCGAGAGGCGGCGCGAATGGGCGAGCGCCAATTTCTGGTGCTGCTCGATGGTCGGCAGGGTCTTTTGCGCAAATTGCTTCAGTTCGGCGTTATGCGCCGAGCCGGACTCTTGCCGAAAGAGCTTAACCGCCTTGTCATGGTCATCGACCATCAGGCGCATATATTGCTGGTCGAAGGCCTTGCCGTGCATGCTCTTCAGGTGGTCAGGGATCCTTTGGTGCTCGGAGGAGAGCGTGTTCGGCATCTCGATCCCGAGACCTGTGGCAATCGAGGTCAGCTCGGTATTCGCCGCCGAGTGATCCTGTACCATGCGCTCGGCAAAGTGCTTGACCTCGGGATTGGCCGATTTCTCGGCGACCTTGCTGATCTCGACCTCGGTCATGCCGCCCTCGGTCGTTCCGCGAGCGTTCGCCAGATTCGTTTGGATTGACAATATCGCAATAATGGGGTAAAAGATGCGGACGTTTTAACGATCTGACCTTACAATGATGATTCACGCCTGCCTGCCGATTTGGCCATGTTGCGGTCAGATGAAATCTCAGGTTGGGCTTGCGCCTGAATCCCACCTGTATTTTCAGGCGGCGAGAGGGGGGATTTCGCGTAATACGAAAGTGAACACGTCGTTGTCATCGTAGGCTCCAGACTGCGCTGGTCCTTCAACCACAAGGCGACCCTGTAACCATGCCGGATTATCGGATCTTTGAGGCCGGCGAGGTCGTGCTTCAGTCGGGGCTGACCTACCGCCGGGCGCGCCTCGCCTATAAGACCTACGGCGCGCTCGACGCGGCGAGGTCGAACGTCATCGTCTATCCGACCTCCTACGGGGCGCAGCACTACGACCTCGAATGGGCGATCGGAGAGGGCAAGGCGCTCGACCCGAGCAAGTACTTCATCGTCATCATGAACAAGTTTGGCAACGGCCTCTCCTCCTCGCCGAGCAATACGCCCCCGCCATTCGACCGCGCGCGCTATCCGCATTTCACGATGACCGACAATGTCCGCGTCCAGCAGCGGCTCCTGCAGGAAGTCTTCGGCATCCGGAGAGTCAAGCTGGTCTATGGGTTTTCGATGGGCGCGCAGCAGGCATTCCATTGGGGTGCTCTCTTCCCCGAGCGGGTCGAGCGCATTGCGCCAATCTGCGGCTCGGCCAAGACCTCGCCGCACAATTTCGTCTTCCTCGAAGGCGTCAAGGCGGCATTGACCGCCGACCCCGCGTGGCAGGACGGCTGGTTTGCGACACCCCCGACGCGCGGCTTCCAGGCGATGAGCCGGGTCTATGCCGGTTGGGGTTTGAGCCAGGCATTCTACCGCGAGGAGGAGTGGCGCAACCTCGGCTATTCCTCGCTCGAAGATTTCCTGGTCGGCAATTGGGAGGGCGGCTTCCGGCGGCGCGACGCCAACGACCTGCTCGCCATGTTGTGGACCTGGCAGCACGCCGACATCAGCGCCAACGAGCTCTACCGCGGCGACCTCGGCACCGCACTCGGTGCTATCACCGCCGATGCGATCGTTATGCCGTCGGAGACCGATCTTTACTTCACCGTCGAAGATAATCGCCGCGAGGTCGCCCGCATGCCGAAAGCCGAGCTGCGGCCGATCCCCTCGATCTGGGGCCATCGCGCCGGTAACCCAGCACAAAACCCTGACGACGCCAAATTCATCGACGACGCGGTGCGCGAGCTCTTGGCGCGCTGACCATCCAAAGCGCTTCTCGAACTACTTCTCGTTGCCGCTTCCCGTTCTGGCACCTAGTGCTCAGATTCATTCGGACAATTCATCGCAGTATCCCTCTTCTCCTCTTCCCGGCGAAAGAGGCGGTCAGAAAATCTTGCGGACGCACAAATTCCATCGTCCTCGCGCAAGTGGAGACCCAGGGGCAAGCGACTGGCCGGTCGCGCACCCCTGTTCCACCTGTTTTATCAGGTCGAGATCAGGCACCGCCAACTCCTACAACGACAATCTCGCACCCGCTCGGGATGCCGATGCCCGCATAGATATAGTGATATTATAGCAATTCTATGGTTGTCGGTACCGCAAGTCGGGAGCGTCGGTGCACCCGGGTCTTCCGACGAAGGGGGGATTCCGGGTGCACCATCTGATTGGGTCTGAGTACTAGGGGTGCCCCGAGCGCCGCCACTACCGGCAGCCGGGCCGCTACGGCGCCACTGTGGTCCAGATGCGGCCATAGTGCGAGGGAATCGCCAGCGCGACCTCCTGTAGCGCGGGCACGTTCTTGAGGTCGAGAACGCCGCCGTGCAGCTCCTCGATGTAGTCACCAGCTATTGGAAACCAGAATGGCACAGTTTGGTCCGTGTCGCCGATATTGATAGCGACGAGCGTGTAGCGCGCGCCCTCATAGCGGGCAAACATGAGCACGCCGCGTCCTTGGTAGTGCTCCCAGTCGTTGAAGAAGTAGTAGTTCCCGCGCCGGATGTGGGCGCGCTCATGCCGGATGCGCAGCAGCTTGCGGACAAGGTTGACGATCGGCTGGCCGGAGCCGTCGTAGAAGTAATCCCAGCGGAGCGGGCGCAAGAGGCCCACACGCCCCTCACCGACGTCCGGGAGGAAATAGTTCTCGGCGAATTCCTCGCCCTGCCAGAGCATAGGAACGCCCTTGCTCATGAGAAGGGCGATAAGGTAGGGCTGCAGCATGAACCAGCGGCCGCGATCACCCTCCTGAAACAGCGGGTTTCCTGCTTCATCGAGGTTGTAAGTGCCGAAGTTGCACAGGAAGCGCTCGTGGTCGTGGTTCTCGATGTACTGCAGCGCGGACTTAGGTATCGCGTCGCCGTTTGTCGTCTCCTGCTCCGGGTAGCCGAAAAGCCCGAGGCACAGTCCGAGGTCGAACAGCCGACCGCGGTCGCCGCGCGCGACGCTGCGCGCCGCGTCGAAGGTGCGGTTCTGCCAGGTACTGGTTGAGTAGGTAGTGCGCAGCACGCCCTCCGGATCCTCGAGCTGCTCGGCCATTTGCACCAGCGCTAGCGGTTCATCGGCACCCGCGTCGAAGCGGGCCCACCAGGGCTCGCCTTGCGAGACCTTCGTCTTTGTGAGCTGGTACGTCTCGTAAACAAGGCTGGCGTAGCCGACGCCGAGCGGCCCATCCCAGTAATTCGGAACGCAGTCATAGCGGAAGCCGTCGACGTGGTACACGTCTAGCCAGTGGTGGTTGACCGTAAAGAAGTAGTCGCGCGTGATTTGGCGGTTAAAATCGGTGCTCTTGCCGAAGTTGCTGAAGTAATCCTCCGCGAAAGGCCCCATGAACGGGTTCTCGCGGTAATGCAAGCGCGTGTACGCGTCATAATACGGGAAATCCACGCCGGTGTGGCCGTAGACGACGTCGACAATAACCGCGATGCCGTGCTGGTGGCACTGGTCGACGAAAGCCTGGAAATCCGAGCGCCTGCCGAAGCGCTCGTCGACGCCGAAATAGCCGATCGGTAGATAGCCCCAATCGACCGAGTTGCCGACGTTCGAGAGCGGCATGATCTCGACGCCATTGACGCCGAGGTCCGCAAGATAGGTAACTACATTGCGGATCCGCTCGAGGTCGCCGCCGAACTCGGCGATGTTGATCTCGTAAAGGATGAGGTTTGACAAAGATGGCGTGCGCCATTGCGCCTCGCCGGCGCTCCAGATGTAGGGCTTATACCCGAGCGTGAACGCCGATAGCTTACCTACCCCGAACTCGCGAGCGCAGGGATCGATGATCCAGTCGAGCGTGCCGACGCTGGGGTTTGCAATGGCGTAGCGATAAAGGTAGCGGCCGGGCGTCCCCCACGCGGAGCTTGGGACGGCGGGTGCGGTGCCGGCAATCAGCACCGTGCCGGACCAGAAGTCGCCGTACGGCGCGCGCAGGCTGTGCGTGAGCGGAAACTCGCGCGGCGGTACGTTCTGTAGGAACTGGTCCCCCTCGTGGATGATCTTTACCGTCACGGCGTTGCCGTCGGCCGCCGAGACCCACGGCAGCCACAGCCCAAAGGTCACGGCGCCGTTCACCTCCACGGCGCCCAGAGTCCCGAGCGGGAGCAGATTTAGAGCCATAGCGTCTCACAACCCCCGCCACTGGATACGGCGGAAAAGGAGCCGACCGGTGTGAATTGTGACCAACGCCGGCGCCGGTTGTCCACCGTGTTCTCGTCGAGCGGGGAGCCGCGTTGTCTCTGCCTGCTGCATCCTCCTGTTATCCAGTGAACCTACAAGCAGGATGTTCTCCGTCGCGATGTGGTGCCTCACTACCGCCCGCTGTTTTGGGAACAGAGTGCCATGAGATTATGTCAATATTCCGGTGATGCTTATTTCAAAACTGACATATCCTTCGGGTCGAGTAGCGCCCGGAATAGAATATATCTTGGCATTGACAAATCCGGATCGATCTGGTATTAATTACGTAAACTACAATCTATGCGTCTCCCAATTTCGCGCGCTCAGGTCTGGATGCGGACATTCGCGAAGGCGACGGCGCCGGTATGCGTCTGTAAACCGATATAGCCGGAGTTCGGATCGACACTGGGCGGATTGCCCCGGAGCGTGTCGGCCGGGCTACGCAGGAAGCGGGTTGCTTCCACGCCATTGAGCCGCACCACGTATTCCTGGGCATTAACCTCGATCTCGTAGCGATGCCACTGCTCGGCCGCCAGGTTGGCATGGTTCTGATAATTCTGCTGACCAGGCCCGCTCCCCGGGGTCTTGATCTTGTAGATGGCCGCAGTCCTAGCAAAGAACGATCCGTCGGGCTCGCCGAAACGGGTGTCGCCGCGCGCCTCCTCGTCGATCTGGACCTCATAACCCGTATGCACCGCGGTGAACGCGGCGTTGTTCGGCGGATCGACGGGATCAGGCGCCGGATCGGGCAGGCGCGGATCGCGGAAGCGGACAAAGACGCCCGAGTTGTCGTTGTTGTTGCCACGCGGGTGCGGCAGCAGGAAATCGACCCGCAAAACGAAGTCCTCAAAGGGCTGCACTTTGTAAAACAGCAATCCGATCCCCCGCCCGTCCTGTTGGGCGATCAAGGTCCGGCCAAACCGGGCGAAGCTGCCGCCGCCGGCCATCTGCCAGTTCGCGAACTGGGCATCGCTGCCGTCGAACAGATACGTGAAACCGGCTTCCGGCGTTGGCAACGGCGGGTCCGGAAGCAGGTTATCGCCGAGGCGGCGAACCAGAGCAATGCCGGTCAGCATTGGATTCGGAGAGCCGATCGTCGGAAACAATGCCGGCCCGACGACATAAGCGTTCGCAACATCATGGAACCGACAACTGGCGTCGGTTACCGACTGGTTGGGATCGTCGCCCACCCGAAGAGTGCCGGCTTCGTGGTGGGTCGTCCCCAGACCGTCACGACGCCCGATACCGCTCGCATCCGAGAATTTATAGGGAAGGATCGTCGGAAGCGTACTCGGATCCACATTCGTAGCGATCACCTGCCCGTTTTTGATCACGTCGATATTGTGCCCATTAGCGAAGACCTTCGCGGCATCGTCGGAAGCCTTGTCCATCGCGTCCCACAACGCCAGATCGCGCGCGCTCAGCGTAACGTTCACAAAAGCACGACGAGCATGGAATTCATCATTTTGCTGGGGATCGAGATCGAGGGTGACCGAGTTTCCGAAGTCGCCATCCGGTTTCGGTTCGGTCTCGCCGATGCCGCGGATAGTGAGTACGACGCTCGTGTCGGTCGCGTTCTTATGCGCCTCGAAGGTGTCGATGTCGGGGATCTTCTTGAACAGCTCCGCCTCGGAATCCGTCCCACCCGCGGTGAACCCCGACGCGGTGATCTGGAAATGGAAATGCCCGAAACCGTCGGAGGAGCCGTCAGGCTTTTTGAACTCGTGCCGCCCCTTGACAAATAGCGCCGCCGCTTCGAGCGCTTTCGCAGTTGCCGGCAATCCCGAGAATGCTGCGCGCGGTACGCGAATATCGATGTTCGAGCGCAAGTGAACAAAGAGGCGCCTGCCGATCCTTCCGTCACTGCCGAACGACCACAGGGCGAGGCGCGCACTCTCCACGGTGCCGAGCGCAACGATGACCTTGGCATCGGGCGAGACCGGCACCGATCCCCGTTCCGTGACGATCTCGCTGACCCGCCGGCCGCCCATGTCGTTGACCGTGTTCAGCTGGATGACATGACAGCGCGCCACGTACATCAGGCGCTTTCTGACATCGTCGAAGCCGGATTGACCGGCGGCCTCACGCGTCGCCTTGGTAATCAACGGCACAGCACTGAACTTGTTGAATGGGAAAAATCCCGCGTGACCCGATTGTCCTTGCACCGCCAATGGCGCTTCGAGTTTTAGCAGATTACGGAGCTCCTGCTCGGTGGGCGGCGGACTAGGCAAGTCGATCCCGAGCAGAGCAGCCAGGTCGCTGGGGGACAGCGGCATGTCGCTATAGGCGACGGCCGGATGATCGGGCAACGTGGACAAATCCACGGCGTCGGAGATCGTTCCCAGCCCATTGAACAGCTGCGTTCGCATTGCGTGATGCAAATCGCCGAAGATAAAGTCGTTGGTCTGCGTGACGCCGATTTGATCGCTCGACTGGCGGAAATAACCTTTGCGGCCGTCCGGCAGTCTGCTGGGCCGTAAATCGTCCAGCATCGCTTGTGGCCAGACCGGGACCGGCGTTTCCGAATCCAGCAATGTCGGCGACCATCCGCCCCAAAACACGGAGCGGCCGCCAACGCAGTACGCCAAACCGGGAAAGCCGAAGGGGTCACTGGTATTCCAGGCGAGCCCCCAGACCTCGGCTTGCGCCGTATGATCCTTGCGCGGGCCCGGGGCATTGAGCCCGAGCACCGGAAGGTTCTGCACGTGCTCCGCCAGCACGAAGGGTCCGCCGTCCAATACTAGGATCCGCTCGCTGCGGTTGGTCGTGCGGAACCAGAGATGTTCGGCGATAGCGGAGCCAAACGTCCCGCCTCCGATGACAATAAAGTCGAATGGCCTAAGGTCGCCGCGTGCCGGCAGCCCGGCAGCGGCACGGGCATTCGGATCAATCGTAACGATCATCTCGTCAAAGGTGTTGCAGATGTAGCGACCGAGGACGTCCCGCGTGAACGTCGTATATTCCGTCGTGAGCGGCATCACCGTTTCTCCCCGTGTTGAACTGCCCGCGATGGGCGTCAGCTCTTCCGACAGCCGAAAGACAGCTTCTCTGGATCAGACCGGGTCGTCGGCCCCGCCTCATGGGCGGCTTCGATAACGGCTTCGAGTTTACATCTCCCGCCGATCAGCGAGTGTGAAGCGCCTTACACTTAGAATCCTTTATACGCCTATGTCCAGTTACGACGACGCGACGTTGAGCGGCGTGTACTGGCGTTGCCGACTGACACCTCGCCCTGATCACGAACGACTAGCGTCCGCGGCCGGGTACCTCGTGGTCTGAGACTTCGGGTGAGTCGCGTGAACTGACCGGCAAAGTTCCCCGGGCGATCTTCGCTTTCCAGCCCAGCATCGCTCTTCCATCGCTTCCGCTTCGTCCAGTTCCGCTCTGCCGGGCAAGGCAGGACGAGTCCATGCCAATCGCGCCCTCAGTCCAGGCATCCAAGCCAATTTTCAATCCCGTAAGGAAATTTGATGCCAAATTCTGTTTACGGACCAGAGGTAGAGAGTGCATTTGCCAGCGCGCGGCGACCTGCCCGCCGCACGATCCGGGTAGACGGCCACGACGTCGAGATCGTCTGTCCGTTTTCCTCGCCGCAGGATTGGCGGGACCGCTGGATCTACTTTCTTCTCGTCGATCGTTTTAACAACCACGATGCTCCGCCGACGGAGCGCTGGGATCAACCTTTCGGCGGGTTCCAGGGCGGCACGTTGGAAGGCGTGCGGCAACGCCTGAGCTATCTGCAGCGCCTCGGGGTGGGTGCCATTTGGCTGAGCCCCGTCCTGCAGAATTGCCAAGGGCAGGATGGGACCTATCACGGCTACGGCATCCAGCATTTCCTGACCGTCGACCCTCGTTTCGCGACCGACAAGTCCGATCCCGATAGCGAGCTCAGGCGTCTCGTCGACGAAGCCCATGCACGCGGGATGCATGTCATCATGGATATCGTGCTGAACCATTGCGGCGACGTCTTCGCGTACGTGCTGGACGACGGCTCGGAAGCCAATGCTGTCCCATGGCGTGACGGCGGCTATCAAATCCGCTGGCGCGGAGCCGATAACAGGCCGGTTGCCGCGTGGGTGGAAGCGCCGAGGTCCGGCGACCCGCAGCTCGGGCCGGCGGCAGCCGTCTGGCCTGACGAGATCCGATCCAATCTCGCGTTCCGGCGGAAGGGCAAGGGTGGAGAGGACGGCGGCGATTTCGAGTCGCTGAAGGAATTGGTGAGCGCCCGACCCGAGGTCCGCTCCGCGCTGATCCGCAGCTATCAACACGCCATCGCGAAATGGGATATCGATGGCTTGCGTATCGATACGCTGAAGTACATAGAGCCGGATTTCGCCCTCGTCTTTGGCAATGCGATCCGCGAATTTGCTCTCGAAATCGGTAAAGCGAACTTTTTTACCTTTGGCGAAGTCTATGATGACGAATTCAAGATCGCCAACTTTATCGGTCGCCGGACCAACGATGGCGGCGATATGGTCGGGGTTGACGCCGCCCTGGACTTTCCGCTGTTCTTTCGCCTTCCCGGGGTGACGAAGGGACTAGCGCCGCCGACCGAATTGGCCGCGGTCTACGCTTTGCGCAAAAGCGTCGAGCAGGAGGTCATAAGCTCGCACGGAGAGGCGGGTCGGTTCTTCGTCACGTTTCTCGACAACCACGACCAAACCAGTCGGTTCCGCTTTGTCGATCCGGCTCATCCGGGCCGCTATGACGGCCAGCTCTCGGCGGCCCTCGCTTGCCTGTTCTCGCTGCAGGGTATTCCCTGCGTTTACTATGGCACCGAGCAGGGCTTGTCGGGCACGGGCTCGGCAGATCAAGCCGTTCGCGAAGCGTTGTGGGGGCGTCCCGGCGCTTTTGACGAAGCCGATCCGTTCTTTGTCGCGTTGCGCAACATCGCGACGGTCCGCGCCCAGAACGCCGCACTGCGTTACGGACGGCAGTATTTCCGCCCGGTTTCGGGTGATCGCAAGACCTTTGGTCCGTCAACCTTCGCACCCGGCGTGCTGGCCTTCTCGCGCATCCTCAATGAGAGCGAGACCGTGGTAATCGCGAACCTAAACACAAACTCCGGGGTAGAGCTGTCCGTTCTGATCGATGCAGTGCTGAACCCGGCCGGGGCGCCTTTCACGACAATCTTTTCGAGTACCGGCAGCAACCAGGCGTCCGGGGTCGAAGAAATTGCCGACGCCGATGTCAATGATCGCGGAATATCCCATGGAACTGTCCACGCAATCCGAGTGGCGCTCGCTCCTGGGGAAGCGCGCATTCTCGCTAGGCCGCGATAGGCGTCACCAGCCGAGATCGCTGCGCAGCCTGGTGAAGGTGTCGAGATTGCGGTCGGGGTCGCCGGTGAAGCGCACAATCATGTGGTTGGCGCCGGCATCGGCGAAGCCCTTGAGAAACGCCGCGGCACCACCGGCGGGGCCGGCGTAGCAGGCCTGACGTCGGCGCATCACCGCGGCCGGCTGCCCGTAGTAGTTTTCGAGGAAAGCATCGAGCCGCTGTTCGGCGCGGCCAGCGTCTGCGTCGACCGCCAGGGTCACGTAGATCGCGGCGACGAAACTGGTGAGGTCGCGCCCGGCTTCTTGGGCGATCGCTCGCACCTCGCCCCATTGCTCGCTCCAGCGGGCGAGGCTGGCTTCGTTGGCGAACCAGCCGTCGAAATGCCGGGCCGCTCGCTCGAAGGCCGGGCGAACCGAGCCGGCCATCCAGATCGGCGGGCCGCCCGGGCGATGGGGTGTCGGGCCGAGCACGCCGCCTTCGACCCGCCAGCGCCCGTCCCAGTCGACCGGCTTCCCGGTCCACAAGGCTCGCGCGAGGCGCAGCCCCTCCATCATGCGGCCGACCCGCCCTTCGAACGGTACGCCGGCGGCGACGAATTCCGCCCGAATGTTGGGCACGTCGCTGGCGATGCCGGCGCCAAGCACCAGCCGGCCCTCGCTGATCTGGTCGAGGGTGGCGAGCTGGTGCGCCAGCACGACGGGATTGCGCAACGCTGGCAGAAACACCGCGGTGCCGAGCTGGACCCGTCGGGTCCGCGCAGCCGCTGCGGCGAGCAGGGTCAACGGGTCGTGCCGCGGCCGCGCCAAGAGCGAGTCGCCAACCCATACCGAGTCGAAACCGAGCCCCTCCGCCCTTGCCGCGAGGTCGAGCAGCGGGCCGGTTTCGGGCCGGCCTTGCATGACCCGCTCGCGGGTCGGCAGCAGGTACCCTATCCTTGGAGCCATTCTGTCCCCCATCCCTTGCCGCCCCTCACCCTCCCGCTTCGCGGGCCCCTCCCTCTCCCTGCTTGCGACGCTTGCGGGGAGAGGGCTGGGGTGAGGGGCTCCGCGTTACTCGGCACCGCCACGGCGGTGCGAGAAGGTTTGCTCCTGGCTGGTGATGAATTCGAGCAGTGCCGCCTTGCCGTCCTCGTTCTGCCGGCGAGCGCGCAGGATCGCGTCGCCGATCTGGGCGGGATCCTCTACCCTCTCGCTCCACCCGCCCAAATCGCGGCCGATATTGGCGTAGTTGCCACCCAGATCGCGCGCCCGATAGCGCTCGTGCGATAGTGCCATCGCATGGGTCTCGATCGCCATCGTCGAATTGTTGAGCACGATCGTCGTGATCGGGATGCCGCAGCGCACGGCCGTCTCGAAGTCGAGGCCAGTCATCCCAAAGGCGGCGTCGCCCATGAAGTTGACGCAGAACTTGTCGGGGGCTGCGACCTTGGCGCCGATCGCCAGCCCGAGCCCGGTGCCGAGCTGGTGCGACTTGCCCCAGCCGATGTAGCCGCGCGGCCGGGTCGCCCGGTAGAACGGGTTGAGCTGTTCGCGCGGGCTCCCGGAATCATGGGTGACGATGGCCTCGGCGGGGTTGATCACCCGCATGAACTCGGAGATCACCCGGTAGGGGTTGATCGGCTTCTCGTCCGAGCGCAGCTTGCCTTGCCAGCGGCCGAGCCATGCCTCGCGCTGGCTCGCGGCCTCTTGGGCAACGCCATTCGAGCGCGCCTTCCCGCCGAGCCGGTCGCGCACCGCCTCGATCAGCTGCCCGAGCACCAGCTTGGCGTCGCCTAGGATGCCGAGATCGGCGGCAAACGCCTTGTGCAGATCGCGGGTGTCGTTGGTCGCGTGGATGATCTTCTTTCCCGGCGGCAGCGCCGGGGTGGCGATGCCATGCTTGGTGAAGCTGCACCCGATGCCCAGCACCAGATCCGATTTATGCAGGAAATGACGGCCTGGCCCGGTGAAGGTGCCGCCGCCCGACCCGAGCGCCAGCGCATGGTCCTCCGGAAACGCGCTCTTGCCGTCGAAGGTCGTCATCACCGGCGCCTGCAGCAGCTCGGCGAGCTGCCGCAGCTCGTCGGTCGCCTCGGCATAAAAGACCCCCTGCCCCGCCAGCAACATCGGGCAGGCAGCCTCCAGCAGCATGCGTGCCGCCTCGTCGATGTCGCGCTCGTCGCCCGCCGAGCGGGTGGCGCGCACCGTCCGATATTGGTTCGGGTCGACACCGACATCGGTGCTGTGCACATCCGCCGGGACCTCGACCATGACCGGTCCGGGCCGTCCGTTCTTCGCCTGGCTAAAGGCGCGGCGCATCACATTCGCGACCTCCTCGGGCAGGATGACTTCCTCGACCGATTTGGCAATCGAAGCGTAGGTCCGGCTCGATTTGAACATCGGGAAGAGCTGTGCGGTCTCGCGCGGATGGCCGAGCGGCAGAAATACCACCGGGCTCGAATCCGAAAAGGCCGTCGCGACCCCGGCGAAGGCGTTCTCCGCTCCCGGCCCGTATTGCATCGCGAAGACACCCGGCGGCCGGCCGTTCGAAACCCGCGAGAAGCCGTCGGCCATATGGACGCCGACCCGCTCCTGGCGGCAGATCACCGGCTTGATCCCGACCGCGGCGGCGGCCTCGATGATCGGGGTCGTCGGAAAGCAAAAGAGGGTCGACACACCCTCGCGTTTCAGGATCTCGGCAATGACGTTCATGACGAGCATCTGTCGTTCCTCCCGCCGGATTGCGCTGTTGGACGAAATCGAGTGTAGCTTTATCGACGTTGAGCGCCAACCTGGCAAAAGGCGAGAGGCCCGATGTCAGCAGGGAGCGATCCCGGCCGCGAATCTCCCTGCTCCTCCCTGTAACGCAGGGAGAAGAACCGATCGTCACCCGCAAAATCGCCCGGATCAACGCTAAGAATACTGCTGTATCAACCACTTACTGTCCTCGTATCAGATAATTCGACCACGCCCTGAGGGAGGGCAGCAGGGAAGGGAGCGAACACCCCGGATATCCAACCTCAGGCGGGTCCGAGATGGCTTGCGAAGAACGATACCCTTGCCGATATTACTAATATAGCAAGCACTGGTTTGCTCGTCAAGTATT
>Ga0210399_10001214_pt1 | contig 20194 bp, 16 predicted proteins | sample IncBWC14MmetaG_FD_150865 | JGI IMG/M metagenome (GOLD analysis project Ga0210399, IMG submission 150865) | Forest soil microbial communities from Barre Woods Harvard Forest LTER site, Petersham, Massachusetts, United States - Inc-BW-C-14-M | ecosystem: Environmental > Terrestrial > Soil >... | reverse complement strand
CCACCGGTCGCGACTACCGAGCGGAGAAAGTCAATCGTTGACGCCCGGGCGGCGGCCCGGAGCGGACGCCCTCAGGGGCGGGTGTCGTCCCGGGCGCAGCGCAGGCCCACGTAGATGCTGCGGCTAACCGGCACCAGGTGGTTGCGGAGCGAGACCCGGAGGCCCTTTTGGTTGGAGTTGAGGGCCCCGCCGCGCAGGACGCGCTCGCTGCCGCTGCTGGGCCCCACGGGGTCCGTGGCGGGTGTGGTCCCATAGGCCCGGGCGGCGTACCAGTCGGAGCACCACTCCCAGACGTTGCCGCTCACGTCGTAAAGGCCGAAGCGGTTGGGCCGGAAGGAGCCCACCCGCTCAGGCCCCGATCCCCGACAGGCGCCGCCGTCGTCGAACTTGGCGCCGTTGGGAGCACCCTCCCGGCAGACCGGGCTCTGGTTGCCCCAGGGGTACCGGGCCCCCTCCTGCCCCCCGCGGGCCGCGTATTCCCACTCCGCTTCCGTGGGCAGCCGGCCCCCCGCCCACTCGCAGAACGCCGCGCCGTCGGCCCAGGTCATGTAGACGATCGGCTGCTCATCGTTCGTCCAGCCCGCGTTGAAGGGGGGCGCGGTCGGCAGGGGCCGACCGGCGGCGGTGCTGAAGCGCTTGTAGGCCCCCACCGGAACCTCCGTCCGGCCCAGCCAATACCCGTGGCTGAGGTGGACGCGATGCGCCGGCTTTTCGTCCGCGTAGCAGTCCCGGTCGGCGGAGACGCAGCCCATGGCGAAGCGGTCGGCGGGCGGAATAAAGACGTACTCCAGGCCGTCCTTAGGGTTTTGGCGGACCTCCCCCGCCCGCGGCTCGGGGGCAGGCGCCGCTTGTGTGGGGGAGGGAAGAATCTCCGGCGTGGGGGCAACGGCAGGTGGCGCGGACGAGACGGCGGCGGCGGGCGCAGGGGACGGGGGTTTCGCGGCCGGCGCCTCCCCTCGCTCCCGGGCGAGGAGCAGGGCCAGAGCCACCACCCCTAAGACCGCCGCTCCCCCGAAAAGCGCGCGCGGAGACGGCCACCGGTTTGGGGCCGCCCCCGCGAGGTGCGGCTCCGAGACGAAGGACGCTTCCGGGACGGGTGGTTTGTGCTCGGCGGCGGGGGCCGTCACCCCCAATCCCCCTTTCAGGGCCTCGACCAGGGCACGCGCGGACGGCCAGCGGTCCTCGGGCTGCTTGGCCAGACCGCGGAGCAAGGCCCCGGCCAGAGGCTCCGGCAGGCCGACGGGGACGGGCACCGGATCCTGGACGTGGCGCATCAGCAGCGCCACCGGAGTGTCCGCGGTGAAGGGGACGCGGCCCGTCAGCATCTCGTACGCGACCACGCTGAGCGCGTAGATGTCGCAGCGGTTGGTCGCGGCCCCGGACCGGGCCTGCTCGGGCGCCATGTACTGGGGCGTGCCCGCCAGCACCCCGGTCTGGGTGAGGAAGGTGGACCCTTCCGTTATCCGGGCCACTCCGAAGTCCGCGAGGTAAGCGCGGTCTTCCTCGTCCAGGAGGATGTTGGGCGGCTTGACGTCGCGGTGGACGACCCCCTTCAGGTGGGCGTAGTCGAGGGCCGAGGCCACGTCCTCGAGGATCCGCACCGTGCGGCTCCGCTCTATTGGCCCTTGGCGGAGAAGGGAAGCCACGGTGCCTCCCGCGATGAGCCGCATGGCCATCCAGGGGACCCCCTCGTCGATGCCGAAAGCGTGGATGGGCACGATGTGCGGGTGTTCCAGGCGGGCGATGACCTTGGCTTCGCGACGGAAGCGCTCCGAAAAGCTGTCGTCGTGCAGGAACCCGGCGGGCAGGACCTTGAGGGCCACGTACCGATCCAGGTCGGTCTCGTAGGCCCTGTAGACGGAGGCCATTCCTCCCTTCCCGAGGGTGCCCGTGATGAGGTAGGGGCCGAAGTGAGAGTTCTCGCGCAAGGCCAAAGCGGGAAGCCTCCTCCTAGGGCGGGGCCGCCAAACACCCGCGCGGCCGCGCCCTCAACGACGCGGCCGGAGGACGCTCACGCTCTCCGTGACTCCGCCCAGCGCCTTCTTGAGCAGGAGCCGCGGTCCGGGGGGGAGCGCCTCCGTGCGCTCGAACCACTGCAGCCACCCCCGGAGCATGATGAGCATCGTCTTCTGCTCCAGGCTGTAGGTGCGCACCCGGCCGCGCTGCTGGACGTGGACGAGTCCCGCTCTCTGCAGGGCGTTCAAGTGACGGGTAATGGTGGGCCAGGTGCAGGAGAAGCGGCTCGCGATCTGTCCCGCCGTCATGTGTCCACCCCGAAGCTTCAGGATGAGCAGGATCTGGCGGCGGGTGGGATGGGCCAGGGCCTCGAAGACGAGGTTGAGGATCCGCAGGTCCTCATGGGCGGTGCGACTTCTCTTCTTGGGCGCTTTCTTTGTTCTGGGCACGTGCACTCATCCTATCATGTATGAGACTTAGCTCGCGAACTAAGCAAGTCAAGGGTTTTCTTGCGGCCCTGCTCCGCGGTACGGCGGTCAGGCCGCGGAGGCCACCTTCGCGTAGCGCTGGGCTTGGAGTTCCGCTTCCCGCGCGCGGACGCGCTCCCGGGCCTGCTCGCGGCGCTCGAAGAGCCCGAGGGTCTTGACCACGGTGGTGGTCCCTCCCCGCTCCTCCGTGACCAGGAAGCCCTCCCCGGGCTGCTCGAACACGCTCAGACCCACGCGCCCGACCTGGGTGGGGTGTTCGTACTCCTCGTGCAGGAGGCGCACTCTCAGTGCACCGTACGGACCTTCTTGTTCAGATAGTCCATGAGGACGAACTGGCCGAGGCTGTAGGGGGTAGTGAAGTAGGCCTTGCCCCGGCACATCTCGGTCACCTTCTTGACGAAAGCCACCAGATCGCGGTCGCGGGCGAGCATGAAGGTGTTGACCAGGACCCCCTGCCGTCGGCAGTTCGCCACCTCCTTCAGGGTCAGGGCCACCACCCGCGGGTCGAGGCCGAAGGGGTTGCGGTAGATTCGGCCGTCTCCTTCCGTGAGGGCGGAGGGCTTCCCGTCCGTGATCATCACGATCTGCTTCATGTCCTTGCGCTGGCGGGCCAGGATGCGCTGGGCCAGACGCAGGCCCTCCCGGGTGTTCGTGTAGTAAGGCCCGACCCGCACCTTGGCGAGCTGGGAGAGCGGCACCTCCTCCGCGGAGTCGTGGAAGAGCACGAGCTGCAGGCTGTCCCCCGGATACTGGCTCCGGATCAGGTGGGAGAGGGCGAGAGCCACCTTCTTGGCGGGGGTGAAGCGATCCTCCCCGTAGAGGATCATGCTGTGCGAGCAGTCCAGCATGACGACGGTGGCGCAGGAGGACTGGTACTCGGCCTGGTGTACGAGCAGGTCCTTGTAATCCACGTCGATCGGGACCTTGAGCCCCTCGCGCGCCAGCGCGGAGAGGAGGGTCCCGCTCACGTCCAGGTTCAAGGTGTCCCCAAACTCGTAGGTCTTGGACGGCCCCGAGGCCTCGATACCGGTGGCCAGGTCACGCGTGTCGTGGCGGCCGAAGGAGGACTTGCCGAGGGAGCCCAGGAGGTCGCGCAGTGTCTTGTAGCCCAGGAAGTCCACCGCCTTCTCGGTCAACTCGAACTTAACGGGGGGGCTGCCGGGGCCGAAGCCGCCTCCCCCCGTGGGGTCGTGGAAGGGCTGCCCCTCGCGGGCGGAGAGGTAGCCCTCCCGGACCAGCCGCTCCACCGTCTTCTGCAGGAACTGCTCGAGGGCGTCCTGGTCGTCCATGAGGTTCTGGAGGTCCTCGTCGGAGAGGAGCCCCCGACGCATGAGGGCCTCGAGAATGGCGTCGTGCAGGGCCTGGAGGTCGTCCCCGTCCCACTCCCCGGGCTCGTAGCCGAAGCCGCTCTGGAGCAGGAAGTCGGAGAGCTCCCCCACCAGATCCTCGAGGTCGAGGTCGTCCCACAGCTCGCCCTGGTACCGGTGGTAGCGGATGATGGCCATGGTCAGTTGACTTGCTTCTTCATCTTGCGCAGGCGCTCCAGCCGGTCTAGATCCACGTCCACGTCGCTCCGCCGCTCCGGGGCCATGAAGCCACGGTCGTCACTGCGCCCGATCTTCTTCTGGGCATAAAGGCCCTCCAGAATGAACTCCCCAGCCGAGGCCAGGAGGGGGGCGGGGTCGCCCGGCTCCACGCCCAGGAGGGAGAGGTGTTCCTGGATCCCGGGCACGCGCTCCAGCTGCCCCACCACCTCCCCCGCGGGGGAATCGTCCCGGATCTTCAGGCTGCCGCCGCCTTCGAAGAACGCAATCACGGGTCGGAAGTTGACCGAGCCCAGGTAGACGGAGAAGGCCTCCCCCACCGCCTCCCGGATCAGCTCCCGCCCCACGTGCTCGGCCCCCATCAATTCACCCTCGTACTCCAGCTCGAACTTGCCGGTCAGGGAGGGCAGCGCGGCATAGACGTCGGAGACCCGGGGCACCACCGGCGATTCCTTCTGGAGGAGCGCGCGCCGCTCCGCGTTGGAGACGACGTTCTCGAGGGCGCTGATGGGCAAGCGCTGGCTGACCCCGCTCCGCCGGTCGACCTTCTTGTCACGGCGGGCGGCGAAGGCGATGCCTTCCACCACCTCGCGCAGATAGCGCGGGATGCGCACGCCGTCGCCGCGGGCGGTCCAGGCCTCCTGCTGGGTGATGGCCACTCCCTGCTCGAGGGTGTTCGGGTAGTGGGTCCGGATCTCGCTGCCGATGCGGTCCTTCAGGGGGGTGATGATCTTGCCGCGCGCGGTGTAGTCCTCGGGGTTGGCGGTGAAGACCATGCAGACGTCCAGGGACAGCCGCACCGGGTAGCCCTTGATCTGGACATCCCCCTCTTGAAGGATGTTGAAGAGGCCCACCTGGATCCGTCCCGCGAGGTCAGGCAGCTCGTTCAGGGCGAAGATGCCGCGGTGGGCGCGGGGCAAGAGCCCGTAGTGCATGGTCAGCTCGCTGGCCAGGTCGTGGCCGCCGCGGGCGGCGCGGATGGGATCCACGTCCCCGATGATGTCGGCGATGGTCACGTCGGGGGTGGCGAGCTTCTCCATGTAGCGCTCTTCGGGGGCCAGGAAGACCACCGGCGTCTCGTCCCCCCGCTCGGAGGCGAGATCGCGGCACCGCTTGCAAAGGGGACGGAAGGGGTCGTCGTGGATCTCGCAGCCGGCGACCACGGGCAGCCGGGGGTCGAGGAGGGTGGTCAGGCTGCGCAGGAGGCGGCTCTTGGCCTGGCCCCGAAGGCCGAGCAGGATCATGTTGTGCTTGGAGAGGACCGCGTTCACGAGCTGGGGCACCACGGAGTCGTCGTAGCCGAGAACGCCCGGGAACAGGCCCTCCCCGGTGGCGAGTTTCCGCAGCAGGTTGCGGCGCATCTCCTCCTTGACGCTGATCTTCGTGCCCGGGTGGCTCCGCTTCAGCTCGCCGAGGGTCCGCGGTTCAGACATGAGGGCTCCTCCGATAGCAATTATATAAGGACCAAGGCCGGGCGACCGTTCTCAGGGGGGGAGGGCTATTTCGCGGGCTGGGTCTTGATCATGTCCAGAAAGCCCTGGAGGGTGGTGAGCTTCCGCGCCGAGGCCGAGTAGAGCTTGGAGGAGAAGAGGGCGGTGGCGGCGTGGCCGGCGAGAAGGGTGAAGAGCTCGTAGTCCATGGTGGTGAAGGCCGTCTTCTGAACCAGCAGCTTGTTGATGGAGATCACGCCGATCACGGTGTCCTTGATCTTCAAGGGGATCACGGCCAGGGGCTTATCGAAGGGGGTGGGGTCGCGCCGGGCCACGCTCTCCGCGAAGTGGTTCTCGCCCGTCTGCGCGGACTGTCCGATCAGCCCTTGGCCCAGGGGGATGGAGGTCAGGGGGGCGGTCTCCCCTTCCGAGGTCTCTAGCTCGAGGTGCCCTGTCTTCTCGCTCACCATGAAGAGGTGAAAGACCTCGGCCCCGATGAGGTTGATGACGATCTCCTGGACGATGCGCACGACCTCTTTGTAATCGAGGGTGGAGTGGAGCTGGTAGGAGGCCACGTAGAGGTTGGCCAGGTTGTTGTTCTGCTCCTCGATCTCGATGTAGCGGTCGGCAAACTCCTTGTTCTCTTCCTCCACCTTCTTGTGGCGCGCCTCCATCTCGGCCAGGCGCTCCTCCAGCTCCCGCGTTCGCTGAGAGAGCTCCCGCACCCGGTCTTCAGCGCCGGAGGGGGCGTCGGAGGTCTTGACCGAGGCCAGCTTGAAGCGGAGGCGCTCGTTCTCCTTCAGGAGCTCCTCCGTGAACTCCTTGGCCTTGGTCACGATTTGAAGAAAGTCCTGGCCCTTCTTGAAAGGGTCCTCGCTGGGCATCACGCCACCTCGATTCCCCGATTCTACCAGAGGCGGGGCCGCCCCGGCTCAAGTCCGGTTCTGTAGCGTCTGGAGCTTGCGCTGGAGAAAGGCGTTCTCCAGGGCCACCCCCGCCTGGTTGATGAAGACCTCGAGCGCCTCCAGACGGCCGAACTCCCGACCGGTCTCCGGGTTGTCCCCGAAGAGGAGGGCGATCGTCTCCCGATGGGTGATGAGGGGAAGGAGGGCCACCGTCCCCGACTGGAAGCGGCCGATCTTCCCCATCAAGTACGCGCTCCACCTCCCCTTGGGGAGGGGCACCAGAAGCGGCTGGCCCGCCTGGACAGCGTCGTGGAAGAGCGAGGGCTCGCCCAGGGGGATCACCACCTCGCGCACGAGCAAGTTGATGTTCTCCCCCTTGGGCGCGGCCCCGAAGCCACCCAGGCCGCGCGCCTCATCGTTTTTGACCAGGAAGAGGATGGCCCGCTCGAAGAACTCCCGGGCCACCTTCATGACCAGGATCGCGATCTGGTTGGCGTCGGCGGGCTCCCGTAGGTCGAGCAGCCGACGCTGGAGGATCGTGAACTGGCGCGAGAGCTCCTCGTGGGTGGGGGGGGAATGATCGGGTTGGCCCGCGGGGGCGGTTCCCGGCTTCGCGGCCTTGGCCGCGGGGACGGGGCCGGTGCCGCGCCCCATGCGGGGCAGGATGTCCACCAGGATCTTGTTGGCGAAGGCGAGCAGGTCGGCCTCGAACTGCCGGGGGTTCAGCTTGGAGAGCCCGGGCTTGAAGACGAAGCTCTTGATGCCCATCTGCTGGGCCCGGAGCTGAAGCGAGGGGTTCAGGCTCTCCGTCATCATGAGCACGGGAGGGCGGAGGTTCATCTTCCAGAGCCGCTTGACGACCTCGAAGCCGCCGTGGAAGGAGGAGCCGCCGGAGGTGGGCATGCCGAGGTCGGTGACGAGCAGGAAGGGCACGCCCTCCCTGCCCAGCTTTCCCCCCTTCTTAACCGCGGTTTCGGGGTCCTCCGCCTCGACCACCTCGTAGCCGCCCTCCTTGAACCAGTCGGCTAGTACCCGGCGCACCTCCGACTCGTCGTCCACGAGCAGCAGGGTGCGGGCCTCGGGGCCGGCCGCGGGCTCGGGGCTGGCCGCCGGCGACGCAGGCGCGCGGGCGGGTGCGGGCGAGGGTGCGGCCGCAGGGGCGGGGGCCGCCTTGGGGGGGGACGAGGGCCCGGGCGGGACCGCCGGCGGAGCCGCGGGCGGGGATGAGGGCCGGGACGGTATGGCCGGCGGGGGGGCGGCCGGACTCGCGGAGGGGGGGAGGGTCCGGCCTCCCGGGGTCTCCGGAGCCGCCGGCGTCCCCATGTTGCGAACGAAGGCGGCCACCGCCTCCGCTTCCCGATCCGCTCCCGGGTCCCCCGAGGTCTCGTCGGGTTGGGCAAAGGACGCCTCCACCAAGGCCGTGGAGTTCCTCCGGTCCTCATCGATGCCGCGGGCCAGGTCCAGCAGCAGCTCCTGGGGGTTGATGCCCATGACCAGCGTCTCGAGGTTGAGTTCTCTTCCTCCCAGCGCCCGGGGAGGGGCATCGTTCAGGCTGAAGCTAAACTGCCCTTCCCGCAGGCGGACGAGCTGCTCGAGGGCGATCTCGATGCGGCTGCGGATTACGCTGGACCTTTGGGCTTCGGGGAGCGCGCCGAACCGGGGATCGAGGGGCACGCTGTCCCAGTTGAAGGCGGCGACCACGTAACCCTCCCGAAAGACGATCCCCCCCTCTCCTTCGCCGGTCCGGATGGAGAGGTTGCCGGTCTTCTTGCTGAAAGAGACGATCTGCAGGATGTCGAGGAGGGGTAGATCCTCGAGGTTGCCGGTCAGGCTCAAGCCGCGACCCCGCGGGCCTCAGCCTTCACTTCGCCGATCGCCTCGCGGATAGGGCATGGGTTGCCTCGCCTCCCGGATCCGCCTCCCGCCCGGGCTCGACGCGGAGAGCCGAACGCCGCCCGTCCCGCAGATTCTACACCGCAGCGAGGATCTCCGCGGCCATGCCGGACAGGGGAACGGACCGGTCCACGACCCCGGCGTCCACCGCCGCCTTGGGCATCCCGTAGATGACGCAGCTCTCCTCGCTCTCCGCGAGCGTCTGCCCCCCCGCCTGCCGGATGGCGCCCAGGCCGATGGTCCCGTCAGCGCCCATGCCGGTCAGGACCACGCCCAGGGCCCGGGGGCCGTATGCCTTGGCCACGGAAGTCATGAGCACGTCCACGGAGGGACGGTGGAGGCTGGAGCGCGGCTCTTCATCCAGCACGATCTTGACCGTCGACCCCCGCCTCCGCAGCTTCATGTGCAGGCCGGCGGGAGCAATGAGCACCAGCCCCGGCATCACCGGCTCGCCGTCCCGGGCTTCCCGCACGGGCAGGGGGCTGCGCTGGTCCAGGCGGTTGGCCAGTGAGCGGGTGAAGCCGACGGGGATGTGCTGAACCACCAGCACCACGGCCTGGAGGTCCTTGGGCAGGAGGGGGATGATGGCTTGGAGGGCGGGAGGCCCGCCCGTGGAGGCTCCGATGGCCACAACCTGCGCGCGGTGCGCCTCCGGGGGGCGGGCCCCGGGGGCCCAAGTGACGGCAGGGAGGGGGGCACCGTGGGCCCGGGGCGAGCCGGCCAAGGCCCTGATCTTCGTTAGGAGCTCTCCGGCCAGGCCCGCCAGGTTCATGTGGCCCTGCACGCTCGACTTGTCCACGAAGTCCAAGGCCCCCAGCTCGAGCCCCCGCAGGGTTATCTCGGCGCCCTCCTGGGTGAGGGACGAGAGGAGGAGCACCGGAACCGGGCACTCCTCCATGATCTGCTTGAGGGCCTCGAGCCCTCCCATGCGCGGCATCTTGACGTCGAGGGTCACCACGTCCGGATCGAGAGCCTTGGTCTTCTCGATCCCCTCCGGCCCGTCCGCGGCCAAACCCACCACCTCGATGTCGGGAGCGGTGGAGAGTATGCGCGAGAGGGCCTGGCGCACGAAGGCCGAGTCATCCACCACCAGCACCCGGATCCGCTCCGCGGTCACCGCGGCCCCTCCGGCCTCTGGTAGGCCATGGCCCCCTGGAAGCGGACGGGGGTGAACATGTCCGTGATCCGCGAGAGGGACTCCGCGTGACCCAGGAACAAGTAGCCGCCGGGGGCCAGCGCCTGGTGGAACAGACGGACCGCCCGCAGGGTGGTGGCGTCCGAGAAGTAGATGAGCACGTTCCGGCAGAAGAGGGCGTCGATGGGCATGAGGTCGAGGTAGCTGGCCGGCTCGAGAATGTTGCCGGGGCGCAGGTTCACCAGCCGGCGGATGGGCTCCTTGATCCGGATCCCGGCCCCCTCCTTCACGAAGTGACGCTCCACGAGAGCAGGGCTCGTGGCCCGGAAGGAGTTCTGGTGGTAGAGGCCCCGCCGCGCCTTCTCCAGCGCCTCCCGGTCCACGTCCAGGCCCACGACCTGCACATCCCAGTTCCAGAAGAACTGACCGCTGTCGTAGACGATCATGGCCAGGGTCATGACCTCTTCGCCGGTGGAGCAGCCGGCGGAGAGAATGCGCAGACGGCGGTCATCGGTGCGGGCTTTTCGCTCCTTGATGCTCCGGAGCACGCTCTCCGAGAAGACCTTCAGCTGGGCCTGCTCGCGGTAAAAATAGGTCTCGTTGTTGGTGAGGTGGCTGACCATGCGCTCCCGCTCCTCCGCGCGCTGGGGCCCGAAGCGTAGGTAGCGATAGTAGTCCTCGAAGGAGAGGAGGCCCAGGAAGGAAAGCCGGCCGGCCAGGCGGGCGCGGAGCGAAAGCCGCTGCCCATCGTCGAAGTAGAGCCCGAACTGCTCGTGGATGAAGTCGCGGAGGAGGCGGAACTCCTCCTCGGAGAGGTCGGCGTCGAGGTCGGAGGTGCGGAACATCAGTGAGCAGAGAGGGGAGGCCGCACCCCCCCTCGAACCCTCGCTGGCTTCGGGGGAGCTCCCCTTGGTCCACGGCCCCGCGGATCCGGTGCTGTCCTCAACGTGGTGTCACCGGGGAGCGAGCTTCTTGAGGGCCTGGGCCGCGGCCTGGCGGACCGCGGGGGAGGGATCCGACGCCTTCAGGTCCATCAGGGGACGCAAGGCCTCGCGGAAACCGCCGTCGCCCAGGGCATGCGCGGCCTCCGCGCGGACCTGGGCGCTGTCGTCGGCGAGGGCGGCGAGCAAGAGCCGGCGGGCGTTGGGCTCCTCGAGCTTGCCCACCAAGTCCACGAGCAGGCGCCGCGCATCCGGGCCCGAGCTGGAGAAGGCCCGCTCCATCTCGGGGAGGGCGGCTCCGCCCAGGCGGCGCAGGGCCTCGAGGGCGGTGAGCTGGAGTCCGGGATCGGCGATGGCCTCGACGAGGCGGCCGGCGGCCCGGGGATCGCCGATCTCCCCCAGGGCGGCCGCCACCGCGCGCCGTACGGTCGGGTCCTCGTCCCCCAGGCGGCCGAGGAGGGCGGGGGTGGCCTTGGCGCTCCGGATGCGCCCGAGCGCGGTGGCGGCCCCGCAGCGGACGCTCCAGTGCTCGTCCTCCAGGGCCAGGAGCAGGGGGGGCGCGGCCTGGGGGTCCGCGATCATGCCCAGGCTCTCCGCCGCCGTCCGCCGCAGGTTGCGGTCCGGATCGCGCAAGATCTCGAGGAGGGGCCGCACCGCGGCCGGGGCCCGGATCGTCCCCAGCGCCTCTACGGCCGCGAACCGCAGCTCCTTCCGGAGGTCGGACAGGAAAGGCAGCATCTGGGGAACGGCTTCCGCGTTCCGGATCTGGCCCAGGGCGCGCAGGGTCACGAAGCGCATCCGCGGATCCGGGTCCGCGAGCAGGGGGATGAGGTCGCCCGCGGTCTCCGCCTCCTGGAGCTTGCCCAGGGAGAGCACGGCCTGCTGCCGGACCAGGCTGCTCTCGTCCCCGAGAGCCAGGCGCAGGTGCTCGAGGACGCCCGCGGCCTCGACCTCCCCCAGGGCTTTGATGGCGGCCGCGCGCACGGTCTCCCGGGGATCCTGACAAACCGCGATGAGGGCGGGGGCGGTGGAGGGATCGCGGACGAGGCCCAAGGTCTCTGCGGAACGAATGCGCACCGCCGCCTCCGGGCTCGAGAGGGCCTGCAGGAGGAGGGGGACCACCCGCCCGGGGGACATGCGGGCCAGGGCGTCCATGGCGCTCTCCTGGATCAGCTCGCTCTCGTCGCCCAGGAGCTCGAAGAGCAGCATGGCCGCGTCCTCGTCCCCCAGGCGGCCGATGGCCACCACCGCTTCTGCCCGCACCTCCGCGGAGGGATCGTGGATGAGGGGCGCGACGAGGTCGATCCCCCCCGCGGGCGCGATGAAAGCCAGGCATCTCACCGTCCCCTGGCGGACCGTGTCCTCGGGATGGGCCAGGCCGTGGACGTAGGCGGAGCGGTCCTGGAAGCCGATGGAGACGAGGGCGTGGGTGACGTACTCCTGCATACCGGCTTGGCCGAGCAGGTCCACGAGCAGGCGCTCCGCCCGCGGCTCTTTGAGCCAGCCGAGGGTGATGGCCGCGGTCCGCCGGTTCAAGGGATCGTCGTCGCCGAGGGTAAAGAGCAGGTGGTCCACGAGGTCCTCGCGCCGGAGCGCGGCCTCAACCTCCGGATCCAGGCTCTCCCCCTCCGCGGTGGCCCGCTGCTCAATGTCCACCACCGCCCGGATGGCCATGTTGCGGAGGGCGGGCTCGGGGTCGTAGAGGTAGGGGATGAGGCGCGGCAGGGCCTCCCGATCCGCGAGCCGCCCCAACGCCTCCAAGGCGGGCCCCCGGAAGAAGTCGTCGCTCAGGAGCCCGAGAAGGGCGGGGGCCGCCCGCGGGTCCGCGATCTCGCCCAGGGCATGGATCGCCGGGTACTGCAGCCAGGGCTCGGACTTCAGGGCTTCGATCAGGGGCGGCACCGCCTCCGGGTCCCCGATTTGGCCGAGGCTGGCCGCAGCCGCGTGGCGGACGTTCACGTCCGGATCGCCAAGGGCGGCGATGAGCGGCGGCACCGCGCGCCGGTCACGCAGCGAGCCCAGCATCACGCCCGCGAAGTTGCGAACCTCTTCGTCGGCGTCCCCGAGGAGGGTCAGGAGGGGGGGAACCGCCGCCGGGCCCAGCCGGACGTAGGTCTCGATGGCGGCGTTGCGCAAGGCCGCGTTCTCGTCGTCGCGGAGGGCGGCTTCCAGGGCGGGCAGGAGCGTCTTCAGAGAGAGCGCGGCCAGGTGGTCGGCGGCCGCTTGCCGCACGGGCCAGCTCTCGTCCGCCACCGCCAGAAGGAGCGGGGGGATGGCCTCGGGACGGCCGGAGCCCCCGAGCTCGTCCACGGCCTTGCGGCGGACCGCCTCCTCTCCGGTGCGGAGCGCCTCCAGGGCAGCCTGTATGTCCATCCTTAAACTCGGGGCACCCTAGGGCCGGAGGGCGGCCTGCCCCCTTCTCACTGCACGCGGAAGACCGAGACCAACTTGGCCAGGTTCTCCGCCTGCTGGGCCAGATTGACGGTGGCCTTGGACATCTCCTCCACCGTGGACAGGTTGTCGCGGGCGATCTCCGAGATGTTCTCGATGGCCCTCACCACCAGCTCCCCCCCCTTCTTCTGCTCGGCGGTGGCATGGGAGACCTGCTGGGTCATGGAATTCATCTTCTCCACCGCGTGGACGATCTGGCGGCTTCCCTCCGCCTGCTCCTGGGTGGCGATCCCGACCTGGGAGGCGATCTTGTTCATGTTCTCCACGGACAGGCGCACCTGGCGGCCGCCGGCCGCCTGTTCCTTGGTCGAGTCCGCGGCCTGGGTCATGATTCTCTTGATGTTCTCCATGGCCTGGCGGATCTGCTTGGACCCCTCCGCCTGCTCCCGCACCGCGCTCGTGACCTGGGTAGTGGCGGCGGTCATGTGGGTGACGGTCTGCAGCACTTCCGACGAGGCCTGGGACTGCTTGGAGGTGGCGGCCGCGATCTCGGCCATGAGCTGGCTGGAGCGGGACACGGAGTCGATGATGCTGCGCAGGGCCAGCCCCGCCTTGTCCGCGAGCAAGATCCCCTGCTTGGTCTCCGCCGCTCCTGCCTTGGCGACTTCCACCGCGTCCCCCGTCTCCTGCTGGACCTGACGCACCACGTCCCCTATCTCCTTGGCCGCCTCCACCGACCGCTCCGCGAGCTTGCGCACCTCATCCGCCACCACCGCGAAGCCACGGCCCGCCTCCCCCGCTCGGGCCGCCTCGATGGCCGCGTTCAAGGCGAGGAGGTTGGTCTGGTCCGCGATCTCCTCGATCACCTCCAGGATGCGGCCGATCTCCTGGGAGCGCCGGCCCAGGCCCGTGATCACGCGGGCCGTGTTCTCCATGGTGTCGGAGATGCTCTTCATCCCCTCGATGGTCCGGGCCACGGCCTCCCCTCCCGTGCGGGCGTCCTCCGAGGCCTTGCCGCTGATCCGGTCCGCCTCGATGGTCATCTTGGCCACGTCGTTCACCGCCCCCGCCATCTCGGAGACGGTGTGGCTCGTGCGCTGGGCGGCGTTGCTCAAGGCCTCGGCGTTGCGGGCCACGGAGGCGATGAAGCTGGTCATGTCCTCCATGGTGGCGGTGGTCTCGTTGACGGTGCCGGCCAGGCTCTCCAGATTCTTGGCCATCTGATCGATGGAGACCGTCATCTGCTCGATGGTGGCCGAGGCCTCCGTCACCGTGCCCGCGAGGGTGGCGCTGGAGCGGGCCACCTGCTCGATGGAGGCCCCCATCTCGGTGACGGAGCTGCTGGTCTCCTCCACGTAGTTGGCGAGGCTCTGGGCGTTGCTGGCCACGGTCTGGATGGAGGCCGCCATCTCCTCCATGGACGTGGACGTCTCCTCCGCGGCCTGCGCCTGCCCCTGCGCCCCCTGGATGATGAGCTTGGCGTTGGCCGAGATCTCTCCCGCCGAAGAGGCTACCTGAACCGACGCCTCCTGGATGTTGTCGACGATCCGGCGCAGGTTGGCCACCATCTCGTTCAGGCCGCGGGCCAGAGTACCGATCTCGTCATCGGTCTGGATGGTCAGGCTCTCCATGAGATCCCCTTTGGCCACCGCCTCGGATACCTCGGCCATGTGCTTCAGGGGACGGAACCAGCGCCCGAGGAGGTACCAGCCCCCGCCCAGGCCCAGGGCCATGAGCAGGCTGCCCACGCCCAGAGTCTCCAGGGCCTGGCGTCGCTGCTGAGCGACCATCACCGCCTTGCTGATGGCAACCTCGACCCCCCCCTTGAGGGAGGGGCCGCTGGGGGTGGCGGCCACGCCGAGCTCGGCCGCCATGTCGCCTCCCCCGCTGGCGACGTCGGTGGTGACCGGAGCCCGGAAGAGGATGACGGGCTCGCCGGCGACGGTGGCGGTCTCCCTCTCCTCGAAGGTCGCGGCGGGGGTGGGGGGCAGGTCGGCAAGGGGTGGGCCCTTCTGGGCGAGGATGACGCCCTTCTGGTCCCGAATCATGGCCGCCACCACGTCCGACGCCTCTCTTCCCCCCCCGGAGAGCGCCCCCTCCAGGAATTGGGCCAGGAGGGGCTTGTCCTCGGTGAGCACCCCGTATTTGCTGTTGTAGGCCAGGTTGCCTACGATGTAGCGCCCGCGCTTGAGCATCTCCTGACGCATGAGGCGCTGGCTGGCGATGTAGTCGTAGACCACCGACACCGCCCCCACCACGATGGCGAAGCTGGCGCCGAGGAGGGTCAACTTGGTGCCCACGGATCGCACTCTCAGACGCATGCCCCCTCCTAGAAAACGCGCGCCGCGGCCCGAAGGGCGTCGGCCGGGATCTCGATGCGCAGCTTCTCCGCGATCTTCTTGTTGATCATGAGCTCCGCCCGCGGCACCAGGAGGGTGCCGCGTATGCCTTTCTCTCCCGCCGCGAGCCGGGCCACGAGCTCCCCCACCTGCTCGCCGATAGAAGCCACGTCGGCGCCGCTGCTGGCGAGAGCCCCCTCCACCACCAGGGCGGGGGAGAAGCTGAGCACGGGCTTGCCCGCCTTCAGGGTCTCGGCCAACAGGAAGCGCCGGGTCTCCGTGGTCAGGAGGAGGGGGTCGGGAGGCATCCAGAGCGCGTCCGCGGCGTCGTCGCCCTTGAGCAAGACGCGCAGCGCCTGGGGGACCTCCTTCTCCGACGTCACCGGGCGCGTCACGATCACCAAGCGGACCACCAGGGCGGCCTTTTGGGCCTCCTGCACCAGGCGACCGGACCCCTCCTCGCTGTAGATCACGCCGATGCGCACGCCCCGGGGGTAGACCATCCGGAAAGCGGCGAGCTGATTCTTGACGGGAATGGCGTAGGCCACCCCCGCCGCGTTGGGGAGGGTGAGAAGGCCGGCCTTGGCCGGGTCCTGGACCATGCAGTACACCATCGAGCTCTCGGGGGCCAGATCCTTCACGAGCTGGGCGGCGAGGGGACCCATGGCGACGATGATGAGGGGCTTGCCCTTGAAGGTGGCCAGCACCTTCTCGGCCTCCGTCCGGTCGCCGCGCAGGTCGTACTCGGTCACATTGTGGCCGACCGCGACCCGGCGCATGGCGTCCAGGGCGGGACGCCAGGCGGGCGTCTCCGTGCTCTTGAGGACCGCCACCTCCGCCGCCCCCAGAGGGGATGACAGTAGGGAGGCCACGGCCAGAGCCACCGCGAGTCGCGGCATCGTCATGGATCTCCTTGTGAAGTCGGTTGTCCCGCCGGGGCGGCTTCTACCATCCTAACCCCTCAGGCCTCTCCGGCCGGCGAGCCCGCGGCCTGGAGCTCGAGGGCCAGGATCTTGAGCAGGTCCACGAGGATGATCAGCCGCCTCTCGAGCTTGGCCACCCCCCGGATGTAGTCCCCGCCTTTCTCCACCACCTCCTCGGGGGGAGAGTCGATACTGGAGAGCGGGATCTTGAGAACCTGGGAGGCGCCATCCACGAGCAGGCCGAGCAGGCGCTCGCGGATCTTTACCACCACGATCCGGGAGGCGGGGGCGAGGTCGACCTCGCCCAGGCCCAGCTTCTTCTTGAGGTCCACCACGGGAATGATGCGCCCTCGGAGGTTGATCACGCCCTTGATGAACTCCGGCGCCCGGGGCATAGAGGTGATCTCCGTGACCCGCCGGATCTCCTGCACCAGTCGGACGTCGACCCCGTATTCCTCACGATCCAGGAAGAAAGTCGCGAGGTGCTCGGTGGCCTCGGCCGCGGCCCGCTCCTCGCGGACGGGGGCGGCGAAGAATGAGACGCTGTGGGCCCGGGCCGCCCCGGCGGGGGCGGGCTCGGGGGACGAGGGCTCCGACTCCACGGCCACCGCGGCCGCGTCCTCCCGGGCCAGGATGTCCGCGGCCAGCCCGGAGGGAGGCAGCTCGATCCGCGCATGGGAGGGGGCGGGGGGAGCCTCGGAGGGGAAGACCATCTCCTCCGGGGGGGGAGCGGGGGAATGTTCGGGGGGGGCGGCGCCGGCCGGCTCCTGCCCATCCGGGGGGGGCGTGGGGCCCGTGCCGTCCGCGCGGCGCGCCCGCTTCCGAGCCTCGGACATGCGGCCCATTACCGTCCCACCGCCACGAGGAAATCCTGGTTCGCCGTCACTGCGGCCACGACCTCTTCGTCGATGAGGCTCGCGCCCCGTCCCATCCCCTCCAGCAGGGCCTGGGTGGCCAGGTGGTTCAGGACCCGCGGGATCCCCCCCGCGGCCTCGTGAAGCCGGTTGAGGGCGTGGTCGGTGAAGAGGGGCCGCGTCGCCCCCGCCACCCCCAGGCGGTGCTTTAGGTAGGCGAGGCTATCCCCGGCGGAGAGGGGCGTGAGGTGGAACTGGGCCCCGATCCTCTGGGTCAGGGCCCGATAGGCGGGATGCCGCAAGCGGTCGCGCAGCTCGGTCTGGCCCACCAGCACCACCGCGATCAGGTTCCGGTCGTCGAGCTGGAAGTTGGTGAGGAGCCGGATCTCCTCGAAGGTGGGCTTGCCGGGGATGAGGTGGGCCTCGTCCAGGATCAGGAGGGCGGCCCGGCCCTCCCGCTCCAGGGTCAGGAGGCGCTCGTGGATCTGCTCCAGGAGATCGCTGGCATAGAAGCGGGGGGAGGCCACCCCCAGCTCCCCCGCCACCGTGCGCAGGAACTGGCGGGGCGTGAGCCGGGGGTTGAGGATCATCCCCACCTCGTAGCGCTCCCCCACCCGGTCCACGAGGGCCCGCGAGAGGAGCGTCTTGCCCGCTCCCACCTCGCCCGTGAGCAGGGCCAGCTCCATCTCTTCCACCGCAAAGAGCAGCTGCTCCAGCGCCTCCTCGTAGACCTCGTTGAGGAAAAGGTAGCGGGGGTCGGGGGTCTTGCGGAAGGGCTTCTCGCGCAGCCCGTAGTAAGCCTCGTACATCTCAGGAGCCCCCGGCCAGGGCGGCGGCGCCGCCGAGGGCCATCTTGCGCTTGCCCTCGAAGAGGGCGGCCACGTCCAGGATGAGAACCACGCGACCGTCCCCGAGGATAGTGGCGCCCGCCACCGCGAAGGTGACGCTCGTGACCGTGGGGTCCAGGGCCTTGATGACCACCTCCTGCTGCCCCTGGAGCCGGTCCACGGCCAGGCCCAGCCGCTTCTCACCGCGGCCCAGGATCACCGCGTAGCCGCCCTCCCGACCCGCCCCCCCCACCTGGCCGAAGAGCTCGGCCAGGTGGGAGAGGGGGATGATCCTCTCCCGCAGCCGCAGGGTGTCGCGGCCGTTCATGCGGGTGACGTCCTCGGGCCGGAACTTGAGGCTCTCCACCACCGAGCCCAAGGGGATGGCGTAAGTGCGCCCGCCCACCTCGACCATGAGGGCGGAGATGATGGCCAGGGTCAAGGGGAGCTGGATGATGAACTTGGTCCCCACGCCGGGGACGGTCTCCGCCTCCACCAGGCCGTTCAGGCGCTCGATGGACTTGACCACCACGTCCAGCCCCACCCCCCGTCCGGAGAGATCGGTCACCGCCTCCGCGGTGGAGAGGCCCTCCGCGAAGATGAGCTGCACCACTTCCCGGTCGGACAGGTTCTCGTCGGCTTTGATCAGGCCGCGCGCCACCGCCTTGCCCCGGACCTGGGCGGCATCGATGCCCGCCCCGTCGTCCATGATGGTTATGACGACCTGGTTGGACTCCTGGGCGGCGGAGAGCAGGATGGTTCCGGTGGCGGTCTTGCCCTTGGCCACCCGCCGGGCCGGGGTCTCGATCCCGTGGTCCACGCTGTTCCGGATCATGTGGACCAGGGGCTCCCCGACCTCGTCAATGATGGCCTTGTCCACCCGGGTCTCCTCGCCTTCCAGGATCAGCTCGATCTCCTTTCCCTGCTGGCGGGCCAGGTCCCGGACCAGGCGGGGGAAGCGCTCGAAGACGTGGCGCATGGGCAGCATCCGGATGTCCATGATCGTCTCCTGGAGCTGGGAGCTCACCCCCGTGATCTGGTGGACGGTGTCCAGGAGGCTCCGGCCCACTTCCTGGCCGGGCAGGAGGGAGGCCGCCTCCTTGCCCACCTCCTGGAGCTTGGTGCGGTACACCACCAGCTCCCCGACCAGGTTCAGCAAGTGGTCGAGCTGGGCAAAGTCCACCCTCACCATGTTGGAGCGCGCGGCCACGTGCTGGGTGTCCACCGCGGCCCGGCGGGCCACGGGAGCGGCGGCGGGGGCGGTGGGGCCCGCTTTCAGCAGGGCGTCGAGGGCGGCCTGCTCCGGGGAGAGGTCGCGCACCTCCCGCGACTGCTGGCAGGCCTTCTCCACCGCGTCGCGGAGCGCGCTCGCCCCCGCGAAGAGCCGGTCGAAGAGGACGGGGGAGAGGTCGAGCTGCCCGTCGCGCATCCGCCCCAGGACATCCTCCAGGCGGTGCACGTAGTCCTTGATCCCCGAGAAGCCCAGCATTCCGCTGTTGCCCTTCAGGGTGTGCAGAGGGCCGAGCAGGCCCGTCATGGTCTCCGGGTCCAGCCCCTCCCGCTCCAGGCCGAGGAGGCCGCGGTCGAGGGCCTCCAGATGCCCGCGCGCATCTTCGAGGAAGATGTTCAGAAGCTCGGCGGAGACCTGGAAGTCCCCCACAGAGCCTCCTACTCCGCCGTGATCTTCTCGATGAGGCCGTGCAGCTCTGAAGCCTGGAAGGGTTTCTTGACGTAGCCCTTGGCCCCCATCTTGAGGCCGCGGATGGTGTCCTCTTCCTTGCCTTCGGTCGAGATGATGATGATCGGGATCGCCTGGTAGGCGGGCTCCTTCTGGACGCGCTGCAGGAACTCGAGGCCGTTCATGACCGGCATGTTGATGTCCAGGAGAATGAGGTCGATCCCCTCCTCCTGGGCCAGCTTGTCGAGGGCCTCGAGCCCATTCATGGCGCTGACGAGCCGGCAGTTCTTGTAACGGGAGAGGAAGAGCTTGTACATCTGGTGGATGAGCGCGGAGTCGTCGACCGCCAGGATTTTCCTGAGCATCGTCCACTCCTCCCGCGCCCCACCAATCCGGGGCGCCGGCTGCACCGGTACACGGTTTCTACCACCGAAGCCTCCGGCGTTCAACTACAGGGGAGCGAGCGTTTACCCTTTGGGCGCTTCGCGATATAGTGCCGAAGGACTGTGGCCCCGATCGAACACATGTATGTCGGGCTGGACGTGGGGGGAACGTTCCTCAAGGGGGCCCGGATCGATGGGGCGGGCCGGGTGGAGGCACGGATCCACGAGCCCATCGCCCACGACTCCGCGGACAAGCTACTCGAGCAGATGGCGAAGGCAGTGGAGCGGCTGGGAGGGGGGGCCCCCCTGCGCGCGGTGGGGGTGGGCCTGCCCGGGATCGTTGACCATGCCACCTCGCGGGTGCGGGGGGTTCCCAACCTTCCCGCCCTCTCCCAGCTCGAGGGGATGCCGCTCGGAGAGGAGTTGACGAAGCGGATGGGTCGGCCGGCCTTTCTCGAGAACGACGCCAACGCCGCCGGCCTGGCCGAGGCCTGGTTGGGGGCGGGG